>Ga0306920_100010170_pt1 | contig 12602 bp, 9 predicted proteins | sample flu12Cox44000170_FD_204666 | JGI IMG/M metagenome (GOLD analysis project Ga0306920, IMG submission 204666) | Lab enrichment of tropical soil microbial communities from Luquillo Experimental Forest, Puerto Rico - flux4day.12C.oxic.44.000.170 (v2)... | ecosystem: Environmental > Terrestrial >...
CAGCACGCGCTTGCCGGGGAAACGAGCTGTGTATTCCCGGGCCGTGGCGAGACCGACGATACCGGCGCCGATGATGAGTAACTCCGCTGGGCGGTCTGTCATAAGGGTCTTTCGTGGGAAACCAATGATTATACGAGGCGGCTGACCCAAGATGCTGTGATGAACAATACGTTGGTCGCCAGGCTGTTTGCGCAGGCGGTCAATTTTCAATTCTCGGCGGTGCACAAACAGTCACCGCGGAGTGGTTTCCTGTCCCGTAAAATGTACTAGACAGGCAACGGATCCGGCGATGGACGCTCAGGTCGAGTTCGAAGAACTGCGCCGCGACAGCGAGTCATGGTGGTACACCGCACGCCGCAAATTGCTGCGCGAGGCAGCGACGCAGGCCGTCCGCGGCAAGCGCGAAGCGCGCGTGCTCGACCTGGGATGCACAGCCCAGTTGCAGTTCAGCGATCCGGCGCTGTATCGCGTGCTTAACGTCCATCGCTCGCTGGAGACGCTGGCGTTCCGGCAACTTGCGGGTGACGAGAACCTTGTCTGCTCGCGCTTCGAAGAGCTCGCGCTGGCCTCCAACTCGGTGGACGCGATCCTCGCCGGGGACGTGCTGCAGTCTGTGGCCGACGACGTGGCCGCGCTGCGGGAGATGCGGCGCGTGCTCAAAGATGGCGGGCTTGTATGCTTGACCGTAGCGGCATATTCGTTTCTGTGGGGCGAAGATGACGAAGCCCGCGGACATCAGCGGCGGTACACAGTCAGCGAGTTGCGACGCAAGCTGAATACCTGCGGCTTCCAGATTCATCGCGCGTCATACTTCGTGGCCAGTGCATTCTTGCCGCTGGTAATCGGGCGCGCAGCCAAGGACATCTTTCATAAGTCGATCACCCACCACAGTCATTACCCCCAGCCTTCACGCCTGGCGAACGGGGCGATGGCGACCTTGCTCGATGGCGAGCGCCACCTGATGCACTACATCAACCTGCCGTTCGGCACGCGCGTGGTGTGCTGGGCACTGAAACCTGCGCTGGTTACCGAAGCTGTGACCGTCCCGGCCTGGGAACGGCAGTGGGCCGGGCATCCGCTGGCGCAGGGAAGCAGTTGAGAGCCGGCGCACCGCATTCCTCTCGCTCACGATAAAATCAGAACGTGGCCGTCCTTCGCAGCATTGGCACTACGTTGGAGATGATTAAGTGGGAGCACTCTGTGCTCACGCTCCCCTTTGGCCTGACCGGCGCTGTACTGGCTGCACGCGGGATTCCCAACCTGCACACTACCGTCTGGATCATCGTTGCACTGGTGGCGGCGCGCTCGGCAGCGATGGCCTTCAACCGGCTGGTCGATGCCAACATTGACGCCGAGAACCCGCGCACGAGAATCCGCGCACTGCCCGCCGGCAAGCTCTCGAAGCAGTTTGTGCTGGGATTTGTGATTGTCACCTCGGCAATGCTGATTTTCGCCGCATGGCTGTTGAATCCGTTGGCGTTTTACCTGTCGCCAGTGGCGCTGGCCATCGTCTTCTTTTATTCGTTCACCAAGCGCTTCACGCGCTGGGCTCACCTTGCGCTCGGCCTGGCGATGGGTATCGCCCCGGCAGCCGCATGGATTGCGGTACGCGGCTCTTTTGATCCCCGCATAGTTTTGCTAACCGGCGCGGTGGTGTTCTGGGGAGCGGGCTTCGACATCCTGTATAGCTGCCAGGACTACGACTTCGATCGCGGCGCGAATATCTACTCTATTCCGAGCTCGTTTGGGATTCGCAACTCGCTCCTCATCGCACGGCTATTTCACATGGTGACGGGGCTGCTGCTGGCGTGGATGGTTGTAGCCTTCGGTCTGGGCAAAGTTGCTGTTGTGGGTGTGGTGATGGTCGCGCTGCTGCTGGTCTACGAGCACTCGCTGGTGAAGCACGACGACCTGAGCCGGTTGAATGCCGCCTTCTTCACCATGAATGGCTTTATCTCGATGGGGTTTTTGTTCTTTGTTGCAGTGGACATGATGTTGAGGCAGCGGTAAGCAGTCGCCCCAATTTCGTACGGGCTGCTTGGCCGGCAGGTAGCTTACGTCATGCGGAATTGGATGACATGGTTGGTCTCGCTCATAATCGAGTTGTCAAATCGCCCGATGGAGTCGGCCTCGGCCTGTCCAAATGCGTCCTTAAGCATTTCGCGGAAAAGCTTAGTGGCGGGCTTGTCTTCGAAGTCTGCCCACGATTTGTGGGGCAGTACCAGCACATGGGTTTCTGTACTACCGCCGCTCGCTAAGGTTTTACCAAATGAAGTTGACCGGCCACTTGGTATTCTGTGCCGCCTCGGCGACCCGCGCAATGCCACTTGGAGTACACAGAAAACGCATTGGCCGATAAACCGGCGCTGACACGAGATAAGTTTGAAGGGAATCCGGTGAAGAAGCCTATACCATTCCAGCGCGGCGTCAAGTAACTGTGCGAAATGAGTTTATGGGTCGGGAGGAATGGCGGCTTACTTGACCTCGTTGGCTCGGCCAGTCCGTTCGGCCGACTTGGCCCCGGCGTGCGTTATCATTGAACGGATGGCAACCGTAGCGCAGCACACCACCGCCGGCAAGAAGCAGCACCCTTTTCAGACCGACGATCCGCGGCTGAAGCCGATCGCCGACAAGGTGATGGCGCAGGAGCGGCTCTCGGAAGAAGACGCCTTGGCGCTTTACGCCTCGGGCGACATCCTGGCTATCGGATGGCTGGCCAACCACGTGCGCGAACGCATGCACGGCGACATCGCCTACTTCAACGTCAACCGGCACATTAACTATACGAACGTCTGCGTGGCGGCGTGTCGCCTTTGCGCCTTCGGCCGCAAGAAGGACACGCCTGGCGCCTACACCATGGCGCTGGAGGAAGTCTGGAACACCGCGGCTACCGGCTACACCGAGGCGGTGACCGAGTTCCATATTGTGGGCGGCCTGCACGCCGACCTGCCGTTCGAGTACTACCCCGACATGATCGCCGGGCTGAAGCAGCGCTTCCCGCAGGTGCACCTGAAAGGCTTCACCATGGTGGAGATCGCGTTCTTCGCCAAGATCGGCAAGATGACTCCGCGTGAAGTACTGGTGAAGCTAAAAGAAGCGGGACTGGACTCGATGCCGGGCGGCGGGGCAGAAATTTTCTCCGACCGGGTACGGCATATCATCTGCGATCACAAGATTGACGGTGACGACTGGCTGGCCATCGCGCGCACTGCGCATGAAGTCGGGCTGAAGTCGAACGCCACCATGCTCTACGGCCACATCGAGCACGACGAGGACCGAGTCGATCATCTGCTAAAGCTGCGCGCCCTGCAGGACGACACGCACGGCTTCCAGACGTTTATTCCTCTGGCGTTCCATCCTGACAACACCCCGCTCAAGCACTTGCCCAAGACCACTGGCATGCTCGATCTCAAACAGATCGCGGTGTCGCGTCTGGTACTCGACAATTTTCCGCACATCAAGTCGTACTGGCAAATGATGACGCCAAAGATTGCGCAGATTTCGCTGCGCTTTGGCGCCGACGACATTGACGGCACGGTGGTCGAGGAGAAGATCTACCACGATGCTGGTGCAACCACGCCGCAAGGTCTGCGCCGGCAGGATTTGATTCGTCTGATCACGGAGGCGGGACGCATCCCTTTCGAGCGCGATACCCTCTACCGCCCTGTCACCCGCACTGAGACGACCGTGACCGTGGCCGTGTAGCGGCTTGACGGCGTTGGCCGCTCCGCGGCCAGCGCATAATCAAACATGTACGGCATGGCTGCCGCTGTGCGACTGGCAATTGACCGGTGGCAACGACGTTCGCGAACAGGAATATTTTCTTCGTGATGCAGGCTGCAGCAATTTACGCTCCGTGGCGCTCTGCCGGGAGCCGTATCTGAGCATTGAGTATTTCATCCCCTTGAGTGGGTCGCAGGCCATTGCGCGCACCCAGGCAGGCTCGGAAGACCAGCTCTGCCCGAGATTCGCGTTGTTCAGAGCCTCCTTCGATAGAGGTTTTGGGGGAGCAGTAGGCCTGAACCGTTGGTGTGTATTCGCGGTCAGAAGGCGTAGCGTAGCGCGAGGGTGGTGTTGTTGGCGTGAAAATAGCGAGGAGCTGTGGGACCAACGAAGGAGTCTTCGTTGTATTGGTAGTAGTTCCACCCAGCCTTGAAGGTCACGTTCTTGTGAACCAGCACATCCACGGCGGCCAGCGGTGTCTGATACATCGAAGCCAGTGGACCCAACGGCAGCAGCGTGTTGAATGAGGTTGTAGTGCCCTGGTTGTCCACGACGCTATAACCCACCCGAACCGTGACTCGTTGCACCGGCGTAAGAGTGAGCGCGAAGTATCCGTACTGAGTGTGGGTCTGATACAAGGCGTAGGTTTGCATCAGACTCGTGTCGCCGACGCAGGGTATGGAACCGGGTGGAACCACGCTGCCCTCGAAGCAGAGGATGATATTCTGCTGAATCGCATCGAAGTTGTATGCCAAATCCAGTCCCCAATGTTTGCCCGGCGTGATCGTGGCGCTCGCCATGGCGACGTAGTTGTGCTGGTTGTAGTTGATGTCAGCGGCATTGTTTTTGCCCTGCTGGAAGAGAAAGTTTCCACCCAGCATCAACCAAGGCCGCGGAGCATACGCAATGTTTCCCGTAAAGTTGGAGAAGGTCGTCGGATCGGTGCGATAAATCCAGTTATCGGCGCTGCCGAACTGTGCGTTAACGCTCGCGTGTACTCCCTTGCTATTGCGATACCATCCGCCGAACACCGCTGAGTAGCGATTGATCGTCGTCGTCGGACTTCCCCACGGGGTAATGACCCCAACAAATGTGCAACTACCGTCGGGATTCAGCGGCAGTCCCACACAATTGCCTCGGTTGGGATTATTCGGGAAGTAAAGATCGCCGAGCGCCGCCTGAAAACTGTTGCCCGGCTGGATGGTGAGCTGGTTCCACACAAACCCGGCGCGCACACCGAAATACGGTGACACGTCGTATTGCACCTGCAGACCGTTCTGGTATGTCGTCTGGCCGATCATATTGACGTTGACTTCGTTGGTGACGTCGGCAGGTGAACTGGAAGAGTGCGTCAGAATCGTCGGCGGAAACGTCGCAATGGGATTGAGTAGCGATCCCGCACCGAGGCTGGCGGCATTGAAATAAGCGAACTCCTGGTCAAAGAACGTTCCGGCTACGCTGAAATTGCGGAAGCGAAACGTCTCGACGAGCCGCGTATTCTCGTTGATACGAATCGTTCCCGACACGTCAGCCGACGACGAGTTCCATCGCGATTTCGACGAGCTATTTGGAGTGGTGTAACCAAGGTTATTGGTTCGGGTAGTCAGACCGTACAACGGCGTGCTCGAACTTGCGTGGCTGTACTGATACTGTCCATTAAAGTCGAGCCACTTCAGCGACGACGACTTCAGGTTGAGTTGTTCGGTCGGAATCGACGTGTTGACGTGCTGAAAGAGTCCATAATTGAAGTAGCCGTTGCACACGGGATTGGCAATTCCATTCGTCTGCGGAGTGCTGCAGGGGCTACCACTGTTGAACCACGGCAGCCCAAACGTGACAGTCTGACCGTTGACCAGCGGCCATGAGTTGAATAGGTTCAGCGAGTACGTCTGTCCTCCGTCGTAATACTGCAGCGACTGCGTATAACTCAGTGTAGATTTCTTGTTGACACGAAAATCGGCGCCGAAGCGAACTCCGTTAAGAGTGCTGTCCCAGTTCTCGTTGTTAAGCGACTCCGTACCCTGATGGACGCTGCTGAAGGACGGACCGCTGACCCGGTTGCGGTTGTAGTCCACGCGAAACGAAATGCGGTGCATTGGCAGGATCACAAGATCGTAGTTGTACAGATTCTGCCGGTTATAGTAGCTGTGAGGCGAGGTGAGGATCGGAATGAACGGCGAGCCACTGGGCGGGTTTAGCGGGTTGGCCAACAGATTGTAGTCGAAATAATTCTGCATGTGCTGGTAGCTGACGCTGAAGTTGTACCAGCCGTACTTAGCGACTCGCAGTCGCGCAGCCTGTTCGGGATCCCCGCCCCATCCGAAACTGTTCACCGTCAAGGTATCGAAAATGTCCTGATGCGTCAGCGATTGCATGGTGAGCGACTGCTCGAGAATGCGCGCGCCGGTCTGGTAGTTGACGAGGGTGTCGTACATCGCCTGGCTGCCATTCACTTCAGAGATGCGGCCGCCCAGCTCGATAGACTGCGTCACATGAAAACCGCCAATGTCCTTGCCTTCGTCAGCAGCAGTGGAGGGCGCCGATGGAGGAGCGGGCGAGGGAGGCGGATTCTGTGCTCGCGAAACGCCAGCGAGCAGCACGCCGGCCATGGTTACCCCAAGAATCAAAAGACGCGCGCCATTTGTTCTTATGTCCATGTACGCCTCGCCTACCGGAAGAACACCGGACTGAAGTTAGATCCGTGAATTTGCGTGTGGCACATGGTGCACGCCTGAAATTTGGCTGACTGATTATGGGCCGGGCCGATTGGTTCACCCGCCGCGCCGTTCATGTTCGGCGTATGGCAGCGGAGACACAGGAAGTTGATGTTGTTGACCTGCAGTAGCCGCGGATTCGTTGAGCCGTGCGGCGTGTGACACGACAAGCAGCTCTCATCCGTCTTCACCGGCGCATGTTCGAAGACGAAGGGCCCCATCGTATCGGTGTGGCATTTGGTGCAGACTGCGAACTGTCCTGCCGCTGTGCGAACCTGATGTCCGGTCTGGGTGCCATGCGGGTTGTGACAATCGCTGCATTGAATCAGTCCCACCTCGACGCGGTGCCGGTAAGGCCTAGCAAACTCGGCCTTTTGCGCAGCGTGGCACCCGAAGCAAAGGTCCTTTTGCGATTTAACCAACATGAAATTCACATCGGTGGATTTGTGCGGACTATGGCACGTTGTGCAGCTTAGGCCGTTCGCCATGTGCTCCGACTTGGAGAAGTTCTGCGTTTCTAGACTGGATTGGTGGCACTTGGTGCAAATGGCTGCCGTTTGCGCCGGGCTTAAGTCCTCGAAGCGAATGATCTTGGTGACATCGCCGCCGCCTTCCACATGCGCCTGTCCCGGACCATGGCAGGCCTGGCATCCATGCTGGTCCCCTTTGAGCAGCGTGGCGTGGGGAGTACTCGCAAAGTGCTTTTCCCAGATGTCATGGTGGCAGGTCTGGCAGACGTCGGTGTCGGCGTACTGACCGCCGCTGGAACCAGGAAGCGCGGCCGAGGTCTGCGGCTGCGGATTGCTTCTTGGGACCGGCCCTGAGGCACGCGCTGGAGCGCAACTGGATGTAACCAGCAGCAACACCAGCCAGAGAATATTGCTCGTCGTGAGACTCATGCCTGCTCCTGGCCGAAGCCACTCTAAGGTTATCGAAGGAGGCGCGTGTCAGAGTCGTTGATTAGTGTCGCCTAAGCAATCTAGCAGACGACTCACCCGTGGACAAGCCTAAATGCATGGACCGCGAAAAATTCGTTGCAGACGCCGGGACAGTCCTCCATCATTTCACCCGCAAGCCGACAGAACCAAGGTACACAATCTCCTCCAGCGGGGAGCCGTCGACAGCAGCTACAAGCAGTACGACTATCACAACGGCGTTTAAGCGAACGCTGGTTCACTTGCTCCGCAATCGATGTTGTGCTCCGTCCTGCGCAGTGCATGGATATCGAAACAGGGTTAGGTGATCAGTACCAATCCCCGCGCCGGCACGCCCCGCCACCCGATTTCGTACATGAGCGAACGCTTGGTGACGATTCTCACGGTTCGGAGTGAGCCACCAGATGCTCTGTGAGCCGAGTCACACGCGGGGGTGAGCCTACTCACTGCCTGCAATCACCCCCAACTGCGATTTTTAAGAGTCACCCGCTATGGTCTGGCGATTGCCGTAAGGTTGCGTTCGACCTCAAGGCAGGGGCCCGTTCGGGTACGCCCCATCTACGGAGGCATGAGCAAAACAATGAAAGTCAAGAGTTTGGTTCTGGTTGCGTGTGTGGCCCTGGCGGGTACCGCGTTTGCAGCGGACGGAGCGGCTAGCTGCAAAGCCAAGTGCGCCATGTGTCATGGCGCTGACGGCAGCGCCAGCACAGGAATGGGCAAGAGCATGGGGCTCAAGCCCCTCAGCAGCCCGGAAGTGCAGAAGATGTCGGATGCCGATATGGCCGCCCTCATTAACAACGGCAAAGGCAAAATGCCGGCGTTTAAGGGCAAACTCAGCGACGATGAAATCAGCGCCGTCGTCAAGTACGTCCGCACCCTCAAGTAGTCGGAGCGGACTGAATAACCAAGGCAGCAGCGGCTTGGTTGGTTGAAAGCGTGAGAGGAATTTGGTGAAGCAAAGCAGTTGGATGGTTGCACTTGCTTTGTTGCTCACAGCCATGGCTGGGGCCGCTCCCAAGAGCGCGGCCAAGGCCCCGAAGCTGAGCAACGAAGATTGTCTGGCCTGTCATAGCGACCCCTCGCTCGCCAAAGACGAGAACGGGAAGCAGGTCAGCTTGCATGTGGACAACGCGAAGTTCAAGACCTCCATCCACAGCGCATTCGGTTGCACGGATTGTCATACTGACATCAAGGCTTTCCCTCACCATCCCACGCCCGCCAAGCCGGTCTGCGCAACCTGCCACGCAGATCAACAAACATCCTACGAACACGGCGTCCACGCCAGGGCCGCAGCAGCAGGCAATGCCAACGCAGCCAAGTGCCAGGATTGTCACGGCAGCATACACGAAATACTGCCGGCCAGTGATCCCAAGTCGAAAGTCGCACATACCAACATTCCGGCCACCTGCGGCGCCTGTCACGGCAAACAGCTCGTCATGGCAAGCAGCGGCGTCAGCTCCGCGCCGTTCACTTCCTACGAGCAGAGCGTACACGGCAAGGCGGTCAACGGCGGATCGGAATATGCCGCGGTGTGTACCGATTGCCACGGCGCGCATGACATCCTGACAGGCACCGATCCAAAGTCGCCGATTGCCCAGTTCAACGTGCCGGCCACCTGCGGCAAGTGCCATGCGGAGGTTCAGAAGGAGTTCATGCAGAGCATCCACGGCGCGGCGCTGGCGCGGGGCAATTGGGAAGCCCCGGCTTGTACCGATTGCCACGGCATTCATACCATCAAAGCACCCAGCGATCCCAACTCGGCAGTCGCAGCTGGCAACGTGGGCAATACTTGTGCAACATGCCACGCGAGCGTGAAGCTTTCATCGGAATTTGGAGTGGCTGGGAACCGCGTCTCTTCCTACCTGTCCAGCTACCACGGCATGGCGTCGAAGGTGGGCTCCACTACGGTTGCCAACTGCGCCAGTTGCCACGGCGTGCATAACATCTTGCCCTCGAGCGATCCCCGTTCCACCATCAATCACGCTAATCTGTCCAAGACGTGCGGCCAGTGCCATCCGGGAGCGAACGAAAAGTTCATTACCGCCAAGGTCCACCTGGATGGCGCACAGCGCGCTGATGTTGGAGCCAAGGTCATCGGGTTTATCAGCAAGTTTTACATTTGGATGATCGTGGTCGTGATTGGCGGCATGGTCTTGCACAACCTGCTGGTCTTCCGCAAGAAGTTGCTGCTGCATCGCATCGCACATCCACGAATTCTGTTCCGCATGACGCTGCTTCAGAGGGTGCAGCACTTGACGTTGCTGATCAGCTTTTTCACGCTAGTGCTCACCGGATTCGCGCTGCGCTATCCCTCGTCGTGGCTGGCTATCGCTTTCGTCAACGAACAGGTGCGAAGTCTCATCCATCGCATTGCCGGCATAGCGCTGATCGCAGTCAGCATGTACCACATCTGGTATGTCGCAACCGATCCCGACGGACGCCAGTTCATTGGAGACCTGCTTCCTGACTGGAAGGACGTCACTGACCTACGCGATGCGTTGCTCTACTACCTCGGATTCCGTGAGCAGCGGCCGATGTTCTGCCGCTTCTCCTACGCAGAAAAAGCCGAATACTGGGCACTGGTGTGGGGCATGTTTGTCATGGCCACCACCGGCCTGACGGCGTGGTTCAAAGGGTTCGTGGGCGGGCATGTTCCGGGATGGTGGGTTGATGTTGCCATTACCATCCACTGGTATGAAGCCGTCCTGGCAACGCTGGCCATCATCGTGTGGCACATCTATGCGGTGATTTTCGACCCAGACGCCTATCCCATGAATTGGTCGTGGTTCGACGGCAGGATGTCGATCGAACAATACCAGCACGAGCATCCCCTGGACACCCTGGCAATTATGAAAGCGAGCGGGTCAGAGCCGGAGGCGGAAACCAAGGCCGAAGAGGATCCAGTGGGGAGCCCGAAGTAGGATGCCTGGTGCGGTACGGGGTGTTTCGCACCTTCTAACCCATTTCACTTGCGCAAATCCTATGCAGTGATTTTGAATGCAGCAGAGCTTTGTTGTGATAATTTCGTGGTCGTTTTGGAATTGATCCGATACAGGGGTCGTTAAATGTCTACGGACTCGCAGGACGTGAAGCCTCAAAACTCCAATAATTCGGCTGGCCCCAAGCTATACAAGAATCCCATCAGCTTGGTCGGCATAGCGCTGGCAGTCGTCGCGTTTTTGAACATTTTGTTCCTGGCCTTTCTCGATTCGTTCAGCCGGGTATCCAGCCCCTATGTCGGCATCCTTGCTTACATGGTGGCGCCGGCCTTTATGATTCTGGGACTGCTGGCGATTCCAATTGGAATCATTATTGAGCGCAGACGCCGTCATTATGAAGTGGGCGATGTACCGAAGTATGCGCGCCTGGACTTGAACAATCCGGCGCAGCGGAGCACGCTGGCCTTCTTGCTGAGCTTTGTGGTGATTTTCGCGTTGATGAGCGCCGTGGGCAGCTACAAGGCCTATGAATTTACCGACTCGGTAGCATTCTGCGGACGGCTTTGCCACTCGGTGATGCATCCCGAATACATCGCCTACCAGGGGTCGCCTCATGCCCGGGTAAACTGCGTGGACTGCCACGTGGGATCGGGCGCGGGCTGGTACGTGAGGTCGAAGCTGTCGGGCCTACGGCAGGTGTACTTCACGGCGATGGGCACGTTTCCGCGGCCGATTCCGTCGCCGGTCCACAATTTGCGTCCAGCCCAGGACACCTGCGAGCAGTGTCACTGGCCCAAGAAATTCTGGGGAGCGCAACTCAAGGTGTTCTCGCACTTCGGCACCGACGAGCAGAATACGCCTCGCGTTTTGCGCCTGCTGATTAAGACAGGGGGTGGCGATCCGAGCCTGGGACAGGGCGCTGGCGGTATTCACTGGCACATGAACATCGCCAACAAGATGACCTACTTTTCGACCGACGATCAGCGCCAGGTCATTCCCTGGGTGCGAGTCGAAGACTCCCAAGGCAACATAGTGGACTACGCGACAAAGGACAACCCTCCCACGCAGGCGCAGATAGACCAGGCGACGAAGCGGAAGATGGACTGTATCGATTGCCACAACCGGCCAACCCACATCTTCGCGCCGCCCGACGCATCGGTGGACCGCAGCATGCTCGCGGCCAGCATCGATCCCAGCCTGCCCTACATCAAAGCGCAGGGCGTCGAAGTCCTGGTCGGCGACTACAAGACGACGGAGGAAGCCCACAAGGCAATCGAGGAGAAGATTTCCCGGTTCTACGCCGACAAATACCCACAGATCGCATCCACAAAAGCCGACAGCATCAAGAATGCCATCGCCGAACTGCAACGCATTTACGCCACTAATTTCTTCCCCACCATGAAGGTCAACTGGAAGACCCATCCCAACAATATTGGGCATATGCACTTTCAGGGATGCTTCCGCTGCCATGACGGCAACCACGTGAGCAAGGACGGCAAGGTCGTCAGCAAGGACTGCAACGCCTGTCATACGCTGCTCGATCAGGAAGAGGGAATGGCGCACTTGTCGCAGATGCAGGCGCAGTCGTTCAAGCACCCGGTGGATATCGGCGATCTGACGGCGGTGAATTGCGCCGATTGCCACAGCGCCGCAGGCGGACCGTAGGCGAACGTGCTATCACCACAGGCAGACTGAGGCACAGAGGATCGATGCAGGGCAGGTCTATACTCTGTGCCGTGATGCCTGGATTCGCCGCTTTTGCGGAATGCTTGTACGGGCGACCTCGCTCTGGGCCAGCCATGCCGGGGCGGACGGGTTGGCAGGAGAGGCATGCCGCCCGTTTCCCGTCGAACGATCTCTCCAACACTGTTTCATTTTGGCTGCAACCCCATGGCACCAAGATGGTGTAGAAAAGTTTGCACAGTAACCGGAAAGTTTTACCTGTAATTATTTCATCCCAGCCACTAAGTTATTGTGTTTCAGTACCATTTTGTTTGGCATTTGGAATGCACCGTACTAATCAGACGAAGTGGCGCATAAGGGTCATCTGTGAGAGGTTTTCGGCCAGAGTCCTCTTCATCGATGACCCTTCTTAATTTTCTTTTGCGGTCGGCGGATTTCCCTCCCCCTTGATCTTTCGGCCGCTCATCCATGCCGCTGGAGATCGTTCTGACCGCGAAGAAGGGCGAAGTGATCTGCACTTCGCCTTTTTGATTTGGCTGATTTCTTCCTTTTTGATTAAGCGAGGGCGGGCCTCTTCCTAATATCGAAACCAGCATTCCGCAAGAGCT
>Ga0306920_100010171_pt1 | contig 12601 bp, 18 predicted proteins | sample flu12Cox44000170_FD_204666 | JGI IMG/M metagenome (GOLD analysis project Ga0306920, IMG submission 204666) | Lab enrichment of tropical soil microbial communities from Luquillo Experimental Forest, Puerto Rico - flux4day.12C.oxic.44.000.170 (v2)... | ecosystem: Environmental > Terrestrial >...
CTCGGCATGCTTGATTTTGGCCGCCTCATCCTGACGCCGCTGAGCTTGCCGCCGCGCTCAATACGGGCACAGCCGCGGAGCGGGAAGGCTCCGATGCCGATTGGGAGCGGTACCGCTCGGCAACGGACGTTCGCTTTACAATCTTTACCCGCGACACGGGACTCAAGAAGTCAATGACCACATCCTGCAACGTCGATTCCCCGGCGTCGGCTGAATGAGCCGGGTAGAGTGGGCGCAGCGAATCGGCAATGTAGCCACCGAAATCCGTGATCGTTAGTGCGCTCCCATCCGCGAGCGAGATCGCCGCACAATTTTTGACAGCATCTCTTGTCTAAATTGTCGATAAGTGGTATGGATAAGTGGTATGTATGATCAAACAGTGCTGGTTAGGGCCGACGCTCGAGGGCGTTTGCCCGGGAGGTAGTCACATGGAACACGGCGGAGATCGCCAGTTCCTGGAATTGCTGCGCCGTCGTGGCCGTATGACGGTGCGTAGTCTGGTTCGTGAGTACGGCGTGACGGCGACCGCGGTGCGTCAGCGACTGAACCGGTTGATGCGCGAGGGGTTGGTCCAGCGCTCACAGCAGCGTGAGGGTCGCGGTAGGCCGCATCACAGCTATTCTTTGACCGAACGGGCTCACGCGATGCTGGGCCAGAACTATGCAAACTTGGCCCAGGCTTTGTGGCAAGAGTTGAAACGCTTCGAGGAACGTGCGGTCGGCATGAAGGTGCTTCGGCGGACTGCTGACCGGTTGGCTGAGGGGTATCGTCGTCAGATACCTGGCCAAGACATGCGGGAGCGGTTGGGTGATCTGAGAAATCTGCTGAGTGAGCAGGGCATCGACGTGGAGGTAGACGAGACAGGGGCGCTGCCGGTTTTGCGACAGCATTCTTGCCCCTACCACGAGTTGGCCGAGTTGGACCGCACGATCTGTGATATCGAGACACGGATGTTTAGGAAGGCGCTTGATTGCGAGGTGCAGCTTTGCCAGTGCAGGCTGGATGGGCACTGCTGCTGTGAATTTGAGGTGGGCCGGCATGGGCCCGCCTCGCCGTCAGGCTGATTGCCCGCGGCCTCCTCAAGATCGTGGATGGTGCGAAGAAGTCGAAATGCAACGTCGTCTGCGACGCCCTGATCCTGTTTGCCCGGTAAACGCTATAGGCTGTACCGCGGCCGCCGTCGGGGCCTGAACAGCGAAGAGGCAGATTCAACATGGCGAGAGCTGCTGGTAAGGCCAGGAAGAAGCTTCCCAAGGAACTTGCGGTCATCCGGGCGGACAGCTGCACCGGCTGTGAAGCCTGTATCGAAGTCTGCCCGGTCGATTGCATCTACAAGGTGCCGGGCGAGGACCAGCCCGGCTTGCAGACGTTCTGCGATATTGATTTGCAGCGGTGCATCGGCTGCGAGCTGTGCGAGCGCTGGTGCCCCTGGGACGCCATCGACATGGTCCCGACGGCGCTGGCCGCCGAGCATGTCGCCAACAAGGGCGGCCCGCCTGATTATGTCGCCAAGAACGGCGAACAGTTGGTCGCCGTTGCCCGCAGCCTTGCGGAACTCGCGGCGGGACAGCAGTGGAAATGATCGAAGAGCACTGGCCAACGGCCAAGAACGAAAGGACCGATTGTATATGACTCACACTGTTACTCAGCCTTGCCATGACTGCAAATACACGGACTGCGTCGTCGTCTGCCCGGTCGAATGCTTCTATGAGGGGGAGCATATGCTCTACATCGACCCGGTTGATTGCATCGACTGCGAAGCCTGCGTGCCCGAATGTCCGGTCGAAGCCATCTTCGCGGAAGCCAATGTTCCTGCTCAATGGAGCAGCTTCACCCAGCTCAATGCCGAGAAATCGGCGGAGTTGAAAGCCAGTGGCAGCGCGATCACAGAAAAGAAGGACCCCAAGGAGGGCCCGGAATGCGTCGACAAGAAGAAGTAAGGAGGCGGTCGCGGAGCTGGTTTTCGTGCAACATGGACCCGAGCGATCCGCGTACCTGGACTTGTCCTCCCAACTGGCATTGCGACTGGCAAGGCCCATGGGAGTTCGAGAGACTGAGGCGCCTGGCAATCCTGCTGCTTGCAAAAGCGCAAGGGTATCGGGTTTGTTTCGATCTCATCGTGCCGGGCTATGTGAAAGTTGATGTGTTTCAGGACGGACACGAAGTTGGAGAGGTTTATGTGATGAAGGGAGAGAACGACGCCGGGGTATTATTCTCCGTCTCGCTTGGTGCCCAGGAAGAACATCTCGTGCAATCTGAAGCCGAAGCTGTGAGGATCTTGACCGAATCTGGAACCGCATCGACTAGCAATGGCAAGGCCGTCACGAAGGCTACGAGTCCATCCGTTCATAAGGTCGGCTGAATCACGTATCGAGGAGAGCCTGAGAAGAAACCAGGAGCAGCATATGACCCAGTTGCAAGACCGCATCGTCCAGTTCCGCAAGATGGCCAACGATGATCCCCAGAACGAGCTGGGGCATTTCCGGCTGGGCCAGTTGCTGATGGAGGCCGGTGACCACGACGAGGCCGTGAAGTCTTTCCGCCGTACCCTGGAGCTGAGCCCGCAATTCTCCAAGGTCTACCAGTTGCTCGCGTCGAACCTGCTCAAGCTGAACCGGCGTGACGAAGCGGTGCGTGTCCTTCTCGAAGGATTCGCCGTGGCGGACGAACGCGGGGATAACATGCCGCGGGACGAAATGGCCAAGATGCTCGGCCAGCTGGGGGAAGCAGCGCCGGTCTCGAAGAAAGCGGCGGCAGGCGGACCTCATGGCGATGGCTTTCGTTGCCAGCGACCCGGCTGCATGGCGGGTGCCCGGGCTCGCCAATTGCCCCAGCCGCCGATGAACGACGACCTTGGCTGGCGAATCCATGCGGAAATATGCACCGATTGCTGGATGGACTGGCTCAAGAACTACAGCATCAAGGTGATCAACGAGATGCGTCTGGACCTGAGCACCGAACAGGGCCAGGGGAGTTACGACCAGATGATGCACGAGTTCTTGGGATTCCAGTAGAGAGGAATTCGTGACCCGAGGTTTCCGAGGGGAGCAACTCAATCCAGGGAGTTTTCGATGAATCTGACCGATGTGATTGTTGGTATCGGAGGAGCTGCCGGTGACGGGGTCGCCTCAGCGGGTAACAGTCTTGCCCTGTCGGTGGCCCGGCAGGGCCAGGGAGTTTATGCCTATAACAGCTACCAGTCCGTAATTCGCGGCGGACACTCCTGGCTGCGCTTGCGCATTTCCGCGAGGAAGCCACTCAACCAGGGAGATCAGGTTGATGCCTTGATGGCTCTCAACCAGGATACCCTCGACCGCCATCTCCAGGAATTGGTGGCCGGTGGCTTGGCCCTTTACAACAGCGCCAAGATCAAGCCAAGCTACGCGCCGCCCGATGGTGTGCAACTTTGCCCGTTGCCGGTCCCTGATTTAACCACCACCTACAAGGAACTGCCGATCATGCAGAACACAGTGGCGGTCGGGGCCGTCCTGCAGTTGATGGGGCTGGATTTCGCGGGGCTGGAATCGGTGTTCAAGTCCACGTTCGCCAAGAAGCCGCAGGTCATCAAGGTGAACGTGGATGCAGCCAAGGCTGGCTACGACTATTCAGCCGCCCATTTCAAGCCCTTGCCACGGCAGCTCCAGAAGACCAACCAGAAATGGGCCCTGGTCACCGGCAACGAGCTGTTCGCCATGGGGGCGGCGTTTGCCGGCTGCAAGTTTTATTGCGCCTACCCGATGAGCCCGGCCACGCACATCCTGGAGTGGTTCGCCGCTCACGGTAAGGAACTGAGTATTTGCGTCCGCCAGGTCGAGGACGAGATTTCGGTCATTAACATGACAATCGGGGCCAGCCATGCGGGTGTGCGGGCCATGTGCGCAACCTCCGGCGGAGGTTTTTCCCTGATGACCGAGGCGGTCGGCATGGCGGGCATGATCGAGACCCCCGTGGTGGTCATCAACGTGATGCGGGCTGGACCCTCAACCGGTGTGCCCACCAAAACCGAGCAGGGCGATCTCCACCAGGCCTTCGGCGCCAGCCAGGGAGACTTCCCCCGGATCATCATCGCCCCGCTCAGCATGCCCGACTGCTTCACCACTCCCGCCTTGGCCTTCAACCTGGCCGAGCGTTACCAGTGCCCGGTGATCATTCTGGCGGACCTGCTCATGTGCGAAGGCAACGAGACCGTCGATTCAGCGTTCCTTGACGTGGAGTTCCCCATCGACCGGGGTGAGCTGATCACCCAGGCGAACGGCCAGGCAAACGGCGAACCCTACCTCCGCTTCAAAGACACGCCCTCCGGCATTTCGCCACGGGCCATCCCCGGCGTGCTCGGCCACCTGTACGTGGCGGGCACCGACGAGCACGACGAGGACGGCGTGCTGATCAGCGACGTGTTCACCGACACGGTGCGGCGGAAGAAGATGGTGGACAAGCGGGCTCGAAAGATGGCCACAGTCCTCGACCACCTGCCTGCCCCGAAGCTGGAAGGGCCGGCCGACGCCGAGGTGACGCTGGTTTGCTGGGGTTCCACCTGGGGCGCCGCCAAGGAAGCCGCCGAGATGCTGACGGCGAGCGGCACCAAGACCAACCTGCTGACCATCAAGTTCCTGGTGCCGTTCCACACCAAGCAAGTCACCCAGATTCTGGGCAAGAGCAAGCGGATCATCATTGTGGAGATGAATCTCACCGGCCAGTTTGCCCGGCATCTCCGGGCCGAGACCGGCATCACCGCTCACGGCCACATCCGCAAGTACGACGGCGAGCCGTTCGAACCCCGGCACATCGTCGCTGCCGTCAAGGAGGTCCTGGGAGGCAAGGAACTGGTGGAAGTGCTTTCCACCGAACCCGGCTGGCAGACCGAGCACCCCACCGGCACGAGCGGCGACTGGGGAGGCCGCAAGGTGCTGGCCGGTGTCCTGGCCACTGCGGGGAGTCGGGCCCACGCGCACTAACCCAGTAACAAGAAGCGAATACCCAAATACCCAAGAAGTAAAACCAATCATGGCAACCGTAACTGCTCCTGCCAAGAAACCGGAAGCGAAAGACTTCAAGGCCGCGGTGCCGCCCGACTGGTGTCCCGGCTGTGGCGACTTTGGCGTGCTCAACGCCCTCTTCCAGTCTTGCGCGGAGCTGGATTTGCATCCGCACGAGTTGGTGGTGGTGTCCGGCATCGGCTGCTCGTCGAATCTGCCTGGCTTTTTCAAGTCATACGGCGTCCACAGCCTGCACGGCCGGGGCCTGGCCGTGGCCACTGGCATCAAGCTGGCCAACCACGCCCTGACTGTCATCGCCACGGGGGGCGACGGCGATGGCTACGGCATCGGCCTGAACCACTTCATCCAGGCGATGCGCCGCAACATCAACCTGACCTACATCGTCATGAACAACGAGGTCTACGGCCTGACGACTGGCCAGGTTTCGCCGACGAGCGAAACGGGCATGAAGACCAAGACCACACCGCACGGCAACCTGGAGCAGATGCTAAACCCTATGGCGCTGGCCCTGGCTTCCGGTTGCGGCTATGTCGCCCGGGGCTACAGCGGACAGCCTAAACACCTCATGAAGCTTTACCAGGACGGCATTCAATACCCCGGTTTCGCTCTGATCGACGTCTTCAGCCCGTGCGTCACCTTCAACAAGGTCCAAACCTATGACTGGTTCCGCAAACGGGTCTACAAACTCGAAGATGCTGGACACGACCCAGCGGACTTCCACGCCGCGATGGACAAGGCCCTGGAGTGGGGTGAGAAGATCCCCTATGGCCTTCTCTACCGCAATCCGAATCCGCCTGCGTCCCTTGATGTGCAAGATCCTGGTCTCCAATCTGGCCCGTTGGCCAGGCAACCGTTGGGTTTGACCAAGGAACAGCGCGCGAAGCTGATCGAGGAATTCATGTAGACAGGTTTCCATTAACCAAGGAGAACGATTCATGCCTGTGACACTGAGCGAGAAAGCCGCCCGCGAAGTCAAGCGGCTTGTGGCCGAGCAGAAGCTGCCGAACACCACGGTCCTCCGCGTGGGCGTGACCGGTGGAGGTTGCAGTGGATTCCAGTATTCGCTGGGACTCGACAGGGCCGCTGATGAAAAGGCTGACCTGGTTGCCGAGTTTCACGGTGTTCAGTTGGCCGTGAACAAGAAAGGCTTGTCGTACCTCGACGGCACAGAAATCGATTTCCACGAGGGCCTGGATCACCGAGGTTTCGTGTTCAACAACCCGAATGTGAAAAAGAGCTGTGGCTGTGGCAGCTCGTTCGAGGTCTAGCGCGGTGATGGGGTTTCTTGAACAAGGGGCGGCTTATGAAACTCATGATGAAACGCAGGAAGGAACTCAATGATGCTGCTGTACCGTCCGCACCAAACCTAATGTTCTCGACGGACGTGTTGAGTCTCCAAGACGAGCGGAAACTCCTGCAAGGTTTCTGGGAATGCAAGACGGAGTTGGTCCGGACCTTGATCCGCCATTTCCCTCAACTCCGATCACATCGGCCACCTCTGGAGCCCTGGCCGATGGCCCAGTTCATCCGTGAGCACTACAGTGCGAAAACCCGAAGGGTGGCAGCAATCCGGCGACTTAATGACCGCTATCTCATGTTCAAACATCGGCTCGCTTTGGCCAACGTGCGCCTGGTGTACCACCTGGCGAAGCGCTTCCGGCACTTTGCCTTGAGTTATGAGGACCTCGTGCAGGAGGGGGTCTCCGGCCTGATGCAGGCCATTGACCGGTTTGATCTGTCGCACGGGACCCGGCTGGCGACGTACGCGACTTGGTGGATTCGCCAGGCGCTGCAGATCGCGGTGGCTGGCCAAAGCCACCTGATTAGCCTCTCGACTCATTACTTTGGGGAACTGTGGGCGATCCAGCAGGAATCCGAAGCCCTTGCCCACCGTAGGGACCGCCTGCCGTCGGCCCAGGAACTAACCAATCGCACCGGCATGAATTTGGATCTTGTCACACACCTCCAGACCGTCTCGCGCACCCCGGTTTCCCTGGACGCAGTGATACATGAGGACACCGATTTCCAACTCGCGGAAGCCCTAGCGGACGATACAACCAGCAGCGAATTGCTCAGTGCCGAGCGCCAGGAAGCCCTGCAGTTCCTCCTGGAGAACCTGAGTCCACGGGAACAGCACGTGCTGGACTTGCGCTTTGGCTTAAACGGCTACGATGCGCACAGCCTGACACAGATCGGGCGGATGCTGCGCATCAGCAAAGAGCGAGTGCGGCAGATTCAGAATGTCGCTTTGGAAAAGCTACGCGCCTCGGCCGAGGATGCAGCATGGGAGGCCAGTATGCTTTTCGACTAGCCCTTGGATTGCGGGACACTTCGTGTCTCACAAGAGCACCTGACATGGTCCAGAACGAGTACATTCTCGGCATTTACGGAGCAGGCGATGGTGAGGCTTCTACGGGCAACTACGATGAGCCACCTTAGGCCACTTATTGATACCTTCGGTCGAACGCACAACAACCTGCGCATCAGTGTCACCGACCGGTGTAATATTCGCTGCTTCTACTGCATGCCGGAGGACAACCCGGTGTTCGTGCAGCGGCGCGAGATCCTCACGTTTGAGGAAATCGAGCGGTTCGTGGGCGTGGCCGTGCGGCTGGGCATCAACAAGATCCGGCTCACAGGGGGCGAACCGTTGGTCCGGCGCGATCTGCCGGTGCTCGTGGGAAAGTTGGCGGCCATCCCCGAGATCACCGACCTGGCGCTGACGACCAATGGCATCCTTTTGCCCGAACTGGCCAGGCCACTTTACGATGCCGGCCTGCGGAGGATCAATGTCCACCTGGACACGCTCGACCCGGCCAAGTTCGAGCAGATTGTCCGCCGCCCTGGATTCGAGAGGGTCCTGAAAGGCATCTTCGCCTGTAAACGGCTGGGGTACGGCCCCATCAAGCTCAACGCGGTGGCCGTGCGCGGGTTGATCGAGGACGATCTGGTGCCGCTGGCCCAGTTTGGCCGCGAGCACGGGATTGAGGTTCGGTTCATCGAGTTCATGCCGCTCGACGCCGACGGCAAGTGGCAGCGCGACAAGGTGCTGTTCGCCGCCGACATTTTGGACAAGTTGTCCCAGGAGATCGCCCCGCTGGTGCCGGCGCCGGACCAGGACCCCCGTGCTCCAGCAAGTGAGTTCGTGTTCAGCGACGGCGTGGGGCGAATCGGCATTATTGCCTCGGTCAGCCGTCCCTTCTGCATGAGCTGCAACCGTATCCGGCTCACGGCGGACGGCAAACTGCGTAACTGCCTGTTCGCGTTACAGGAGGTGGACGTGAAAGCCATCCTGCGCGGCGGCGGCAGCGACGAAGACTTGATCCAGATCATCCGGCGCAACGTGCATGACAAGTGGGAAGGACACGAGATCAACACGGCGCGCTTTGTGCAACCGCCCCGCCCCATGTATGCCATCGGAGGTTGAATAAGCAAGGAGCGATTGTTAATGCCTGGAGCTGCAACCGTTACTGTGCATGAGCTGCGGCAGATGTTGGCGGCGAGTACACCTCCCTTGCTGCTCGACGTGCGCGAGCTGGAGGAATGGCAGCTCTGCCGCATCGAGGGCGCGCGCCATCTGCCGATGAGCCAGATTCAACAGCGGGTTGGCGAACTGGAACCCACGCGGGAAACCATGGTGTACTGCCATCACGGCGTGCGTTCCCTCATGGTTGCGGAGTTCCTCATCGGGAAAGGGTTTTCCCGAGTAGCCTCACTGACAGGTGGTATCGAAGCGTGGTCGGTATTCGTCGATCCTTCGGTGCCCCGCTATTGATGGAAAGAACCGAGTGCAGTTTCCTGATAGGAGAACGCAAATGAATCCCTCCGCTGGAGGCCAACAGAAGGTCACACTGCCAGGCGTAAAGAACGTCCTTGCCATCGCTAGTGGCAAAGGCGGCGTCGGAAAATCGACCACGGCTACCAACCTGGCCCTGGCTATCCACATGCACGGAAACCGGGTCGGGCTGGTGGATGCCGACATTTACGGACCAAGCATCCCCCGCATGATGGGCGTGCCGGGTGTTGTCGATCAAAGCACCACGCGGCTGCCCATCGAGCGCTACGGCGTCAAGCTGATGTCGATGGGCTTCCTGGTCCCGCCCACTCAGGCCGTCATCTGGCGCGGGCCCATGGTCCACAAGGCAATTACGGGTTTTCTCACAGACCCCAATATCGACTGGGGACAGCTCGATTACCTGCTCGTCGATTTGCCGCCGGGCACCGGGGATGCCCAGTTGACGCTGTCGCAGACAATCGCGCTGTCCGGGGCGCTCATCATCACCATGCCACAGGAAGTGAGCCAGACCGTTGCCCACCGAGGGCTGGAGATGTTCCGGCAAGTGCGCGTTCCTGTTATCGGCATCGTGGAAAACATGAGCTATTTTGTGAACGAAGATGGCAAGCGCTACGAGATCTTTCGCCATGGTGGCGGCCAAAAACTTGCCGCCGACACGGGCGTGCCGTTCCTGGGCGAAATTCCGATCGACCCGCGGGTGGCGGAGTGCAGCGACACAGGCGAGCCGATGGTCCGCAAGTATCCTGATTCGTTGGTCGCCAAGGCCTACCTGGACCTGGCGACCAAAGTGATCCACGAACTGCAGAAAGCCACTCCCGAGGCGCCCTTGCCGGTGCTGCAGCTTTAGGACGCCGTTTGATTTGAAGAACAGCGAGGTAATGCCATGGAACAGCTGCTAAAGGCATGCGAACTCGGGGACATCACTGCCGGCTCCGGCAGGGTCGTCGAAGTGCAGGGAAAGCACATTGCGCTGTTCAATATCGGCGGTACTTTCCACGCCATCGACAATGCTTGCCCTCATCGCGGCGGCCAGCTGGGGAAAGGAACTCTGGATGGAACTGCCGTTACCTGTCCCTTACACCGTTGGCAGTTCGACGTCACCAGTGGCCTTTGCACAAGCCGGCCTGGCGCAAAAGTGAAAGCCTACTCGGTCAACATTCAGGGCAACGCTGTGATGCTTGCTCTGGCTCCCCAAGATGTCGCCCCGTCGGTGGGCGCAAAGGGGCGACGCTTCCTCGTTCGCTTCGGAGTAATGGGGTATCTGAGTTGGTTTGTCGCTCGGGAACCGGGCGATTATGGCCGCAGGCAACGGGTGGTCGTGCGAACCAGCCGCGGATTGGAAGCCGGTGAGATCATGACCCCAGCGGGGCAATTCGCTCCGGAGGCGGGCGACGATGATCCCGCCAGCGAGTTACTCCGATCAATGACACCGGAAGATGAGTTCCAGGAGAGGGCTTTACGGCAAGGAGAGCAGAAAGCCTTTGAAGACTGTCGCCGATTACTTGCTGAACGGAACATGCCGGTAGAGCTGCTCGACGTTGAACAATTGCTCGATGGTGAGAAGATCCTCTTTTATTTTCTCGGCGACCCGCCTGCCGAAATGGCGGATCTGACCGAAGAGTTGGCGAAAACCTACGAGACTCGCATTGAATTCCGCCAATTCATGGAACGGGCCGAAGTGGGCTGCGGACCCGGTTGTGGCACCGACGAAGCTCCAGGTTGTGGCGACGAGGGCGGATGCAGCAGTTGCGGCGACAGCGGGGGCTGTGCGGTCAAGGACATCCTCAGCAAGCGAAAAAGCGACCACGCCCATGCTCAGGTATCAGGTAGAAACTCATGAACTCCGAAACCGGTCAACCCAAGACACGGCGTGGCGTCTTGTTGACGACAGACCTGCTTTTCTCCACGAAGGTGACCGGAACCGCATCGGCCCTCGGCCAAGAGGTAGCAGTGGCCGGTAATGTCGCAAAGGCGGTCGGGCTGTGCCGCGCCAGGCCGTGCGCTTACGTCATCATTGACCTGGGAATGGCGGAAATCGAGATCGAGACGGCAGTGACTCAGCTCCGTGAGGCTGCCGGTGCAGTCCCAACCATCGCCTATGGGTCGCATGTGGACAAGGCCCGTCTCGACGAGGCCCGTGCCGCTGGCTGCGACGAAGTGTTGCCCCGGAGCAAGTTCAGCGCCGAGCTGCCTGCCTTGTTGGGCCGCTACTTCGACGGCAACTGCCAGGGGCGAGAGACGGGCACAAACGCTACCGAAAGGACCAGGATTGTGGATGTGCCTCCCAAACAGGTAAGAGGGTTCAAGGAAGAAAAGTATCTCCAGATTGCCTGGGAAGAAGGCCATGTCGGGATCTATCCATACCGATACCTTCGCGGGGAGTGCCACTGTGCGAGTTGTGTCGATGAATGGACCGGTGTGCGAAGACTCGATCTCGCCTCTATCCCTGAGAACATCATCCTCACCGATATGCAACTGGTAGGCAACTACGCGATCAAGTTCGTTTGGTCTGATGGCCATTCCACGGGGATTTACACCTGGAAACGGCCGCGAGACCTCTGTCCATGCACACGATGTAAAGGTCAGTAAACCGTAGGGTTTCTCCCCCGCCTCCGCGGCGGGGATTCGATAAGAACTGAACTTTTTTCAGAAAGGAAAAGTGACCATGGCCATTACTCTGACGGAGAAGGCAGCTACGGAAGTACGACGTATCATCGGCGACCAGCAGCAAGCGGGAGCCGCGCCGGACAAGCTCTACCTGCGCATGCGGGTGGTCGGCGGCGGTTGCAGCGGCTTCCAGCACAAACTGGACCTCGATACGACGGTCAACGACAAGCTCGACAAGCTGTTCACCTTGCACGGTGTCGAGGTGGTGGTGGACAAGCGCAGCCTGATGTACCTCAGCGACCTCACGGTCGATTTCCACGACGACCTGAACCGCCGAGGTTTCAGCATCAGCAATCCCAGTGCCAAGAGCACCTGTGGCTGCGGCAGCTCGTTCTCCATGTAGAGGGACGAAAGTCCAACGCTGCGCCGTCAGACCAAGTTCCAGGAAAGGAGGATACCGTGGCTGATGAAACGCGAAAACTCCTGAAAATCTTCGGCGTGGCGGTAACAGACTTTGAGGCCGAGGCGGAAAAGCTGGAGGCAGCCGCTACCCTGCTCACCGCCGCCAGCGGCAAAGACCAGATCGCGAAGCTTCTGAAAGATGCGACGGAACTCTGCCGGGAGCTGAATACCAGGTGGCTCGAAACCACTCAACACATTTTCGCAATCCAGAACCGACTGCTGGCTCGCTGTGCCGACGCAGCCGCGCGGCTACAAGTCGGGGATACCACGGAGATCGAATCGGCCAGAATGGAAGCCCGTGAATGAGGACCCTAAACAAGCGCGTCTTAATGACCGCACTCATGACCCTAAGGAGGACTGATCATGGCGAAGACAGTCAAGGTCGCACAGACAAGTGACCTGGCACCCGGAACGAGCAAGGTGGTTCAAGCCGATGGTCACAGTATCGGCCTGTTCAACGTGGAGGGGACCTTCTACGCGATCGACAACACCTGCACGCACAGGGGCGGGCCGCTGGGCGAAGGCGAACTGAGCGGGGAGACCGTGGAGTGTCCCTGGCACGGTGCCCACTTCAACGTCAAGACTGGCGCCGTTACTCGCCCGCCGGCCCCGGCAGGCGTGCGGAGTTTTCCCGTCAAGATCGAAGGGAACGACGTGCTCGTCGAGGTCGATTGACCTGGGCGGAGCGGGAGCCGGGCGAGTCTCTACTTCTGCCAGCGCAAGGGCGTGGAAGAGCTGC
>Ga0306920_100010173_pt1 | contig 12599 bp, 14 predicted proteins | sample flu12Cox44000170_FD_204666 | JGI IMG/M metagenome (GOLD analysis project Ga0306920, IMG submission 204666) | Lab enrichment of tropical soil microbial communities from Luquillo Experimental Forest, Puerto Rico - flux4day.12C.oxic.44.000.170 (v2)... | ecosystem: Environmental > Terrestrial >...
CGTGTCGGCAGCGGAGCGATCGCAGGTGAGGGCGCAGGCTCGAAAATCACTGTGCTTGTGCTTGGCTGGATTGAGGGTTCGGCACTTCGATCTTATAGCCGAGGCTTCGGAGTTGTCGGATCATTCTCGCGGTGCGCCTTTGCTTGGATTGCTTGGTGACGGCTGGGCCGCGTTCCTGGTAACGAACTCCCTTATGCAGAATCAACCAGATCAGGCAACACTGTCGATGAGCAATGGCCCCGATAGCTTGGTTGTGTCCCAGGCGCGGGACCGAGCGGCGATACACGATCTCGAAGATACTTCCTTTGGTCTTGGCTGCGGCGTTCGCAGCCTGATTGAGTAAGCGTCGCATGTGACGGTTGCCTTTCGGCGACCGGTGGCTGTAGTTCACACCGCCACTCTCTTCGTCGCCAGGGCAGGCACCTACCCAGGAGGAGAGACATTTCTCGGAGGGAAAGGTCGCAGCGGTGGGACCGACTTCGGCAATGATCTGCTGCGCCGAGTCCACTCCCAGACCGGGCACCTCCGCCAGCCGCTCGACGGCATCCTGGTGCTGGCTGAGCAGACTGGCCATCTCTTGATCCAGTTTACCGATCTGCTCGTCGATCAATCGCAATTCCTCCAACGCCATCTTCAGCAGCAGCCGGTATACGGCGTTCAACTCCGTACAGGGAGCGAGCGCGTCGCACAACTGTTCTGACGTAGCGCGCAACTGTTTATCGGCCAAAGCGGCCAGGGCGGCTGGATTGGTTTCCCCGTCAGCTAGCGCCTTCAGCATCCGCCGGGCACTAAGACCCAGCAGATCGGAGACCAAGCTGGACAACTTGATATGGGCCTCTTCCAGAAGAGACTCCAATTGGTTCTGCAGCCGCACCCGATCGCACCTCAACTGGTACTTCTTGCGCGTTACCGTCCGCCACAGGCGTTGCTCGGCATCGGGTACAAAACTCAAAATCAATTCCCGAGCCACCAGTCGCTTCACCAGGCGTTCGGCATCGCGGAAATCCCGTTTGCGTCCCCGTCGTCCGCGATTGGATAGCGCTTGTGCCAAATGCAACGTTCCGGACCTCCGCCTTGCGCCTTCTCGCTTCTCGCGTACCGGCTTCCAATACCTTTCCAGCGCTCCCCACACTGGCTTCCAATATTGCGCCGTCGATTCCATGACTACTTCCTCGGCCTCTTGCTCGGCGAGCCATACCGCTAGCGATCGCAGTTGTTCGGGGTTACTGCCAAACCATCGTCGCTCAAAGTGGAACTCACCGTCGACTTCCACGTCCGACACGACGACAGCCAGTATCTTCTTATGGACATCGATTCCCGCTATTCTGTAGGACATCAGCTTCCTCCTGGGCCGGGAGCGGAGAGCGTGCTGCGGATACCTTAACCAGGCTCGCGGGCTATCGCCGCTCCCCAGGGGAAGACAACGACGCCCAATTATTCGGCTCAAACACGCACGCTCCGGATCAGACAGCTAGACGGCCTCACCTTCTCCACTGTGCTCGCGACCTCGCCGCTCGGGACCGCTACGATCTTAACTCTGCGTGATTTTCATCAGCTTTCGCGGGCCGCAGGCCCTAATGGACAGCTAGGAGTTGCAAATCGCGGGCCCACAGACCGCTCCGTGTCGACCAGGCGCGGCCGACTTCCCATTTCGGCAAGGATCAGGATGGGGAACCCGCAGGGCGGCCTTCGTGCGTTTCAAAGAAGTTAGATACTAAGCGGTTAAAAATGTCGGGCCGCTGAAAATAAACGGAATGCCCGGCCTCGGGAACGGATTGCAGTTTGGCTCCTGGAACAAGTTTTGCAAGGGCAGCAGCCTCAGGCGGCGGAAAAATCGCGTCCTCCATGCCAGAGATGAACAGCACCGGAACCATCAGCTGCTTCAAGTCTGCCGCCGGAAGAGTGCGAGACGCCATTCCTTTGGCGCGAAGCGCCTCTTTATCGAGGCCAATGCTGAGACGATCGATTTCCCGGTATAGGAATTCCTGTGCGGGATTCTCGCGTGCCATGCGCTCCCCGGCGGCCGGATGAATGCCGCGCTTGAGGAGGTCGGCCTGAGCTCCAGCATGCGCCGCAGACCAACTTTCAATGTTCTTGCGGTCAGCCGCGTCAAAACTGTGCGGATCAACCGCGCCTCCGGTGGACGCCATAACCAAGGCCAGGACACGCCGCGGATGACTAAGAGTAAAATTCAGGCATGTCCAACCTCCCATGGATTGTGCAACGAGCCGAACCTCGTCCAGTTTAAGGTGATCAACCAGCGCCAGTAGGTCGCCCTCAAACAATGCAGGATCGACGCTGCCAGACGTGATGCGGGATGGTGAGAATCCGCGATGCGCAAATGTGACGCAAGTATAGCGTGATGAAAAATAGGGAACCTGCTGCCACCAGGAAAGATGATTCCCGCCCAACCCATGGGCAAACACGATTGCCGGACCGCTACCGGTGCGCTCGTAGTAGATCTCCGCGCCTGCGTTTTGAACAAAGCCGCTCGCAACGGCAGCCGGATTTCCGGCTATGGGAGCTTGCTTTTCTTGCGACTCTGCGCCAGACGGTACAAGCAGGCTTCCAGCGGCGACGCTGGCGAGTTTTGTGAAATCGCGACGTGAAATCATCGGCGAGAGACCAGTATTGTAGACCAAACCGCCGCCCGATGCTGTTTGTAATTGATCCGATTGACGGACAAACCGGCCAAAACACAGTGGAACCGCACACAACGGGACTGGAAAGTCGGTTGTCGCACGAATTTTGACCGATTAGCCGACGCTAACGAGGATTTGGTGGAGGTGGGGCCTTTGGTCCCTCATCGATAGTGAAAAAAATAGTTACTTCATTTGAGGAGACAGTTCTTTCGTACGTGGGCTTTACGGTCGCAGATGGGTGTCCGTGCACCGAGAGTAGTTCTTCGATAACGGTCTTGGCGCGTTTCAGCTTTGTGTCGTCGAACCACTCCCCTACCGAGGCCAACTTGCTGGTATTTGAAGGCGTTGAGAATATCTGCCCGAGTAATCGACTTGACTCCCCTGTACTCAAGTCGGCGTATGACGGGCTTTTCCCTTAGAACGAACTCAACAATTTTTCCATTTCGTCGGTCCGGTGTGAGCCAGTTCAACCAGTTGCTCGGCCGGAAAGGGGAGCCAGTCTTTTACGCGTTCGACCTTCTGTGGCTTGATGGCAGGGACCTGAGGCAGACGCCCCTTGTCGAGCGGAAGAAGCGACTCGCGCGACTCGTCCGGGCCGCAGAGTGCTCACACCTGCTTTATGCGCAGCACATCGAGCAGCACGGGAAGGGCTTTTTCGCGGAAATTTGCGCGACCTTGAGGGGATTGTCGCCAAGCGCAAGTCCGGAGTGTATCGTGAGGATCGCCAGGACTGGCTCAAGGTCAAGAACCCGACCTATAGCCAAGCCCAAGGTCGGCACGATCTTTTCCGGCGGTAGCCGTCGGCTGGAGGTATAAGCGGATGACGACGGGAATCGGGGCGCAGCGTGTCGAGGATCTCCTGCGAGCCCGTTTGTCGCGGCGGGTTGCCTACCACGCGAGAAGACTCCAAGCCGATAGGATCACCGAGGCCCATGATGTTCATGCAGACATCGCCCGCGAATAGCATTCGTCCCGGACGCCACAGTAGCGCGACCTGTCCCGCGCAATGCCCAGGTGTATGAATGACGGCGTCGAAGTTGGGCACACCACCATCATCCGGGACGAGGACATCCGCACCGGGGTGACCGCCACCCTGCCGCATTCCGGCACAAACAGGAGTATCGGGATACCGAGCTCGAAATTGCCCGCCCTTATGCTTAAAATCCGGTTCATGCAACCATGACCCAAAATGACCCATACAATTTGCAGCGGTTCGTGGAAGCGCAGCACCGCTGCTACGAGAAGGTGCGCGACGAACTAAGAGCAGGCCGTAAGTCTAGCCACTGGATGTGGTTTATCTTTCCGCAGTGGAAAGGGTTGGGACACAGTCCCGTCGCCAACCTTTATGCCATCGCCTCTCGCCCGGAAGCCGAAGCTTACTTGGCGCATCCCGTATTGGGGCCGCGATTGATGGAGTGCACTCGGCTAGTGAACAGCGTGAAAGGCCGTACCGTCGAGCAAATCTTCGGGTATCCGGATGATTTGAAATTCCGATCCTCGATGACTTTGTTCGCGAACGTAACCACCAACAATGCACTCTTTCAGGAAGCATTAACGAAATACTTTGAGGGCAAACCCGACCAGCGCACTCTCGACCTGTTGAACATCGACGCATAGTGAGGCTTGCTTGGCTCCCGAACGCCGTTCGGGTATTTGCGGCGGATCGTCTCCGGCAACTGGAACTCCACGAGGCTGCTGCTGCCCCTACCACTACCCGAACAATTCATCATCAACAAGCTTCATGTTCCTGTTCACGTAAAACATGCGTATCGATAAGGACGCGCGAAACATCACCAAAGAGCATAAAGAGCATTCGGGTGAAGCTTAACTGGAGGGATACCGTAATATCGGGCCAGATCTAAACTACTGCACTCATCTTGGCGTTTGACGGTCTCTGTGAGCAGCAGAGCCGCCAAACGCCGATTGTGGTGAACGGCAAGGTCCTCTGGCGTGAGGGTTTGCGTGGCTTTCCGGCTGATGGGCGTCGATGTTCCGTTAGTCTTCCTTCGAAATACTGACCGCAGGATCAAACGAGGTGGTGTAGCCAGCGAATTTGCCGTTCACCTTGCCGGTGAAATCGACGCCTCCGACCAGATGTTCTCGAAAGGTGTGGTTCACGCGGCCCAGGCTCACTGTTTGATTGCCGAGAGTAAATGGAGTTGACGACGTAATCGTATGCCACCAAGTGACGAAAAATAGATTGGTCCTTGGCGGATCGGTCGCGTTGGGGCTCGGATTGGCGTCAAAAATCACCTGATGACGCCACTTGGTCGTCAGCACCGGAGCCCCTTGGCGGAAGGAATCAGGATTTGGCGTAGTCAGGTCACCGCTGGGCACGGGATTGTAATAGATCGTTGAAGTCCCTTCCCGGATCACAATTTTTAAACTGCCGTGATTGGTGACCTTTTCGGTGACGGAGTCATTGTAAAAGGTAAGCAGCGCGGAGGCTTCGTTCTGCGGGACACCTACGAGATAAATCTGGTCGTCGTTCAATCCGCGCACATGGCTGATGTAGCCGTACTGAACGGAAGTGGCGGGAAGTCCCGGACCTGCAGGGGGAGAGTTTTTCACTTGCCCGATGAATTCATACATCTCCTGATCGATCTGCGAAAAATCGAATGGTGGCGGAATCATCTGTGCATACGCGGTTCCCGCCGAACCGGCCACAATCAGTATTGCGAGAAGCAAATGCCACAACACCATCGGTCTGGATCGCATCGAGAGTCTCCTTTTGAGTGGTTCTGTCCTACGGACAGCCGCATGATTCACGCGAGGCAAAGGAAGCACAATGCAGATCGGATAGAGATTGCCTGAAGCTTATATGAAGGACTAAGTGGCTCTGGTGAAAGAATTTATTGATGGTGTATACCGTCCGCCGAACCTATAATGGTGGCAAGTGACGGGGTGCTTGCTGCCTGCTCCCTACCAATTCGAAGGCTTCCAGCTTGACGTCGAGCGCTACGAGTTGCGCCGCAACGGCCGTGTCCTGAAGCTAGAAAAAATTCCTATGGAACTGCTGATCTTGCTGATCAGCAGGCAGGGCAAACTGGTGTCGCGTGAAGAAATCGTCGAAAAACTCTGGGGCCGGGACGTTTTCATTGAGACCGAGCACGGCATCAATACGGCTATTCGGAAAATCCGCCAAGCCCTGGGAGACGATCCCGAGAATCCCCGATTTGTGAGGACGTTGAAAGGGAAAGGCTATCGTTTTGACGCCGCACTAGAGTCGAGACCTGAGAAGCCCGTACTTGCGCAGTTCCGAGTTCCTCAATCGATAGCAGCGACGGCAGTAGTGGAACCACCGCCGCAAAAAGCAAAGTCAACCTGGAGAGCTGCTGCTCTCCGGAAAAGCTGGACAGGTTTTGGGGCTCTGGCCGTTTTAGCCAGTGTTCTCTTACTGACCACAGGAGTGTGGCGGCTTTCGCGAAGGTCGGTTGCCGCATCGTTGCCGTTGATGGAGATAGTCCCTATGTTGGGATTAAACGGAGCCGAAAAGGCTCCGGCGTTCTCGCCCGATGGTAAACAGATTGCTCTTGCGCTGCATGAGGAGAGCGGTTCGAGAATTTACGTCTCGCTTGTAAGCGGAGGCAAACCGCTGCAATTGACAAGTGGTCCGCAGGATAACGGTCCGAAGTGGTCACCTGACGGCGAACAGATTGCGTTCTACCGCCCGTCCGACGAGGGAACGGCAATTTACACGGTTCCGGCACTGGGAGGCAGTGAACGAAGGGTATATTCGGGCCCAGCGACAGCGTTCCCCCATGCCTTCGACTGGTCGCCGGACGGAAAATATCTCGCCATTTCAAAGGCTGATCCGGACAGAACGCACGCGCAGATTGCCTTGCTATCTGTTGTTAATTCCACCACTCGACCTCTGACGACTCCTTCTGCGCAAGACTTGGATTATGGGCCGACATTCTCTCCGGATGGATCGACTGTTGCATTTGTGCGCTCAAATGTGGGCGGCATGGTCAGCGAGTTGTATACAGTGCCGACGGCTGGCGGCCAAGTGAAACGACTGACCTTTGACCACCGCACCATATGTGGTGCTCCCGCCTGGACGCCAGACGGAAATGAGGTCCTATTTTCCGCCGCAAGCGGCGGCTCCCCTAGTCTATGGCGAGTTCCCGCTTCCGGAGGAACACCGCAACGGGTGATCGGTTCCGGCGCAAACGCAGTTAGTCCCACGATCTCACGAAGAAGCGAACTTGCCTTTCAGGAGATCTTGTATCAGGACGATGTCTGGCAAGTTGATTTGAAGGACAAGGAAACGCCGACGGGAATGCCAAAGCGGTTAATCCCAGCGAAGGGTTTCAATATTCGCCCGCAGTATTCTCCCGACGGAAAGAAGATCGCGTTGCAGTCGTCCCGTTCGGGTTACAACGAGATATGGGTGTGTGATAGAGACGGCACCAACTGCAACTCGGTCACTCACTTAAAGGGTGTGGCCGGCGCACCACGTTGGTCCCCAGACGGCAAGAGTCTTGCGTTCGAATTCCGTCCACAGTCGTATAGCGAACTGTACGTTGCTGAAGTAGGCGGTGGAGATCCACGCTTAATAGCCACGTTCCCAGACGCAGACAATGGGGGACCGGTTTGGTCTCGCGATGGTAAGTGGATGTACTTCTATTCAGACCGCAAAGACGGGCGATTCCAAATTTGGAAAACCCCTGTCAGCGGTGGCTCGCCAGTGCAGGTCACGAAAAATGGAGGCGTATTCGGAGTTGAATCGCGGGACGGGCGTTTCTTTTACTTTGCGAAGTTCGAGGAACCAGGTATTTGGAGGATGCCTATAAACGGAGGCGACGAAACACGGATCTTGGACCATCCAGGAGGTGATGTCGAATGGTGTGATTGGGCGCTTAGCAGTGACGGAATCTACTTCGTCAATCCCGGGAGTAAGGACGAAAAAGCGTCCATTGAGCTTTATGAGTTTGCCAGCCGACGCAAGATACCGATTTTGACACTGGAGCGAAGGCCAACATCTGGGCTGGACATCTCGCCGGAAGAAAAATCGATCCTTTTTACTCAGGAAAAGTTATCGGAGTCGCGCATTGTCCTCGTGAAGAATTTTCGGTAGGGCTTCAGACGGTTCCGATACCCTTTTCACACATGCCTTGGTGGAATCGCATTTTCTTTCTAGTGCTTGCCATTTGGATTCCGGTTCGAGCCTCCAAGTGCCCGATTTGTCCTGGTTATCGGAAACTTGGCTAATAGTCCCTAGCTTGCGCACCTGCAACAAACGGAACCAACCTCACGAGGGCGAACCCAGACACCGGCAGAAGTCGCGCTGCGGCTCGTCACAGCCCCGCCGCACGGCCTTGCCGGCCGGACGTGTCATTTCTCAGTTACTGGGACATGCGGCATCGGGTTCCCGCTCAGATCGAACCGCACTCCCTGCGACAAAATATTAGACACAAGAGGAAAGCCGACTCGCGATCAACAGGGTTGAATTTTCATTGGACTGACTGAGCCGACCGTTTTAAGTGATTTTGCTTCACTTAAATCATTGAGCCGACGATGCTGCGGACGTTGATCTTCAATGAAGTAATTACATTTTGCCTACAAGTGAGATTGCTTTGGAGCAACTTCACAATTGCCGTGAGGCAATCCCTAAGAATTACTAAGAATTACGGTACAAGAGTACTTCCGGACTATTGCTCTGCCGATCGATAACACGGAAGTTATACGTGTCTGACGAAGTTAGGATGAAAAGGAGAATAATTGTGAAGCGAGCCGCACTAGTTCTATTAATTCTCTTAACGGTCGCATTCGTCGCAATCGCGGCTGAAGTTACATGTCCACTCCACACCTATGCGTCTTGCTACGATACCGGCCAAATTTCACCGACCTGAAGTGGGGCGCATAAGTGGCACTGCACATGTGGCGATGACGTTTGGGTTAGGTAGCCGCTGAGGCTGCCGCTCTTAGCCTTCCTCGAAGCCTATGCATTCGTTGCGCGGAGACTGGTTTGCCAAGTTTGCCAATTAAAGGCTGGACGAAAAGTCTAATCAAAAAGGTCGAAGTCTGGAGATGTGCATGCTCAGCCTCAAGTACCTGCCGGTGTTCCTGGCATTTAGCGTGATGCCGCCAGCCGCAACAGCCCAACAGCCCAGTGTTCTGAACGAAGTTGTCGACGAAATTGTGAAGCAAGAGCAGAGGGAGGTGCAGTTGCTCCGGCAGTATTCGCCACTAGTCGAGACCTACATCCAGTATATCCGTCCGGACGAGCACTTCGGAGACGTGCCCGATGGCGACAGATACTTTCTTGGCCGGGCCGTGCTGGCAAAAGGTTTGGAGCTGGAATCGCTCAAGCGCGAGGCAGGGATGAAGCAGAAGATGTTTGGAGGCTGGGGGGATTACATCATGGAATTTGTGCCCGCCGGCTTCCTGCAGATGATCTACTTGGACACGAATGGTTTCGACCGCCGGCACTATAAGTTCAAGTACGTAGGGCGCGAGTTTTTGGACCAAGTTCGCTGCATGGTGTTTGACGTCGAGCCCTTACCGAATGCCGGCAAACGGCGTTTTGTCGGCCGCATCTGGGTAGAGGATCACGATTACCACATCGTGCGGTTTATCGGCTCTTACGGCATTGCGTCCTCTACCAGTTATTACTTCAATTTCGAAAGCTGGCGAATGAATGTGGCCCCGGACCGATGGGTCCCTGCCTATGTTTATGTGGAAGACGGCAGCGTCCGCAATGCAAAGGCAAGGAACCTGGGCTTCAAAGCATTCCGAGCGCAGACACTCCTTTGGGGCTACCACGTTGAGGACGTTGGCGCAGATCAAGGGCTCAGCAAAGTCGTCGGAGAGGTGCCGTTCCCTGGGATGTATCAGACAGAAACCGAGGGCGACTTTACGTGGCTGCAAGCAGAGCGTTCCCGGGCCCAGAAGGCCGAGGATAACGTTGTGGATCAGCTGGAAGGGCAGGGCTTGCTGGCTCCGCATGGCGAAGTGGAAGAGGTGCTCGAGACGGTCGTGCAAAATCTCGAGACGACCAATGATCTCGACAACCCTCCGGACGTGCGGTGCCGTGTGCTAATGACTTCGACTCTCGAGTCGTTCACTGTGGGTCACACCATTGTGCTGAGCCGAGGTTTGATTGACGTGGTTCCCGATGAGGCCACCCTCGCGGCGATTCTGGCTCATGAGCTCGGTCACATCCTGCTCGGACACCCCATAGACACGCAATTTGCGTTCATCAATCGTCTGCGGTTCGCCGAAAGGGAAACATTCCGCCACTTTGACTTTGCCCGGTCACCCGAAGAGGAACAATCGGCGAAGGGGAAGGGGGCCGAGCTGCTGAAGAATTCGCCCTATAAGGACCAGTTCGCTAGCGGGCAACTCTTCCTGCAGACGCTGAAGGACCGGTCGAAAGACATCCCAAACCTGATCAGTCCGCACCTGGGTGAGGTTCCAACAAACTGGATTCCTGCGCCCGCGGCGTCCTCCCCACAGCCGAACAATACAAAGGTGAACAACATCATTGCGGCATATCCGGTCGGCGGACACATTAAGGTTAACCCTTGGAATGACCAACTGCGGATGCTGAAACAGCCAGTTGATACTGTTGTCGAAGACGAAAAAAGACCTTTCGAAGTCACACCGCTGGCCCCCTATTTGAGGTGGCAGGAGAGCAGTTCACCGACAGAAAGTCCCACGGGAGTGGCAGCGGAGTCGGCGAGGCAAGGCCAAGTTCTCGCTTGCCCGTAAACCATTGACTCACCCTTCGACCGCATCGAGCGGCTCGGTCTCACCTTGCCTGTCCATCGGCACATGAATGCAAAACTTCGGCCAGTCACGCGTATCGGGGTGAGCTATCCACAAAATTGGGTGCAACTTGGGCCGAAAACCCTCCCGAACACCCCACTAGTCCGTGCATTGACGCTTGCGAACAAGTCGGACAAGATTCAGACAGTGAGCTTCACTAACAAGACTAGACTATTAAGGAAGTGACAAATTTCATCGCAGCACATCTCCTACTGCGCAGACTTGACGGCAAAAGATATGAAGATTGTCTTGCTCTTGGCTCTCACAGTGTGCGACCTAACTTGGTGCCTAGGGCCAATTCACATTACCAAGGTAACTCCCCACGGCCTACCGGATGACGACGAATGGGAGCATACGATAATCCTAGCGCGTAGCAAAACAATGGATTTCGTTTTCGACTGCCGTTCACCGGTGGTGCATTCTATGTCCGAAGCCAAGAAGTACGCAGGCGCTCGCGAATTTTGTCCTCAATTCGTTCCGGGACTCGAATTCACGCCAGACAGCACAATCATAAACGACTTTATCAACGTTCAATATCCAAACAAGGAAAAGGCACCGGATGGCTCTCCGTATATCGGTCCTCTGCATATTGTTTCAATGGCAGAAAGAGAGCAACCAGCAGCCAACGACAAGAAGAACACCAAAAAACGCTAAGTCAGATTGCGAATATAACGCTGAAATTGAAGGACGGATTCTGCGCGACCCTGGGTGCAATCCAAACCCCCGGCACCCGTAGGTCACTACCTAGCAGGTTCCTATTCCCCGATGCCAAGAAAGCTCTCCCGTTTCGCCTTTAAAGTGATTTTTCTGTAAGTGTTGTAAGAGCTCGGCGCGTACCGAATGGTCACGAATAACCTAACGGGCAGGGTCCCGATTCAGTTTTTTGCCGGTTCCAAAACTCTATTTGGAGAGATTTTGGGTCCAACTGCGGTGAATTTGCTGGGATGGGAACCCAGTAAGGCCAACTGCATCAACAGAATTTTCAGCATTTTATGGGGCGGGCGAATGGGAATCGAACCCACTTCCGAAATTTGGGTTCATGCCGCCACCTCGCGAGCGAGGCTATACCGAAACGGCAGAACCAAGGTGGCGGCTTCGGTGCATTGCAGGCCGCCGCAACCAATTATTGGGTTAGCGAACAGATGTGGTTACGCGCGAATCCGGCGAACTGTACACGATTTCGCCATCGACCAACGTCATCAGGCATTTCAGCTCTTTGACCTGGTCGGAGGGAATTGCGTAGAGGTCGCGATCCCAGATCGCAATGTCGGCTTTCTTGCTTACCTCGAGCGTTCCGATTTTGTTTTCCATGAACATCTGGCGCGACCCCCAGACGGTGTAGCTGCGGAGGGCGGTGTGAATGTCAACGGCTTCCGTCATTCCGAAGGGATGCAGGCCGTAGGCCCCTTTAGCAGTTTGGCGAGCTGTGGAGGCCCAAAGACCGTAGCGAGCCGCAACGGGAGTGACGAAGTAATCTGACCCGCCGGACCACAGAATGCCTCGGGACTGCAATGTCTTGAATGGCTCCAGGTGCAGCCCGCGTTTCGGACCGTAGCTGGCCGCGTAGATATCGCCGATCCACCAGAGGAATCCCGGCTGCATCTCCGGGTAGCCGGCATCGTATTTCTTTTGCAGGTTGACCATTACTTCGAGCGCATGCGGCGTTGGCAGATTGGCGTGGATGATGCTGTGACGCAGGCCAGCATGTGGTTGCTCCTGCTCGACAAGCGCGTAGGTATCCACAACCCAGTCCATGGCGCGATCACCAACTGCATGGGTTCCCACTGGCACGCCTTCCTGGTGGAACAGGCGGACCATTTCTCTATAAATCGCAGGGTCAACTTGTGGAAACCCGCGATTGGCCACCCCCGAACTTGTAACGTCTGGCCTCGTGCCGTTGAGCAACCAATCTTCATAGACCCACCCAGTGCGTCCGCCACCAGAGCCATCCATGTAGATCTTCACGCCGCAGGAAAGCAGGCGGTCTTCGCCGAGACTCTCGGGCACGCGCGGGACAGATTTGATCTCGGCCAGCGCTTTGCGCGCCGACTCGAGCGTTGAACCCGCGTGCCACAGAACGCAGATGCGCTCTTTGAGCTGTCCCTGGTCGAGGAGCGATTTGTAGGCATCCCAGTGGATTTGGGTAATGTCCGGGTCTTTGACGGCGGTCATGCCTTCACTGTG
>Ga0306920_100010174_pt1 | contig 12599 bp, 10 predicted proteins | sample flu12Cox44000170_FD_204666 | JGI IMG/M metagenome (GOLD analysis project Ga0306920, IMG submission 204666) | Lab enrichment of tropical soil microbial communities from Luquillo Experimental Forest, Puerto Rico - flux4day.12C.oxic.44.000.170 (v2)... | ecosystem: Environmental > Terrestrial >...
TGTATGACTCTCTTCAAGAGCGAGGCGAACTGGATTCTTTCGACTTCTACATCCTCAGCGATTCAACAGATCCGTCGAAGGCCGTTGAGGAGGAACTCGGTTGGGCCGATATCTGCCGACAGACCAATGGCTTTGGCAAAATACATTACCGCCGCCGTAAACTTCCCGTGAATCGGAAGAGCGGCAATATTGCAGATTTTTGCCGGCGCTGGGGGCATCGGCATCGGTACATGGTCGTGCTGGATGCGGACAGCATTATGGCAGGTCGCACGGTTTCGTCCCTAGTGCGTCTGATGGAAGTCAACCCTCGGGCCGGGATCATTCAGACGATGCCGCGACTCGTCAAGGCTGAGACGGTTTTTGGTAGAATCCAGCAATTTGCCTCTCGGCTCTACGGTCCGATATTCGCTGCGGGTTTGAATTTCTGGCAGCAGGAGGGAGGAAATTATTGGGGACACAATGCTATCATCCGGGTATCGCCGTTTCTAGCCAGTTGCGGCTTGCCTGGTTTGCCGGGCAAAGAGCCGCTCGGAGGGAAGGTCCTGAGTCATGATTTCGTGGAAGCGGCTTTAATGCGCAACGCAGGATGGGATGTCTGGTTTGCTTATGATCTCGAGGGAAGTTACGAAGGTTTGCCTCCTAACTTGACGGAATATGTGAAACGAGATCGTCGATGGTGCCAGGGCAATCTTCAGCATATGTGGTTCTTGCTGGCGCAGAACATCCGCCCGATCAGTCGAATTCATCTGGTGCAAGGTATTCTGGCGTATGTTTCGGCGCCTCTTCTTGTCTTGTTTGTGCTCATGGGAGCTTTGCAAGCTGGATTGGATAACTTGACTGGGAGAGTCGGCATGTTTCCGTCGGCATCTGCAGGGGTGCTCTTTCTCATGACTCTCACTCTCTTGTTTGGGCCAAAAGTGCTCAGTTTGCTTCACCTCTTTTCGAGACCTCGGGAGCTTGAGGCTTTTGGGGGTGCTATTCGGGTCATTATGGGCTCGGTGCTCGAGACCCTGTTTTCTGTGCTGACGGCGCCCGTGCTAGTCTGGTTCCACACGAGGTTTGTTCTGCGAAATCTTGCCGGAAAGACCGTGGTTTGGAATACCCAGACACGTGAAAGTGCGGGCGGGCCGAGTTGGAATGAGGTGGTACGCGAATATTGGCCTCTTCCGATAATTGGTATCGCCTTTTCTGTCTTGGCGTGGTGGATTTCCCCCAACTATCTGTTCTGGCTTTCTCCTTTGCTGGTCGGATTAATCCTTGCCATTCCCGTCGCACACTTCAGTTGCCACACCAGCTTGTTTGGGGAGCTCTTTAAAACACCGGAGGAACTCCACCCCCCCAAGGAGTTGTCCGGCGATTTCCGGCTGCAACTACGCGAAGGTGATCAGTTTGTTCACGCCGTGCTGGACCCGTTTTACAATGCTGTGCACGTGGCACTTCAGCGAAAGAGGGAATCATTATCGACACCCTCCAGTGAGTACGGTAGTTCGCTCGCTATGAAACTTTTCAAGGAGGGCCCCGATGCCTTGACTGCTCAGGAGAAAAGGGCCTTGCTGACCGATGGGCATAACTTGGCATACCTGCACACGCTTATTTGGAAGACGCCCGCCGTGATGATGCATCCGGCGTGGTCTAAGGGACTGGTTCAGTATCGAAGCGCAAAGCGCGGCGGCCGGCATGAACCTGAAATCAGCGAAGCCAAGCTCACAGGTGTTTGACCCACAGCCGCCTAGGCAGCCAAGATCGCCACACATCCTTGCTAGACGAAGGAGCGCTTGATCCTTAGGATTCGACTTTCGCCATGAGACGAATAATTGGGGTCGGAGTGACATTGGTCTTTGCGGCGCTGGCTGTATTTCTCTGGAAGCAGAGTCAAATCTCCGTCGCGTCCAACCAGATTGCTCCGGACAATAGCGTTTTTTACATCGAGATTCCGCATCTGGTTCAGACGGAAAGAAACTTGCCCGACACCGCGCTCTACCAGATTTTTCAGGAACCCTCTGTCCAACGTTTTCTCAAGCAACCTCGCTCGGATCTTTGGAAGGAATACCAAAGCTCCTGGGATTCATTTTTGAAACTTGGCTGCACGGCACTATTCTTTTGCGCAACCGATCCAAGCCACCAGCGCTGGATGGCTGGTTTTCAAACCCCAGCAAATGCGACGGTGCGTACCAGAGAGATCGAAAACATCTCCAAGCGGCTCTTTGGATGCGGCGCGCTCCACGTTTCGCCTGCACAGCCGGATCGGGTGTCCTTTGCGGATGACGCAACCGGAATCTTTTTCACCGAGATCGGCGGATGGACGGTGATAAGCACGAATAGGGATCTCCTGAAAGTAGCCTTTAAAAATACAAGCTCTGGTGCCGGAGGGCTGTTCTCTTCAAAATTATTTCAAGAATGCCGATCCAGCATACGACCTGCCTATGACATGCTTCTTTTCGCGCGGGGGAGTCCTTCACTCAATGTAGCGAGTGGCGTAGCGTGGGAATTCGATCACGAACAGACGCCTGGCAGTCCTCAGGCCGTTATGGCATCTACGACGATCGAGGGAGCCCGCTTGCGAGATACCATATTTACGTGCACAAGCCCAAGAGAGAACTACGGACCACTCAGCCGGCAAGGACTCGCAATGACAAGTCCAAAGACGATCGGGTATATGGCCTCGCGCCTGGAGATTTCCGAGCTCTGGCGACTCTCGGATCGGTTTTCAGGAGATTGGCCAGTTGCCGCTGCACTTCGAGATTATATTGGCGAGACCCGATCTGCTGGCATCGAACCGCAGGATCTCGATCGCCTCGTAACGAGCGCCGAAATTGTTGTTGACCAGGTTCCCGACTCGGAATCTCTTGCCACTGCTGTCTTGCTGGAGGTTACGGACGAAACAAAGTTTCAGCAACTCATGGATCGGATCGTGCAGGAAAAGCTTCCAGACAGTTGCCGTTCCACCTCGATTGAAGGAATGCCGGCCTATATTCTCTCGCCTAACGAGAATGTGTCCGTCGTCTTTGGTTTGGTGAAACGAAAGCTGTTGATTGCCTGGGATGAATCGGTCTTTGCCGTGATGGTTAGACGATTGCGGGTGAGCGACGAGGGGCTTGAACGGGACCGTCAGTTCAAGGAGACGGAAGCGCTTGTAGCCGCCCCTAGCGATCTCTTCCTCTACATCGACGCAAAGGCCGGTTTTCAAAGATTTTACGACGCTGTACGACCGATGCTTATTTTCGGGACGGCTATGATACCGCCTCTCAACCGCTTTGTGGATGCGATGGCTTTTCCGGAAACAACTGAGATTGCAAGACATCTCAGCCCCATCGTTCTCTCGCGGCACCGTGTGTCCAAAGGATTTGTCGACGAATCAGTAGGGCCGCTGACCGCATACGAAGTGTCTGCTTTTGCCGTTGGGAGCGCTATGGCAGTGGGATTGCTGCAGCGCCAGTAGTTCGATTAGGCCGCTATCGTCTCCAATACGTACATGCAACCGCTAAAAAGACCGCCCCCAGGAAAACGCTGACACTGCCTCCAAGATAGCCAAATAGCTGCTCCATGTTCGGACCTATAGCTAAATCACCAGTGGCATGGAAGAAAAAGGACAGGAGCCCAAGCAAAGAAAATCCTAGGGCCAGCATTATCAAACCGACTCTGGCAGACAGATGCTTTAGATCTCTTGACATGGTGTTCTTCCGCGTTGACCAGGGGCCATAAATCCATTGGAAATTGCTAACTCGAAGGCCCCGTGAACGATCGCCCGATAGGCCTAGCAGCCGTTGATTGACGATGATTTATCGCAAATGGAGTTCAAATTACCTCGATACATAACAAAACTATAGAACATTTAAAAATAAAGTTGGCAAATAAGCTGCCAATTCCGGGACGGTTCTTCAGTCCGATTCCGCCGGGAGTTCGGTGATCCCAATCCACATTGGATCGGGAGAAACAAGAGCTGGTTTGCTCAGAATTTCTTCCAAGCGCGGAGGTGATCCGTACCTTTAGACATCCGATGTACAAGAATGATTTCGACTGATTGCATTAGGTAGTTACCTCCTTTCTTTCCGAAAGTAATTAGAACTTTCGTGCATTGATCAAACACGAAATGTCCAATATTTGCAAATGCTAAATCCAAATATTATCCGAATGGGTAATACGGCGGTCCAATTTCACAACTGTCAATACAAATGCATATGGTGTTGTAATAATGGGCGTACAACTCACCGAAACAGTGTCCCATTGGGCTTCGGCGGCGCCTGGATGTGCATTATCGGCAGGGTGCCGTGGCGATACAGGAGGATGGAGGCCGGATCAAGGCAGCCGGCAAAATGAGGATTATTTCAGGATGCGGTGACAGAAACACATTCGGTTGCCCTCGCAGGGCAGATTTCATTTTTTTCTGACCCAGGCCTTCAGGCAGCCTTCAGGCCTGGGAAGCTCCATCGAAATGCGCCCTGAAGGGGCGACGGACGGGCATGGGTGAAAATGAATACCTTGCGATCCATGTCGAAAGACCATCGCATTCGGCCGCCCATTCAGGGCGAATCGTCTTTTAGCGTCTACCCAGGGCTGAAGCCCATTGGCGTTAAGATAAGCGATGCACAGCTCACAAGTGCAGTGCGATGTAGGCGAGCCATCTCGGTTTGCACCTTAAAGTGGCGGCTACTAAAGCGCAAACCTTGGAAATGCGGTTGTGAAATCCGGGATGTATTGTATGTGTCCACTATCGGGTTATTTGCACGAGATTAAAAGACCGAATTGGAATCAATTTGCCGCTTCTTACAGAATTTATGACGATTCGCAAAAGCGTCGGGCCTTAAAGCCTGCGACCTAGATTGGCCACGCCGCGCTGGGCCCCTTCAGTGGCGTGCGTCCTCGAGCACACGCGTAGGGATGCTCTTCACCGTTAAACATTTAACGCTGGACGCATCCTATAACGCCTGCGCAGCGCATTTAACCCCCTTTTATTGGTTAGCCATGATCAAAGCGAGCGTCAGACTGCGAAAACGGTCTGGCGGTCACTAAAGTGTTCTGGACACAATAAATCCAAAGATCGCAATCAGGATCAGGAGAACGATTGCTCCATACATGTCTGTCTGTAATCTCCGTATGCCGTCGGGCTTTTTTCCGTGGAACGGACGGTTTCTTTGATGCATGAAACGGACTCCTTTTCCACGCTCTTTGGAGCTAGGCTGATTCCCTCAAACAGAAATCGGTATTCTGACTGCGTCAGGTAGGGAATGTGTGTCCGATCCCCTGTATGATTCTTAAATGCCTGATGGGCTAGCAGGAAGTGCCTCCTGATCAACAAGATCGGCATTTCAAGCATCCTGCCGGTGATGGGACAAATGCGGCGAACCCTGAATTCCTGGAACCGATTTTCATATTTGGTATTCATTTAAGAAAGTATGCATTTTTATAAACTGTATACACAATCGCTTTTGTGTCAAACCAAGGGTTTTTAATTTTTGCTTGCAGGTTCACGTGCTAAATTGACCCTTCCAGTTCCCCCGGGTCCTCGGCTTGGTGTGGAGAACTAAGCGGTGGCCCATTTGCACAATCAAAAGGCTTACAAAATGAAACGATTCTTCAGCACTCTGTGCCTCTTGCTGTCTCTGTTATGCTTCCCGTTTGTGGGATCAGTATTCGCTCAAGGCGATCACTATCGGTTCGTCATGGTGTCCCACATCGGGTCCAACGACCCGAACATGAATTGGTTAACCACTTCGATGAAAACCTTCGATGAGAAATACCCCGGTGTGAAGACGGAATACTTGTCGACAAACGAATACAGTTTGCAAAATTTCATCGCGATCCTGAACCAGGCGATCGCGACCCACCCGGACGGCATCGCGGTCCCGATCCTGAACAGTCAAGCCCTCCAACCAATCCTGGACAAGGCGGTCGACAGCGGCATTCCGGTGGTGGCTTTCAACATTTCCGATCCTCGTCCGGCCGATCAACGCATCCGCTATCTTACTTATGTGGGCGGAGATGAATATCTCACCGGCCTGAAGCTTGGAGAATATATCATCGAGCAAGTGAATGCGGGCAAAGTCCCCAAACCCACGAAGATGATGGCCGCCAACCACGATGCTACCCATCAGGGTTTGAAGGCGCGATACCGGGGAATGTCGGATGCGATGAAAAAAATTGGCGTGAGTGTCGATGAACTCATTATTGGAGCTGATCCTGCCGGTGCGCGCAGCATCATGCAGTCCTACCTCAGCACCCATAAAGATGTGAATTACATCTTCACGCTGGGCACGTTGTCTTGCCCATGGGCCTACAGCGTCGCCGATCAAATGGGATTAAAACCGAAGCTTTCTGACAAAGGAATGACGATTGTCTCGGTGGACGACAGCCCAAACTCTCTTGAAGGCATCAAGGATGGAAAGATCCTCGCGTCGCACAGTCAAGGTTTCTGGCTCCAGGGTTATCTCCCGATGGAAATTCTGTATTTTTACAAGAAGATGGGCATGTACCCACTCGATGACGTCATTACCGGACCGGTGGTCATCAACCAGAGCAATGTTGACGAATGGATAAAATTTGTGAAAGCCACCATTGGGGAGGACGCCTACAAGAAGCAGATCACCTGGTAAGCAATCGCTGCGTGCGACCTTCGCGGTAATGTTTCCGCTGCCGCGAACGTTCAAGGAAGCCTCACCGATCGCCGGAGACCCTCATGCGGAGATTCCTTAGGCGTCCAGATCTAGGGATCATCATCGGCTGCATCTTCGTATTTGCTCTGTTCAGCTTATGGAATGCCCAGCAATGGTTCAATTGGGGGACCATTAGCAACATTGGCCAGTACACAGCGATCCTGGGTCTCCTGGCGATCGGACAGACGTTCGTGATCCTCATTCGGGAAATTGATCTCTCGGTCGGTTCCGCTTACGGAATCGTGGGAATTACCTTTCTAGGGTTGGAGAGCGGTAATGTCAGCGTGCTTGTGTCCTTCATCGTCGCAATGCTGTTGGCGCTACTCGTCGGGCTGGTGAACGCCGTCGTGGTAATTCGCGGGAAAGTTCCTTCGATGATCGTAACGCTTGGCGGCCTGTTTTTTTACCGAGGGCTGATTTACGTGACGACCCATGGCGCGGTCACTGGAACTCCGCAATCCGCCAGGGAGAACTGGCTTTCACAATTCTTTGGTGGCCACTGGCTCCGGATTGAGAACGGGTTTTTGCTGCTGCTGCTGCTCGCCGTTGTATGCGCTAATCTCCTCTATCAGACCCGATTTGGGAACCACCTGTTTGCCCTGGGTGGGGACCCGGCCAGCGCAGAGTCTCAAGGTGTTCCAGTCAATCGGATAAAAGCCTCGGCGTTCTGCCTTTGTTCGCTCTTCGCCGGATTGTCGGCGATTGTAACCCTTGCCCATGATCCTTCGACCAATGTTTCGCTCGGAACCGGGATGGAGCTGCAGTCTATTGCCGCCGTAGTGGTCGGAGGCACCCTGCTTACCGGTGGGAGAGGGACCATTCTTGGAACCATTCTTGGCGCCTTCTTCTTGACTGCGGTTCGCGTGGAGATGATCGCGCTGGGCGCTCCACCTTCCTGGTACATTTCTTTTGTCGGGATCGCCCTTCTAGTCATCGTGACTATCAATACGCTCCTGGCGAAGAGGCTGAAAGCTGCCTGACAATTTTCTCTGCCGTGCAGATAACATAAGGACTGAATGTTATGGCAAAAACAGATGGAGCGGGTGACTCAAGGAAGCCGCTTATTAGCATTAGGAACGTTTCCCTTTCCTATGGAAACTTCAGGGCGCTTACCGATGTCAGCGTCGATTTCTATCAAGGTGAGTTAGTTGGCCTTGTGGGAGACAATGGGGCGGGTAAGACGACTTTGATCCGAATCATCTCAGGGATTAACCCCCCTACCTCTGGTGAAGTCTATTTTGATGGAGAAAGAATAACGAAGTTCCATCCCAAGAAAGCCATGGACTTAGGACTGGAATGCATCCAGCAAACGATTGGAATATGCGACAACCTATCCGTTGGACGTAATTATTTCCTGGGGCGAGAACCGGTCAAGCGTGTCTTTGGTCTGCCATTTCTTGACAAGAAAAAGATCCGCGAGACCAGCGCAAAAGTGGTCCATGAGTTCGGGTTACGGGACACTGTTGACGTGGATGACGAGATCGCGCTGCTCTCGGGGGGCGAAAAGCAGACCTTCAAAATCGCCCGGGCAGTTACCTTCCGCAACCGCGTTATCATTATGGATGAGCCTACCAATCACCTTTCAGTGCGTGAACGAGCTCACGTCAATGAACTAGCGGTGCAACTGAAGCAGCAGGGGCTTCTGGTGATTTATATTACCCACGATATCTTCCAGATTCATCGAATTGCTGACCGGATCGTTATTATGGAAAACGGCCGCAAGGTTACGGATGTCCCACGCGACGCGATGAGCGCCGAAGCCTTAGAGGGAATTATCCGCGATGGTGGCCGGGCTTCAGCCAAAGGACCAAAAGTCGCATGAATGTATCCATGAGAAATACCGTCCGGAGGCATCCGGAAGGAATCACAATCAGCCTGGTGATCCTGATTTCGCTGGCCTTTGCGGTCATAACTCAGGGGGGATGGGTATCGATTGGCAATTTGCAATCAATATCGCAGGTCACCGCGGTGCTGGCGATTATGGCCTTCGGAGAAGCGATCGTCATCGCCACGGGTGAGATCGATATCTCTGTTGGATCCGTCTCTGGAATCGGGGCCCTGACGTTTCTCGGCCTTGCGCCGATGGTAGGAAGCGGTCTCGCGCTCCTGGCCGCGATCGTATGCGGGATACTTATCGGCGCATTGAATGGTGTTTTTGTCGCATTGCTTGGCCTTCCATCCCTGCTTGTTACGCTGGGGACGCTCTTTCTGTTTCAGGGAATTGGTTATGCCGCCACCTCCGGCTTTTCTTTCGCTGCCACTGACTCAGTTCGACAGGAGTTCATCTATAACGCAGTGGGCGGTGGCAATATCGCAGGGGTCAACGTGGCGGCGATTTGGGCGCTCATTGTCCTCGTCGTACTTCAGCTGATAGTCTTTGAGACCCCTGTTGGAAATCGAATCCTGGCTGTCGGCGGAGATGCCGCTTCAAGCTTTTCCCGAGGTGTATCCGTTACCAAAATAAAATTTGGAGTCTATGTCGTTAGCGGAGTGCTGGCGGCGTTTGCCGGCGTGTTAGATGCCGCTTTCATTGGCTACGCGGACGGCAGCTTCGGCGCGACCATGGAACTTTCCGCAATCGCCGCTGCGGTTCTCGGGGGATGCAGTTTAACTGGCGGCCGAATATCGCTCATTGGAACACTCTTCGGAGCCTTTATGCTTCGTGGCATCCAGAGTTTTCTCATCCTCCTCGCCGTCCAACCCCAATGGTACATTCTTGTCGTCGGGCTCATTGTTGTGCTAGCAAGCTTGGCGGATCGAACTTTGACCAGATTTGCCCTTAAGAAGTAGCATCGGCATTTAACGCTAACAAGACCGATACGACCATGTCTCCTGAAACAACTGGGTTTCCTACCCGCTAATTCGAAAAGTGCGAGACGAAAATGAAACTATGCGCTGTATCTGAAAGCTTCGGAAATCTGTCATTCAAAGAGGCCGCGAAAGCATCAGCCGAACTCGGCCATGCTGCCTTGGAAATTGGGATGGGCAACTGGTCTACTGCTCCTCACGCCAATCTGCAGTCTATTCTGGAGAGCAAGAATAAGCGGCAGGAGTTCTTATCCGTTTTCGACCAGAACGGCTTAACGCTCGCGGCCCTCAACTGCAGCGGGAATCAACTTCATCCCGTCGATGGGGAACGTCAAAGCAAGGTCGTCCACGATACGGTCCGGGTCGCCGAATTGCTTGGCGTTCATACAATTGTGTTAATGTCCGGTTTGCCGGCCGGTGGGCCCAACGACTTACGACCTAATTGGGTCACATGCGCATGGCCGCCGGAGAACGGTGAAATTCTGAACTGGCAATGGAACGAAAAGCTATTGCCTTTCTGGAAAAAGCTAGCCTCATCCGCCAGGGAGTGCGGCGTAACGAAGCTTTGCATCGAAATGCATGGCCATCAATTGGTCTACAACGTACCTACTTTACTGAAGTTGAGAAAGGAGATTGGACCAATCGTCGGAGCTAATCTGGACCCGAGTCACCTGTTTTGGATGGGTGCCGACCCGTTGGCAGCAATCGATGCCCTTGGTGAAGCTGTTCATCATGTGCACGCCAAGGATACATATATGAATCGTGCCGCGCTGGATGTGACCGGGCGCTTGGAGACCATTGGGCATGAGAACGTCAAGGACCGAGCTTGGAGCTATATCACGTTGGGATATGGACACCCTGAGGAATGGTGGCGGGAATTTTGTTATCGCCTGCGTCTTAATGGCTACGATGGCTGGCTGTCTATCGAACATGAGGATGTCGTGCTCTCTCGGATGGAAGGCATGCGGCGATCGATCGACCTGCTGAAGCGAACGTTGATCGACGAGCCAAGCGACTACACGCTGCCGGCGACCTGTGTTGCATCGGAGAAGCTTTGAAAGGAGCAGTTTATTTGGTGGAGGCACCGGGAGCATCTCTCCGGCTGGAAGAGCCGTTGAACTCAAAAGCAACTGTGAAGCGACCTGGCATGAATGACGATTTGCCAGCCCTAGAATCAATATGGAAACAAACAAAAAGTCTGAATCCGTTTCGACGAACCTGAGAGTATGTGTCATTGGCGCAGGAAGGATGGGCGCCGATCATATCGAGCGCCTTGCGCATCGCATCGTCGGAGCCGAAGTATCAGCAGTGGTCGACGCCGACATTTCGCGTGCAAAGAAGGCAGTCGAAGCGATTCCGTCGGCCGTGGCGGAGTCCGGTATCGGACAGGCCTTCGACCGAAAAGCCGCCGATGCAGTCGTTATCGCTACCCCTGGTTTTCTTCACAAAGATATATTGCTCGAGGTTCTTGAGCGAGGCTTGCCAATTCTGTGCGAGAAACCATTGACCCCGGACGCGGCATCCTCCTGGGAAATCGTAGAGGCAGAGCGGCGACTTGGAAACAAGCGCATTCAGGTTGGTTTCATGCGCCGATTCGATGCCGAATATCAGCGCTTACGAGACATGATCACGTCGGGCAAATTAGGGGAGCTCTTGATGCTCCACTGCTCCCATCGAAATGCCGAAGCGCCACCCGAATTTACCAACCAGATGCTCATCAATGATTCGGTCGTTCACGAGTTCGACATCATTCGCTATCTAACCGGCGAGGAGATCGATAGCGTTCAAGTCAGGTTGGGGCGATCTACGCGTCATGCCTTCTCCGGCCAGCGCGACCCTCAGCACGTCCTCATTGAGACCGTGAACGGTGTGTTGGCCGATGTGGAGATCTTCGTAAACGCGCAATTTGGATATCAGGTGGCGACCCAGGCAGTTTTCGAAGAGGGTATCGCTAACATCGGCGAGGACGGTGGGCCTTACGTTCGTACTGCAGGACGTTGGGGAGGCGAGATTCCCCAGGGTTTCGTTGAGCGGTTCAAAAGCGCTTTCGACCGCGAGGTGCAGAGTTGGGTCGACGCCGCCAAACGAGGAGAAGTCGGCGGCCCGACCGCTTGGGATGGCTACGCCACCGCGGCTTGCTGTGAGGCCGGCGTGGCTGCGCAAAGGAACGGCGAGAAAGTCAAAGTTTCTTTGGAAACCAGGCCCGACATTTACCGCTAACCGTTTTTGTGCCAAGTGCCTCAGCGTTTTCACTTCCTATGCTTTTAAAAGCCGGGTGAAGGAGGGCGCTACACGCTGCGTCTCGGCGACTCGCGCTACGAGGAATTCGTTCGTTTTAGGGAGGGACGGCCTCCGTGTCGTCCCATTTTTTGTCCTTGTTATTGGCGCCAAAAATCGTCCGAATCCTTGCGGATCATGACCAGGTTCACCAAACTGGAAGTAACCCAATAACGGAGCCGCATCCTGAGCGGCGCTAAAACCGATTGTCCAAAGCCGGCACTTTCGTTCGTGGCAAATATAGAAACGCCAAGGAATCACCAGTATATGAGAGACGAAACATTAGCGCCCGCCAGGAACGATCGGACCGGAAACGACATGAGTGCTTCAACTATCAGCTTGACGCTCCTGCTCCTCGCCACAATCGCTGCCGTGCACTCCGATCATCCGACATTCTGGCTTCTGATCGGACCCGCACCGCTGGCATCTGGATTGACTGCGCTAACGTTCTTGCGACGGAAATGAGACGCTTCGGTGAAATCATGAACAAATATCTTTCAATTGAAGAGCAGCGAACCTTTTGGACGGACCTGTTCGCGGTGACAATCCGTTACGAACAAAGGCGCCGTGCAGCAACAGAAACCTATCCGGATTCAGCTGAAGGACTGCGCCAGGACGTTGCAAGGATCGCGGATCAATCCACCCGGATCGCTCAGGGGCACGTTTATTGGTCCGAGCAACGCAAACACGGATCCGCGGTAGGGTCCGATCTCCGAGCTGACCGCCGAGAATAGCGCCCTTGTCGTGGGAGGGACGGCCTCCGTGCCGTCCCTCCCAAACAACGGCCGGCTCGGAGATCCGGCCCCACCGCGGTCCGATCTTGTACTAATGCCTGCTCGCTAAGGGACATCGACCAAATCCGGC
>Ga0306920_100010175_pt1 | contig 12598 bp, 11 predicted proteins | sample flu12Cox44000170_FD_204666 | JGI IMG/M metagenome (GOLD analysis project Ga0306920, IMG submission 204666) | Lab enrichment of tropical soil microbial communities from Luquillo Experimental Forest, Puerto Rico - flux4day.12C.oxic.44.000.170 (v2)... | ecosystem: Environmental > Terrestrial >...
CATGTTCATTTTCTCCCCCCAGCTGACGCTGGTCAGCTTGGTCGTCGTGCCGCTGGTGGGCCTGGTCGCCCTCCGCATGCGTTCGAAGATCTTTCCTGCCTCATGGGACGCTCAGCAGAAGGCTGGAGAAGTCGCCGGCGTCGTCGACGAGGGCGTCAGCGGTGTACGGGTCGTCAAGGGGTTCGGCCAGGAGCAGCGGGAGCTCGATCGGCTCGTCGACAGCGCCGAACGAATGTACGGATCGCGGCTGCGGGGAGTCAGGCTTCAGGCCCGCTACCAGCCCACGCTCCAGGCGTTGCCCGCGTTGGGTCAGGTCGCCATCCTCGCCTTCGGTGGCTGGCTCGTCATCCAGCACGAGATCACCCTCGGGACCTTCCTGGCCTTTTCGACCTATCTCCTGCTGATGGTCTCGCCGGCGCGAATGCTGGCCGGACTTCTGGCGGTAGCCCAACAGGCCCGCGCCGGAGCGGAGCGCATCTTCGACTTGCTGGACTCCGTTCCTGTCGTCAAGGAGAGGCCCGGCGCGGACGAGCTGCCATCCCTTCGAGGTGATATCAGCTTTGATCAAGTCACGTTCGGCTACTTGCGGTCCGAGCCCGTCCTCGATGGCTTCGACCTTCACGTCGCACCGGGCGAAACCGTCGCGCTGGTAGGCGCGTCGGGCTCGGGCAAGTCGACCGTCGCCCTGATCTTGCCCCGGTTCTACGACGTGCAGGGCGGGGCCGTACGGCTCGACGGTTCCGACGTTCGCGACGTGACCCTGGATTCCTTGCGGCGTCAGATAGGCGTGGTGTTCGAGGAGAGCTTTCTCTTCTCTGACACCGTACGGGCCAACATCGCTTATGGGCGGCCCGACGCAACCGATGCCGAGGTGGAGACGGCCGCTCGGGCCGCTGAGGCTCATGAGTTTGTCACCGGCCTTCCTGATGGCTACGACACCGTGGTCGGTGAGCGCGGGCTGACCCTGTCGGGCGGACAGCGCCAGCGCATAGCCCTCGCACGGGCTCTTCTCACCGATCCACGCGTGCTCATCCTCGATGATGCCACCTCGTCAGTCGACGCCCGTATCGAGGAGGAGATCCACGCCACCCTGCGACGCGTCAAACAAAACCGCACCACTCTTCTGGTCGCCCACCGTCGTTCCACCCTGCGGCTGGCCGACCGCATCGTCGTGGTGGACCGCGGCCGGGTGGTCGACGACGGCACCCACGCGGAACTGATGCGCCGCTGCCGGTTGTACCGGCGGCTCCTTGCCGGTCCCGGCGACGATGCCGAAGGCGGGGATGGAGAAAATCCCCCGCCCGATGACATCACGCCCGCCGCGTGGCGACCGACCGCTGGCAACGGCGACGGAGGGTCCGTGGCGGTTCCTGCCCTCAACAGCACGCGAGTCCTTCTCGGCGCCGGCCTCCGTACCGGCGGTGGGGGCGGCGGGGGCAACGGCTGGGTTGGAGCCCTGCCACCTACTCCCGAGTTGCTGGCAAAGGTCGAGGCCCTGCCGCCCGTTCGCGATGAACCGGATGTCGATGTCACGGCCGAGGCGCGGCACGAGTCGACCTTCACCCTGCGCCGGTTTTTGAGGCCCTATCGCTGGCCCCTCCTGGCCGGGCTCATCCTCGTCATCCTCGACGCTCTTGCCACCCTCGCCGGGCCGGCGCTTATCCGGCAGGGCATCGACCAGGGGGTCGTCAAGGGCTCGACTTCCGCCCTGCTGGCGGCTTCGCTGATCTTTCTGGCGGTGACCATCGCCGACTGGATCGACTCGATCGCCCAGACCTTCGTCACGGGCCGAACGGCTGAGCGACTCCTCTTTGCTCTCAGGGTGCGGATATGGGCCCACCTCCAGCGGCTGTCGATCGATTTTTACGACCAGGAGATGGCGGGTCGGATCATGACCCGCATGACAACGGACGTCGAAGCCCTCTCCAACCTGCTGCAAAACGGGCTCATCACGGCGGTGGTCAACGCCTTCACCTTTCTCGGCGTCGGCATCGTGCTCGTCCGGATGAACTGGCAACTCGGTGCCACCACGCTCGTGGTCGTGGTACCGCTGCTTATCGCCACGTTGGCGTTTCGGCGGTTGTCGGCCCGGGCCTACACGATGGCCCGTGATCGCATCGCCGTCGTCAACGCCAACCTGCAGGAGAGCCTATCGGGCGTACGGGAGTCGCAGGCGTTCGTGCGCGAGCGCCATAACGAACGCGAGTTTCGGACGCTCTCCGGGTCGTACCTGCACGCTCGGCTTCGCGCCCAGAGGCTCGTCGCGCTGTATTTCCCCTTCGTCGAATTTCTTTCCGACGTGGCCGACGCGGTCGTACTCGGTGTGGGCTCGGTCCTCATCGCCAATGGCTCGCTGACGCCGGGCGGCCTCATCGCGTTCGTGCTGTACATCGATCTGCTGTTCTCACCCATCCAGCAGCTCTCGCAGGTGTTCGACTCCTACCAGCAGGCCCGGGCCTCCATGACGAAGATCAACGAGCTCATGCAGATCGAGACGCTCACGCCGGCCGCCCCCGATTCGGTCGACCCGGGGCGCATTGCCGGCTCCGTCAAGTTGCGCGGCGTCCACTTCCGGTACCCCTCCGTCCCGAGCGGAGCGGAAGCCCTTCGGGGCGTCGATCTGCACATCCCGCCGGGCCAAACCGTTGCTCTTGTCGGCGAGACGGGGGCGGGCAAGTCGACCGTCATCAAGTTGCTGACGCGGTTCTATGACCCGACGGGCGGTGCCGTTCTCATCGACGGGAGGGACCTACGGAGTCTTGACCTCGACGCCTACCGCCACCAGCTTGGCTACGTGCCGCAGGAGGCGTTTCTCTTCTCGGGGAGCATCCGGGACAACATTGCCTATGGCCGTCCCGATGCGAGCGACGCCGAGGTGGAAAGGGCCGCTCGCGCCGTGGGGGCCCACGACTTCATCGCCGGCCTCCCCAGCGGTTACCTGCATGTCGTCACCGAACGGGGCCGGTCACTGTCGGCCGGCCAGCGACAGCTGATCGCGCTGGCGCGGGCGCAGCTGGTCGACCCCGCCATCCTGCTCCTCGACGAGGCGACCTCAAACCTCGACCTGGCTACCGAAGCCCATGTGTCACGGGCTATGGGCGTCGTCGCCAGTGGCCGGACCACCGTGCTGATTGCACACCGGCTCCCGACGGCCCGCAACGCCGACCGGATCGTTGTTCTTCACGATGGCCGGGTGGTCGAGGACGGTACCCATGAGCAGTTGATCGTTCGAGGCGGCCGCTACGCCGGCATGTGGCGCGCCTTCGCGGTCGGTGAAGACGCCGAGGAGGAGAAGGCCGCCTCGGCCTGATCACCCAGACGCCTCGGCCTGATCACCCAGCCGCCTCGGCCTGACCCAGCCGCCTCGGCCTGATGACCCAGCCGCCTCGGCCTGATGACCCAGCCGCCTCGGCCTGATGACCCAGCCGCCTCGGCCTGATGATCCTGATGATCCAGTGGCGTCGGCCTAGCCACCCGTCGCCTCGGCCCAAAGCCGGGTGGCGGCGACGGCCAGTATGTCGACACAGGCGTCCACGCTGAGCAGGGTCGAATCGATCAACAGGTGGTAGAGCGTCACGTCGGCGGCATCCCGGCCGTACAGCCGGCGGATGTAGAGGTCGCGGGCGCGGTCTGTCTCGCCCTGGCGGTCGCGGGCCGTCGCCTCGTCGATGCCTTCGATCGCCATCGCCCGCGCTCGCCGGCGCTCGGGCGGCCCATCGAGTCTCGCGTGCAGCACGGCCGGACGGTCGGTCAGCACGACGGCGGCGGCCCGTCCAAGCACGACGGCGCCGGTTGTCGACTCCAGCTTGCCGAGCATCTCGTCCGATTCCTGCCTCAGCTTCTCCTCCCGGTCTAGGGTCTCGAGGTCCGGTACCGGAGTGCCCAGCACCGAGGGCAGTCGGGCGAGGTAGAGCAGCAGCTTGCTGGTGGGAGTCGCGCTGCGCTCAGTCTCGTGAAGTCCCTCGCCGCTGGTCGCGACCTCGTGGGCGAGAGCTACTGAGACGAACCGGTCGACGAAGGGGAGGCCGAGCCGGTCGGCCAGTCGAGGCGCGACGAGACTTCCGGCGGCACCGTACGTCGCAGAGATGGTGACCACTCCGGGCATGTGCGGCGGAGCATACGCTCTCGCCGGCTGGTCGCCTCAGGCGAGCGCGCCCAACCGTACGTCCAGCGCCAGTGTCAGGCACCGGCAGCCGCCACCCGCCTTCAAGAACTCGCTCACCGGCGCGACCACGACATCGAAGCCCCACCGTTCCAGCTGGGCACCGACGCGCCGCGGGCAGTGCGGCATCACGACGGTGGTCCCCACGACCACCGAGTTGGCGCTGAGGGCGACCGTCTCCTCGGCCTCGAGTACGAGCGGTTCGGGTACGAGTGCTTCCATGACCTTGGCGCCGTACCGATCCCAGCCGAGTGGTGCCACCATCGCCCTGCGGTCGTCGAGGGGGCAGAACGTGAGGTCGAGGTGGTACAGCCGCTCGTCGACGAGCTCGATCGATCTCACCGCCGCCCCCGTCAACCGGGAGAGGTAGGCATGGGAAGCGGCGTCCGACCGGAACCGGTACGCGGCGACCAGCCCGTCGGCAAAGGGCAAGGCGTCACCAGCACCCTCCTGGCAGACACCGAGCGGTAGTTCGGCCACCTGGTAGCCGTGGCGGGAAAACCAGGCCACGTCAAAAGGCGTCTCCCCCTGCCGCTCTGGATGCCGGAACCGCGACGGGATGAACTGGCGCCCGTTGATCAGGCCGGCGTTGGCGGTGAAGACCAGGTCAGGCCAGCCCTCCTCGGGCGGCAGAACTTCCACCACTGCGCCAGCGACCCGAAGGGTGGCCGCCAGGTTCTCCCATTCTTCCTGCGCCCGATCGATGTCGGCCACGACCTCCCGGTGCATCCACGGGTTGATCTCGTACATCACACCGAAATACTCCGGCGGGCACATCAGAAAGCGCCGCCCCCACGAAAGCGCGCTCACGTACGCACCAGTTGCTCCACCAGGCCGGAGGCGAACAGGCCGACGTCGGTCACGATCCCGAGGGCCTGATGGCTGCCGCGGTCGGTCAACTTGGTGACGACCGCCGGATTGATGTCGACGCAATAGGTTTCCACCCACGCCGGCAGGAGGTTGCCGGTCGCGATGGCGTGCAGGGTCGACGCCAGCATCAGGGCGACGCCGATCCCCGGGAGCACGTACCGCATGGCGTCGGCTGCCTCGACCACGTTGGCGTAGACGTCGGGGAGTGGACCGTCGTCCCGCACCGATCCGCCCAGCACGAAGGGGACGCCCCGCTTCACGCACTCATACATCACGCCACCATCGATGTATCCCTTGTCGACCGCGGCCGCGATCGAGCCGTAGCGGCGGATCTCGTTGATGACGCGGACATGGTTGCTGTGGCCGCCTTCTGCCGGTGTGCCGCCGCGGACCGGCACACCGAGCGAGGTCCCCATGACGTTCGACTCGAGGTCGTGGGCCGCGAACCCGTTGCCGGCGAAGAGCAGGTCGATCCAGCCTTCCCGGACGAGCGTCGCCACCGCTGGGCCGGCACCGGTGTGGATCACGGCCGGCCCGCATACCGCCAGAACCTTGTAACCACCGTCCTTCGTCCGGCGGATGCGTTCGGCCACCTCGCGAACCAGGAGGTCCTTCGGCTTCTCGGATGAGACGTCGGAGATCATGAACTCAAACGGCGTATGGCCACGCGGTCGCTCCGGTGCGGCCACCCTGACCCCCTCGGTGCCAACGACGACGAGGTCCCCTGCTTTCACGCGGTGCATCGGCACGGCGCGGAGCCGCCTGTCCTCGCGGTAGACGAGCCCGCAGTCCATCTCCGGGATCTCGACCTGCACCCATCTTCCGTCGATGCGGACCGAGGTGGGCAGGTTCGTCGTCGAGTAGAACCCGGCTGGCAGCACTCCGTCGCGGTCGGCCGAAACGAGTTCGGCATCGGTGGTATGGATGCGGTTGGCGCCCTGCAGCTGCAACTCGTCGAGCACCGTCGCCACCACGTCCGGATCGTCGCCGATCACTTCTAGCCGGCAATGCGACGGGTCGGCGTTGGTCTTGCCGATTTCAACCTCGAGAATCCGGTAGTCCGCACCGGCAGCGAGGATGATGTCCATGACCTTGGCCAGAATCAGGGAATCGATGATGTGCCCTTCGATCTCGACGATCTCGCTGACCGGCATGGAAGGCAAGCTAACGCAGCCGGTACGCTGCCGCGACCATGGGTCAGCCCATCACGGTGACGGAGAGACCGACCACCCAGGAGGGTGTCGTTCGCTTTGAGATCAACCGATCGCTGACCGGAATGGGCCATGAGCGCTACTTCGCCGGCGACCCCGCGACGGGGGATCGTCCGCCCGATGTGCTGGCCCGGCGCCTGTTCGAATATGGAGGCGTCAAGACTGTTCACATCTACAGCAACGAAGTAACGATCGAGGTGGAACCCGGGGTGTCCCGCGAGGGCCTGAGAGAGGTCATCGAACGCCTCTACATCCACTACCTGCCCGGAGTGACTCCATCAATCCCGGAGAGCGGAGGGGGGACCCCGCCGGAATAGTTAGCACTGCGAAAGAGTTGGTATACTGATGGCAGTGCAGAAGTCAGTAGAGACCCCGGTGCTCCCGAGCCAGCTCCGGTTGGCGGTGATGAGGTTGGCCCGCCGGCTCCGGCAGGAGTCGGTCGGCGACATCACCCAGTCGCAGCTCTCAGCCCTGTCGGTCGTGGACCGGGAGGGCCCGCTTTCGCTCGGCGAGCTGGCTGACATTGAGCGGGTCGCGCCACCATCGATGACCCGTATCGCCGCCCGGCTCGAGGAACACGGCTGGGTCGTTCGCACGGTGGACGCCGCTGACCGTCGAGTTGCCCGGCTCCGCATCAGCGACAGCGGCCGGGCTCTGCTCAAGGAGACGAGGACGCGGAGAGACGCGTATCTGGCCTCCCGCCTGCGTAGTCTGCCGGTGGACGATCTTGAGATCCTCGGGCGCGCCCTCCCGCTGTTGGAACGGCTGGCGGGAAGCGAGTGACCCGGGTCAAGGCCTACACCTCCGGCACCTTCCGCTCCCTGCGGGTCCGCAACTACCGGCTCTACTTCTACGGCCAGCTAGTGTCGACCAGCGGAACCTGGATGCAGACGCTGGCCGTCGGCTGGCTGGTTCTTCGCATCACGAGGAGCGGCTTTGACGTCGGCCTGGTCACCGCCCTCCAGTTCCTGCCGATGTTGTTGATCAGCAGCTATGGCGGGGTCATCGCCGACCGCCGTGACAAGCGCAAGACCCTGCTCGTGACACAGTCAGGGATGGCGTTGTGCGCGGCGGGGCTGGCAGCCATCACCCTGGGCGGTGTCGTCCAGCTCTGGATGATCTATGGGCTGACGTTCTTGTCGGGCGTCTTCAACGCGGTCGACAATCCGGTCCGGCAGTCGTTCGTGAGCGAGATGGTCGCCCCGGCCGATCTGCCCAACGCGGTTGCGCTCAACAGCGCGATGTTCAACACGTCTCGAATCATCGGTCCTGCCGTCGGGGCCATCCTGATCGAGCTTTTTGACGTCGGGCCGTGCTTTGCCTTCAACGCCATCTCTTTCGCCGCCGTCATCCTCGCCCTGCTGATGATGCGACCGCAGGAGCTCTACCTGGGTCGGCCGGTCCAGCGGGCCAGGGGACAGATACGCGAGGGCTTTCGGTATGTGTGGCACACCGAGGACCTCAAGACGACGATCCTGCTCATGGCGGTAGTCGGCACCCTCGCGTTCAACTTCACCGTGGTCCTCCCGGTCATGGCCAAGTTCGTCTTCCACGGCGGCGCGGGAACCTATGGATGGTTGACGGCCTTGATGGGTGCCGGTTCCCTCGTCGGGGCGCTGGCCAGCGCATCGCGCCTGAACCCGACGAGGAGGCTGCTCGTGGGCAGCTGCCTGGTATTCGGCATTTTCATGACGGCTGCGGCGTTGGCGCCGACTCTGATGATCGAAAAGGTGCTCATCGTCCTCGTCGGCGCGTCGAGCATCACGTTCATGGCGACGGCCAACTCCACCTGTCAGCTCATGTCCCTCCCGGCCATGCGCGGCCGGGTCATGGCCCTGTACGGACTGGTGTTTCTCGGGAGCACCCCCATCGGCGGGCCGCTGATTGGCTGGATCTGCCAGCACGTAGGGCCCCGTTTCGGCATGGGTGTCGGTGGGATCGCCACCATCATCGCCGCGCTGGTCACGGGCAGCGTGCTGCTGCACCGCCGCTACGGCGTACGCCGCACGGGGACGCCCGAGCCGGTACCGGCGTAGGGTCGTCGCCATGAGCACACCCCGGCCCACCGCGCCACGGATCTCGCCGCTCCCGGAAGACGAGTGGGACGACAAGACCCGGGAGTTGATGGCAACGGCGTCGGCGGGTCCTGCCGGCGGCGCTGCGCCCAACATCTTCACCACCCTTGTCCGCCATCGCCGGCTGTTCCGGCGCTGGGTGCCGTTCGGCGGGGTGCTGCTGACCGGGACGCTTCCTGTCCGCGACCGCGAGCTTGTCATCCTCCGGACAGCCTGGCTGTGCCAGTCGGCTTACGAGTGGGGACAGCACGTGAGGATCGGGCGATCCGCCGGCCTGACCGACGAGGAGATCGGCGGGGTGATCGACGGGCCGGCGGCCGAAGGATGGACGTCTGTTGAGACCGCCCTGCTGACGGCGGCCGACGAGCTACACGCCGACGCCTGCATTTCAGATCCGACGTGGGCAACGCTGGCCGGTCATTTTTCCACCGAGCAGCTCATCGAGCTCCCCATGCTGATTGGCCAGTACCACCTCGTGGCCTTCACCCTCAACTCGCTCGGAGTACAGCGCGAGCCCGGTGTGGCCGGTTTTCCGGGATGAGCGACGGCCAGTCCCGGCTGTCCCGCTACCAGTCGATGCGGGACTTCCAGGAATCACCCGAGCCCGCAGGCGATCTCGGTCCGTCTCCGCCGGAGGCACCCGCCGGCCAGGAACGCTTTGTCGTCCACGAGCACCATGCGACCTCCCTCCACTGGGACCTCCGGCTGGAGCACGATGGCGTGCTCGCCTCATGGGCCGTCCCGAAGGGCATCCCGCCCGACCCTCGTACCAACCATCTCGCTGTTCGGACCGAGGATCACCCCATCGAATACCTCGGCTTTCACGGCGAGATCCCGGGCGGCAACTACGGCGCCGGACAGATGACGATCTGGGATAGCGGGACGTATGAACCGTTCAAGTGGGAAGACCGTGAGGTCGTTGCCACCTTTCACGGACGACGGGTAAGCGGCCGTTACGCCCTGTTCCGCACTCGTGGCAACCAGTGGATGATCCATCGGATGGATCCCCCCGCCGACCCCGACCGCCAGTCCTTCCCGGGACTGGATGCGTTCGCGCCGATGGAGGCGGTGCCTGGCCGGATGCCTGCGGCCCGCCAGCGGAGCGCATTCGGTTTCGAGATCGCCTGGGGCGGGCGGCGAGTGCTCGTCCACGTCGAGGGCGGGCGGGTTCGCATTCGCGACGTCGAAACCGGCTCCGAGACCACCGGCCTGACTCCCGAGGTGCGGGCCCTGGGCGGCACGGTGGGAACGACTGAGATGTTGCTCGACGGCGAGATCATCGTGCCCGGCGAAGGCGGCCGGCCTGACCCTGAGCGGCTGGCCCGGCGGTTGGCGGCCCGTTCCGACAGTGTCGCCCGAAGACTGTCGCGGACGGACGCCGCCGTCGTCATGTTGTCCGACTTGTTGTGGCGCGAAGGGCATTTGACCACCGACCTGGTGTACTCCGAGCGCCGCCGGCTGCTGGATGATCTGCACCTCGCGGGGCCGGCGTGGCAGGTTCCTCCCGTGCGGCCGGCTGACGAGGGGCCGCCGTTGGTGAAGGCCGTGTCTGCTCAGGGATTGTCGGGCGTCGTGGCCAAGCGACTCCGCAGCCAGTACCGGCCCGGGCCTGCCATGGGCGACTGGATACTCATCGCGGCCGTTCCCGGTGGAGGCGCTCGAGCGTCTGGGTGATGCGTCTGGCGCGAGTCTCTTCCCGTCCGGATGCTTCGATCCAGACCACGTGCTCCCGCTGGTGGGTGTAGGAGAGTCTTTCGAACTCGGCGGCCGCGTCCGGGTCGTCGTCGAGGGCGGCCCTCAAATCTTCCGGAACGCTGACCTGTCGGATGTCAGTGTCAAGGACGATTTCGACCGTGATGGTGTCGCCTGGCTCGACTCCCGCAGCTTCCCGGTTGGAGCGGTTCACCGGAAGGTAGTAGCGACTTCCGTAAAGCGCGATGCTGCAACGATAGGTATGGCCGTTGATGGTGACCTGCACCGGCGGTCGGGGCCGGCCGAAGATGGCCGGGACGTCCAGCGGTACCTCGATGAACGTGGCCGTGCCTTGAGCTTCGGGGCGGCTGAGGGTGGCCTTGAAGCTCGCGGCGGTCATGCTGCGGCTGGCGTCATCCCCATCAGGTCGGCGAAGTTGCCGGAGTAGAAACGCTGCTTGGCGTCGTCGTCAATCCCCAGCAACGAGTTCTCGAACCGCTTGAGCGGATCTCTGCCGCCTTCCGGATGCGGATAATCAGACGAGAAGAGGAACAGTTCGTCGCCCGCGTTGTCGATCATCCAGCCAACCGGCTCGGTCGAAAACGGGGTGAACCGCAACTGCCGTCGCACGTAGTCAGAGGCCCGCAGCGGCAGTCCGGCCAGTACTGGCTCGGTTTTCTTGAACGTGTCCTGACAAAGGTTGAGCCGCCTCATCCACGGCACAACCCACATGGCGCCCTGCTCGATGCAACCGCCTCGCAGGCGGGGGAACTGTTCGAGCACGCCGTCAAGAACCATCACGGAGAGGAACGTCTCGGGCGGGTGATGGAGGACCATGTAGTCCTTCGAGCGGATGTTTTCTCCGCTTCCCAGGAAGTCGGTCGGGCGGGGACGGCCGTTTTCGTGAAATTCCCGCCGGAGCGGACGCCCACCGCCACCGACGTGCAGCATGAAGGGGACGTTCGCTTCCTGTAGCTGGTTCCAGACACCGTCGAGGTCCGGGTGGGTGGGGGAGTGGGTGTGCGGTGGAGCTGAGGGCACGAGGATCGCCCCGCACCCCATTTCGATTGCCTCGCCGGCGGCCTGGACGGCGAGCTCAGGCACGTCGAGAGGCACCATTCCGACGGCGATCAGCCGTTCGTCCTCGGAGCAGAAATCGGCGATCGCCCGATTATGGGCCCGAGCGCCGCCGTAGAGAATGGCCGGATCAGGGGAGAGGAACTGGGTGGCGGCAAAGGTGGAGAACACCAGTTGCCGGTCGAACCCCAGCAGGTCGAGGGCCCGGCTCCGTTCCCGACGGTCAAACGCCCCGAGAGCGGACCAGCCCTTGGCCCTCATCAGGTTGTCGGTTTCGAGATCTGTTTCGTCGGGGTTGGTTGTTCGCCGGTCGGCCGCGGCCACTGCTTCTTCCGCGAACCGGCCGGCCCCGCCCAGCTGTAATGGCGTGAGAAGATCACGCACGTCCGGATCGGCATAGTTGGTCAGCCAGTCGCTGGTTTCCATCAGATGGCTGTCGGCGTCGTAATACACGCGTCCCTCGGCGTAGGCCATGGCGGGAACCCCCTGTGCCCTGTGTGTACCGGCTGTTCTTTGACGGTAGCCCCGGGCCTGTCCAGATGCGAAGCGAACATTCGTTCGATAGGGTGGTCTCGTGATCGCCTTGCCAGCCTCACCAATGGGGGAGCTGGCCGACCGGGCCCGGCCGGTCAGCCTGGCGGGCGAGCAGCTTCTTCCCGTACCGGCTCCGCTGGCCCCGTTGTTGCCCGGAGGCGGGTTGCGGCGGGGGAGCGTGGTGGCGGTGCCGTCAGGTTCCGCGTGCGGAGCCACCTCGCTGGCGCTGGCGCTGATCTCGTCCGTTTCCCAGGCGGGGTCGTGGTGTGCGGGAGTCGGGTTGCCCAACCTCGGGCCGGCCGCCGCGGCCGAGTTGGGCATCGCGCTCGAACGCTTCGCCCTGGTTCCCGATCCGGCCGAGCAGTGGGCGGTTGTGACCGCTGCTCTCATCGATGCGGTCGATGCTGTCCTGGTCAGGCCCGCCCGGCGGGCCCGGCCGGCTGAGGCGAGGCGGCTTCGGGCCCGGGCACAGGAGAGCGGGACGGTACTGGTGCCATGCGGTGACAGCTGGCCGGAAGGTGCGGATCTGCGCATCGCGGTGGTGAGCAGTGGCTGGCAGGGGTTGGGCCAAGGTCACGGGTACCTCCGGACGCGGACGGTCGAGGCGGTCGCATCTGGCCGGGGAGCAGCATCACGAGAGCGGCGGGTCCGGTTGTGGTTGCCTGGCCCTGACGGGGCGGTGACGGAGTATGTAGCAGCTGATCAGTTGGCTACTGATCGGGTGGTGACTGACCGGCTGGTGACTGACCGGCCGGTAGCTGACCAGCTGGCGGCGGGATGACCGCCGTCCGGACGCTGGTGGTGTGTTGCCCCGACTGGCCGGTTGCGGCTGCAGGGGTCGCAACCATCCCCGCCGCGGTGGTGTTCGCCAACCGGGTGGTTGCCTGCTCGGCTGCGGCTCGAGCCGATGGGGTGAAGGTCGGGCTGCGCCGGCGCGAGGCCCAGGGTCGTTGCCCGGAACTGGTTGTGGTCGAACA
>Ga0306920_100010177_pt1 | contig 12598 bp, 18 predicted proteins | sample flu12Cox44000170_FD_204666 | JGI IMG/M metagenome (GOLD analysis project Ga0306920, IMG submission 204666) | Lab enrichment of tropical soil microbial communities from Luquillo Experimental Forest, Puerto Rico - flux4day.12C.oxic.44.000.170 (v2)... | ecosystem: Environmental > Terrestrial >...
TGCTACCACGCGAAGCGGTACCCAGCGCGCCGATCCGGATCGAGGTGGCGCAGGTCAACCGGCTGATCCGCGACTGTGCTGACGACCAGTACGTCTTCTATGCTGAAATTGGCGATGTGCTGCTTACTAACGACGGACTGTTGAGCGCGGAGATCTCAACCGACCAGCTGCATTTCACTGCGCGCGGCTATGCGCTTCTCGCTGCTCGCCTCGAACCGGAGCTCGATCGCCTGCTCAGCGCCGAACACTGCGGGTTCAAGACTGCTGCTGCGTTGTTCTCTGCTTCATGACAGAATTTCAGTTGGTTAGGACGCCCGCCAAACGCAGCATCTTGAAGCCAAATAACCGGAATCTGGAAAATTGCCGCTTCAAAAACATGCGTGCGGGTCGCCCGCGATCGACAGCTCTCAGTAGAGCAGACTGGTAGCGATCCGAGATCTCGTGCAGAAAGGAATTTCGTGATTGGTCTCTCAACATCGGAGGATTCGGAAAAGTCCAGTGCTCGCTTGCATTGGCCTCCAGCACGCGTCTGAGTGCGGGATCAATTGGGATCATCATGTCCGTGCCGGTCCGTGCACTCTAGAGAGGAACGAGCCAGATATTTGCGTGCAGGCCGTACGTAGACCAAGCGAGCCAACGGTTCCTTTGAGCCGTTTAAATCGGCGGCGGCTAAGGCCGTGTTCATCGCTGCAGTCCTGTCGCTTAGGGTTGTGGCGATTGCCTTCGCGCTCGGTGCCATGGGATATTACTCAGGCTATTTATTGTCAGGACTCAGTGCGGGTTCGCGTGCTGCTTGAACAGCGATGCCAGATCGCCCCAGGTCAGGCGGGAAATTTCCACAGCGGACAGTCCAGAGTGCAGGCCAAGGAAAAGCACCATGGCCGACCGAGAAGGCGGCTTTCTGCTGGTCAGTCTCGCGAGAAATTCCTCCGAGTGGATCTCGGAGGTTTTCCGGTCGTCAGTGCCAAGGCTGACCCGAAATCGATGGCCATTGACCGTGTTGGTGCAAAACCAGATAGCCGACCCCTTGGGCCAATTCCTCCGTCCCATTCTCTTACCTGCCTTTCCACATACGCCTTCGATTCCTCCAGCGTGAACTTCCGCCGCTTGCCGACGAGCAGATAGCGGAGCCGACCCGTTTGGATCTCGCGGATCAGCGTCAACCGTGAGACGTCGAACCGCTCGCACGCTTCGCGTTGCGAAATGAGCAGCCGATCAGACCTCTGACCGCTCGGAACCATTATGGGCAGTGTCCGATCTAGGTTCAAAGTGAAAAATTTGGTGCAGTACTAAGACTCGTAAGATCATAAGTTGAAGATTCTAAGTAGACAGTATTTACTAATTAGTTGATTCTGTTAGATTGTCGTAACAAAATCTTGCAAGTGTATGTTTTTAACCATCTTTAGCTAATAAGCTTATTTGATTGCGATCGCTTAAAACGGCATAGCAGAGCTAAGATTCTTGCATATCTGTTGATGCCAAAATGTCAGCGTATTTTGGTTGCGCGATAAATAATTGTCACAACTCACTTTGTGAATTCTTTTTCTAGACGTTTTATTTCCTCGGGGTCATGGCTTGCACCTGTGAAATGGGCGTTCTCGGGTTCCGCGAGTCGGCGAACAATCGTCTCGCGGATCACGCGGCGGAGACGGCGATCGTCGCCGAGGCCACCGCGAAGGCCGAGCTTCTGTAGTTCTTCGCCAACGGTCTGGATCAGAGTGTTTGTGGCAGCGTCCGCGATTTCGGCAATCTTGGAAGCACTATCGCCAGCTAGATGCGACCTGCAAGTCACGAGGACACCTCCGACCCGTGCGTGATCTGAGAAAACGTAACGGCGATCTGACCGCGTTGATCGCGAATGGTCGACAAACTCCCTGCCGAAGATTTGTTGGCTCTCGGCCGATTTCGTGGGTGTTCGGAGAGCCCCGGTTTCATTCGGGTTCTTCGGACTTGGAGATGTTGTTAGAGCTTTCGGGCCGCTTCGCGTCTTCTCCTGAAAATCGCGACCGATTTGTAGACAGATCTGCCGTCAGCTCCCACTGCGGAAGCCGCCACGACCTCCGCCGGCGGAGACCATCGTCGTCGGCTGGCGCCATCATTTCCGCAGCCAGAGACATTCCCGCCGGCCGGCGCCATCTTTTCCGCAGGCGGAGACCCATCTTCGTCGCCCGCCATGAGAGGCTAGAGGCGATGGCGTAACACAACTGACGACGGCACTGGCGCCCTCAAACTGCCAAAGCCCTTTCTCTTCCGGTCGGCTGCGTCGATCACTTTTAGGCTTCGGGCCTGCTTGTTGGCTGTTGTAGCCCATCCTTATTGCAGACCAGACGCCAATGCAGCTGCAATTTCATGCAGCAGGTCTTGCCCAATCGTCCGGGCTATTGACCTCAAACAGAAACGGCGCCGTTACCGGCGCCGTTCTTGTCGATCTCTCTTCGCCCGCTTCCGTTCAGCCGGTCGCTTCGCGCTCTTGTGCCCATAGGGGTTCCATCTCCCGATCGAAAGCTTCGCACTCTTTTCGCCAGTCAGCTCTCAGTTGGGCTATTTCCTCTGAGGTTGGCTTGTCACCGGGTATATACGAGGGTTTAGGCGCCTCTTCTCCTTCTTTCGCCACGTCGACGATCTCATGCTCCGAATAGATTTCGACGCCGAATTCAGTTGCGATCGATTGCAAGATAAAACTCGGATAACGATTGGGCAGGTATTGAGTGAAACAGTCCACCGGATTTCCGTGCGTCCAAAGATAGTTATTCAATCCATCGGTGAGACATTTGGAGTTGTCCGTCGCGTTTAATGATTCGGCATCTCGAACTCCATATTTGTCCAATCGCCCGCCAAAAAGATCACTGACCGGAATTGGTTCATCTATGTAATAATCTGTCGACATAATAATTTTTTCCTCTCAATGGGCAACATTGCCCCATAAGAGACATCTATATCGATGACAGTACCAAATCAACAAGGTCGATGCACCCAATGTTGTTTTTTTCTTCTAGGAGAGTCGAGGCGGGTCGACGCCGCCTCGCTGAGTGCTTAGATAATGTTATGCCGCATTTTTCTCTCTCCTCCTTTTGCCGAGACTGTCGCCAGGCTATCTGCATGTTCCATCGCGGTGTTGGCCGTACCCCGCCGCGACACCGCCCTGGCGCCCCCCGAGAATTCACTTGCCGCAGTTCGGCAATCGTGGTTGCCGCCGGCGGAGGAGGAACCTTCATCAAAGCCCGGTCGGAGACCCCGGCGCTAACCGGATCACCGGCCGCACCGGCGCCCATGCTAGCGGCTTGTAGTTATCCAAACATCCGGGATGCACCTCGCAGTGCACACCGATCGCGGAGAAAGAAATAGACGGACCTTCGAGGGTACGATTGTAATGTCTCATGGCCTGCTCCTGCCAATCCTCCCAATACCCGATCAATGCCTCGATTGCGGCGATCAGATATTCAGGACTAACGAGCAAAGCGTCACCAATTTCTTCTTTCATAGTGTCCGAAACAACTATCGTGTACATTTATTACCTCTCTTTACCCAATAAGATCACTGACGCCCATCCCAAAAAAGCGTGGTATCGATTACCGGCTCCCCCGGCGTCCAGAATAGCGGTCTGTAATTGCGTGCATCGCGCACCGAATCGTGATGCACTTCGCAGTGAACACTGAGATCCATTCCGGCCCGTTCTAACTCCCAATACGCGACCAATGCATCAATCGCAGCGCTTAGATGCTGGGGACTGACGAGCAAGGCGTCACCCAAATGTTCCCTGTGCGTGCCGATAGAAAATACTGTGTACATTTAATATCCTCAGATTGTTGATACTCGAGATATGTACCAATGCTTCTCGAATGCAAGGGGCAAGGCGCCGGCACCGATCAAATATAAGCTCGGGCGCGGATATATTTCGCCAACCCAAAAAGATCAAGACTGGTTTCGGAGTTTGTTCGATTTATATATCTTCCATCACTTGATGAAGAGGAGATGAGTAATGAGTTGCTGGTGGAATTACGATATCGCAGTCTATGGCGATAGTGACAAGCTGATAGAGCTAGAAAAGGCGCTTCCCGATTTGACCTATAAAACTGTGTCGGGCGAGGAAGCAACGGTCTTTCAAAGTATCCGAGAGCTGGAAACCCACTTCGGCTTCCTTTGCATACACGCCTCGCGCAACTATGGCGCCGACAGTCCTCTCTTGGAGCTTTGTGAAAGGTTCCCGATGCTGACCTTTGCCGGCATCTTTCACAACGACACGGCCCCAGAGAGGCATTGGAGCTTTGAGGGCCGCAACGGGGAGCTTGCTGTCCAGGAGCATGTCGATAATGATTTTGATGAGAACCGCGCGCCGACCGCCGATGAGGTCAAGGCAGGGATCAAGAAACGCGGGGACAAGATTGCGAGACTCCAGGAGGAGCTGTCACATCTGAAAGACTATCTGGTGCGCCACCACCGGGACCAGATTGGCGATGCGTTGAGCGAAGCGGAAGCCATGGAAATCGGCGAGCGCATTGATGCAGAAGCCACGGTTCGGCCGGCCAATACGACCGAGGCCATCGCTCGGCTCACCCGGTGGCTCGAAGAAAGACGCGCGAAGGAAGAGACTGCTACCTAACCAAAACGACAACGGCACTGGCAGCGTCGAGTTGCCGGTGCCGTGTTCCCTTTTGGTTGGATGACCCAATGTGCTCTCACATGACGCGCCGAGCTCAGAATTTTCGGCCTCTCCGCGTTTTTGACCTGACTTCTATAGCCACCGGGCTCCGCATCGACGTAGCGCGGCAGCCGACCTTCGCTAAGATCAGTCGCCGACACTCACTTTGCTGATCGGAGTCGACGTAAAACCTCATGTTTTGATCAATCACGGTATGTGTTCCCATCACCGCATTAAGCTGGACGAACGCCTCGAAGGTCGATTTAGTCACTGCACGGGTTTATGAACACCGTCACATCGGTATCGATCGGCGCTGCAGCCGAGCAGGAAGGCTGAGGAGAGACCGCATGACCGAAGACGGGATCGGGGTACCGCTTCGCCGACGCGAAGATCGGCGCTTCCTCACTGGTCGTGGGCGCTATGTCCATGACATCGTCCTACCGCATCAGCTTAATGCCGTGTTCTTGCGCTCGCCCCATGCCCACGCGGAAATCCTCGCGATCGACAAGGCCGAGGCGCTGACGAGCCCGGGCGTCGTAGCGATCTTCACCGGCGAGAATGTCACTGCCGACAAGCTCAACGGCGTGCCATGCGCCTGGGGCATCGCCGGAAGGGACGGTAAGCCGATGAAAGAACCGCCACATCCCTTGCTGGCGGAGCGCAAGGTACGCCATGTCGGCGACCCGGTGGCTGTGGTCATCGCCGACAGCGTCGACCCGCAGCGCCGTCGAGCGCATCGCCGTCTAATATCGTGTTCTGCCAGTTGTGACGGAGGCCGTAGCTGCGATCGCGCCCGATGCGCCCCAGCTCTATGAAGATGTGCCCGGCAATCTCTGCTGCGATTGGGCGATCGGCGATCCGGCCGCAACCGACGCTGCCTTCGCCATGGCGCATCACATCGCCAAGATCGATCTCGTCAACAACCGGCTGGTGCCGAACGCCATGGAATCGCGGGCGGCCATTGCCGAGTACTAGCCCGCCACGGGCGACTACACGCTCTATACCTCGACCCAGCTTCCGCATGTCGCGCGGGTGCTGATCGGAGTGCTGATCCTCGGCATCCCCGAGCGGAAGCTACGGGTGGTGGCGCCCGATGTCGGCGGCGGCTTTGGCAGCAAGCAGGTCGTCTATGCCGAGGAAGCGCTGGTGACCTGGGCGGCGCGGAAACTGGAGCGGCCGGTGAAATGGGTCGCCGATCGCAGCGAGGCCTTTCAATCCGATGCGCAAGGCCGTGACCATGTCACCCATGCCGAGCTCGCGCTCGACAGGGGCGGCAAATTCCTCGGACTGCGCGTGTCGACGCTTGCCAACATCGGCGGCTATGTCTCGACGTTCGGGCCCAACATTCCGACGAACCTTTCGGTCCGCTGCTCGCCGGCGTCTACACCACCCCCGCGATCTATTGCGAGGTGAAGGTGGTCTTTACGAACACCGTGCCGACCGACGCCTATCGTGGCGCCGGCCGGCCGGAAGCGACGTTCGTGCTGGAGCGGCTGGTCGATGTCGCGGCGTGCGACCCACCGTACCGGCGCCGCGACGCTGCTGTTCTTCCATGGCGGCTATTGGCAGCGCAACGCCAAGGAGGGCTTCAGCTTCGTCGCCGAAGGACCGCTCGCCCAAGGTTTTCATGTCGCGGTCGTCGGCTACACCTTGGCGCCCGAGGCGACGATGGGCGGCATTGTCGGCGAGGCACGCACCGCGCTGCATTGGCTGCACCGACATCTCTCGACAATGGGAGGCGATCCGGCACGGCTCTATGTCGGCGGCTGGTCGGCCGGCGGTCATCTCGCCGCGATGCTGATGCACGAGGCGGTTGTCGCGGGTGGTCTCGCCATCAGCGGTCTTTTCGATCTGGAGCCGATCCGGCTTTGCTATCTCAACGACAAGCTCGGCCTTGACGTGGAAGAGGCGCGACGCAACAGTCCCTTGTGGAATCTGCCGGCGAGTGCGGCCAAGCTCATCGTCGCCTATGGCTCGGACGAGCTGCCGGAGCTGAAACGTCAATCACGTGAATTCGGGGGGGCCTGGAGGGCACGCGGCCTTCCGGGAGAGATCATCGAAGTGGCCGGTTGCCATCATTATGCCGTTCTCCAACAGCTCGCACAGCCGGACGGCCTTCTAGCCAAGGCGCTGGCCGTGACCGATCGGGGTGATGGCGCGGCGCACCGTCGGTGCATTGAGACCCGCGGGTGCATTTCCTGACCGAGGATGCGCCACGTTCTCGCCTGGCGAGCCCACCGCGAAACTCGCGCTGAACAAGAACGCCGGTAGCTGGTACGGTACGCGAGCGGCCGGGCGCATCTCCTCAATCTGAGACCGGCAGAGGTGCCGGGCCGGATGGTTTTCGGGATAGATCCGTCCTGCATTGTTGAGAAGAGAATGACTTCCTTCACCTCGCCCGCAGTATTGGGGTGGCTGACGGGAAGTGACACAGCGGCCAATCGGCCGGAAGGAAGGTTCCCGACCTTGAGAGATTACCGACTGCGGGCGTGACTGTGGACCGGTTCCGATCCTAGAGAATGAATTCGCTCTCGCGGGGAGAGAGCGCGTAACGATTTGTGCGGCCAATTATTCCGTGGTTCGTGAAATACTCCGCTCGGGTTGGGTTTACTCGTGACGGCCCATCAGGAGCTTTGAGCTGCGGCGGTGAGCTCCGATAGCCGGGTGAGCTGACGGCCTTCAGCGTCAAAATTTTCCGGCGCGAGCCAATGGTCGAAAGCGTTCTTGATCGCTGGCCATTCGCTATCGAGGATCGAGAACCACGCCGTATCACGGTTGCGCCCCTTGTGGACGTTGGCCTGCCGCCAGACGCCCTCGAATTTGAAGCCGAGCCGGGTTGCAGCTGCCCGCGATCTGGCATTGAGCGAATTGCATTGCTAGGCGTAGCGGCGATAGCCGAGTTCATCAAAGACGTGCCGCATCATCAGGTACATTACCTCGGTTGCGGCAATCCCACGCTGAAATGCCGGCGCGTAAACAATCCCGCCAACTTCGATGCTACCAGCGGCAGGGTCAATATTTAGATAGCTCGCCTGGCCGAACGCCTTGCCGCTCGCGAGATCGATCAGTGCGTATTCCGGGCGCACGCCGCTGGCCCGGACGGCATCGATCCGTATGCACAATTCTTCGGCCCCGGAATAAGGTCCCCACGGAAGGTACGTCCAGAGGCGGCCTTCGCGATCCGTCGCGTAGGCGGCGTACAACGCCGCGCCGTGCCGGGCGCTATCGATTGGTTCGACCCGGCAGGTTCTTCCGTTCATCACCCCTAGCGGTGGCAGTTGCCTGGGCATCCAGTTTGGCACCGGCGGGCCGAGCGGGGGATCGCTGGACGTCCTGTTCAATTTCCGAGCTTTTTTGATCGGCCGCGACTGTCGCAGCGGCTTTACTTCCGCACTGCCGATCTCTTTGACGGAGTAGATTTCTTGCGAGCCGCACCCTTCGGCGGATTGAGAACATCCTTGACGGCTTTGCCGGCGTGAAACCGCACTGCTTTGCTGGCTGGGATTTTGATGGTCTCTCCGCTTTGTGGATTCCGCCCGTCGCGTGCAGGCCGTGCCGCTACATTGAAAGTGCCGAGGCCCGAGACACGCACCGTGTCCCCAGCCGCAAGGGAGGCGAGAATGGCGGCGACGACGGCCTTCACCGCCTGGCCTGCCAGCCTTGTGTTTAGCTCAGTTGCCTGAGCGAATTTTTCAACCAATTCCGATTGGTTCATCTCCGATCTCCAACTCCACTGTTATGACGCCGATCCTCAAGGTGAAGCGGCGCAAACTCTGCGCTCGAGTTCGCTCCGTTAGGAGCCCCACGAAGGCTCGAAAATCCGCAGTCTCTCCTCTCCCATCAACATCGTCATCTTGGGTTGCAACTGCATCACTTTCGCGAATGTCAGTATTCTCGGACAAACGCAAGAAAATCCTGTCGGAAAACGCGAGAATCTCACAAAACTGCTGTCCGGTCGAATTTCAAAGTCGAAACAGCAGGCGTCAGAGACGATCGCCACGCACATAGCCGCTGTCGCGACACAAAATCGGGCTGTTATGCTGCAGACCGGAATCCTCCTTCAGCGACCGTGAGTTGGACTCCGCCTTCCTCATAGGGCGAATCGGCGCCAGTCACCCGGGACCCTTTTTCTGTGACACTGCGCTTCACAGCGCCGGAGGTGAAACCCCTGGATAGGGTTTGTCCTACTTCAATGGCCTGCCATCACACATCAGCCCACATGCCACGCAGCCGCGCCCCGATATCGATGGTGACCGCCGACTGCGGCGCCGGGGTATTACCCGCGAGCACCGCCATCGGCGCAGTCGCCCGGGTAAAGAGCGGCAGTATGTCGTCTGGTAAAAACCGCGAGCGCGCGGCGAACATGTGACCACTTCCGTAACGATGCTGCTGGGTTCGGAAAAATTTAATCGGCTGGACCAGATACAGATGTTCCTTCGCGCGAGTCATGGCGAGGTAAAGCAGGCGGCGCTCTTCTTCGATCTGCGCTGAGTTGCCGGTAGCCATGTCGGAAGGGATGCACCCATCGACAAGGTTCAATATATAGACAGCGTGCCATTCCTGGCCCTTAGCCGAATGGATCGTTGACAGGATTAGATAATCCTCATCGAGCTGCGGGCGGCCGGCATTCGCGCTGCTTGCATCGGCGGTTCGAGCGTCAACTCGGTGAGAAAGCGTTCACGGCTGGGGTGACCGATCGCGATCTGCTCCAGTTGTTCGAGGTCGCCGGCGCGCGCGGTCGGGTAATCGTAAAGCCGTTCGAGATGCGGCTGATACCATGCCCGCACGGCACCGATCTGCCCGGCCCATCGATTGCGCCATTTTGCAGATCTCGCAGCAATCGGCAAAACTCTGGCCAGGCCAGCGCCGCCGTCGCGGGTGGTACAAAATCGGCGAGATTCCCCAGATCGAAACGGTGCTCGGCGAGATATAGTGCTGCTTTCTTCGCGTTGGCCGGGCCGGTCCGCGGCAGCAATTGCAGTGTCCGGAAGCCGGCAACCGTGTCCCGGGGGTTTTCTACCCAGCGCAGGATTGCCAGCAGATCCTTGACATGCGCCGCCTCGATGAACTTGAGACCGCCATATTTGACGAACGGAATGTTGCGGCGAGCCAGCTCGATCTCCAGCCGAGCGCTGTGATGTGCCGCACGGAACAATACCGCCTGATGGCGCAATTCGATCCCGGCCTCGCGTTGCTCCAACACCTGGCCCGCGATAAAGACAGCCTGAGCCGTCTCGTCCTCGACGGTGATCAAATAGGGCAATTCGTCCGACGGTTTTGAGGAGGTCAGCGTCTTGGCAAAGCGCTCACTAGCGCGGGCCATGACGGCAGTCGCCGCATCGAGGATCGGCTGCGTCGAACGGTAGTTGTGTTCCAACGGAATCACTATCGCCGGCGGTGAGAACACCTGGAAAATCGAGAATATTGCGCACGGTCGCGGCACGAAAGCCGTAGCTCGATTGAGCATCGTCGCCGACTACGGTGAGCCCTGCGCCATCCGGTGCCAGCGCGAGAAGGATATCGGCTTGCAGCCGGTTGGTGTCCTGATACTCGTCGACGAGGATGTGGTCGAATTGCGTCCGCATCTGTGCCGCTATTGCGGGAATATGAACTGCCTCTCGCCAGCACAACAACAGATCGTCATAATCGAGCACGTCGTCGTACTGTTTGGCAGCGACATAGCCGGCAAAAAGCCGCTTGAGCTCGGCTTCCCATTCGTCGCACCATGGGTAGAAATCCGCGAGAGTCTCCGCTAGCGGGCAGCCCGCGTTGACCGTAAAGGAATAGATCGCCAGACAGGTGCCTTTTTTGGAAACCGCGAGCGGGCGTCGGAGAAGCCAAGATCGCTGCGCACGAGGTCCATCAGATCGGCACTGTCGGCGCGATCGAGGACGGTGAAGGCGGGATTTAGCACAAGGGAACCAGCATACTGGCGCAACAGCCGATTGCCGACCGAATGGAATGTGCCCGACCAGGGCAATAGTTCCGCGTCGACGCCGAACGTCTCGCCGCCGCGGCTCGCAGCGAGGATCTGCTGCGTGCGACGAGTCATCTCAAGTGCGGCGCGGCGAGTGAAAGTCAGCAACAGCAACCGACGCGGATCGCCGCCGCCGAGGATCAGCCGCGCGACCCGATGTGCCAGCGTCTTGGTCTTGCCGGTGCCAGCGCCCGCCGCAATCAACAGCGGTGGCGCGGCTTCGTCATTCTCGCCAATGCCATAAGCGACCACACGCTGCTGCGCTGGGTTCAACCCTTGCAGAATCGCGTCGGCGGCAGGGGGACGGCGATGGCGTTCTGTTTCTGTTCCACGACAGACTGGATAACGTTGCTGCTGGCAGAAGGCAATCGCGCTAAATTTAAGAATGCGCCCGCGCCCGTTTGATCGACTGAAACGCGCGAACTCGCCCCGAGCGAAATGGGCTTCGGTCAGCCTGACACCGCCGGCTGCCTGTCTCGCCTGGGTGTTCGCGAAACCCCCACACTAAACATCGGCGATGCCCTGTCAGCGAATCGGCCGGATCTCGCGAGGTAATCACCATCCTGCGGCGATGTGCCGGCGTATGTAAGTCAGCATCGCGCCGGACCCCTGTCGATCCCTCTCAAGTATTTGATATGGAGAATGAAAAGTACGCTCGGCGGGGATTTCAAGCACCCAAGGGGGACCCCCCATCCGAATCTGAGGTAACCGATTGATTGAGCTCTGGAATTTAGTCAGGGTGGGGGTCCCAATCGGCGCCGATTTAAACTTAAAGGCTTCGCGGCCCTGTCCCGTTGGAGTGTCGAGCCTGACAGGTTTAGATGGCCAAACGAGTCTACTCATCCCCCGGATGAAAGGCGGGCTCAAGTCAGTGGCAATGCTTCCCCCTCGCGATAATCGTGTCCGGCGGACGGCAGATCGCTGGCGCCGGGGGAGGATCGAACGAGGCCGCATTGGGCCAGTGTGCGGAGCGACCCGGCGCGAGCCGATCCCGACGCGGAAGAGCTAGCGTGCCGTGTCGCGCAACCCGATGGCGACCGCGACGGCGCTGGCGACCACCGCATGGTTCCCGCCGCGAGGTGTTCGAACGCTATCAGACGAAACCGATCACCGCGTGCGGAACGTAGGGTTCCTCCAGTGCGACAATCTCCTCGGCTGTTAGCTTCACGGCAACCGATGCGATCGCATCATCGAGGTGGTGGAGCTTAGTGGCGCCGACGATTGGTGCGGTAATGACCGGCTTTGACAGGAGCCAGGCAAGCGCCACCTGGGCGCGAGGGATGCCACGGGCTTTGGCCACCTCGGTGACACGATCAGCGACTTTCCTGTCGGCTTCGTCCGTCTTGGTGAACAACCGGCAAAAGCCTCGTCAGTCTCGGTGCGCATGCTGGTATAGTCCCAGTCGCGGCTCAATTTGCCACGTGCCTGCGGGCTCCAGGGAATGACGCCAATACCTTCGGTCTTGCACAGCGGCAGCATTTCTCGCTCCTCCTCGCGATAGAGCAAGTTGACGAGGTTTTGCATGCTGACAAAGCGGGTCCAGCCGTTTTTCTCGGCGATGCCGAGGGCGCGGGCAAACTGCCAAGCGTGCATCGAGGAGGCGCCGATATAGCGCGCTTTGCCGGCCTTAACGACATCGTGCAGCGCTTCGAGCATCTCCTCGATCGGCGTGTCATAGTCGAATCGATGGATTTGATAGAGGTCGACATAATCCATACCGAGCCGACGCAGGCTGTTGTCGATCTCGGTGAAGATCGCTTTGCGCGAAAGCCCGGCGCCATTGGGGCCAGGACGCATCCGGCCGTGCACCTTGGTGGCGATGACGACCTCGTCGCGGTGCGCGAAATCCTTGATCGCGCCGCCGAGGATTTCTTCGCTGTTGCCGAGCGAGTAGCGGTTCGCGGTGTCGAAGAAATTGATGCCCGCTTCGAGCGCCTTCTTAATGAATGGCCGGCTCTCCTCCTCAGGGAGGCTCCAGGCAT
>Ga0306920_100010178_pt1 | contig 12598 bp, 11 predicted proteins | sample flu12Cox44000170_FD_204666 | JGI IMG/M metagenome (GOLD analysis project Ga0306920, IMG submission 204666) | Lab enrichment of tropical soil microbial communities from Luquillo Experimental Forest, Puerto Rico - flux4day.12C.oxic.44.000.170 (v2)... | ecosystem: Environmental > Terrestrial >...
CCTGGCCGGCTGCTGCGCGGGGTCGAGCCCGAGCACCCGCGCGGTGCCGCCGGTGCGCTGCCGGAACCCCTCGAGGATCTCCACCGTGGTGGTCTTGCCCGCGCCGTTGGGGCCGAGCAGGCAGAACACCTCGCCGCGCCGCACCTCGAAGTCCACCCCGAGCAGCACCTGGCGCGAGCCATAGCTCATCCGCAAGCCACGCACGTCGATCGCGAGCGGGTCCGTGACCCCCTCGCGCACGCGATCTTCGATCAGCTGCGTCACGCGCGTCCTCCGAGGAGCTTGGCGGGAACCAGGGCGTGGATGAGGGCGTCGACCGCGGTGTCCTCGGCCAGCCCGACCGGGATCGCCGCGCCGTAGGGGTCAGAGTGCCGGTGCCGGGCGAACCAGGTCAGCGTCTCTAGGACGAGCCGCGCGGTCGCGGCCGTGTCCGGCGTGGTGCGCAGCTTGCCCGACAGGGCGCGGCTGCCGAGGTAGCCGGTCAGCGCGGCGAGCACCGGCTCGCGCAGCCCGGTGTTGAGCAGGTCGGCGAGCTCGGGAAGCTCGCGGGCGGACCGCTCGATCATGTCGGCGGCCTCCCGGGTCTGGGTTTCCAGCGAGAACAGCTCCCGCATGACCGCCTCGAGCTCGGCGGCGGGATCGCCGGGCTCCGGGCCGGCCAGCGCCGCGGCGAGGGCGCCGAACGGCACCTCGGCCGCGACGAACTCCCTGACTTCGAGCAGCATCCGCGCCAGCGGCGGCGGCTTGAGCGGGAACTCCGCTCCTGGCCCGTCCTCGGACGGCATGTCCTCCAGGAGAAGCGCGTGCCTGATGGCGAGCACGAACAGGCCTTCCTTGCTCTCCACATACCGGTACAGTGCCGCCTCGGAAAGCCCCGCCGCGCGCGCGACGTCGCTCATCCGGGCCGCCCGGTAACCGTCGTGCGTGAACACGCGCACGGCGGCGGAGATCACCTCGGGAAACCGCTCGTGGGCGCTGCGCTTACCGGACATGTCGCGAATATACTGGTAAGTGAGTCAATCACTCACATTGTCCGGCCGTTTTGCGCGCCGGGGTGACATGGTTCACACCGGCGGTGCCTCGCCGGCATACGGTGGTGGGCGTTCGGCGTCAGCTGAAGAGCTTCGATGCCCGGTCCAGGGTGTACCGCACGTTGTTGTCGCCGACCAGGGCGCGCGCCTCGGGCACGGTCAGCCAGCGCAGCGCCGCGTCGGGGCTCTCCGGGCGCGCGGCGCCGGGATCGCTGGTCGCCAGGAAGAACCTCAGGTCGGCGTGCTCGTGCGCGGGCTCCCCCTTGCCCGGCGCGACGCTGCACATGGCCACGTGCTTAAGGCCGACGTCCGGCCATGGCACCAGGTCCGTCAGGCCCGTCTCCTCGCGCGCTTCGCGCAGCGCGATGCGCAGCGGATCGGTCTCCCCGGGGTCGGCGTGCCCGCCGACCTGCAGCCACCTGCCCTGCCGCTGGTGCCAGCGCAGCAGGACCCGCGCGCTTTCCGGGTGCACGACGAGCGCGGAGGCGGTGAAGTGCACGGGCAGCGAGCGCGCCCACGGGTCGGGCTCGGATTCCGCGAGCCGGCGCATCCGCATGGCGTCGGCGATCTCGGTCTCCCCCTGCGCCGCGTACCCGGCGATCCATCGGCTGCTCACCGGTCAATGGTGCCACCAAGCCGGGCGGGCGGCGCGGGCCGGCGGAGCAAGCCGGGTCCGTTCGGGATAATTGACTCAAGGCGACCGATCGAGAGCGGACCAGGCCGGGAAGAGGACGCCATGGGCGTTGTGGGCACGCTGCTGAAGAACCGCCGGGCGGGAGAGGCGCACCTGGCGTGGAACCTGCCCGGCCTGAGCGGACCGGAGACGCTGGAGGTGCGCAGCGCGGCGTTCGGCGACGGGGCGGCGATCCCGGTCCAGCACGCGGGCAAGCGGGCCGGCGGGCGGAACCTGTCGCCGGAGCTGTCCTGGACGGCGCCGCCCCCCGGGACCGCGGAGCTGCTGCTCGTCATCGAGGACATCGACGCGCCGATGGGCTCGCCGTTCGTGCACTGCGTCGCGGTCATCGACCCGGACGTCCGCGCGCTCGACGCCGGGGCGCTCGACGGGCGGCAGCCGGCGATCTGGGTGCGCGTGCTGCGATCGACGATGGGGCGGGGGTATGCCGGGCCCGAGCCGATCAAGGGGCACGGCCCGCACCGCTACGTTTTCCAGGTGTTCGCCATGGGCGCGCCGGTCGCGGCCGACAGGAACTGGGCGGAGAGCGCCAAGCCGCGGGCGCTGCTGGCCGCGGTCACCGGGCCGGTGCTGGGGCGCGGCCGGCTGACGGGAGTCTACGAGCGATGACGATCGTGCCCGCCGTCGCCGCGCTGTGGCGGTATCCGGTGAAGTCCATGCAGGGCGAGGAACTCAACGCGAGCGACGTGACCACGGCCGGGCTGGTCGGCGACCGCGGATTCGCCCTGGTGGACCAGGAGACCGGCAAGGTCGCTGGCGCGAAGAACCCGCGCAAGTGGCCCGGCTTCTTCCAGTTCCGCGCCTCGTACGTGACGCCCCCGGCGGCAGGCGAGCCGCTCCCCGCGGTCCGGGTGACGCTGCCGGACGGCACGTGCGTGACCAGCGACGAGGCCGCAATCGCGAGGCGGCTGTCGGCGGCGCTCGGCCGGGACGTGGCGTTCGTGGCGGCGGCCGGCCCGGCCGCCGCGCCCGCCATGGCCGAGGGCTACGACGTGGACTCGGACGACGTTCTCGACTTCGAGATGCCCGCCGGGACGTTCTTCGACTGCGGCCCGGTGCACATCGTCACCACGGCCACACTGGACCGGCTGCGGTCCCTGTACCCGGCGGGCAGGTTCGAGCCGCGCCGCTTCCGCCCCAACATCATCGTGGCCACCGGTCCGGACGCCGCGGGGTTCGCGGAGAACGAGTGGGTGGGGCGGACGGTCGCGGTCGGGGGCAGCGTCCGGCTGCGCGTCTTCAAGACCACGGGGCGCTGCGTGATGACCACTCTGCCGCAGTACGACCTGCCGAAGGACCCGGGCATCTTGCGCACCGCCGTGCGGCACAACAACGCGATGGTCGGCGTGTACGCCGAGGTACTGGCCGGGGGCACGATCAGGCGCGGGGACTCCGTGACGCTGCTGTAGCGCTGGATTGCCGCAGTGCCAACCCATTCGGCACGCCGGTCACAACAATCACGTGAGCCACGCTAGTCACACCGGTCGCATGGGCCTCATGCGACCATAGGACGCACAGTTCGAAAGTTTGATAACGAATCTGCGTTCCAGTCGCAAAGTTGTTTCATTTCAGTCGCACGCATGTTCTAATAGTGTTCATGAGTTCGACTCCCGCGACAGCCTCCTGCGCGGTGACCGTGACGCCCTTCCCCGCGCCGCGGCAACTAGACGCGAACCGCGGGGACCTGGCTCAGTAGCGATCGCCATGACAGAGTACGCCTGTTAGGGGTGAACATGAAGCGCCATTTCGAATATGTGAACCAATCAGAGACTGATCGGGCCGCGACGCTGGAACACAGGGCCGCTGAACTGGAGCGGAGGCTCGGCCAGGCAACGCCCGAGCGTGGCCTTCCGGAGTACCGACCGCCGGGTTACGAGACCGTGGAGTTCGCGGCGTTCAATCCGCCGCAGGCCCCGGGGACTGGCCACGACGGCGCGGCGCAGCACGTCGGGCCCGGCCAGGCCTATCACGAGCCCGGTCCGGGCTTTCAGTACGCGGACAGCGGGTTCGGCGCCGCGGTCGGCGTCGACGCGCCTGGCTTCCGCTCCGGCGGATGGCCTGCCGCGGGCACCGCCGCGTACCCGCCCGACGGTACGGGGGTCCCGGCCGCCGTGCCGGCTGGCCACGCGGCCGTGCCGGCTGGCTACGCGAGCGCCGCCGGCCCTGGCGGCTACGCCAGTGCGGGGTCCGGCGGCTACCCGGCCGCCGCGGCGCCGGGCTTCCCGGCCGCGGGCGGGTACGCCGCGGGCGGGTACCACGCACCACAGACCAGCGGTTATCCGGACGCAGGGGTAGGCGGACCGGACCAGCGGACCGAAGTGCTCATCAACCGGGGGCGGCGCAACGTCCAGCCGAGCGGCGCCAAGCGGTGGGCCGGGCACTGGCGCGCGATCGCGGGCGGGACGGTGGCCGTCCTGGCGGCCGTCATCGCGATCACGGTCTCCCTCCGCGGCGGCGGCGCGTCCTGGCCGGCCAGCGTGGCCACGGTGCAGAGCCAGATCACGGCCGCCTGCCAGAACCCCAACGTCGTCGCCGAGCCGACCCAGGTGAACTTCGCCTGCGCGAAGGACACCCAGCAGATCCTCTGGGTCTTCTCGCTGCTTACCAGCGGCAACAACCCGGGCTACAGCGACTCCTCCAACGGCAGGAAGGGCCTGGAGCCGATCACCCCGTCGCAGGGCGGCGACATCGCCTGGTCGCTGAACCTGCACCACCCGTACGACCCCGCCAGCGCGGCCGACAGCCTCGCGGTCGCGGCGCGGGCCATCAACAACATCATCGGCGGCGCGACGCTGACCGGCGCCAACGGCGCTCCGGTGGTGCAGCCCGGTCTGGAGAGCAAGGCGGCGAACTGCGCGCGGTACACAGGATCTGCGGCCCTGGTCACCAAGCAAGGCTTCCCCGCGCTGTGCGCACACGCGATCAGCAGCCCGGCGGGGCAGGCGGCGCTGGTGAGCGACGTGTTCCAGCAGTGGATGGTGGGCACGCCCGGGCAGGTCGCGACCCAGGCCGGCGTGCTGTTCCAGAACGCGGACAACCCGGGTGACCCGCGGGTGCAGGCGATTCTGAACAGCCTGCACGTGTCAGGACTGTAAGCGCCGAACGGGGGAAGAGGTATCCGTGCAGTCCGTCAGGAAGCCATGGTGGCAGCAGGCGACGGCGCTTGTGACCGTGAGCACCGGCGGCGTGATTACCGGGTTCAACTTCGTGCCCGGGGCGGCCGCGGCGATGACGTCGCCGACCAGTATGCCGCTGCACCTGATGGCGCTCGAGCAGGCGGCCCAGCCCGCCGACTCGGGCACCTCGGGGGACGCGGCGCTGCGTTCGGCGATCGTCAACGTCGCCAACTACTACCTCCGGCTGGCGCAGTCCAGGACCCCGGCGCAGATGGAGGCGCTGATCTGGAGCAGGGACAGCATTGACGGCGCGGATCACGGGGAGTCGTGCGCCGCGTTCGCCAGCCTCACCCTCGAGCTGGCGGCGCAGGCGGTCGGCCAGCAGAGCTGGGTGACCGGCGGCGGCAGCTATCCGTGGCCGCTGCACGAGTGGGCCGACGTTCGGGTCCAGACGAACCCGGACTCGCCTGGCATCACCTCGATCGTCCAGGACGCCTCGTCGCACAGCCGATGGCACCCGATCGGGGACGAGTATCAGCCCCAGGCCGGCGACTGGGTGCTGTTCGATGGGCACATCGAGGTTGTGACGGGCTACGCAGCGGGCACGCTCGACACGATCGGCGCGGACTCGCTGCCGAATCTCACGGTGAACGCACACACGCTTCCGGCCCCGTTCGCCGATCAGGGCGTGGTGGGGTTCGTCGACAACGGGCACCTCGGCGGCGGCGCGGCCGCGGCCGCCCAGCCGGCGCAGGGGACACAGGGGACACAGGGGACACAGGCGCCCCAGGGCAAGCGCGGCGCAGCGTCCGGCGCGCCGAGCGGCGGGGGCGGGGCCGGCCAGGCTGGGCTGGCGGAGATCCCGGGCCTCGCCGCGCCGGCGGCGGCCGGAACCGGCGATGTCGCGCTTGGCGGCGCCGCGTCCGGAAACGGCGCCGCGGCCGCGCCCGCGCCGACGGCCACGGCCACGGGCGGCGCGGCCGCGGGCCAGCGCCAGAACGCGAAGGCGACGGCGCAGATCCCGGGCTCGGCCGTGGCAGCTGGCATGCCGTCCGGCGCGGCCGCCTCGCCGGGCGAGCAGTCCGCTGCCGCGCCCGCGCCGTCTTACCGCAAGTACACACCGCAGGCCCAGTCGCCGGCGCCGGCGCCGGGAACCAAGGCGCAGCAGGCGTTCATCAACCTGATCGCGCCCGGTGCCATGGCCGCGCAGCAGCGATACGGGGTCCCCGCCTCGGTGACGATCGCGCAGGCGATCGAGGAGTCCGCCTGGGGCAGCAGCGGGCTGGCAACCCAGGACTACAACCTGTTCGGCATCAAGGGAAGCGGGCCCGCCGGCAGCGTCACGCTTCCCACCCAGGAGTACTCGGGCGGCCAGTGGGTCAGCATCGACGCCGCCTTCCGCGTGTACCACAACATCGCCGAGAGCATCTCCGACCACGCCGAACTGCTCGCCAACAGCGGCTACTACCAGCGGGCGATGGCCGACCGCGGCGTGCCCGACGCGTTCGCCAACGACCTCACGGGCGTCTACGCGACGGACCCGGAATACGGCTCGAACCTGATCGCCCTGATGCGGCTGTACAACCTGTACCGGTTCGACGCGGCGAGTTCCCAGCACCACGACGTGCCCGCGGTCAGCCCGGCGCACCCCGGTACCGCGACGCCCGGTCAGGCCGCCATACCCGGAGCAGTCGGCCCCCCGCCGGCACCGGTCGCCGCTCCCGCCGGCGGCGCTCCGAGCCCCGCGGCGTCGCCCAGCGCCAGTCCCACCGCCGCACCGACCACCCCGGCGCCCACCGTCTCCGCGACCCCCAGCCAGACGCCCAGCCCGGTCACCTCTCCCAGCCCGGTCACCAGTCCCACCCCGGTCACCAGTCCCACCCCGGTCACCTCGCCCAGCCCGGTCACCTCGCCCAGCCCGGTCACCACATCGTCGCCGGTCGGCTCGCCCACGCCGGCCGGCACCGGTTCGCCGCCGGCCAGCGCCGCCCCCTCGGCCGGCAGCGCGATAGTCCCGGGCGACGCTCCGGTGCGGGGTTACGCGCCCGCCAGCCCCGCAGCCCCCGCCGGGGGCTCGGGCTACGGCGGCGCCGCGATCCCCGGCAGCGGGGCCGACGGGCGATCCGCCGTCTGGGGAATGGCCGCTGGCGACGCGGCCGCCATCCCAGGCAGTATCCCGGTCGCGGCAGACGCGGCGGTGTGGGGCCATCCGCCGGCCCCGCAGCGGGCGCCGGCGGCCGCCACCGGGGTACCCCGGGGCGGCGCGCGCATTCCCGGGGCCATGATGCCGCCCGCGCCGCGCTACCAGGCGGAGCTCCCGACGGCCGTCACGACCGCGTTCTTCGCGAGCGCCAAGATCCCGCTGGCGCGTTCGGAGCCGCTGTATCGGGACGTGGCGAGCCAGACGGGCATCCGGTGGGAGCTGCTCGCCGCCTGTGACTGGATGCAGTGCCAGGCCCAGCCGCGTTTCTCGCCGGTGCACGGCGAGCGGCTCGGCATGCCCAATTCGGACGGTACGGTATATACGACCAAATCCGAGGCGCTCGCGCAGTGCGCGAGCGACCTGATCTACCTGGCCGGCGCCGTCTACGGCATCGACCTGACCGCCCCGGGAATCCTGTCCGTGCGCGCCCTCGCCGACGCGTTCGCCGCCTTCCGCTGGGGCGGGCTGCTGAAACGGCACCGCGTCTCCGCCATGGAGTTTCCCTACTCGGTAGCCGGGCTGACCGCCCAGCACCTGAAGATGCACTGGCCCGCCATCAACGACCCGGACACGCCGGACAAGCCAGGCGGGAAGTTCCGCATGGCGTTCGGCGCCGTCCCCGCGGTCCTCAGCCTCAAGTACCCGGCCACCGTATGACTGAGAGAAAGCGCAGGTAAGCCGCCGTGGTCCGCATCGTGATCCAGCGCACGCCCCAGCGGGAAACCGCCGATACGGTGTACCCGCCGCAGTATCCCCCGGGATACGAGCCCGGATATCCCTCGTCCCATACCCAGCCGTTCACCGGGCCGCAGCCGCTCCCCCAGCCGCCGCGATACCAGCCGCGCCCGCCCCGGCGCTGGTCGCGGCTGTTCTTGCCGCACGTGCCGCGCTGGGCGAGGTGGGCGGCCATCCTCGTCGTCGTGGGGCTGATCTTCCGGCGCGCGGCCGCCTGGGCGGTGCTCACCGCGCTGTCCGCGGCGCTCCATCTCGTCGGCATCAACGTGCACCTGCCGGACGTCAAGTTCGGCTGGCCGTGGCAGTCCATCTCGTCCGGCACCAGCACGAACACCATGGTCGGGCCCTTGGTGCTGCAGAAGATCGAGGGGATTTCCCGTCCTGCCCTCGGGACGGAGAATTTCAACTTCCTGTTCACGCACACGGTCTCCAAGAACATCGGTCCGTGGCCGTGCTGGTACTCCGGGACGTTCTACGCCGTCGGCCACGCGTCCGCCACGGTCGACCTCAACCCCGGCCCCGCGTGGTGGAAGTCCGGGACGGGCCATTATCAGCTGCGGGTCCTGCGGCAGCCCGCCCAGGGCGCGCCCGGCAAGCTGTCCGTCGCCATGGCGCTGCCGCTCCCCCAGCTGCCCCAGTCGGTGCACGACGTCACCGTGGACAACACCCTGTCCAAGCCGGTCTCCACCAACCACAGCTGGACCTATCCAGGTCTGGGCTGCGGTGTCATGATCCAGCCGCAGTTCACCCAGTCGGTCCTGTACGCGCAGGCGCAGAGCGTGGCGTTCAGCCAGGCGACGCACCTGGCGAGCGTGACGCGACCGCTGATCGCCGCCGCGGAGAACGAGGCCACGGTGATGATCCGCGACAATTTCCTGCAGCCGGCGGTCAACGCGCTCGGCTACACGCTGACCCAGTTCAGCATCAGGTGGGTCAGCCGGTAACACCTGCGGCGCCCGCTTCCCAGGAGGCAGGAGACCCTTCGGCGTACCATTTGTCGCATGCCGGCCATCGCGTCGCTTGAAGCCCTGGAGAGGGCTGTTGCCGAGTTCGAGGTCACCGACCTTGACCTGGCCATTGAGCCGTCCGCGCTCTCCGCGGCCCAGCGCTCACTGAAGGAGTCCGGGCTGCTATTGCTCGGCGAGGTGCACGGAGTGCGGGAGAACGCGCTGATCGTCCGGGCCCTCATGACCCAACTCGACCTGTCCGGCCTCGCGCTTGAGTGGCCGTCCGAGCTGGCCCCGGTGGTCAGCGGGTTTCTCACGGACGGGCGGCTGGTCGACCATCCGCTGCTGTGGAACGGGGACGGCCGGATCACGGTCGCGCACCTGGCGGTGCTGCGGGAGCGGGTCCAGGCGGGCCATCTGCTGGGGCTCACCCTGTTCGACGGGTGGAATGACGTCGGCTGGTCCCTGCGGGAGGCCTCGATGGCCGAACGGATCGTGATGGCCGACACGCCGGAAGGCGGCACGCTCGTCGTGGCCGGGAACATGCACACGCCCATGATCGAGACGACGCTGGGGCTGCCCCTCGGCGCGCGCCTGGCCGAGATGCGCCCAGGCGTCCGCGATATCCGGATCCGGTACGGGAACGGCGGTTTCTACAACTCGCGCCCCCGCCGCTTCAAGGGCCACCTCAGCCTCCGCCGCCACATCCGCCTGCACGCCGAACACGGCGAGCTGGTCCTCGAACTCCCGCACGCCACCGAGGCCCTGGTGCCGCACGTGCTCGGTCCGGCGAAGGCGGGGCGGCACGCGAGGTAGAAGTCGTATCGGGGTACCGTGGAGGACATGCGGCTGGGCGTCACGAAGACACTGCGATGACGGCCGAGGTGTATCCGGCCGCGGGACTCGTGGAGCGCGCGGCGGCGGCGTTCGCCGCCAGCGTGCCCGAGCACCCGGCGGACGACGGGTACTTCGGTGCGGCCAGCGTCACCTGGCGGCTGAACGGCGACCTGTCCGCGCCGCTCGCCGGGCTGCGCTCGCTGCTCGTGCAGGCGCTGCACCCGCTCGCCATGGCCGGGGTCGACCAGCACAGCGACTGGCGCGCCGATCCGGCCGGACGGCTCGCTTCCACGTCCGCGTACCTGGTCACGATCACCTACGGGGACCGGGCCGGGGCGGACCGGGCCGCCGCCCGGGTCAGGAAGATCCACGAGCGCGTGCGCGGCACCGACCCGGTGACCGGCAAGCCTTACCAGGCGGGCGACCCTGACCTGCTGCTGTGGGTGCACGCCGGGCTCGTGGACTCGGTGCTCGCGTGCGCCGACCTGTTCGGCACGCCCGCCGGCGCCGCCGCCAAGGACCAGTACGTGGCCGAGATGACGGCCGCCGCTGAACTGGTGGGCGTGCCCGCCGGGCGCGCGCCCGCCTCGGCGGCGGAACTGGACGGCTATCTCGAAGCCGTCCGGCCCGAGCTCGCCCTCAGCCCGGCGGCGGCCGAGTCGACGTCCTACCTGCTCGCGCTGCCCGCGCTCGCCGACGAGCTCGGCGACATCTGGCGGGTGCTCGGCGACGCGGCGGTCGCGTCGCTGCCCGGATGGGCCAAGGACCTCTACGGGATCCGCGACGCGCGCGAGGTGGACCGCACCGAGGTCAGGCAGGTCCTCGGCGTGCTGGACGCGCTTTACCTGGGCGAGCCGGGGGTGCTCGAGGCCCGCCAGCGCATCGAGCTGCGGATGCGCGCCCAGGCACGCGGGTGAGGGAGGACTGGCGGCGGGGGCGTGTCCGCCGGGGGCTGGCGGCGCTGCGGCTAGCCGCGCGCGGCGGCGCGCGGTACGCGACCAACGCGCCGCGGCTGTTCGCCACGGCCGGGGAGCAGCGCCAGCGACTGCGCAATGACCTCGCCCTGCGCACCGCCGAGGACGTCGCCGCCACCCTCGGGACGATGAAGGGCGTCCTGATGAAGATCGGGCAGATGGCCAGCTACGTGGACGACGGCCTGGCCCCGCCGGTCCGGCGGACGCTGGGCAGGCTGCAAGACAGCGTGCCGCCGATGAGCTCCGAGCTCGCCGCGGGAGTCGTCACCGAAGAACTCGGTGCGCCGCCGGAGGAGGTCTTCGCGACCTGGGACCCCGAGCCGATCGCCGCCGCGTCGATCGGGCAGGTGCACCGCGCGATCACCATGGATGGCCAGGCGGTCGCCGTCAAGGTGCAGTACCCGGGCATCGCGCAGACGATCGCCGCCGACCTCGGCAACGTCGGCCTGCTGCGCAGCCTGATCCGGGTCGCCGCGCCCAGCCAGGACGTGGACGCCCTCATCGAGGAGCTGCGGGAGCGGATCGGCGAAGAGCTCGACTACGTCCGCGAGGCGGACAGCCAGCGGATGTTCGCCGCCTATTTCGACGGCCATCCCACGATCGGTGTCCCGAAGATCGTCGATGACCTGTCGACCGCCCGGGTCGTCACCAGCGAGCTCGCCACCGGGGCGCGGTTCACCGAGCTGCTCACCTGGCCGCAGGCGGAGAAGGACCTGGCGGCCGAGACGATCTTCCGCTTCACCTTCCGCAGCCTGTACGAGGCGCACTCGTTCAACGGCGACCCGCATCCCGGCAACTACCTGTTCCACCGCGGCGGGCGCGTCACCTTCCTCGACTTCGGCCTGGTCAAGTACTTCACCCCGGAAGAGCTCCAGCCGCTGGTGCACATGGTCCGGTACCTGTGCGTGGACGAGGATCCCGAGGCGTTCCGGCGGGCGATGGAGGAGGCCGGCTTCCTGACGCCTGGCGCGCCGATCCCGACCAGCCAGGTCGTGGAGCACATGGCGGTCTTCTACGACACCGTGCGGACGCGCGGGCCGCGGACCATGACCCCGGAGTACGCGTCCTCGGTGGCGCGCAGGTACTTCGACTTCCGCAACCCGCTGGCCGCCTATGCCCGCATCCCCCGCTCCTACGTGATCTTGCAGCGGATCAACCTGGGCGTGTTCGCCCTGCTCGGCGACCTCGGCGCGACCGCCGACTGGCGGGCGATCGCGGAAGAGATCTGGCCGTTCGTGCAGGCGCCGCCCTCGACCGCGATGGGCGAGGCGGAAGTGGCCTGGCGCGGCCGCCGGCCGAAGATCATGACGAGCGTTGTCCCGAACGGAGTCGGCCGTCTCCGTTACGGATAACCGGGCTCCGTCAGCCGGGCGGGACCTCAGCTGGCGCTGCGGCGGCTGCGGTACGCGGCGACGTTGACGCGGTTGGCGCAGGTAAGGCCGCAGAAGCGGCGGGACCGGTTCTTCGACAGGTCGACGAGCACGTCGTCGCAGTCCGCGGCGGCGCACACGCGCAGCCGCGCGAGCTCGCCGGTCCTGATGACGTCGGCGAACGCCATGGCCGCTTCCACCGCCATCCGGTCCGCGAGCGGGGCCTGCGGCGAGGTGGCGTGCAGGTGGTAGTCCCACCCGTCGTGCTTGACGAGCTGCGGCAGCGCGTTCGCCTCTTCGAGCAGGGTGTTCACGAGGTCCGCCGCCTCGTCCTCGGTCATCTCCCACAGCTGGGCGAGCCGCGGGCGAAGGCTCTTGACCTGGTCGAGTTCGGCCTGGTCGTGCGCGCGGCTGCCGGTCCAGCGCCAGTCGGCGACGAATTTGTCGAGGGCCGCGATGTCTGGCAGCTCCTCGTCACCGCCGCGGCCGGTGTTGACGAGCGCGGCGGCGGCGGCGAGCGACACCTCGGTGTCATGGGCAAAAATCATTTGACCCCTTTCGCCCACGGGGAGTAACGTCATAGGTATAACACACTTTTACCACTTACAGCTTCCCCGGTGGCCGAGGAGCGGACGATGAGCACGGTACGGACACAGGATGGCAGGGCCGCGCGCGGCGCGGGAGCCGGCCA
>Ga0306920_100010179_pt1 | contig 12597 bp, 4 predicted proteins | sample flu12Cox44000170_FD_204666 | JGI IMG/M metagenome (GOLD analysis project Ga0306920, IMG submission 204666) | Lab enrichment of tropical soil microbial communities from Luquillo Experimental Forest, Puerto Rico - flux4day.12C.oxic.44.000.170 (v2)... | ecosystem: Environmental > Terrestrial >...
CACATAATCGTACGTGCAGCCAATCGAGGCGCTACCTTCATTGGCATTCCAATAGCCGAACCCACCGAAAAGGAAAACCTTGTTGAATCCCGGCATGTCGGCGATGCCGCCGTATATTTGCCGGTTGACACAGGCGGCCTGTATCCCACGCTGCGAGGCTGATATGTTCGCCGAGTAGTTATTCCCGGTATCGACCAACCCCAGGGGCGCTGTCGGATGGATGCCGCCATACGCAATCGCGGACGGCCACGTACCGCCCACCGGCATATACAGGCGCACCGTCGGGTTGACGGGACGCGTGCCGCCTGGGTTCCATGTTCCTGTCGCCATATCAAACACGTTGACTTCATTGCTGCCGCCCGCGGAGTGCCCGCTCGTCAGCAGTGTGACCACCTGATTGATGGAGGGGACGTAGATGCCGCCCGAGGAGTAGAGCCCCAGTTGTGCATTCGGGCCACCCGAGCCGCCTTCAGCTTGCTGCATCGTCTGGCCATTGACACTCGTCGTCCCATCGGCCAAGACATCGTACGGAGCCGTGCCATTCCCAACAAAGAGCACGCTGCCGAAACTCTTACCGTCCTGGGTGTACTGTGTCCATTGGCCACGTGAGATCCTGGAAGCTGTCGTCGTAGCCGGCGGGGGATTGACCGTCGGGCTCGCCGGACTCGAGGCGGTCGTCGTCCTGGGATCAACCGTCGGGCTCGCCGGACTCGAGGCGGTCGCTGCCGGGGTCGTCGTAGTCGTCGTTGTCGCGTCGCTCGACAACGTTACCGTTGGTATCGGCGCGACCGTGCCAGTGGAAGTCGGATCTTGACCAGACGCGTTCACCCCCGCGGCTTGGGTGCCGAATTGATACGCCCCGATGCTCCACGCGCCCGAGGCGGGACGAGGACGCCCATCGAAATCCAGCAGTCCCAGCCCGCCGCCTGTCAGGTTCGCCCCCGTTCCGATCGCCGGCGAGCCAGCCTGAAGGCGTGGATCGTACGACCTGACCGCCGAGACCAGCAACGGATCCGCGTTGACCGAGCTCGTATCCCACGCGGGCGCCGCCCCTGCCCCGTGCCAGAGATTTTGCCGGATGTTTGTCGCATTCATTGCGGGAGTCCGGGTGCTGCCGACCATGTAGCCCACGCCCGTCGCTTGATCAACGAGGTTATTGCGGAACTTCAAGGTCACGTTTGACAGCTTCGCGTCATCGGGATCGTAGTACAGCACGCCGCGATGGTTGGACGCCGCGGCCCCAGAGTTGAGCATCGTGTTATTGAAGATGTCAACGGTGACAGGACCCGTACTCGCAGCCCACCCGGAGAGGTACCCTGCACGAACATCGATCGCCGTGTAGGCCGCACTGACAACTTGACTGTCGAGGCTGTAGTCCTGCCCCGTATTGATGAACAGGTTGTTATAGACTCGGAGCGTCCCCACGAGGCCCCGTCCGAACAGGACGGCTGGGCCCTGTTGGTTGACGATCACGTTGTCGTGAATGTTCACGCCAGCAAGAACGCTATCCGCGCTGGTGAGCTGGGCGAACAGATTGATTGCCCGGAAGGCTTTATTGTCGTGGATGTAATTCCACCCGATCTCCACGCCGGTTACGAGACTCCCGCCATCGCGCAGCCCCCCGAAGTAGATCGTGTGATAGAGATTGTCCCACGCCGCTCGGTTGGTTGTGCCCACGTTGGTAATCTCGTTCCCGAGTACCGTACGGTTCGGCGCAGCTTGGTAGGCATCGCTCGTCACCGCTCCCGTGGACCCCACCCCGTTTGGAGCCTGCACCAGATTCCCCACGAATCGGCCATCCTGTTGAACTAGGACGACGACATCTGGCCCCCAAGCGGTGAACTTCGAATACACCATCTGCTTGCCCGATTGAGAGTGGGTGAGATCAAACGCCCGATGCGTCGCATCGCCAACCTGCACGCTATGCCCGGGGTAGACGACGAGGGCCAAGGGGGCGCCGAGTGCTTTGGTGGAGGCCGGGGGCGAGACTCCCCCGGGTGCGTCCGACCCGTTCTTGACGTAGATCACGTCACCCAGCGCGGCCCTATCGAGCGCCGCCTGGATCGAGGTGAACTTGCCCCCGGTGGGGGCCACGAAAAAGATCGCGCCCGAAGTCCTCACGGTGAAGCTGAGCGCGTTGGTCGCGACGCCACCCACGGTGACGACGATGTTCTGCGCGCCCGGAGCCGTGGCGTGGTTGACCTGAAAAATGATGCATTGGAGTTTCTGATAGGCGTTGAAGAGGGTCGCCGCGCCGCAGTTGGGCGCGGTGGCGTTGCCCCAGTAGTAGATCGCGGCGGGAGCCACGCCCCCTAGCGTGATGGTGGAGGTGCCCTGTGAAGTGCCGAGGTTCTGCCCCCACACCGTCACGAGCGCCCCGTCCCGATTCGCGCTCTGCCCCCTTGACGTATCCCCGTTCCCGCTTCGCGGGCCGCTCGCGAGATCCGTGAAATAGAGGACTGGTGCCGAGAGCGAAGAGACCCCAGGCGCGCTCATCGGATTCGCGGTGGTCGTTGCCGGTGTCGAATCGGCCACGGTGGTCACTGGGCTCCTGGCAGACCGCACGTAGCCCTCGTTCAGGAACAGGCGGACCTCGTACGGGCCGATGGCCGGCACGCTCCCCATCCACGTGGGCAAATTGCCCGGCATATCGAGATTGCTCGAGCCGGTTAGGGCGAGCCAGTCCGTCGCGCCGCCCGGTGCGGACGCAAGAAGAAGTACGATTAAAGGGACAAGCCGGAGCATCACGTCGTCACTTGATACATGGGGTTACTCGCAGAATTTTTGAAGAAAGCAAGCGAAGTAAGATGACGACAGATGCATCGGAACCACGTTCGAAGCCATGTCCCAAACGAGACGAGACCCAGGTCGAGGAAGAAAGTCACTTTTCAACTTCCCGCCCCACCAGTATCGGCTCCGCAACGGTCCTCGTTAGCTTTCCCTTATATCACACACCGTTCCCTGGACGCGACGTGAAGCGGGGGAGCCTAGTTCTTAGCGATAGAGTCCCACTCTGCTGGCGGTGTCCTGCCAGCGCTGCCGTTCGGTGTCGCCGTCTGGCGAGAGTAGGTGAAGCAACGTACAAATGTCGCCATGTAGGAGACGCGGCCGCAGGCATGCTCGAGACTTCGCGAGGAGCGTGAAGCCGCCCGGGGTCGTCGGTTAGGTCACCGGTAGGGAGTCGAGTCCTCAACCACCTTGAGCAGCTTGGCCGTGGGGTTGCCGGTCGCCCGTCCGGGTTCCACGTACTGCCCGCAAGATCTAACCGTTGCCCGTGTTGCCAGCAACGTGCCGTGGCCACCCGCCCGGGACACGCGGAAGCCGTCTTGCGAGGTGTCGAAGGCCGCGTGGTAGCGTTCTCGTCTCAATCGCGGACGTTGAATGATAGCGCGTTGGAGCTCCTGATAGGTATTGGCAGATTGGTTCCTCTCATAAGATCCAGAAAGGCAAGGACTGGAGGGCCGATCATCGAAGGGGCGGATAGACGTACACGCCAACGGTATCCCCTGTCGGCATCGCGACGTAGGCGTCCTGGGCCGCCCAGTAGAAAAAGCGATAATGCTCGTAACTGCCCGATCCGCTGCCGCCATCGCTGGTGGTCGGCGTGGCCCCTCCGCTCGGTGAGATCGCGGTGCCCACAAAGGTCGTGGGATCGATGCGGACAAGTGTTTGCCCGATTGCATGGTGAACGTAGACATCCCCAACGGGGTCGTACAGCACCCCCGGGCCCCTGTTGGTGGCAAGCCCGCTCCCCGAGACCGCGAACGTGGTGGCGGGCGGGGGACTGAACTCACCGCGCGAAAAATCATAGTAGCGATTCGTATTCGCCTGCCCGTTGAAGAGCAGCAGGCGTTTCCGTTTGGCATCCCAGACCGCGGTGTAGATCGAACAGTTGTCCGACCCGCACCCATCGCCGTTCACGATGATTTGGACGCGGCTGCCCTGGGTGCGCCCAGGATAATAGGCATAGAGGGAGTATTCCGTCGTAAAAAGCACTCGGTTGTAGGTCGAGTCCCACACCGCCGACGTGACATTCGTTTCCACTCCCGCCGGCCACGTCTCGGCGTCGAGCAACTGATACTTCTTCGCCACATAATCGTACGTGCAGCCAATCGAGGCGCTACCTTCATTGGCATTCCAATAGCCGAACCCACCGAAAAGGAAAACCTTGTTGAATCCCGGCATGTCGGCGATGCCGCCGTAGATTTGCCGGTTGACACAGGCGGCCTGTATCCCACGCTGCGAGGCCGATATGTTCGCCGAGTAGTTATTCCCGGTGTCGACCAACCCCACGGGCGCTGTCGGATGGATGCCGCCATACGCAATCGCGGACGGCCACGTGCCCCCCACCGGCATATAGAGGCGCACCATCGGGTTGACGGGACGCGTGCCGCCTGGGTTCCATGTTCCCGTCGCCATATCAAACACGTTGACTTCATTGCTGCCGCCCGAACCGTGCCCGCTCGTCAGCAGGGTGACCACCTGATTGATGGAGGAGACGTAGATGCCGCCCGAAGAGTAGGCTCCAAGGTTGGTATTCACGCCACCCGTGCCGCCTTCAGCTTGCTGCATCGTCTTGCCATTGACACTCGTCGTCCCATCGGCAAAGACATCGTACGGAGCCGTGCCATTGCCAACAAAAAGCGCGCCGCCGAAACTCTTCCCGTCCTGGCTGTACTGTGTCCATTGGCCACGTGAGATCCCTGAAGCCGTCGTCGTAGCCGGCGGGGGATTGACCGTCGGACTCGAGGCCGTCGTTGTCGGCGTTGTTGTTGGCGTTGTCGGCGGCGTTGTTGTTGGCGTTGTCGGCGGCGTCGTGGCCGTCGTTGTCGCGTCGCTCGACGACGTTGCCGTTGGTATCGGCGCGACCGTGCCAGTGGAAGTCGGAGCTTGACCAGACGCGTTCACCCCCGCGGCTTGGGTGCCGAATTGATACGCCCCGATGCTCCACGCGCCCGAGGCGGGACGGGGACGTCCATCGAAATCGAGCAGTCCCAGCCCGCCGCCTGTCAGGTTTGCTCCCGTTCCGATCGCTGGCGAGCCAGCCTGAAGGTGTAGATCGTTCGAACTGCCCGCCGAGACCAGCAACGGATCCGCGTTGACCGAGCTCGTATCCCACGCGGGCGCGGCCCCTGCCCCGTACCAGAGATTTTGCCGAATGTTTGTCGTATTGACGGCCGGCGTTTGCAGACTCCCTGCGAAGTAGCTAATCCCCGTCGCCTGGTAGATGAGGTTATTCCGCCACTTGAGCGTGACGTTGCCGAAACCAGCGAGATCGGGATCGTAGTAAAGCACGCCGGTATGGTTAGTGGCGCTCGTCCCCGAGTTGAGCATCGTGTTATTGAAGACCTCGACGACCGTCGGAATCGTCGCCGCACCCCAGCCGGCGTTATATCCAGCGAGGACATCGATCGCCGTATATGCTCCGCTCGAAACGCTACCGTCCAGGCCGTAGTCCTGTGCCGTGTTGATGAAGATGTTGTTCGAGACTTGGAGATTCCCGACGATACCGCGCCCGAAGAGGACGGCATTATTCTGTTGATTGACAATTACATTATCGTGAATCGTGATGTCGGCGAGGACGGCGTCCGTATCGTAGAGCGCGGAGAAGGTGTTGATCGCGCGATTCGCTTTGTTATCGTGGATATAGTTCCAGCCAATGTTAACGCCGCGGACGATGCCGCCGGGGTTATCGCGGCTACCCCCGAAGTAAATCGTGTGATAGAGGTTGTCCCACGCCGCCGGGTTGGTGGTGCCCACGTTCGTAATCTCGTTCCCGAATACCGTACGGTTCGGCGCAGCTTGGTACGCATCGCTCGTCACCGCTCCCGTGGACCCCACCCCGTTTGGTGCCTGCACCAGATTCCCCACGAATCGGCCATCCTGTTGGACTAGGACGACGACATCTGGCCCCCAGGCGGTGAACTTCGAATACACCATCTGCTTGCCCGACTGAGAGTGGGTGAGATCAAACGCCCGATGGGTGGCATCGCCGACCTGCACGCTATGCCCGGGGTAGACAACGAGGGCCAAGGGGGCGCCGGTCGGGACGGTCGAGTATGGGGGCGTTACTCCCGTGAGCACGTCCGACCCGTTCTTGACGTAGATGATGTCTCCCAGCGCAGCCGTATCGAGTGCGGTCTGGATCGAGGTAAAATCCCCCCCTACGGGAGCCACGGTATAGATAGCGCCCGAGGTCGTCACGGTGAAGCTGAGCGCGTTGGTTGCGACGCCACCCACAGTCACGACGATGTTCTGCGCGCCCGGAGCCGTGGCGTGGTTGACCTGAAAAATGATGCACTGGAGTTTCTGATAGGCGTTGAAGAGGGTCGCCGCACCGCAATTCGGCGCGGTGGCGTTGCCCCAGTAGTAGATCGCGGCGGGAGCCACGCCCCCTAGCGTGATGGTGGAGGTGCCCTGTGAAGTACCGAGGTTCTGTCCCCACACCGTCACGAGCGCCCCGTCCTGATTCGCGATCTGTCCTCTCGAGGTATCCCTGTTCCCGCTCCGCGGACCGCTCGCGAGATCCGTGAAGTACAGGACCGGCGACGCGACCACGGACGCGCCTGACGGACTCGAGGTGGTACCCGAGGTTCCCGAAGTGCTGCTGGGGGGAGTCGACGGATCGGTCGCACCCGTCGTCGTAGAAGTCGTTCCGCCCGTCGTCGTAGAAGTTGTACCGCTCGTGGGCGTCGAAGTTGTACCGCCCGTAGTCGTCGAAGTCGTTCCGCCAGTGGTCGTCGAAGTGTTCGAGGTGCTCGGCGCAGCCACGGTCAAATAGACGCCGTTCGACACACACATGGCATTCGTGCAAGAAGTCGGGTTAGTGACCACAACGGTCGGAGTCCCCTGACTGGCCACATCAGTGGCTTGCAACGCGATCCTCACCTGCGTCGCGGAGTCGACCGTCACGGTCCGCGCCTGGCCGCCCACCGTCGCGGTGGCGCCGGCGGCGAAGCCGGTGCCCGTGACCGTGAGCGTGAAGGCGGCACTGCCCGCCGTCACGCTGGCCGGACTCAGAGTGCTGATGCTCGGCGTGGGATTCACGGGGGCGACGGTCAGCGGGCGTGCTGCCGACGTACCGCCGCCCGGAGCCGGCGTGAACACGGTGATGCTCGGAGTTCCCGCGGCGGCAACATCGCTGGCCGGAATGGCGGCCGTGAGCTGCGTCGACGAGACGAATGTCGTCGTACGGCTAGCACCATTGACCTGGACGATCGAACCGCTCGTGAAATTGGAGCCAGTGGCAGTGAGAGTAAAGGCGGCGCCTCCGGCAGAGGCCGTGGTCGGGCTGATGCTCGACAGAACAGGCGCCGGCGTGGGCGCGGTAATGGTAAAGGCCAGAGCGTTAGAGGTGCCCCCGCCCGACCCGGCAGTGGACACGCTGACCTGGGCAGATCCCGCACTCGCAACATCGGCAGCGGCCACACTGGCCTGGAGCTGGCTGCTCCTGACATAGGTCGTATTCCGGTTGGCGCCGTTCCACCGCACCACGGAGGTCGAGGCGAAGTTGGCTCCGGTGACGGTGAGCGTGAAGCCCGGACCACCATCGGTAGCGGTGCTCGGCGAGAGCGACGTCAGGGCCGGCGTCGAATTCCCGGACGCGGGTGGATTCAGCTGGAGTGACCAGACGTCGGTGAGGGCCACTGGAGCGTTGTGACGAATACCTTCGCCACCGTAGAGAATGGTGCGCTGCTGAACCTGATCGTAGACCATGGCCGCCACGCGGCGAGCAGGTGGCGACGAGACCGGGAAGACCATGGTCCAGGTATTGGCGGTGAAGCTATAGATCCACAGATCGTTGAAATACGTCCCGGTCATCGGATCGACGCCGCCGAAGAGCACCAACCTCTTGTTGCCGCTGTCGTAGACGAGATTGTGACCCTGGCGCGGCTGCGGGCTCACCGCGGGCGTCACCTTGGTCCACGTGTTCGTGGAGAGTCGATAGACCCAGGTGTCGCCCGATGATGGCCCGACGCCGCCCGTGCAGAGGCAGCCCCCGAAGAGGACAAAGGCGTCGTCGTCGCTGTCGTAGGCCATGGCAGTAGCGAGCTCGGTTAAGCCGGGCGGCGAGGCGGCTGTCTGACCAGGCATCATCTGCTTCCAGCTCTTGGTTTTGACATCGAGGGCCCACGTGTCGCTCAGGCCTTGTCCCCCGAACATCACGAGGGCCGCGCCTTGGGTCGAGTACGCCAAGGCCGGGCTCAGTCGAGTGGCGGGCTGGGAGCCGGTGGGAGCGCCCCAGCTCATCGTACCCGGCGAGTAGCTGAACGTTACGCCACTGCTAGGTGGGGAGAGGAGGTAGGAAGTCCATCGGCGAGTGCCTGACAGGGGCGCGGCCAAGGTCAGCATCTTCATCGCGGGATCATAGGCCGTGACCGTCGTGCTCCCGTTTCCCACCGTGACGCTCCAACCCTTGTAGAAGTCAACCGCGGTGGCGGGCAGCGACGGGTCAAGGATGGCTGTCGTGGTAGTGCCCTTGCCTGCCGTGCGGGTCGAGCTGCAACCGACCCCGACGCCGCCGAAAATCCAGACGAGCTGGTTGAACGGATCGTATCCGAGCGACGATTCGATACGACCCGTGGGCTGAGCGGGGTCGGAGGGGCATGCCACCGCCGGCTGGATCTGAAGCCATCTGTCCGCGGCCGTGTCGTACTGCCACACATCGTTCAGGGGTGCAGAGGCCGTGCCTCCGAAAAGGATCGCGCGGCTCTGGACCGTGTCGAAGATCATATCGACGGGCGCTCGAGGCCCCGGGCTAGCGTCCGATTTCTGCGTCCAGGTCGCGGTCCACGCTTGACCTTCGGACGGCGCGGCCGCGGCGAGCAGTGAGCCTAGGATGAGCCCAAGCGAGAGCAGGCAGATCAGGGCACGGCGTGCGAGACCGAATCGAGCCTGCATCGAACGATTCAGGATAGGCCTGGTTTCGAGCAAGATAATCTCCCTTTCGTGCCGGAAGACCACCTTTTCCCAGGCGAGTCCGATTGCCCTTCCTTCGGAAGCGCGGCCATCAGGCCTATGCCTGATCCGTCGCTTTGCGTCCCCACCTCACGGTGGGTTTGCCTTTGTCGGGAAGGAGTCTCCGTGCTGGACGAGAAGGAATGCGAGAACCGGGCCGGTCCCGTGGGCAATGCTCATCGCCCACATGAATCCAAGCAGTTGCTGCCGGGTCACTTATCTCGACCATCGATCGCGAGTCGGATATCTTGTCGCCTCCTGACGGTGACTGACATCGGCGCCGTCTTTTCCGTGACGGTGCCAAGCGTTGCATCCCGGGACGCGCGTCAATCACGTCGTTGACACGACGTTGACCACAAGCACGAAGCTTCTGTGTCTACAAATGGAACCCTGTCGCGCGGACGGGCCGCACCGCGGGGGCGATAGGCCCCGCGGCTGCGTCGCAAAAGATGTGCCTGCTGGACGGAAGCGAGGGCCGAGCTCGCCCATCTAGTCCCATCGCAGTGAATCGGCCTGTCTGTGTCGCTAGTTATGAGGCGAGCCGGGACAACCTTCACGAGGCCGCGAGACTGGAGGGCCTCCTATCAGGGGCGCTACGCGAGCGGCGGTGACCATTTCTACTCGACTTTCTTACTGGGTGCGCGGGCTCGAAGCCCTAACAAATCAAATCTGGCGATCACCTTGGCCTATTCGGACCATTGGCGCATGCGCCGACTCCCTCGTGCTGGAACGCATATTGCTGTTGGCCGTGGCAACTCGAGGGTTTTTGTGTCTGGCCGGTTACAAGATCTGGGTTTCGCTGGAACCTCGAGCCCATGGTGGGAAGTCCGTAGAAGTCAACCGCGAGTGCGGGCAACGACTGGCCCAGGAGAGCCGTCGTGGTCGTTCCCTCGCCCGCCGAGGCAGGGGCATGCCACCGCCGGCTGGATCCCGGGACGCGTGTCAGTCACGTCGTTGACACGACGTCAACGACAGGCACGAAGCTTCGGCGCCTACGAATGGAAACGCCGAAGTCCTCGGACGTTATCGTGTGGGATCCATGGCATCTCACTTGCTCTTTCTAGAGCGGGATACTCGTCGTCCCGTAGCGATCTCGAATGAATCCACTCCCGCAACTGCCACAGATGCACCGAGAGACTGTGACGACCCAGCCCCAGGGGGAATCGGGACTGTCGCCGACCATGGCCCACCTCTTGCCGTGAGCAAATCACGGCTTGTGGCTGGACTCAATTCGGAGGGGAGCAGCAGCGTAGTGAGACCTGTCGTGGGTATCTGTCTTCCCACCTACAACGGCGCGAAGCATCTACCTGAGTGTGTCGAAAGCATTCTTGCGCAGACCCACTCCGACTTTGAACTCGTCATTGTGGACGATTGTTCGCCGGACGACTCCGCCGAAATTGCGAAGCGCTATGCGCGTCTCGACTCTCGAGTGAAGGTGTTTGTGAATGACAGCAATCTGGGCCTGGTCGGGAACTGGAACCGGAGCGTGTCCCCTGTCATGACACAGACCGCCGCGCGCCGCTATCGCTCGGAGGTCCTCGCCTTTCATCCCGTCTATGGCGAGCTGAGAAGGGTGGCGGCAAGCTGCCGACCCCCCGTCCAACTCTCGAGAGAGTTCTGGGCGCGCGCGCTGGGCGCTCGCTGGCATGCGAAAGTGGCAGAAAGAGATCGAGCACATCCGGACTCTTCCCTACGAGAGGAATGGAGAAAGGTGGCCCGCCACTATCCCCGCTTGGCGCGGGTTCCGCTCGGAAGGCGACTCGTGTCAAAGTGGCGAGCCATGTGTGATGATGCGCAATCGTGGGTTGTCGGGCAGAAGGCCACGACCCGCTAGAATAGCGCGAGAAACCAAGGCGCGAGACTACAACCTACTACCCGCGGGGATCAGGATTTGGAATGACTACACGCGAAGCGTAGAGCTAGCGCTAGCGGCTGCAACGCGCAGCGCGCAAAAGAGAGGGGACCTTGGCGATGCCGCGATGCCAAGGTCCCCCTTTTTCGTCAGAACTACGAGGTTTGACTTTCCGCTAGGAGCTCTTCCTCCGCAGGTACCTTCTTCCGTACGCTGCCATGCCCATCAGGCCTACGCCGAGAAGGAACGCACTCGAAGGCTCAGGAACCCTAGCCACCTCTTGAATGAGGATGGCGCCAGCGTCGAAGCAGGTGTTGCCGCTGGTGGCGTTGCAACCCGGACCACCAGTAAATCCCGGCGTCAGGAAGTTAGCGCCTCCCCCGATGAATTGCGAAGTCGCTGTGTTCGAACCCCAGGTGGCGCCAGCGACGTTGTCGGGCACGCAATTGTGGTTCGCATCTAGGCAGGGGTTGGCGCCTGGGTCTGAATGCAGATTGTCAGCGTACCCAACCCACAACTTGAAGGAATCGGCACCAGCCGAAAACGTACCGAGCAACACCCACTCGTTAGCTTCGTTAAAGGTAAATCCACCAGTGTCATGCCCGCCGACGTTGAGAACGGGCCCCCCTTGAGCGTTGGGATTAGCCGCAGCTGAGGTGTCTAGGATACCTGTGACCCCGTTTATCGTGATGGTGTATGGGCCGGAGTGCGCACCCGCCGCATCCGTCGTGTCGAAATTAAAGGCTGCCGCACCGGTGAGGGAACCTGGGTTTTGTGTCAATGTCAGGAAATTGCCGATCGGTACAACTACGGGAGCCGCAGCGCTCCAAACGCTCCCCGTCGCTCCGCTGCAACCTCCACTCGCGCTTCCAAATAGCCCGGTGAAGCTCCCACCGCCGGCATTCGTGACGGAAATACAGTTGAGCGTTAGTGCATAGCCTAGCGAAGGCGCCGCGAATAACGAGACTCCGAACATCAATCCCACGATCATGACCAAACTCAACATTCTCCTCGCCATGTTCTTCTCCCTCGCTTTCGTGGTCTGCTACCCCGCTAGAGGAAACTTCCTTGTGTTTCTAATGAGTCCCCAAGAGCACCAAGTTGCCGTCACCGACCCTTACCGTGTCCACCATCCCGCTCTTGCTTTACTGGAAGCCTCCTTGAAGCACACGGGATGCCATATTAGAGAAACCTTCTAAAACAACAGTTTATCGCTCGCAGAACGGTCTTCTCGTCCGAGGTCGTAATTTTTCTCGACACTCGAGAAAGGGTCTTCCGGAGTGCGAGTCATGAAAGGACACCTGGAGGCTGCCTATCTAGTGAATTCCCCTGCGTTTCCGAACAGCCGCACTTCCGTTATGACCTTCTACGAGAAGAATTTGCTATCCCAGCCTTATCGCATTGCGTTCCTGCGAGCTGGCGGACTGCTTTACAAATTTCAAGGACCCCTCCGGCTTCAAGAACCCGCTCCCGCGGACCCCTAAGATTCCCTCACTAGCCGCCCAACTGCTTGATCAGGTCGTCGATCTTCTCCGTCTGGGCCAGCTTGGGATCGAGTTGAGCGGCACGCCGCAGCGCGGAGACGGCATCTGCCTTCCGGCCGAGGCGGGCGTACGTCATGCCCAAGTGATACCGGATGGTGCCATTGTTTGGCGCCTTTTCCACTGCGCGGGCCAGCGATTTCTCCGCGTCTGAGTAGGAACCCTGTCGGTACTGAATCCACCCGAGGGTATCGAGGACCTCCGGGCTAGCGGGAGCGAGTTGGTCGGCCTTGGTCGCCAGGGGAA
>Ga0306920_100010181_pt1 | contig 12596 bp, 12 predicted proteins | sample flu12Cox44000170_FD_204666 | JGI IMG/M metagenome (GOLD analysis project Ga0306920, IMG submission 204666) | Lab enrichment of tropical soil microbial communities from Luquillo Experimental Forest, Puerto Rico - flux4day.12C.oxic.44.000.170 (v2)... | ecosystem: Environmental > Terrestrial >...
CGCGACCTCAAACATGGCGGTTGCCCCTGGCCCGCCGGCCGCACTGCGGCCGCGAACCCCACAAGGTGGTTGTGCTTCGTTTATGGTTTCCGATTCGTTAACGGTCACCTTGTAGCATCCCACTGCCCTGCTTTCGAATTTTGCCCGCTCGCGGCGCGTTCTGGCGCGAAGTTCCGAAACGAGAGGGCACCGGCAACCCGGCGCTTCCGGCGCCGCTTTTCGGTCGGAAGTTCCCAGGGCAAGAGTACGCCATACGCCCTGGAAACTCGGACCGGCGGCAGCCAGCGTCCTAGTGGAGATTGGCTCCATGCACATCGTATGCCCTCATTGCTCGACGTCCTACGCCATTGATCCGGCCACCCTGGGTACGGCCGGCCGCACCGTGCGGTGCTCCCGTTGCAAGGAGGTCTGGCTGGCGCGGGAGGAGGATGCCACCAGACTTGAGGCCCAGTTCCCCGCAACGGCGATGGCGGGCGGCGACACCGCGGATCAGGACCCCGCCGCCGAATGGGACGCCCTCGCGCACGGGGGAGACGACTCCGGCCAGGACACGCCTCACGTCGAAAGCCCCTCAATCGCGGACGACTGGTCGGCCGGCGAGGACCCGGATTTTGCGGCTCGAAGCGGGGCCGATTGGCCCTCAATCGTCCCCGACGATCTGCATGACACGGCGGCAGGCCGCCGGCAACGCCTATCCTGGCTGGGAAGACTGCTCGGATCGAAGGTCCGTCCGCGCGCGTCGGGCAAGTCGTCTGTCGGACTTCCCACGGTCTGCGCCGCGATGGGCGCGCTGGTGTTGGCGCTGGTCATCTGGCGCGTCGACGTGGTGCGCCTGATGCCGCACACCGCGAGCTTCTACAAGTTGGTCGGCCTCGAGGTCAACGTGCGCGGCTTGCGGTTCAAGGACGTCAAGGTCACCTCCGAGATGGTGGAAGGCAAACCGGTCCTGGTGATCGAGGGTGTCATCACAGGCGAAGCCAGCAAGCCGGTAGAGCTGCCGCGGCTGCGCTTCAGCGTTCGCGACGCGCAGGGCGCCGAAATCTATGCGTGGAACGCCGTACTGGAACAGCCGATTTTGAGACCCGGCGAGAAGGCCGTGTTCAAGTCTCGATTGGCCTCACCGCCGCATGAAGCTCGCAATATCGACGTGCGCTTCTTCAGCAAACGGGACATGGCCGCCCATATTTGAACGGCATCGCCTGCCCGCTCACGAAACAGGTTCCCACATGCCTCGCGTGCTGATCGTCGATGATGAGGATTCCATGCGCATGCTGGTGGCGCGCGCCATTGCCATGGACGGCCACGAGATCGTCACTGCCGCGGACGGCGCCGAAGCGCTGGAAATCCTGGGTGAAGGCGCGTTCGACCTCCTGCTGACCGATATCCAGATGCCGGTGATGGACGGGATCGCGTTGGCGCTGACGGCGGCTCGCGATTTTCCAAGAACGACGATCCTGCTGATGACGGGCTTTGCCGATCAGCGCGAACGCGCTTCAAACCTGAGCGCGATCGCCCATGACGTCATCACCAAGCCATTTTCGGTGGCGGATATTCGCACCGCGGTCGCTGATGCGCTCGCCGCGGGGAAGAGCATCTGATGCCGCAAAAATAAGACGGCGCGCAACGCGACCGTCAAGCAACGCCCGCATTCGCGGGCGATGACGGCTCGAAGAGAAGGCTGAGCTCAATAATCCTTCAGCAAGCGCTCGATGTAGTCGAGCTCGATCTGTGGCCGCGCGGGATCGGCAAGGCGGCGGCGGAGCTCCTCCAGGATCCGGCGGACCCGCTGCACGTCGATTTCACCGGGAATCTTCACCGTGAGATCGTCGCCGAATTCGCGCCCATGCAAGGGTCGTCCGAGCGGATCGCTCTGGTTGCCGCCGCTCTGCTGGCGACCAACACGGTTACCGGGTCCGTCGGCCTGACCTTCGCCATCGCCCTGCTGCATCGCCTCCGCAAGGCTCTGGGCGCCCTTGCGAAGCGCGTCCAACGCCTTGCCTTGCGAATCAACTGCGCCTTCCGCGTTGCCTTCGCCGAGCTTGCCGCTGGCATCGCCCATGGCGGTATCGGCTTCGCCAAGGCCATCCTCGCCGTCACCCTGATCGGCGTCCTGGCCCTGCTGACCCTGCTGGCCCCTTTCGCCGCGCTTGCCTTGCCCCATGCCGCGCTTGGCCAGTTCGTCCTGCAACTTCCTCAAGCGGTCGCGAAGACCCTGCTGGTCCTGCTGCAGATCGCTCATGCTCTGATCGCCCTGCTTGCCCCGTTGCCGGTCGCGCCGTGAATCCTGGCCCTGCTTGAAAGTCTTGTCGCGCAGTTGCTGTTGCTTGCGGATCATGTCGCCGAGTTCGTTCAGCGCCTCCTCCATGTCGCTGTCACCCTGGCCTGGTTGCGCCAGTTGCAGATTCTCGAGCATCTGCTGCAGCTGCTCCAGCAACTGCTTGGCCGCCTCCTTGTCGCCGGAGCGCGACAGCCGCTCCATGCGCTCGATCATGTTGTTGAGATCCTGCTGGCGCATCACCCTGGTGTTGGGATCGAGCGGCCGCGCCAATTGCTGCGGATTGTTGCGCAATTGTTCGGCAAGCTGGCGCATGAAATTGTCGAGCGCCGCGCGCAGATCCTGGGTGAGCTTCTTGATTTCCTCGTCGCTGGCGCCTCTTTCCAGCGCCTGTTTGAGCGCATCCTGCGCGGCACGCAACGCCTTGTCGACATCGCTGATGTTGCCGTCCTCGATGGTAACGGCGAGCGCCCAGAGGCTCGCCACCGCCTCGCGCATGGCATCGTCCGTTCGCGCCGTCTCGAGTTGCCGGGTGACGCTGCGCAGGCCGAGATACTGGCCCAGTTCGGGCATGAACAATTCCGGGGCGATCAACAGCGCTTCGAGCGCGGCCTGAACCTGCGAATTCTGGTTGGCGTCAAGCGCCAGAATCCGCCGCTGCTCGATCAGCGCGCGTGCCAGAGGCTTGGTGAACAGCCGCTCCGGCAGGCGCATGTTGAAGGGCTCGCTGCGTCCTTCATTGCCGGCCTCATCCTTCGCGGTGAGCGTGAGCGTGACGTCGGCGCCGGCGTAGGGGTCTTCGCTCAAATCCCTCACCGTCTGGCCGACGCCGTTGCGGGTGCGCGCGTTCGGCAGCACCAGCGGGAATTGCGGCGGATCGAACAGGGGACGCGATTCGGCCCCCTTGGGCGCCTCGGTTTTGGCCGTTTCAGATTTCATCGCATCCGTTTTGGACACATCGGCGCGACGGACCGTAAAGAGCGCCCGCGCTTCGGTGACGCCGTAATCATCCTCGATCTTGTAGGCGAGTTGTAGCGCGCCGCGGGCCTGACGTTCCGGATCCTTGGCGAGCGCGATCGTCGGAGGACGGTCGGGTATCGCAGTAAACCTCCACTGCGGCTGGCCCGAGGGCGCGCGGACATGGACGGTGCCGTCGCCAGTAATCGCAAAATGCTTCTCGTTGGTCCCCTTTGGGGCCTCTTCCTTCGGCGCGGCTTCGGTCACCCCCCCGCCCGCGACGACGTCCAGGGTGCCGCCGCTCGAACGCACGATCAGCGTGCTGCCTGCCGGGACCGCCAACGGCCCCGCGGCCGGGATTGCGGCCTCCTTGCTCGCCGAAGAAAGAATGATCGGTGGCTTGCTGGTATATAGCGGCGGCGTCACCCACGCGTCGACCCTGACATTGGCCGCCGACAGTACGCCATTCAGATCGAAGGCAGTGGCGACCCGCATGGTCCGCTCGTCGCCGGCGGCGATATAGGTCGCAACCATCAGCACCACGATCAGGGCGCGCAGCGCCCAAGGATCGTGAATCGCCAGCCGCGGCGACGGCAGGCCGGCGCGGATGCGTTTGATCGAGGCCAAGGTCCGCTCACGCTGGGCTCGCCAAAGCGCCAGCGCAACCGGGTCCTGTGATTCCAGCGTATCGGTCAGGGTCGTCGCAGGACGGTGGCGAATGCCGGTGCCGCGATCGAGCCTGCCAAGAGCCTCCTGCCGGCTCGGCCAGCGAAACCAGGCCAGCGGGAACAGAGCCGCCAGCGCCAGAACCACGAACAGGCCGAGCCCGATGGCACGGGCAAGGAACGGCAGCGCCAGCCAAAGTCCTGCCCAGGACACCACCAGAAACAGTCCGGCGACCGTCAAAAGCCGGGCCAGATGCGGCCAGACTCGTTCCCAGGCGATCGCGTATTCGGCCCGCCGCACGGCCCGCGTCAGCTGCAGCCGTGAGAGCGCATCGGGATTTTGTGCCGGCTCTGACCGGTCGGGAGCGGCGCTGCTCAATAAACTCTCCAGGTTCACCGGATCACACTTTAGCACATGGGCGGCAGTGAGGCACCCACTCGAGCAGGACAGCCCACACCTGGAAATACGCATAACACGGGGGCGTGACTGAGCCGTCGCGAGCTCGTAATAACGTGGTGGAACCAACGAAGTGCCATCTTTTGGGAAACGTCATGGACAAGAAAACGCACGACAAGGGATTGGAAATCAGGAAAGCGGTACTCGGCGAGGCCTATGTCGCCAATGCCCTGAAAAACTCCGATGAGTTCAACAAGCCGTTTCAGGAACTCGTCACCGAATATTGCTGGGGCGCGATCTGGGGCCGCGAGGAATTGCCGCGCAAGACTCGCAGCATGCTCAATCTGGCCATGATCTCGGTCCTCAACCGGCCGCACGAGCTGCGGGCTCACATCAGGGGTGCGCTGACCAACGGCGTGACCCGCGACGAGATTCGCGAGGTCTTCATGCAGGTTGCGATCTACGCCGGCATTCCCGCCGGCGTCGACAGTTTCCGAATCGCCCGCGAAGTATTCGCCGAACTCGACAAGGCGTAAGGCTGCCTTCGCGGTCTCGAACTGATTCGGCGACACTCAAACTTCGACGCCGCAATCGACCATCCTGAGAATCGTTGAGGGCTCAGCATCATGGAAATCGGATTCATCGGCCTCGGCAAAATGGGCTTGCCCATGGCGCGCCGCCTGATCGAGGACAACCATCAGCTGTTCGTTTTCGATCAGCGCAAGGAAGCCGTCGACAGGCTGGTTGCGCTGGGCGCGCGGGCGGCTTCTTCTGCGAAAGACGTCGCAGACCGCGCCGAAACCGTGATGGCAAGCTTGCCGTCACTGCAGGCCTCGCTCGAGGTGGCGACCGGAACGAATGGCGTGATCGAAGGCAAGCGCGTCAGGCGGTTTGTCGATCTCTCTACCGTCGGATCGCAAATGGCAGTGCGAATTCACAGCCTGCTTGCGAAACGCAACCTCGTACAACTCGACAGCCCCGTCAGTGGCGGCGTCGGAGGGGCCGAAAAGGGCACGCTCGCCGTGATGGTTTCGGGCCCACGCGCCGATTTCGAAGCCGTGAAACCGGCGCTCGAAGTGATCGGCAAGGTGTTCTTCATCGGCGAGCAGCCCGGCTCGGCGCAGACCATGAAGCTCGCCAATAACCTGTTGTCGGCCACGGCCGTGGTCGCCACTTCCGAGGCCGTGGTGATGGGCGTCAAGGCAGGCCTCGATCCAGCCGTGATGATCGACGTGATCAATGCAGGCTCGGGCATGAACACGGCAAGCCGCGACAAATTTCCCCGCTCGATCCTGCCGCGCAGCTTCGACTTCGGCTTTGCCACCGGTCTGATGGTCAAGGACGTGCGGCTTTGCCTGGATGAAGCAAAATCGCTTGGGCTGTCGATGGAGGTCGCCGAAGCGGTCGGGCGGTTGTGGGAGGTGGTGATCCGCGAAATGGGCGCGGAGTCCGATTTCACGTCCGCGATCAAGCCGATCGAAAAGGCAGCCGGCGTCGTGGTCGGCGGCAAAGGCGCTCACGCTGCGAAGTAAACGAACAATCGCACTATTCCGTCGTCCCGGCCAAGCCAACGTCGCGCGAATGCGCGCCCGATGACAAGGCTCCACGCGCGCCGAGACCCATACTCCGCCGCCAGTGTTTTTCAAAAATAACGAGAAGTTCCCGAAACAATTGGTGCCTGTGGTTATGGGTCCCCGCGTTCGCAGGGACGACTGTCGTTCTTGGCTAGTGGCGAAGCTCACAGCCAGGGCGCAGGCTTGTCCATCGCGATCAGCGCATCGACATCGACACGCGGTCGCACCACCGCATACTGGTCGCCGTTGACCAGAACTTCCGGCACCAACGGCCTTGTGTTGTACGTGCCCGACTGCACCGCACCGTAGGCGCCGGCGGTCATGATGGCCAGAAGATCGCCTGTCTTGGGTGCAGGGATGGTTCGTGCAAGCGCGAGATAATCGCCGCTCTCGCAGACCGGACCAACGACGTCGGCCACGATCGTCGGCGTGCCTTGCGCCACCACGACAACCGGCAGGATATCGTGATGGGCTTCGTAAAGCGTGGGACGGATCAGGTCGTTCATCGCCGCGTCTATGACAATGAAGTTCCTTGTGTCGCCGCGCTTCACGTGGATAACGCGCGTCACCAGGATTCCGGCATTGCCGACGATCATGCGTCCGGGCTCAAAAACCAGCGTGCAGCCGAGATTTTTGGTCACCCGCTTGACCATTTCCGCATAGGCCGAAGGCAAGGGCGGCGCCTCGCGATCCGCATGATAGGGAATGCCGAGGCCACCACCGAAATCGACATGCGAAATCGCGTGGCCGTCAGCGCGCAGCGTCTGCACGGAATCGACCAGCAGCCTGAAAGCCGCCTCGAGCGGCACGAGGTCGGTGATCTGGCTGCCGATATGCATGTCTATGCCAGTCGCGCGAATGGCGGGCAGCTTGGCCGCGCGGGCATACACCGCGCGCGCCCGATCGAGCGGCACGCCGAACTTGTTTTCGGACTTGCCGGTCGAGATTTTCGCATGCGAACCGGAATCGACGTCCGGGTTGACCCGAACCGAGATGCGCGCCACCTTGCCCTGCTCGCTAGCCAGGCGAGACAGCAATTCGAGCTCGGGTTCGGATTCGACATTGATGCAGAAGATGTCCGTGGTCAGTGCGGCGCGCAGCTCCGCCTCGGTCTTGCCTACCCCCGAAAATACGATCCGCTGCGGCGGAATGCCGGCAGCCAGCGCGCGCTTCAACTCCCCGCCGGAAACCACGTCCGCACCGGCGCCGAGCTTTGCCAGCGTGCGCAGCACCGACTGGTTGGAGTTGGCCTTCAATGCGTAACAGACCAGCACCTTTTCGCCGGCAAAGGCCTCGCTGAATACGCGGTAGTGGCGCTCCAACGTCGCGGTCGAATAGCAATAGAATGGCGTTCCAACCGCCTCCGCCAGCTCGATGAGATTCACTGCCTCGGCGTGAAGAACGCCGTTGCGGTAGTCGAAGTGATTCATGCGCCGGACTCAGTTGCTGTTCAGGAGCGGGTCGAGAACAAAGGGTCTCTTTGGGCCTTTGGGGGTCGCCGTCGGCGCGTCGGCCCCATAGCTCGAATTGAACACGCTCGGTTTGCTTGCCTGATCGGCTTCGGGACTGCCCTGCAGGGCCGTGCCCTGGGGCTGCGTGGACGCAGTTGGCGGCAAATCGAGCGGTCCCTTGCGGCCGCAGCCAGTGACCGCAAGCACGGTCATGCCCACGAGAATAAGAGCCCATCTTTGTTGTATTGGGCGGTGGTTACGATTCACGTCGAAATCCCCAATGCGCGTCGCACCATACAAAGATTGATCTCGTCTGGCGAGACCCGAGCGGCGCTGAAATTGCCGGGAGAATCCCCCCTCAGCCCAACTTTCGCTCTTTTTCCAGCCGCTTGAGCCAGGCCTTTGCCTGCGCCGCCACATTCTTCGGGGAGGTTCCGCCGAAACTCGTACGGCTTTTCACCGAAGCTTCGACCGACAGAAGCTTGAGCGCGTCAGCGGTAATCTTCGGCTCGATCGCCTGCATCGCCTTCAGCGGCAGTTCATGCAGCGCCACGCCATCCTGCGCCGCCCTGGCGACGATGCGACCGGTCACGTGATGGGCATCGCGGAACGGCATTTTCAGCGTTCGCACCAGCCAGTCAGCAAGATCGGTAGCGGTGGCGTAACCTTCGCCGGCAGCAAGCTTCATGCGCGCTTCGTCCGGCACCATATCGATGACCATTCCGGTCATCGCGCGGATAGCGAGCGAGAGCGCAGCGAACGCTTCCATCGCGCCTTGTTTGTCTTCCTGCATGTCCTTCTGATAGGCGAGCGGCAGACCCTTCATCACGATCAACAGGGCGTTGAGCGCGCCAATCACCCTGCCCGACTTGGCGCGCACCAGCTCGGCCGCATCGGGATTGCGCTTCTGTGGCATGATCGAGGAGCCGGTGGTGAACTTGTCGGAAAGCCGCACCAGACCGACCAGCGGCGAAGTCCAGATCACGATCTCCTCGGCAAAACGTGACAGGTGCATCGACGTAATCGCGGCGGCCGACAGCGTCTCGAGCACGAAATCGCGATCCGACACCGCGTCGAGCGAGTTGCCCATCGGCCGGTCAAAGCCGAGCGCCTTGGCGGTCGCAGACCTGTCGATGGGAAACGATGTGCCCGCGAGCGCGGCGGCACCCAGCGGGGATTCGTTAGCCCGCTTGCGCGCATCCGCAAAGCGGCCGCGATCGCGCGATGCCATCTCCACATAGGCGAGCAGATGATGTCCGAACGTGACCGGCTGCGCCGTCTGCAAATGGGTGAAGCCAGGCATCACGGTCGCGGCATGATCCAACGCCCTTTGCGCCAGCGCGCGCTGGAACGCGGCAAGCGCGGCATCGGTCTCGTCGATGACGTCGCGAACGTAGAGACGAAAATCGGTCGCGACCTGATCGTTGCGCGAGCGCGCGGTATGCAACCGTCCCGCGGCGGGCCCGATCAACTCGCCAAGCCTGCTCTCGACATTCATGTGAATGTCCTCGAGCGCGCGCTTGAAATCGAACGATCCGTTGCCGATCTCTGACAAAATCGTGTCTAGACCCCTGGCGATATTTTTCGCATCGTTCGCCGTGATAATGCCTTGCGCGGCGAGCATCGCGGCATGGGCCTTGGACGCGGCGACGTCCTGGGCGTAAAGGTGCCGATCGACGTCGATCGAGACGTTGATCTCCTCCATGATCTCGTCCGGGCGCTCGGTGAACCGGCCACCCCACATCTTGTTGCTCATGAGATTGATGCCTGCCGCTTATCTGCCTGCCCTTGTCGTCGTGCCCGCTCACTTGCCATGTGCCGCAGGCCACGCACCATGTGCCCTGCATAGCCGTAACTGATACAGGATGACAAACGATATGCCTGAAAGACCCCCGCAAACCGCGGCCCCCACGCGCCGGATTCCCTATGTCGTCGGGGCTGTCCTGGCCGGGGCGGTGATCGGATTTGCCGGGATATACGGGATTGGCGGGCTGAAACGCAACGCGGCGGGCGATCCCGCCTGCGCCTCGGCCGTCGAATTGTCGCGCAAGCTCGCACCTCTGGCCCATGGCGAGGTCGCGGCCCTCGCGATGGCGACCGCGCCCCTGCGCCTGCCGGACCTCGCCTTCGAAGACGCCGACGGCAAGCCAAGGAAGCTCTCGGACTGGCGCGGCCGGACAGTGCTGGTGAACCTCTGGGCGACCTGGTGCGTGCCTTGCCGGAAGGAAATGCCTGCGCTGGATCGGCTGCAGGGCAAGCTTGGGGGCAAGGATTTCGAGGTCGTTGCGATCAATATCGACACCCGCGACCCCGAAAAGCCGAGGAATTTCCTGAAAGCGGCCAATCTGACCGCGCTGAGTTACTTCAGCGATCAGAAAGCCAAGTCCTTTCAGGATCTTAAGGCCATAGGACGGGCTCTCGGCATGCCGACCTCGGTGCTGGTCGATGGCCACGGCTGCGAAATCGCCACCATCGCTGGTCCCGCGGAATGGGACAGCGATGATGCGATCAAGCTGATCGCGGCGGCCACGGCGAACCCGCCGCGCTCATAAAGCGCGATGGTTTTGCCCGAACCGGCATCCGGGCTCCCTATGCCTCATCGGCGATACCGTTACGAAGCAGACCGATCCGGTCGATCTCGACCTCGACGACGTCGCCCGGCTTCATCCACAGCGGAGGCGTGCGCCTGGACCCGACACCGCCCGGCGTGCCGGTCACGATCACGTCGCCAGGCTCGAGCCGCGTGAAAGACGAGCAGTATTCGATCTGACGGGGGATATCGAAGATCATCTGGCCGATGGTTGCGTCCTGAACCACCTCACCGTTAAGGCGGGTCTGCAGCCGCAACGGGCCGAGGTCGCCGGCTTCGTCCGGCGTCACCATCCAGGGCCCGAAAGCGCCGGTCTGCGGAAAATTCTTGCCCGGCGTGAACTGATGCGTGTGCCGCTGAAAATCGCGAACGCTGCCTTCGTTGTAACAGGCATACCCCGCAATGTGGCCCCACGCATCCTTGCTCGCGATGTACCGGCCCGGCTTGCCGATGATGACGGCGAGTTCGCCCTCGTAATCGAGATCTTTGGAGACACGCGGCCGGACGATGTTGGAAAGATGTCCGGTCTGGCTGTTGGCGAAGCGGCCGAACACGGTGGGGTTTGCAACTTCGGAGCGGCCGGTTTCCACGCGGTGCGTTTCGTAGTTGAGGCCGATGCAAAGGATCTTGTCCGGATTGGGTATCACCGGAAGCCAGGTGATCCTTGCGAGCGGATATCGCGAGGCCTTGCCCGCGGCCGCCGCCACCTCGTTCAGCGCGCCGGCGGCGATGGCCGATTTCAAATCGGGAAAACGGTCGCGAAAGCGCGCACCGAGGTCCACGGCTTGTCCGCCATCGATGAGACCCCAACTGGCGGTGGCGTTGATCCCAAAACTCGCAAACTTCATCGGATGTCCTCGGTGCTGGAGCCGTTTCTTGCGCCAATTGGGCTGACGCGATCTCGCGTCGCATTGGCGCGCATCTCGCTATCGCAAGCCGCGAGGATCGGCAATGCCAAGGAGGCGATTCGGCTCCCGAACCGCTGAAGTGCGGGATTTCAGGCCGTCACGTTGATATTGCCGCCAATACCGGGTCCAACATTGGCAAGCGAAGGGGTGCCGGCATCCAACAGGGTCAGGACCGTCGCCTTCTCCGCATCAAGATTTGACTTCAACAGCGTGGTTGCGACCTGCAACTGCGTATTGCCAGCCTGCGCCGTGAGGATGTCGCTGGCCAAACTCGCTATACTCATGCGCCACTCTCTCTGCCCACAAGAAATCTACCCGCCAGGAGTTAATAAATGCTGGATTGAGAGATGCCTGCAGCGCAACCAGAAAACGAAACTGAAATGCGCTGAAATTGGCCTAGCGTGTCGGGACGGGCTTGTCGCCGCGATAATCATAGAAGCCGCGCTGGGTCTTGCGACCGAGCCAGCCGGCCTCGACGTACTTCACGAGCAGCGGACATGGCCGGTATTTGGAATCGGCCAGCCCCTCATGCAGGACCTGCATGATCGACAGGCAGGTGTCGAGACCGATGAAATCGGCAAGCTCGAGCGGACCCATCGGATGGTGCGCGCCGAGCTTCATCGCCGCATCGATCGCTTCGACGTTCCCCACGCCCTCGTAGAGCGTGTAGATCGCCTCGTTGATCATCGGCAAGAGAATCCGGTTGACGATGAAGGCGGGGAAATCCTCCGATACCGCGATTTGCTTGCCGAGCCGGGTCACGAACTCCTTGGCGGCCTCGAAGGTCGAGTCATCGGTCGCGATGCCGCGGATCAGTTCGACCAGTTCCATCAGCGGCACCGGATTCATGAAGTGAATGCCGATGAAGCGCTCCGGCCGGTCGGTGGAGGCGGCAAGTCGCGTGATCGAGATCGAAGAGGTGTTGGAGGCGACGAGCGCGCTGGGCTTGAGGACCGCGCAGACGTCGTGAAAAATCTTGCGCTTGACGTCTTCCTTCTCGACCGCAGTCTCGATGACCAGGTCGCAGTCCGACAATCCGTCGATTGAGTCCGAGAGCGTGATCCGCTCCAGGGCCTTGTTTCGGGCGTCCTCGGTGATGACTTTCTTGGCGACCTGACGCGATAAATTACCGTTGACGGTCGCCATTCCCGACTTCAGACGATCGGCGGATATGTCGTTGAGGACCACGTCGAAGCCGGCCAGCGCCGCCACATGCGCGATGCCGCTGCCCATCTGGCCGGAACCGATCACGCCGACCTTATTGATCATAACCGCCATCTTGCCATCTCACCGGGACGACGCGCCCGGCCGTCCCGTCCCTTTGGATCAACACCGGCCGAAACACTTTTCATCCGGTACAGCACTTAATTCCCATTGTTATCGCAAAATTGCTCCGTACGCTCGCGTAAATACGGTAGCCCTTCTCATCCCCGTTACTTTCCAAGCTTGCCGAGCGCTTCGGTAAGGTCGGGCACCACCTGATACAGATCCGCGACAAGACCGTAGTCCGCAACCTGGAAGATCGGTGCGTCTTCATCCTTGTTGATCGCAACGATGACCTTGGAATCCTTCATGCCGGCAAGATGCTGGATCGCTCCGGAAATGCCGATCGCGACGTAGAGCTCCGGAGCCACCACCTTGCCGGTCTGGCCCACCTGCCAGTCGTTGGGCGCATAACCGGCGTCCACCGCCGCGCGCGACGCGCCAACCGCGGCGCCGAGCTTGTCGGCGAGCGGCTCGATATATTTTGCAAAATTCTCGCGGCTCTGCATGGCGCGT
>Ga0306920_100010182_pt1 | contig 12594 bp, 13 predicted proteins | sample flu12Cox44000170_FD_204666 | JGI IMG/M metagenome (GOLD analysis project Ga0306920, IMG submission 204666) | Lab enrichment of tropical soil microbial communities from Luquillo Experimental Forest, Puerto Rico - flux4day.12C.oxic.44.000.170 (v2)... | ecosystem: Environmental > Terrestrial >...
GGCCGGTTCGGGGTCATCGACATCCTGGTCAACAATGCCGGGGTCGGCCAGGCGACGATGCGCACCGACAACCGGCAGCGCCCGATCAAGTTCTGGGAGGTGACTCCCGAGCAGTGGAAGCTCTTTGTCGCGGTCCACAACAATGCGCCGATGGCGCTGTCGCGGGCTCTCGTCCACGACATGATGCGCCAAAAATGGGGCCGCATCGTCAATGTCACGACGAGCCTCGGCACGATGATCCGCGAGGGCTCGCCGACCTATGGCCCGTCAAAGGCGGCCTTGGAGGCCTTTTCGGCGATCATGGCGAAGGACCTCGCCGGCACCGGTATCACGGTCAATGTGCTGGTGCCGGGTGGAGTCACCAACACCCCGATGGTGCCGCTCGAGGCCGGGTTCGACCGCGCCGAGATGATCCAGCCCGCCGTGATGGCGCCGCCGCTCAGCTGGCTCGTCTCGGATGCCGCAGCCGGCGTCACCGGGCGGCGCTTTCTAGCGGTGCACTGGGACCCGAGCCTGCCGCCCGAAGAGGCCGCGGCAAAAGCCGGCGCGGCCGTCGCCTGGACCGACATTGCGACGATGCCGATCGAGCCGCGCCGCAGAAATTAGCAACCCCCTGGATACGCCCGACAATCCACCCCTCAGAAGGAAACTCGAAATGCCCGAGACACCGACTTTTGGCCGCTACGCCGAGATCCCCTATGAGCAGATGACCCCGGAGCAGCAGGAGGGGTACCGGTTTCTGAAGGAGGTCCGCGGCCAGGTCGGCGGGCCGAGCAAGATCTGGGTGCACAACCCAAAGCTGGTTAAGGCCGCCGCACCCCTCGGCGCCCATTTCCATCCCGGCCATTACTCGCTCAGCGAGCGGGAACGCGAGATCGCCGTCATCACGATCAACAGCAAATGGCATTCGGCCTACCCGACTGCCGCGCATGAGCGGCGCGGCAAGGAGGTCGGGCTGCCGGCCGATAAGGTCGAGGCGCTGCTGTCGGGCGTGCCGACCTCGTTTTCCGACGAGCGCGAGCAGGTTGTCTACGAGATGGCGACGGCACTCGCCAATTCGCGCTGGGTCGCAAAGGGGCTCTACGACCGCGCGGTCAAGGCGCTCGGCCATGTCGGCATCACCGACGTGATCACTCTGATGGGCTACTACACCAGCGTCTCGATGACCCTGGCCTTCTACGACGTGCCGGCCGGGGCGACCGGCATCGCGCGCTAGTCCCCCACAAGAGACGTGAGTCTTGCCGCCTCGTCCGGTCTGTTGCTGCTCGGGCTGTTCGTACTGCCGGTATTGGTCAGCGGTTGCCTGGCCGACGGGCGCGGCGGAGTGCCGTGGTATCAGGCGCGGCGCGATCCGACCGGCCTCGCACCCGACCCGGCGACCACGCCGGAGGCGGTGGTGCAGGTCTATGCCGCCCGTGCGGTCTCGTGGCGCGGGGTGTTCTCGGTCCACACCTGGTTCGCGGTCAAGCCGACCGGGGCCGAGCGTTACACGCGATATGAGGTGCTGGGCTTTGGCGTCGCCAACGGCGCCCCGGCGGTCCGGGTCGACCGCACGGGCCCCGACAATTGGTGGTTCGGGGCGCGGCCGCGGGTCATCCTCGACCGGCGCGGAGCGGGGGTCGACGCGCTGATCGAGGAGATCCGCGCCGCGGTCGCAAGCTATCCCTATCCGCACGAGTATCGCGCCTGGCCCGGCCCCAACAGCAATACCTTCACGGCCTATGTTGCCAGGCAGGTCCCCGAGCTCGGCCTCGACCTGCCATCCAACGCGATTGGCAAGGACTTTCTGCCTGGCGGCGCAGTGTTTGCCGCCGCACCCAGCGGCTCCGGGTTCCAATTCTCGCTGTTCGGGCTCGCTGGAGTCATGCTCGCGGCCGACGAAGGGTTCGAGCTCAACATTCTGGGGCTCAATATCGGCATCGACGCCGCCGCGCCGGCGTTGAAATTGCCGGCGATCGGCCGGTTGGGACTGGACCGCTGACGGCTCTATGAGGGACCTCGGGCCAATGGGAGGAAAGACCATGGTGCATTCGGGTCACGTCGTCTTTGGCGAGATGGAAGAGGTGGTATTCGGCAGACCGGCCGCCGAGGTGGTCGCCGAGCAGGCGCGCCGCCGCGACGCCGAGCGGGTGTTTCTAATGGCAAGCGGCACATTGAACCGCACCACCGACGAGGTCGCGAAGGTCCGCCGCGCGCTCGGCAACCGGTTTGGCGGTCTGTTCGAACGGATGCCGCCGCACACCCCCCGGCGCGCCGTGATCGAAGCCGCGGCGATGGCGCGCGAAGCCGGTGCCGACCTGATCGTCACGATCGGCGGCGGCTCGGTGACCGACGGCGCGAAGGCGGTGCAGCTGTGTCTGGCGAACGACATCCGCAACGCCGAGGCGCTCGACCGATATCGCCCGGTCAAGGGACCGGACGGCGCGCCCGTGCCGCCGAAGTGCAATCCGCCCTCGGTGCCGCAAGTCACGGTGCCGACCACCTTGTCGGCCGGCGAGTTCAGTGCGATCGCCGGCGTCACCGACGAGCGGCACCGGGTCAAGGAGCTGTTTCGCCACCCGCAGATCATTCCGCGCGCCGTGGTGCTGGACCCGGCGGTCACCGTGCACACCCCCGAATGGCTATGGTTGTCGACCGGGATCCGCGCGGTCGACCATTGCGTCGAGGGCATTTGCTCCGGCGAGGCCAATCCCTATGCCGACGCGCAGGCATTGCACGGGTTGGCACTGCTCTGCCGCGGGTTGCCGCGGGTCAAGGCCGAACCCAATGATCTCAAGGCGCGCCTCGACTGCCAGATCGGCTCGTGGCTGTCGATGGGGCCGCTCGCCAGTGGCGTGCCGATGGGAGCCAGCCATGGCATTGGCTATGTGCTGGGTGCGGTGTTTGACATCCCGCACGGCCATACCTCTTGCATCATGCTGCCGGCGGTGATGCGCTGGAACAAGCCGGCAAACGCCGAGCGCCAGGCGCTCGTCGCCGCGGCGATGGGGCATCCGGGCGAGGATGCCGGTGAGGTGCTCGACGCCTTTATCGCCGGGCTCGGCATGCCGCGCAGCCTGCGTGCGGTCAAGATCGGGCCGGAGAGCTTCGCGAAGCTCGCCGAGCGGGCCATGGACACTCCCTGGGTGCCGCGCAACCCGCGGCCGATCGCCGGCCCCGCGCAAGTTCGCGAAATTCTGGAACTGGCAGCGTAAATGGGACGCCGGTGGAGGAGCCCAGCTAATGGACCAAACGATGGACCGTCCGCCGCTGCCGCCGTTCAATGCCGAGACTGCGGCGCAAAAGGTTCGAGCGGCCGAAGACGCCTGGAACACGCGCGATCCGGCGCGTGTCGCGCCTGCCTACACGATCGACAGCTGCTGGCGCAACCGCTCGGAGTTTTTAGAGGGCCGCGCGGCGATCGAGGCTTTCCTGACGCGTAAGTGGAGCCGCGAGCTCGACTACCGCCTGATCAAGGAGGTCTGGGCCTTTCGCGAGAACCGCATCGCCGTGCGTTTTGCCTATGAATGGCACGACGACAGCGGCAACGGGTTTCGCAGCTATGGCAACGAGAACTGGGAATTTGACGAGCACGGGCTGATGCGCCGGCGCATCGCCAGCATCAACGACCTGCCGATCAAAGCGAGCGAGCGCAAATACCACTGGCCGCTCGGCCGCCGTCCCGATGATCACCCGTCACTGAGCGATCTCGGGCTGTAGCAGGCGAGGCCCTCCTCTCGCACGGACCGCGGCTGATCGGTAACGGCACTTCGGGCTACGCGTTCGTGGCGGGCTCGGGGTGGAGCTGCATAAAGGCCGCCGTCGCTTTGGTCGCGCGCCGCTCGGCCACGGCTGGCTCGGGGGTCGCGGCAACCCCCAGCAGCAGGCCGACGATCAGTCCTTCCCACAGCAGCCCCAGGAATTGCCAGGCCATTTCGCTTGGCTCGCCCGGGCCGAGGAGCCCGGCGGATTGGGCGCTCGCCAAGAGTTCGGCGAGCGCCGCGCGCGTCGCATCGCGGCCGGCGACGTCGAGTGCCTGGGCGATCTCGGGCGATCGGGTCGCCTCGGCGATCGCCAGTCGGAACGTGGCGATCACCGCCGGGTCGGTCACCTCCCGCACCAGGTTCGTCGCGAAGTTGGTGAGCGTCGCCGCCAGCATCGGCCGGTTGTGTGGGGTGGGCAGATCCGGCGGTAGGCGCATGCGCTCGGCGCGGCTCTTTATGCAGGCGACCAGCACTTCATGCTTGCTGCCGAAATTTGCATAGAGGTCGCGTTTGGAGATTTTGGCGCGGCGGGCGATTTCGAGCGTGCTGGTGTCGGCATAGCCGTCTTCGGTGAACGCCTGGAACGCAGCCCGTAGGATGCGCTCGTGCACCGGATGCTCGGCGGAGGGCGGCTCGGGGATGACGGACCGTTTCATGGCCTATGTTGACTCGGTACCCGTACGTACCGTAGCCTTGGGTACTAACGGGTACCCAGAATATGCAGGAGTTGCCGATGAGTGTCCAGCCTTCTCGGTCCGCAAGTCCCCGAATTTGGCAGACCGTCGCCCGGTCGCGCGGGGTCGCCACAATCCACCAGACGGAGACACCGAAGGGTGCCCGGCTAATCGTCGCCCTGTTGTTCCTGTTCATGCTGATCAACTTTGCCGACAAGGCGGTGATCGGGATCGCCGCGGTCCCGATCATGCAAGAGCTTCAGCTCAGCCCCCGCCAGTTCGGATTGATCGGCTCGAGCTTCTTTCTGTTGTTTTCGCTGTCGGCGATCGTCACCGGCTTTATCGTCAATCGCGTCCAGACGCGCTGGGCTTTGTTGACCATGGGGCTCGTCTGGGCACTGACCCAGTTTCCGATGCTCGCGCCTGCCGGGTTCGCGACCCTGGTCGCCTGCCGGGTCGCTCTCGGCGCCGGCGAGGGACCGGCTTATCCGGTGGCGCTGCATTCGGCCTACAAATGGTTTCCCAACGAGCTGCGCACATTGCCGACCGCGGTCATCGCGCAGGGTGCCGGCGTCGGCATCATGGTAGCGTTACCGCTGCTCAACTGGATCATCGTGAGATATTCCTGGCACTGGGCCTTTGGCGTGCTCGGCATTGCCGGCCTCGCCTGGTCGGCGGTGTGGCTGGCGCTCGGCCGCGAAGGCCCGCTGACCGCTGCTCCGGCCAACGATACGGCACGAGAACCGGGAAGGATCGCGTACCGTAAGCTGTTGCTGAGCCCGACGATCATTGCCGCCTGGTGCGCGAGCTTCGGCGCCCAGTGGGGGCTGTCGCAGGCGCTGTCCTGGCAGGGGGCGTTTCTGATCAAAGGACTCGGCCTCGAGCAGAGCTCGATCGGCCTTTTGGGGGCGCTGCCGGCGGGAACCGCGGTGGTCCTGGTCATCGCCGCCGGCTGGTTGTCGCAACGCCTACTCGTGCGCGGAGTGTCGAGCCGGATGGCGCGCGGGGTTCTCGGCGGCGCCTGTGTAGCGCTCGGCGGCGCGGCGATGGCGATCATGCCGGAGGTGGCGGGCATTCCCGCAAAGATCGCGCTGACGACGATCGGGGTGGCATTGCCTTCGGTCATCTACGTGATCGGCAGTGCCGTCGTCAGCGAAATCGCGCCGGTCGCCCAGCGCGGTGCGATGCTCGCCATAGGCACCGCAGTCAGCACCTCGGCCGGGCTCTTGGCACCCTATGTCATGGGCAGCGTGGTCGAGACGGCGGCGACCCCGCTCGCCGGGTTCAACACCGGCTTTATGATCTGCGGTGTCATCATGCTGGTCGGCGGCCTCATCGGGATGGCGCTGATGCGCCCGGAGCGGGAGGCGGGCCGGTGGGGGAGCAAAATGCCTGAGACGGCAGTTCCAGAGGGCGCCGGATAACTCGAGTCAACGGTCACGACGTCCCCCACCTTTGACGCGTTCGGAGCCGGTGCCGCGATCTCGGGCACCGGCTCCTTGCTGGCCCTTCACAGCCTAACGGGCCGGATAGCAGTAGCCATTATAATAGGTAAACCCGGGGCCGCACATTGTCGATGTCGGGACGCCCGTAAGAGCATTGGCGGTACCGGTTACCGCATTGGCGGTGCCCGCAACGGTGCCGGTAGCGGTGCCGGTAGCGGTGCCGAGCGCGCCGCCGACAATCGCGCCGACGGGACCGCCTGTGGCGGAGCCTTGCGCGGCCCCTGACTGCTCTCCCGAGATCGCGCCGGAGACCGGGTTTGACGGATACGCGGGCGCTGGCGCCGGTGCCGCCACCGGCCGGCAAAGGCCGGTAGAGTAGGCGTATCCTGGCGGACAGGCATATTGCGCTAGTGCCATACTAGACGTGCTCGCCACCAAAGCGGCGGCGACTGCAAGAGTTTTGCATCTCGTTTGCATCACTACCTCCGCGAAACACGCAAAGAGCGGCAGGGTGCCGCCTGCTCAAGTGAACGTCATTTAATGGAATCGCGTTCCGCAGGCCGGCACGGCTCGAATTCTCACGCAACTCGGCTGCATCTCGCGCGCAAGCTGGCTATGATGAAGAGGGGAGGGGACGAACCCCAGGAGAGAGGAGACGAGAAAGATGTCGGAACAACCACAACCACAGCCACAGCGCATGCAGCAGACCATGCCCGAAGACGGCGGCGGATGGCATCGGATCAATGCCGGGCCACATCTGCATATGATGTTCCACCCGAACCGGCAATTGCTCGGCCGGGAGCCGGACGGCGTCCTGCGGAAGTCGATCGTGGTTGCCGTGGCGGGCAAGCGCGAGCAGGCGCTGCGCTTTGATCCGTTCAGCGTGGGCAGCCACTACCACATCCGTCCGAGCCTGCGCGGCAGGCAGATTCCGCTGTGGGTCGAGGAAGGACAGAAGCCGCTCGAGGTCGCCCTGAAGTTCTTCGAAAGGCCGTTGCGGTTCCGCGGACTGCTCGCACAGGCCGAAGAAGACGATGTGGCGGCGCGGCTCGACGACGCCGACCTCGCCAGTGCCGCCCGGCAGATCCGGGAACTGGACGCGGCGGCAGGACAAATCCCCGGTGCTTGACGGACGGGGCGGCCTTTATCGACGCGCCCGGTTAATTTCTTCTTTCAACGGCGCAGCTGCCGGCAACGCCGGCGGCGCTCTCGATGCCGCCGAGCAGATGGCGGCGGAACGGCGGCTCGGAATAGCTCTCCGTCGTGTGGCCCATCGCAGTATACCAGCTCCGACCGCCGTCTATCGTCTGGCACCAGGCGATCGGATCGTCGGTGCCCATTTTGCCGCCGGAGTAGGTCCCTTCGCAGTCATCGGGCAGCTGGCGCCGGGGTCTCGTGCCGACCTCGACGGTCTTGGCCGACCTGCGGGTGTTCTCAGGCCGCCGCGGCGGGCCTGCGTCCCTCCAATACCTCGCGGATCCCGGCGATGATCCGCTGGCGGTCCGGGAAGACGTGGTTTTCGAGGATCGGACTGTAGGGGATCGGCACCTGCAGCGCGCACACCCGCTTCACCGGAGCCTTGAGCCGCGCGAAGGTCGCCGCATCCTCAGTGGCAACGGCAGCAACCTCGGCCGAAAAGCCGGCCGTAGGCCCGGCCTCGTCGGCGATCACGAGTCGTCCGGTCTTCTGCACCGATCGGCGGATCGCTTCCCGATCGAGTGGCACCAAGGTGCGCGGATCGACGATCTCGACCGAGATCCCTTCCTTCGCCAGCTCTTCGGCCGCAGCCAGCGCCTCGTGCACCAGCCAGGCGAGTGCCACGACCGTCACGTCACTGCCCTCGCGCTTGATGTCGGCCTGGCCGAGCGGGATCGTGTAATCCTCCTCCGGCACCGGTCCCTTGCGGGTCATCAGCCGGCTCGACTCGAACGAGATCACAGGGTTGTTGTCGCGGATCGCCGTCTTTAGGAGGCCCTTCATGTCGTACGGTGTCGAGGGCAGGAACATCTTCAAGCCGGCGACATTCATAAACATCGAGTAGGGCGACTGCGAGTGCTGCGCCGCAACCAGGCCGCCACCGCCGACCGCTGCCCGATAGAGGATCGGGAAGGTCACCTGGCCGCCGAACATGTAATGGATTTTGGCAGCCTGATTGACGATCTGATCCATCGCGACAAAGCAGAACGTCACCTGCCGCCAGTCGACGATCGGGCGGAAGCCAGAGCCCGCCGCACCGATCGACATGCCGGTCAGAGCTGCTTCGGTAATTGGCGTGGCACGGACGCGCTGCGGGCCAAACTCCTTGAGCAGCGGCGGCAGCGCATCGGTCGACATGTAGAAGATCTTGGAGTCGCGGCGCATCTCCTCGGCGACGGCTTGCACCGCAGCCTCGTTATAGGTCAGCTCTGGCATCTTCCGGTCCTCCCCTTCAGTCCGCGAACACGTCGTCGGTCGCCTGCTCGGGCAACGGGAACGGGCTCGCCTCGGCGAAGGCGACAGCGGCATCGAGCGCGGAAATGATGTCACCCTCCATGGTTCGCAGCCCGCTGTCGTCGAGCTCTCCCTGGTCCCGGAGTTGCCGTTCGAGCAGCGCGATCGGGTCCTTCCGCTTCCAAGCTTCAACCTCGCCGGGGTCGCGGACATCAGCCATGCCTTGGCGCTCGGTGTGGGCGCGCCAGCGGTAGGTCTTGCACTCGATTAGACTTGGGCCGGCACCCGACCGCGCCCGCTCCACCGCGGCGCTCGCTGCCTGATAGACCGCAAAGATGTCGTTGCCGTCGACGACGACACCGGGAATGCCGTAGCCGGCCGCGCGGGCCGCCACGTCGCTCAGTGCATGGGTCGCGGCGGCCGCGGTGTTCGCCGCGTACATGTTGTTCTCGCACACATAGAGCATCGGCAGTTTCCAAGTTGCCGCAATGTTGAGGCACTCGTGGAAGGGCCCGGCATTGGACGCGCCATCGCCGAAGAAGGAGACCGCGACACGCCCCTTGCCTTCCATCTGCGCCGCCAACCCGGCACCAGTGACGATCGCGATCCCGCCGGCGACGATGCCGTTGGCGCCGAGCATGCCGATGCCGAAATCGGCGATATGCATCGAGCCGCCCTTGCCTTTGCAGTAGCCGGTCTGGCGCCCGTAGAGCTCGGCCATCATGCGGTTGAGGTCGGCACCCTTGGCGATGCAGTGGCCATGGCCGCGGTGCGTCGAGATGATCCGGTCGCCGTCGCCGAGCGCGCTGCAGACACCGACCGCGACCGCCTCCTCGCCGATGTAGCAATGCACGACACCATAGATCTTGCCGGCCAGGTAGTCGGTCGATGCGCGTTCCTCGAAACGGCGGATCGTCAGCATCCGGCGCAGCATCTCGCGCTGCGTGTCAGGCGGCAGGTTTGGCGAGACGGTTTGCATGGCGGCGATCCCTTCGGGCGGGGTTCAGCCTCGTCATGATGGGCCAGCGCCCGGAGGGTGGCAACGGTGACGTCGGTGATCCATTCCTTTGCGGGGTTTCGGTGTAGGATCGCTCCGCGGCCTATTTGAGATCACCAGGCCTTCGGAGGCACACCATGTCCCTCGAAACCCGCATCCTGAGCAACGGCGTCGCCTGCGAGGTGATCGGGCTGCGCCTGTGGGAGCCCCAGGATGCTCGCACCATCGACGAGCTGCGGGTGCTGTGGGCCCGTCATCCGGTGCTGGTGTTTCGCCGGCAGGCCCTCTCAGAGGATGAGCTGGCCGATTTCAGCGCGTGCTTTGGCCCGCTAGAGCGCACCGTCCGCAGCGATTGGGCGTCTCCGGTACGGCCCGAGGTCAGCCTAATCTCGAATTTGAAGGACGCCCAGGCCAAGCCGATCGGCGGTCTCGGCGACGGCGAGATCCAGTGGCATTCGGATCAATCCTACATGCTGAACCCGGCAACCGGGGCGATGCTTTACGCGCTCGAATTGCCGCCCGAGGGCGGGTCGACCTCCTGGGCCGATCTGTGCGCCGCCTATGCCGCGCTGCCTGACCGGCTCAAGCGCACCATCGAGGGCCGCCGCGCGGTCTTCAGCTACGTCAAGCGCCTCGCCGGCTACCAGGGCGTCGACCGGGTGATTTCCGAGGAAGCCACGCGCAGGACCCCACCCATTCTGCATCCGCTGGTGCATACCCATCCGGTCACCGGCAGAATGGCGCTTTATCTGGATTCGACGACAACCATCGGAGTGGATGGAATGAACGAGGGATCGGGTGCGGCGCTGCTCGAGGAGATCTACGAGCTCGCGACGCGGCCCGAATTCACCTATTGCCACCACTGGCAGGTAGGCGACGCGCTATTGTGGGACAACGGCTTTACGATGCATCGCCGGGAACCGTTTGACTCGACGGCGCGCCGCCTGATGAAGCGGACGACGATGTTACTGTCGCGCGAGCGACACATCGTGCCCGCGGGTGTTCTCGCTGCCGGCGCCTGAGTACCGACCGGCGAGCGGCGAGCCGATCAGCCCGCCGCGATCCAGTCGACCACACGCTCGCCGATCATGATCACCGTGGCGTGGGCGCCGCCCGACCTCGGAATGCGCGGCATCACTGACGCATCGGCCACCCACAGACCTCGGACGCCCTTGACCCGGCAATACTGGTCGACGACCGCCATCGGGTCACTATCGGGTCCCATCTTGCAGGTTCCGGAGACGTGCCTCGCGGTGCCGATGGTTTGGCGTATCCACAGGTCCAGGGCGTCGTCATTGGCCAGAATGTCATCCGCGGGGTGGATGCGGTAATCGGCCACGTCTTTATACTCGTCGGATTGCAGCAGTCTCACCGCCAATCGCAGGCCTTCCCGCACACGTCTGATATCGTTCGGATGCTGGAGATAGCAATAGTTGAAGGATGGCTGGACGCCGGGGTCGGCCGAGGCCAACGTGACGTATCCCGAGCCGTCGGGCAGCCCGAGCGTGCACGAGATCCGTGCTGCCCGCTCAGGCGGAACGTCACCACTCAGATATTTGGTCCGTACGCCGGCGACATGCTCCTGCCGTTCGTCGACGACAGTGCTGGACCTCAGGACCATATCGTTGACAGCGCTCGACCCTTGGGCGGTGTAGTGCAAGGCAAAGTGCACGGCATCACGATCAGTAGCGAGCGAGATGCCGTCTTTGACCTTGAAGGTCATCTGGGCGCTCAGGTGATTCATCAGATGCTGGCCGACGCCGGGAAGATGGTAAACCGTCGGTATCCCAAATTCCCGCAGGTGGTCCGCGGGGCCGATCCCCGAAAGCATCAGCAGGTGGGGTGATCTGATCGCCCCTGCGCTCAGTACCACCCGCTCGGCATCTACGCGGAACACCTTCCCGGCGCTTTCGGCTTCCACACCGACGGCCGTGCCGTTCTCAATCACGACCTTGCGGGCAAACACCCCGCCCCGCACCGTCAGGTTCAGATGGTGACGCACCGGATTGAGATGCGCCATCGCCGTGCTCACCCGCACGCCGTCAATGTTGTTTGACGGGGTTACACCAAGGCCGGCGGGGTGCAGGCCATTCTTGTCGTTCGTGGTGCCGAATCCCGCCGCTATACAGGCCATATGGAACGCCTGTTGAATGGCCGGCGTCGGACCCGTCCGACGCCGCCTGACAGGGATCGGTCCGTCCGAACCGTGGCAATAATTGTCCTGGATATCGAGATCGCGCTCCGATTTGCGAAAATACGGCACGACCTTTTCATACGACCATTCGTCGTTACCGAGAGCCGCCCAAGAGTCGAAATCCTCCGGAAAGCCACGCTGCATGGCCTGGCCGTTGATCGATGACCCGCCCCCGATCACCTTGCCCTGGGCGACATGAATTTCGCCTTGTTCCTCGGTAATCGTGCCGTGCAAGGCCCAGTTGTGTTTTGAGGCTTGGGCTTCGGCAAAACGGGTGTGGCCGAACTTGATGTCCGCGGGAAGGTTATCCGGATCGGGGTAATCCGGCCCGGCTTCCAGCAGCAGCACGGAAGTCCGACCGTTTGCTGCCAACCGGCTGGCCAACACACAGCCGGCCGCTCCGCCGCCGACGATCACGACATCATATTTCATGGGCTTTCCTTCACCGGCATTCTGCGGATTCTCGCGTCCGAGATGGGCATCGTCGCGCCTTTTCATGGTGATAAGCGTCGCCCATGCCGAATGCCAGCTATGCGCCCGACAGCCAGCCTCACGCGGTAGTTACCGACCGGGATCGATAGGGTATCGTTCCCGTGCGACGGCAGGACGAGGCCCATTCAAAGGTGCGTCATGAAACTCGGTCTGTTTATCAACACCCAGTTCCCCGAGGGCTTCAGCCTTGCGGAGCGCATACCGGAGCTGGTCGCCCAGGTGCGCGCCGCCCGCGACGCCGGGTTTGCGTCGCTGTGGTTCCCGCACCACTGGCTGACCCAGCCGATGCAGATGCTGCAGATCACGCCCTTGATGGCCTATGTCGCGGCGCACGCGCAGGGCATGACGATCGGACCGAACATTCTGATCCTGCCGCCGCTCAACCCGGTGCATGTGGCCGAGGAAGCCGCCACCTTGGATGTGCTGACCGGGGGCAACTACATCCTCGGCGTCGGGTTGGGTTACCGCCAGACGGAGTTCGACGCCTTTGGCATCAGCCTCAGCGAGCGGGCGCCGCGGTTCAACGAGAGCATCGCCCTGATGCGGCGGCTATGGACCGAGGACCGGGTGAGCCACAAGGGCCGGTTCTACACGGTCGACGCCGCCGGCATCGGCGCCA
>Ga0306920_100010183_pt1 | contig 12594 bp, 9 predicted proteins | sample flu12Cox44000170_FD_204666 | JGI IMG/M metagenome (GOLD analysis project Ga0306920, IMG submission 204666) | Lab enrichment of tropical soil microbial communities from Luquillo Experimental Forest, Puerto Rico - flux4day.12C.oxic.44.000.170 (v2)... | ecosystem: Environmental > Terrestrial >...
GCGGGTCCAACTTCGCCGGCCTGATATTCCCGTTCCTGCGGGAGAAGCTCGCCGGGCGGATCAACCCGGTGTTCCGGGCCGTTGAGCCTGCCGCGTGCCCGTCGTTCACCCGGGGGGTGTACGCCTACGACTTCGGCGACACGCTCGGGACCACCCCGCTGTTCAAGATGCACACGCTCGGGCACGAGTTCGTGCCGGACCCGATCCACGCGGGCGGGCTGCGGTACCACGGGATGTCGCCGCTGCTGTCGCACATCTACGAGCTGGGCCTGATCGAGGCGGTGGCCAAGCCGCAGTCGGAGTGCTTCCAGGCCGGGCTGCGCTTCGCCCGCGCGGAGGGCATCTTGCCCGCACCGGAGCCTACGCACGCGATCGCCGCCTGCATCGAGGAGGCGCTGCGGTGCAAGGAGACCGGTGAGGAGAAGGTCATCCTGACCGCGCTGTGCGGGCACGGGCTGCTGGACCTGACCGCCTACGCCGACTACCAGTCCGGCCAGATGACCGACTTCCAGCTGCCCGAACAGGCCGTACAGGACGCGCTGAGCCATCTGCCCGCCGGGGTCAGCTGACCAGGCTCGCCGCCCAGCCGGTCCAGCGCTCGGCCTGGATCCGGATCAGCGGGCCGCCCGGCGGCTGCGCCCGGTACTGGCGGTAGCGCGCCGCCAGGAGTTCCAGCGGGCCGGCCATGGCCGCGGGATCGCGCAGGATCGTCGCGAGCCCGTCGGCCCGGGCCCACCACAGGGCGTCCCAGTCGTCCTCGTAGTGGTCGGCGAGCACGGCGACCCTCGGGTCCGCGCCGATGTTGCGCAGGCGGCGCAGGTCCGTGGTCGTCTTCGGCTTGGCGTCCACGACCGTGTAAATAAGGTCGCCGTCCAGCGCGAAGGTGACCGGGACGAGGTGCGGCCGGCCGGCGGGCTCAGTAGTCGCCAGGCGCGCCACGCGGGCCGTTGCGAACCGGTGCCGGGCCTCGCTCGCGGTGAGTTTCAGTGCCGTGGCCTCCTATCTGTGACTCGTGTGACACCTGTTGCCTCGTGACTGTTGCAGACCCACTCATGGCCGGGGTTTAGTCTTGTCTTGACGGTCTTCCCAGCGTTGGTGGGAAAGCCCATGCATGTTCTGTCCGTGCTTGCGTACAAAGTTCGCGCCCCGGTCAGCGGTGCCATCGGCGCGGTCATGTTCATCATCCCGGCAGCACCGGGCCCCGCGGGGGCACTGGGTGGTGCCGGTCTTGACCAGCACGAGGCAACGGCGGTCCAACCGCCTGCGAGCACGCTCGTGGTCGCGAGTTCGGGCCTGTCCTCGATCGCCTGCACGGCCCGCGGAGCATGCATCGCCGGAGGAAACTATCAGGCCGCCGGGCGGCAGATCGAGCCGATGGTCGCCACCCAGTTCCACGGCCGCTGGTCGCGGGGCGCTCCCATCGCACTGCCAGCGGGGGCCGCTGCTCAGCCGTATGCCCAGGTCAACGGCATTGCCTGCCGTAGCGCGGGGAACTGCGTGGCGGTCGGCGACTTCGAGTACGGCAGGTCAAGGAACCTGCAGGGGTTCATCGCCACCGAGTCCCACGGGAGATGGGCCAGGGCGTTCACGCCGCGCCTGCCGGCGAACGCCGACTCCCCCGTGTCGGCGGAACTCCAAGCGGTCGCCTGCACCCGCGACGGGTCGTGCACAGCGGTCGGCAGCTATCAGGACTCCTCGGGCAACGCGCAGACCATGATGCTGGCCAAGCCCCCGGCCGGGCCGTGGCACCAGGCCACCGAGATCGCGTCCCCGCCGAACGCGGCCGCCAACCCGGACGCCTACATGACCGGGATCTCCTGCTCCGCGCCCGGCACCTGTGTGGCGGTGGGGAACTACAGCGTGTCCCCCAACCAGTTCGAGGCGATGGGCGCCGTCGAATCGCGGGGCACCTGGCACCGGGCCACCGAGATCGCCACCCCGCGCGGCGCCATCGCCAGCACGTTCACCGCGATCACCTCGATCTCGTGCCTGGCGGCAGGCCCGTGCCTGGGCGCGGGCCAGTACGCCGTCTCGGCCACGCAGAGCCGCGCGATGGTGGTGACCGAGTCCAAGGGCCGGTTCGGCCGGGCCCTGGCGATCACCGCGGTGCCGCCGGGTGCCAGCGCTCATCCGAGCAGCTATCTGCTCGGCATCTCCTGCCGGCCCTCGGGCGCCTGCTTCGCGGCCGGCGGCGGGCGCAACTCGGCGGGCCATTCGGTGGCCATGTACCTGGTCAGGTCGGGCGGCCGCTGGCGGGCGGCGTTCCTCACCCCGCCGGACGGGGCCACGTCCGGACAGCAGCAGTTGTCCGCCCTGAGCGCGGTGTCGTGCACCGGCAAGGCGGATTGCAGCGCGGTCGGCTACTACCACGACCGGCGGGGCGCCAGCCACGCCGAGGCAGCCTCCACGCGCTGACGGCCGGTTACCTGTCAGGTGACGGCGACGATCTGAGCCTGGATCAGGCGGCCATCGGCGATGTCCAGGAGGCCGAGGGTGCCGCGCGGCTGCCGCCGCCGGTCGGTGGGCGATCCGGGGTTGAAGATCCGCTGGCCAGCCTCCGCATGGTCCATCGGGATGTGGGAGTGCCCGAACACCACCAGGTCCGCACGGGGGAACCAGCGGCGCAGCCGGGTGGGGCGGCCGCTGGCCGGGCCGGAGTCGTGCACCATCGCCACGCCGACGCCATCGATCTCGGTTTCCAGCCGGTCCGGCGCGCCCCAGGCGGCCACGTCCCGGCCGTCGTTGTTGCCCCGGACCGCCAGCACCGGTGCGTAGCCGGCCAGCTCGTCGAGCACCTCCGCGGTGCACACGTCGCCGGCGTGCAGGATCAGGCCCGCCCCGCGCAGGCACGCTGCCACCGCGGGCGGGCAGGTCTTCCACCGGCGCGGCGCGTGCGTGTCCGCAAGGACGACGACCCTCACTCCGCCATTGTTCCGCTGTCCCGCCTCACTGAATCTGGCCCGTGAACCACCCAGAGTTTCCGGAGGTCTCCGGACTCGCCACGGCGACTGGAATGACGAGAAGGTAGTGACCTCCCTGCCGAATCCGTACTTGGTTCAGCAGACGGAGTAGAGGCCCTGAGCGCGCGCGGAACGACTCGTTCGGCCGGCCGCCGGGGTGGAGGGGGGAAGGTCGTGCAGTTTCGCGCGGATGGCTACGGCGTCGGGGTGATGCAGTTCGTCGAGGATCGCCAGGGCTTGCTGCCAGAGGTCGTGGGTGGCCTCGTGGTGTCCGTTCGCGTGGTGGGTTTCGCCGAGGTGGATGAGGGTTTGGGCCCGGAGGTAGCGGTCGTGGGCGTCTGCGTAGGCGGGGAGGGCCTGCTGGTAGTAGGCGATGGCCTGGCTGTAGCGGCCGGTCTGGTGGTAGCAGTAGCCCAGGCTGTCGAGGGTTGCGGCCTCGCCGAGCCGGTTGCCTGTTTTGCGGTGCAGTTCAAGGGCTTTCCCGCAGTAGCGGAGAGCTTGCTGGTAGTTGCCCAGCTGTGCGCTTACCCAGCCGACCCCGTTGAGGGCGTTGGCCTGCCCGGCCAGATCGCCGGCCGCGCGGAACAGGCGCAGCGCGTGCCGCCCATGGGACAGCGCCTGGCTGTGGTCTTGCCGGGCCTCGAGGATACGGACGATTCGGCAATGGCAGCATGCTTGGCCAACCTGATCGCCGAGCCGGCGGTACAGCTTCAGCGCATCCTGCAAGTGAGTGTGGGCGTCACCCCAGCGGCACAGCTGGATGAGAGCGTCGCCCAAGAATTGATGCGCGAGCGCTTGCGCGGCGCGGTCGCCGAGACGGTCGGCGGCGGCGAGCGCCAGCCGCTGGCACTGTGCCCAGTCCTGGTAGTAGCCGCGGCGGTCGAAGTGCTCGCGCAACACGGCGGGGAGCTGCCAGGCGTGGGTGTCAAAGCCGTTGTCAGCCGCGGCCGCCGTCGCGGCCAGCAGCACGCCGAACTCGGCCTGCAGCCAGGCCCGGGCCTGATCGGGGCCGCGCAGGCACTCGGCCGGCTCGCCCGGCCCGGACGGCGGCCCGGCGTGCTGGCAGGCGCCGGGGTACGCAAGGCCGATCGCGGCCCGCGCTGTATTCAGGTAGTGATCCAGTACCCGGCGGATCGCGCTGCGGCGCTCTTGCTCGTCGCCAAGATCGGCAGCGTAGGCGTGCAGCAGATCGTGCAGGGCGAACCGGCCGGGGGTCTGTTCCTGGAGGAGGTTCGCCCGGGTCAGGTCGGATAGCGCGGCGCGAGCTTCCGGCTCGGAGACTGCCGCAAGGCTGGCCGCGGTGGGCGCGGAGATATCGGGGCCGGGGTGCGCCCCTAGCAGCCGGAACATCCGGGCGGCGGGTTCGGTCAGCAGACGGTAGGACCAGGAGAACACGGCCCGGACATCGGCGGCCTGGTCCCCGGCATCCAGCCAGTCCAGGCGCTGCCGGGTGTCTCGCAGCCCGGCGGTAAGGGAGGCCAGTGGGAACACGGGGCGGAGGGCTGCCCGGGCCGCGGTGATCGCCAGGGCCAGCGGGAGCCGCGCGCACAGCGCCGTCAGCTCGGCGACCTCCGCAGCTTCGGCGGTAACCCGGTCAGTGCCGAGGTGGCTGGCCAGCAGCTGCCGTGCCTCGGTTTCGCTGAGGACGTCGAGGGTGACCGGATGGGCACCGTCCGTGGCGACCAGCCCAGCGAGTTGGCTGCGGCCGGTCACCAGCACCACGCAGGTGGGATCGCCGGGCAGCAGTGGCCGCACCTGCGCCTCGTCCCGGGCGTTGTCGAGCACGATAAGCATCCGCCTGCCGGCCAGCAGGCTGCGGTAGAGCCCTGCCCGCGCATCGAGCCGCGGGGAGACCCGGCCCGCCGGTACTTCCAGGGATTCCAGCAGCACGCTGAGCGCGTCGGCGGGTGCGACCGGAGCCGATGACGCATCAAACCCACGCAGGTTCACATACAGCTGGCCATCCGGGAACCGGTGCCGCACCTGATGGGCCCAGTGCAGGGCCAGCGCGGTCTTCCCCACCCCGGCGGTCCCGCCGACCGCCAAAACCACCGCCTGTCCGGCAGCTGTCCCCGTATCCAGCCACCCGGTCAGCGACCTCAGCTCCCGCTCCCGGCCGGCGAAGTGCGCCGGAGCCGCAGGCAGTTGCCGGGGCACCACGGGAGCGGCGGTGTTCCCGGCGTCCGCCCGGCGGGCGTTCCCGCTCCCCCGCAGGGACTCCAGACCTGCGTCATGGGCCAAGACCGGTTGATACGGGTCCGTCGCGATGCCGTGCTGGCGATTTCCCGGTGTTCTGGCCCCGTTGAGGTCTTTGCCGCTCCCCGGCCGCTCTGGCGGATCTGCGGGCGCCGGTGGCCGCACCGGCGGGGTCCCGGCGTGGCTGCCCCGGCCGTTGGCCGCGGCGGCGGTCTCGCTGCCGCGCAGCAGCCCGGCGAGATCATCTGAAGCTGCCAGCGCCGGATCCCCGCAAAGAATCTGCTGGTGCAGGCGCTGCAGGTCCGGGCCCGGCTCCACGCCAAGCTCACCTGCCAGCCGGGCGCGCAGGTCCCGGAAAACCCGCAGTGCGTCAGCCTGTCGCCCGCACCGGTACCACGCAACCATGAGCAGGCCAGCCAGTCGCTCCGCCAGCGGATGGCTGGCCAGCACGGGCGGGATCTCCGCAGCAGCCTGCCCAGCCCGGCCGGCCGCCAGCAGGCAGCCGAACCGGTCCTGGACGGCGGACAAATGTTCCTCCGCCAGCCCGGCACGGATCGCCTCGACCCTCGCGGTAGCAGGGACGTCGGCCAGCGCCGGGCCCCGCCACAACGCCAGGGCCTGGCCGAATGCGTCGATCGCATGATCTTCGTCCCGCGCTTCCCGCGCTGAGGACACCAGTGACCGGAACCGGTGCGCGTCTACCCGGTCCGGAACAGCCCGCAGCCGGTAGCCGTCCCCGTACCGTTCAATAGCGCAGCCCGGCAAGTCGGCCAGGGCCTTGCGCAGCCGAACGACCAGGACCTGGACACTAGCCCGAGCCGACGGCGGTGGCCGTTCCTCCCACAGCAGGTCAACCAGGTCATCCACCGGCACGACCCGCCCGGCCGACAGCGCATGACATCCCAGCAGCAGCCGCAACTGCGGCCCGCGCGGCCTCTGCCAGGCATCGCCGTCCCATAGCTTCACCGGGCCGAGGACCCGCAGCCAAATTTGGCCTTCCACCTTGTATCTCCCGAGACGGCGGCAGATATGGCAATCAAGACACAAATAGTAATCCGCACGATTGCCATATTTCGGACATTCCGGGCAGTGCATGCAGCATCGTGACGCACTCGTCACCCCCCTGTTGCCGCCCGCATGCCACCGCGAGAACGCATCCGATCCCCGGCGGCTGACCCACTGGTTCCCTGGTCGGCAGACCGGGCCGACGGTGCCGCGGTGCGATGTCCTTGCAGGGTGACTTGCAGGTCGACGCCAGGCTGATGCCAGGCGGGCGGCAGGCACCGCCATCCATCCTGAGCACGCCGCGCAGTCGACGAGGACTTCTACTTGATCTATCCCACATTCATGATCGTCCTGGCATGGCCATTTTCTTAACAGTTATGTCATTCGGCCTGTTCGGAAAGAGCTACGCGATGCGCTCGGCCTTAGAAGCAGCCGGCAAGCCAATTCTGGCCCTTTCAGATAACCAACCATGACAGGAGGCGCTCACTCAATGAGCAGACGCAGAATAGTAGGGCTGGCCGCGGTCGGGGCCGTGGCCGCGCTGACCGCTGCCGCCTGCAGTAGCGGCAGCTCGAATACCTCAGGTACCTCCACCCACTTCAATGAGGGGACCACCAGCGTGGTGAACCCGTCCAACCACAAGGGCGGGACGATTGTTTTCGACAACACCAGCGCCCCGGATTCCGCCGATCCAGGGAACACCTATTACTCGTTCAACCTGAATTTCACCCGGTTGTACGCGACCCCGCTGACCACCTACAAGTCCTGCCTGGCCCCCTGTGGCCAGGCGCTGGTGCCGGGCCTGGCCACCGCGCTCGGCGCGCCCAGCGACGGGAACAAGACCTGGACCTACCACCTGAAGCCGGGCGTGAAGTTCTCCGACGGCACGCCGGTCACCTCGGCGGATGTCAAGTACGCGGTCGAGCGGACCTTCGACCGGACTGTGCTGCCGAATGGCCCGAGCTACTTCACCTCCCTGCTGGCCGGGAACGCGGCGACTTACAAGGGCCCGTTCAAGGACAAAACCGGGAACCTGACCTCTGTGGTTACGCCGGACGCGACGACGATCGTGTTCCATCTCAATCAGCCGTTCGCGGACTTCAACTACGTGGTCGCTTTCCCGCAGACCGCCCCGGTGCCGCCGGCCAAGGACACCGGGACGAACTACCAGCTGCACCCGCTGTCGACCGGGCCGTATGTGATCCAGAGCTACCAGCTGGACAAGCAGTACACGCTGGTGCCCAACCCGCACTGGAACCCCTCGTGGGACCCGCAGGTCAAGCAGCTGGCCAGCAAGATCATCGTCAACCTCAACGTCAACGCCAACGACATCGACAGCCGGCTGCTGGCCGGCGACATCCAGGTGGACCAGAGTGGCAGCGGAGTGCAGGCCGCGGCCCGGAGCCGGATCTTGTCCTCGTCCACGCTGAAGGCCAACTCCGATAACCCGGTGAACGGGTTCATGTGGTTCTACTACATCAACACCAAGGTGCCGCCGCTGAACAACATCCACTGCCGGATGGCGATCGAGTTCGCAGCGAACAAGACCAACCTGCAGACCGCCTACGGCGGCCCGGTCGGCGGCAACATCGCCTCCACGGCGATGCCGCCGACGGTCAAGGGCTACTCGCACTTCGACCTCTACCACGCGTACAGCAAGCCGGGCGGTGACATCGCCGCGGCCAAGCAGCAGTTGCAGCTGTGCGGCCACCCGAATGGGTTCTCCACCAACATTGCCTACCGGTCCGACCGGCCACGGGAGGTCGCCTCGTCCACGGCGCTGCAGGCGGCGCTGGCCACGGTCGGGATCAAGGCCGCTCTGAAGGGCTACCTGGCCAGCAATTACTTCGGCACCTTCGCCGGCGTACCCAACTACGTGCACAGCCACGGCCTTGGCCTGGCGGCCGGCGGCTGGGGCCCGGACTGGCCGGACGCGTACGGCTGGGGCTGGGCCTTGTTCGACGGCTCGGCGATCATCCCCGCGGGCAACGCCAACATCGCCGAGCTGAACGACCCGAATGTCAACAAGCTCTTCAGCGAGTTGGAGGCGGCCACCACCGCATCGGCCCAGGACAACTTCTCCAAGCAGATCGACATGGCGGTGATGAAGGACGCGGTGCTGCTTCCGGCCGTGTACTCCAAAGCCCTGCTGTACCGCAGCCCGTCGCTTACTAACGTCTACGTCCAGCCCTATTACGGGATGTACGACTATGGCGTGCTCGGAATGAAGTAAGGACCGACAACCGCGCGGGGACGGCAGTGCGCGGCGCGCCTGTGTGGAATTTGTTACGCGGCGTGAGTTCTGGCGGGGTGGCGGTTGAGGTGGGGTGGTGTTTGCGTTGGTTTGTTCTTGTACACGAAGGCGCGCCGGAGCTGGGGGTAGGGCTGGCCCGGGCCGGAGAAGTTGCGGCTCATGATGGCTAGTTCGGCGGCCCGGTAGGCGGCCAGTGGCCGGTGTTTTTCGGCTGCGGCGAGTTCACGTGCCTTGGCGGCCAGCCGGGCGGGATAGCTGGGACTGCGCGCAAGCTGCCTGGCGAGCGTGGCCACTTGGGCGTGGTAGTCGGCGATGCCGCCGGTGATGACGCCGTCGATCATGCCGTATTGCAGGGCCGAGGCGGGGGTGACCGGCAGGCATGCGCTGGTGAGGTGGGCCGCGTGCTCGGTGCCGACGCGGCGGGGCAGGGTGTAGGTCCAATACTCCGAACCGTGCAGGCCCATCAGCTGGTAGTGCGGGTTGAGCACTGCGCCTGCGCGGCACCAGACCTGGTCGGCGGCGAGGGCGAGGATCAGTCCCCCGGCGGCGGCGTTGCCGACGACTGCGGCCACAATGAGCTTTCCGGCGGTGGTCAAGATCGCCTCGACCAGATCGTCGATGGCGTTGATGTTCCGCCACGACTCTGCTGCCGGGTCGGCGGCGGTCTCGATCACGTTCAGGTGGATGCCGTTGCCGAAGAAGTCCCGGGGTGCGCCGAGCACGATCACGCGCACGGGGCGGGACTGGGCGTGCCGGTAGGCGGCGAGCAGGCGGTGGCACTGGCCGGTGCTCATCGCGCCGCCGGGGAAGGAGAACTCCAGGTATCCGACGTCGCCGTCCTCGCGGTAGCTGATTTGCTGGTAGGTGCGCGCACCCGGGTGGGGCGTCAGGGGCGCGGGGACGTTGGGCACGCCTGCCAGTGATCCGCGCAGCGCGAGCGTGGCGGGCAGTTTGCAGGTTCTCGGGCCATCGGGTGCCGGGCGGCGGCGCAGCTGCGGAATCCAGACCGCCCCATCGATGGTCGCCCGGCAGATCGCGCCGTCTCGCTGCGCGATGATCGCGCCGGGCCGCCCGCGCAGGTGATCGTCTTCGTGCCCGCCGACGAGGAAGTACTCGGTGCCGCCGATCACATCCAGGACGCCGGGGCTGGAGTCCGCCGCCCGTAGCTTCGCAACCACCGAGGAGGTGGGCTCGGCCGGCCAGTCGATGCGCCGGTCGGCCTGCCGGGCCGGCGGGCGGCACCGCCCGGTCACCCCCGGGCGGCTGTAGTCCAGCGGCTCAGGCCGGTAGCTGCCGCCGGCGAACCTGGCCACGGCGGCCAGGACCGCCTCCAGCGCGGCATCGGCGACCTCGGTGCGATACAGCGAACTCTTCGAGCACGCCGGCGGCACCGCGAACTCCGTGCTCGCCCAGATGTCACCGGCATCCATGTCCGCGTTCGCCTGCAACACCGTCACACCCCACCAGGTGGCACCGTCCATGATCGCCCAGTCCAGTGAGGACGGGCCGCGGTCACCGCGGGGCCCGGGGTGGACGATGAGGCAGGGCCGAGCCGACCAGACATCAGCGGGAATCGCCGCGGTGAGCATGGGCGCGACGACCAGATCCGGATCGTGGCGGCGGACCGCCCTGCGCATCACGTCCTCCCCCAGCGCCAGCTCCACCGCGACCTCATGGCCGCGGCCGGCAAGCTCGCCGTGCACCCGCTGGGTCAAGCTGTTGTAGGCGCTGGCCAGCAGCAAGATCCGCATCTGGCATCCCCCATCCCCGTGACTGGCCTGCGCGCGCAGATCCACCGCCCGCCCTCCGGACGGCTCCCCGCCTTGCGCAGCAACCTGGCCCGCCCCCGCGGCCCACTCGGTAAGAGCGGCAAACCGGCACCCTGATACACCAGCCACCGCCGGCCCGGCGGCACGGCACAGGACCCCAGGAGCCTTGAACCGCCTCCAGGCGGCGCCGCAAATGACGGGACGACCCACACCAGGAGGGGACAACTCGTGCGGGCCGAGCGGGCGGACTAGGGAAACTGGCCGAGGGAGAACCGGATGCCCTGGCCGTCGGCGCACTCGGCCATCAGGCCGTACGGCTCGCGGTGCGGCTCGGAGGACGTGCCGCCGCTCGCCCGGACCTGGGCCACGGCCGCCGCGACGTCGGTCACCTGCCACACCGGCACCGCGGCTGACGCGGAGTGCCCGCCGCTGACCCCGATCATCGGCGTGGTGCCCTCGACCTGCCAGCCGCCGGGTGCCCGTCCAGGATGACACCGCCAGCCCAGCACCGAGCCGTAGAACTCCAGCGTCCGGGCCGCGTCGGGCACCTCCAGGGTCACGTAGACCAGGTCACCGTCGTGCCCGGCGGTCGCGCCGGCCGCCGGCCTCGCGGCAGCGGGCGCACCGGCCGGCGGCTGGTGGAGTGCGAAGCGAACGCCGTCGGTGTCCACGCAGTCGGCGGACAGCCCGTATGCCCGGGGCACCGGCTCCTCGGCCTGGCCGCCAGTGGCGCGCACCCGGGCCACCGCGGCCGCGATGTCATCCACGACGTAGGAGCAGAACAGCGTCGTCAGGGCCGGGTGCTCCCACAACCCTTGCGGTGGCGCCAGGCCCGGAGCCTGCCTGCCGCGGCTGCCGTGCGCGGGCACGTACTCCAGGCCGAGCACCGCGCCATAAAAGGCGGCGGCACGCGCCACGTCCGGCACCCACAGGGACGCGTAGCTGATGTCCCCCTGTTTCAACGGTGGTTCGCGTCCGGCCAGGGTGGAGGCTGTCTCGGTCACGGCGACTCCTTCGGGCAGGCCAAGGGCGCGCTCCAGGCGGGCCCGCAGGCGGGCGGCAAAGGCGGGATCCGGGTCGGCGGGGGTGACCGGCGCCCGCAATGCGTCCAGCGGATCAGTCATCGCCGTCCTCCTCTCCCCCTTCGGCGTAGGCGGCACGGAACGCCGACCGGGCCCGCACCAGCAGCGCCTCGGTGGCGTGCACGGTGCGGCCGAGGATCGCGGCGACCTCCGGGACCGGCAGGTCGTCCACGTACCGCAGGGTGAGCGCGGCGCGGTGATGCGGGCCCAGGCGGCCGAGCACCGCCCGCGCCGTCACGGCGTCGATGGTCGCGTCCCACGGGTCGGCCGGGCCCGGCTTGGGCTCGGCCGCCACGGCGCGCAGCGTGCGTTCCTCCCGGGCCTGGCGCCGCCAGTGATCGCTCAGCTTGTGCCTGGCCACGCCGATCAGCCATCCGGTGGACAGCGGCACGGGCGCCGGGCCGCCACGCACCCCCCGGACCGCGTCCACCGCCGCGAGGAACGTTTCCGCGGTCAGGTCCTCGGCCACCGCCCGCTGCCCGCACCGGGACAGCAGGTAGCCGTAGACCTGGGGCAGCGCCCGGTCGTAGAGGTCGAGGAAGGCCCCCGCGGGGTCCTCCCGCGCCAGCCGCTGACCGCTCACACCCTTATCGTCGTCCGGGCGGCCTGAACTCCGACGGGCCGCCCCGTCCGGGCAAAGTTGAACGTGTTCAGAATCACAGGGCTGCCCCATGGACGGCAGGGTGCGGCTTCGAGTTCGCCGCCAAATACTTCAAGCATGCGGCCGAGCCCACCAACCCGCTCAGCCCGTTCAGCTCGGAATCCAGTGCGCCCCGGGACGCGTCGATCGGCCTGTACCGCGAGGTCGTGGAGGGCTCGGCGTTGCGCATCGACTCGTCCCTGCGTGCCCGGCTGCCCGAACTGCTGTGGCTTTACTCGCTGGGAGTCGTGCTGTATTGGGTGCACGACACCTCGCCGGGCTGCTCGCGCACCTACCTCCTCATCGACCGCACGGTGCCGCTCGTGGACCGGCTGATCCGGATGTCGCGGCTGCCCGTGCTCCGCTCCACCCTGGCCGACATCGTCTCGCTCGTGGACGACCTTCGGCGGTAACAAGCTGGGCCCAGGGCTATCCCCGGGCCGGGCCCGCGCGGCGGGCGGCGGGCACCCCGGGCGTCGTATGGCATGTCCTGAGGATGCCTGGCCGGAACCCGCCCGGTTACTGTTGCGTCATGCCTGAAGGGAAGCAAAGCCTGGACATCGGGGGCACGATCGTCCAGGTGTCGAACCCGGGCAAGGTGTATTTCCCGCATACCGGGCACACCAAGCTCGACCTGGTCCGGTACTACCTGGCCGTGGCCGGCGGCGCGCTGCGCGGCGCGGCCGGG
>Ga0306920_100010184_pt1 | contig 12593 bp, 9 predicted proteins | sample flu12Cox44000170_FD_204666 | JGI IMG/M metagenome (GOLD analysis project Ga0306920, IMG submission 204666) | Lab enrichment of tropical soil microbial communities from Luquillo Experimental Forest, Puerto Rico - flux4day.12C.oxic.44.000.170 (v2)... | ecosystem: Environmental > Terrestrial >...
TGCCATCGCCATATCAGGTGGATATGTACGGCGGGACCAGTGAGAAGAAAGTCGCGATCACTTTTGACGATGGACCCGACCCAACATGGACGCCGAAGATTCTTGATGTCCTCAAGGAAAAAGGCGCGAAAGCGACGTTTTTCCTGATTGGCGTAGAGGTCGAGAAATATCCCGGCGTTGCCAAGCGCATCTTCAACGAAGGTCATGAGATCGGCAACCACACGTTTACCCACCCCGATATCAGCAACATCTCGAAGAACTACTTCGATGTTGAGCTCAACCTGACGGAACGTCTCTTTGAGAGCAAGCTCGGGGTGAAGCCAGTGTTGTTCCGCCCCCCCTATTCAATCGACCAGGAACCCGACACTGCCGATGAAGTGCGGCCGCTTCAACAATCACAAGACCTCGGCTTCATCACGGTGGGCGACAAAATAGACCCCAATGACTGGCGCGAAAACCCGCGCCGTTCGACTCAAGAAATTGCCGACGATGTACTGAACAACCTGCCGCCGTGCGATCCCAACAATCTGCGCTGCGGCAATATCATCCTGCTGCACGATGGTGGAGGTGACCGCAGCGAAACCGTCAAGGCATTGCCGATGATTCTCGACGGCCTGTACGAGCGTGGCTACAAGGTGGTGCCAGTCAGCGAATTGATCGGCAAGACGCGAGCGGAGGTCATGCCGCCGATTTCCGCCAATGAGCGCTGGGCCGCGTGGGTGGACAGCGTCAGCTTCTCGATCTTCGCGCTCATCTCATCGTTGGTGATTTTCGTATTCTTCGTTGGCGACGTGCTGATGAGCGCACGCCTGCTGCTGATTGGCGCCCTCGCGATGGTTGATCGTTTTCATCGCCGGCATGCCAGCTTCGATCCAAATTACCAGCCCGCGGTAGCGGTGCTGATCCCTGCTTATAACGAAGAGAAGGTCATCGAGCAGACGGTGCGCTCCGTGTTGGCATCAGACTACCCCAGGCTACGAGCGATTGTGATCGATGATGGGTCGAAAGATTCGACGCTTGACGTCGCCCGCGAGGCCTTCAAGAACGAGATTGCTGCCGGGCTCGTTACCGTGTTGACTAAGCCGAATTCGGGGAAGGCGGACGCGCTGAATTACGGGCTGGAACATGTCAATGAAGAGCTGTTTGTCGGCATCGATGCCGACACGATCATCGCCCCGGATGCGATCACGAAGCTGGTCGCCCACTTCAGAGATCCGAAGGTCAGCGCCATCGCGGGCAACGCGAAGGTGGGTAACCGCGTGAACCTGTGGACCCGCTGGCAAGCACTGGAATACATCACCAGCCAGAACTTCGAAAGGCGCGCGCTCAACATACTCGACGCAGTGAGTGTGGTTCCGGGAGCAATCGGAGCATGGCGCACCGCCGCTGTCCGCGAAGCAGGTTGTTATCACCACGATACCGTGGCCGAGGATGCCGACCTCACCATGGCCCTGCTAGAGGGAGGGTATCACGTGAATTATGAGGACCGCGCGCTGGCCTACACGGAAGCGCCCAGCACGGCGAGTGCCCTGATGCGGCAGCGTTTCCGCTGGTCGTTTGGCATCATGCAGGCGGCGTGGAAGCATAAGGCAGCGGTCAAACGGAAGGGGGCCCTGGGATGGGTCGCCATTCCCAACATCGTAATCTTTCAGATCCTGCTGCCTTTGGTGTCGCCGTTTATCGACATCATGTTTGTCGTGGGAATGGTGACGTATTTCGTCAACCGGTACTTCCATCCTGAGTCGGCAAACCCAGCCAGCTTCCAGCGGCTCGTGGTTTATTTCGTGCTTTTTATGGTGATCGACTTTATTGCTTCGGCCATTGCGTTTGCGCTGGAGCGGCAGCAACCAGGCGGCAAGCGCGACTTCCTGTTGCTGGGCCACGTCTGGTTGCAGCGTTTCGCCTACCGGCAACTGTTCTCGCTGGTTCTCATTAAGACCCTAAAGCGCGCTATCGAAGGCCGCGGCTTTGCCTGGGACAAGCTGGACCGTACTGCCACCGTCAAGCAGCCGGTGGCGCTGGCGAGGGAACGCAGGGCGCAGTAACAGCAGTTGATAAACTGTTTCCAGCATGTTCCGCTCGAGATTGCTTGTCCTGCCCACCGTGCTGCTGGTTGCGGCTGCGGCGTTTGGCACTGCCTATCAAGGAAACCCAAGACTTGTTGTCATCCTGATCATCGATCAGTTTCGTGGGGACTATCTGGAGCGTTACCACGATGAGTTCGGACCCTCCGGATTCCGCACGTTCACGGACCACGGTGCCTATTTCCCGGCCTGTTACTACAACTACGCCAACACCCGCACCGCACCCGGGCATGCCACGATTGGCACAGGCACCTACAGCATGGGTCACGGCATTTTTTCCAACGAATGGTGGGATGCTTCACATAAAGCAATGGTCAGCAGCGTCGTCGACGACTCTACGAAGCTGGTCGGGACGGATGTCGAAGGCCCCGGCTCCTCGCCCCACAACTTGCTGTCCGACACGCTTGGCGACGAGCTGCGTCTGGCGACGCAAGGCAACTCCCGCGTGTATGGCATCGGGTTGAAAGACCGTGCTGCCATTCTGACGACCGGATTCAGTGCCAATGCAGCGTTCTGGCTCGATCACACGTCCGGCGCGTGGGTAACCTCGACGTACTACATGCAAACAGCGCCCCATTGGCTCGCGATGTTCAACGAGCCCAGCCGCGCCAGGAAATATCTCAACCTTGATTGGAAGAACAACAATGGTGAGCTGATGGGGTCGACTGCACCGCGCGAAGGCCCGGATGGCAAGCCCGTTGACTATTTTGATCTAGTGGGATCCACACCCTATGCGAACGACTACGAGTTCGAGTTTGCCCGCGAGTTGATCGAGCAGGAGAAGCTCGGTCAAGGGACGGCGACCGACTTGTTGGTCATTAGCCTTTCGGCTAACGACATATTGGGTCACCAAGTGGGGCCGGACTCTCCGCAAATTCACGCTATGGCCCTGGCGCTCGATCGTCAGATCGGGGACTTCATGGGATTTCTCGCGCGCCAGTTTGGCCTGGCGCAGGTTTGGGTGGTGCTCTCGGCCGATCATGGAATCGCTCCCCTCACTGAAACAGTAACCAAGCTCCACATCCCCGGCGAGGTCGCGAGCACTTCAGATATGCGTAAGGAGCTGAGCAAGGCTGTGGCCACACGCCTCGGAAGATCGGGGGAGTACGTCCGCTCGGTTTCGTTCCCCATCGTTTTCCTGGACGCCGATGCCTTTCCTCCCAAGTACAGCGAGGCTGACGCGGAGCTGTTCGTCGCTGCTGCCATGAAGGGCGCGGGATTTCGTTCGGCGTTTACCAAACAGCAGCTGGCAGAAGGAGAGGTGCCGCCAACACCTCTCGGCCGCATGTACGCCAACAGCTACTCGCCTTACGGAGGCTGGTGGGTGATGGGATTGCCTGCACCGTATACGCTGGCGAGAACGAGCGGCACCGATCATGGCATGCCCTACGGCTACGATCAGCATGTCCCGCTGGCTTTCTACGGAATACCTTTCAAGCCGGGCATGTACCGCGAGCAGGTTGAGCCAATTGACCTGGCACCGACTCTGGCAGTGCTGCTCGGGATCAACAAGCCCACGAGCGCAACCGGACGTGTGCTGACTGAGGCGTTCGTGCCGCCTGCTCCTTCCGTGGCGTCGCCACCAGCCAGGTCCCGTCCGGCACCGGAGCCGCATCCATGAACCCAGTACGAGCCGCGCTGGACATGAGCGTCAAGGTTGCCGGCATGGAATTAAAGAATCCTATAATCGCCGCCAGCGGAACCTTCGGGTACGGTGTCGAGTTCGAAGACATCGTCACGCTTGATCGCCTTGGTGGATTCGTGGTGAAAGGACTTTCTCGCGAACCCATGCCCGGCAATCCGCCGCCCCGGCTATTCGAGACAGCCGCCGGAATGCTCAATGCCATAGGATTGCAGAACATCGGCGCGCGCGCATTCCTCGAAGAGAAGCTCCCGGTCCTGCGCAAAATCAAGAACATCGTGTTCTTCTGCAACATCTTCGGGCACGCCCAGGATGAATACGAAGAGGTCGTGCGCATTCTCAACGAGGGTGAAGGCATTGCGGGTTATGAGCTGAATGTTTCGTGCCCCAACACCAAGTGCGGCGGCATCACCTTTGGCAGTGATCCGAAAATGCTCTTTGACGTTGTGAACGCGGTAAAAAAGATCGCGATACGCCCACTCATCGTCAAGCTCTCCCCGAATGTCACCAGCATCCCCGAGGTGGCGCGGGCCGCTGAAGACGCTGGCGCCGATGTCTTGTCACTCGTAAACACATTCGTCGGCATGGCTGTCGATCCCGAAACCCGCAAGCCGCGCATTTCGAACGTTACCGCTGGACTTTCCGGTCCTGCGATCAAGCCGATCGCAGTGCGCATGGTGTGGGAAGCGGCGAAAACGGTAAAAATTCCTGTCATTGGCATCGGCGGTATTAGCACGGCCGAAGATGTAATCGAGTTCATGCTCGCGGGGGCTGCCGCTATTGAGGTGGGTACCGTGAACTTCTGGGATCCCTGTGCCTGTGAAACGCTGGTCGCTTCATTGGAGAAGTGGTGCGTCGAGCACCGTATCGATAAAATCAGCGAGCTAACCGGAGGATTGCAGCTGGAATAGGTGATGCGGCCGGATTCTACGATGCCCCATCGCCCTGTAGCTTTCGTACGCTGCTTACCAGATCAGGATCTACCGCCAGGATCGGCTCGGTGTGCGTAATGTGGAGGAGCCTCCGGACCTGCTGGCTCGGGCCGGCAACGCGCAACTGCCCCCCCATCTGCTCCAGCGTACCGAAGGTGTGCATGATGACCCCCAGCCCGGCGCTGTCCAGGAATTCGACATGGGTCAGGTCAAGCACCATCTTTCGCACGCCGTCTGCGATGAGCTGGTTGATCATTGCTTCCGTCTCGCTCAGACGGGTACCCAGTGTGAAGCGTCCAGCGCAAGAGATGCCGGTAATATCGGGCTCGATTGCGAAGAGTTCGGTCTCCAGCATCATGGAAGGCTCTGCCAGCAGAAATCGTGGAGAACTACCTTAACACGGAGTCGCCGATTTCCATTTCGCGTTTACGAGCTTGCCCAGCGCAGCAGCCCCGTTTAAGGCGCCGGGTCATGTCGAAATGAGAGCGCACTTTCCAGCTACCTCGACGCGCTAAGTTATTCAATCTTCATTCACTTGTGCAGATGGGGCGGAAGAACTATGCTTCTCACATCCGGTCGCGCACGCAGGACACCCGCCGCCGGACGGAAGGAGTCTGCCGGATGCCCTGGCGTGACGGTCGGCCAATCGGTATTTGTAGAGTGATCCTTGCCTTCTTCGCCCTAACGTGCATCGGCTTTGCACAAAACTATACTGCTCCGGGCAATCCTCAGGTTGGCTCGCAGAACACGGTTACCGCGAATGCGCCGGTGCCGCGTCCCAATACCACTCCCTGTGTCGTGCAATTGTTCTCGAATCTCGACTTCGACGATTTCAATCCCAAGTTCTTCACCTACACCCCTCCGGCGGATTGTCCTGGCCCCTGGTCCGCGGTGGTCCTGAATGCTGATTGGTCGATTGATGCCGGCCGCCAGTTTGATCGCACGGCCGAGATCTGGATCGGCGCTGCCAATGTTTATTTTGGTACGACCGCGGAGCCTTCTCATACGGTTGCGCGCTCCTGGCACATCGAAAGCAACCTGACCGACTACAGCCCCCTCTTCACCACAATGCAAAGCGGTAGGGTCGATCTTGGTAACCTGGTCAACAACACGTATACCAGCGTGATTCATGGCAGCGCTTACATTCAGTACTATCCGCTGGCACAGGGGCAAAAGGCGCCGCGAACCGCCGACGTGGTGCTGCCGATGTCAGCCAGTTCCAACGGCGGCACGGTGACGCTGAACACAACCTCAGACCAACTGGTGGGCACCTGGGGGACTCCTATCCTACCCACCAATATCGAGGGCGCCTACCTGGATGTCTTCTCCCAGAGCCAGTCAGGCGACGAGTTCTGGTACACCTGCGCTCCGAATGATGTCGCGACCGAGCTGCAGAACTGCGGAGGAACGGGTTTTCGCGAGGCACAGGTGAGCATTGACGGCACACCGGCGGGAGTCGCGCCTGTCTATCCCTGGATTTATACCGGCGGCATCGATCCCTACCTGTGGCGACCGATCCCGGGCGTGCACACTCTGAATTTTGAGCCGTACCGTGTCGATCTGACGCCATTCGCTGGTGTGCTGAGCAATGGACAGCAGCAACATACTGTGGCAGTGAACGTGTTTAATGCCAACGGGTATTTCTCCGAGACAGCGACGCTCCTGCTCTACCGCGACAGCGGCTCGAGCCAAGTAACCGGGGCGGTGACGCAGAACACCATCGGCCAACCGAATCCCACGGTTCGCGAAAAGCTCAAGGTCACCAACACGGACGTTAGCGGCAAAGTGACGGTGCAGTCCAATCGCGGCTTTACGGTCGAGGGCTGGGCGCAGACCTCGCATGGCACCGTTGACACTCAAATCAACGAGAGTATTGATTTCCGCAACACCCAGGACTACTACGTAAAGAACGACGGCAGCGTCCTCGACCAGTCCGTCGACCAGAGAACCAATGTCTCCGAGAGGGTCATCACCAAAGACTCAAACCATAATGTTGCTGTGCGTGTAAAGCAGCTCACTTGGCCATTGAAGCTGACCTACGACTTAACTCTGAACCCCGACGGGTCCTTTACCCAGAACACAACGCTAGGCCAGAAGCTTAATCGCCTGCTGCTGAACACGTGGAACGGTTGGCCGGTGTATTACAGCGCCTACAGCGATGCGGTCTCGCCAACCGACAACCTGGCAGTAAGTGCGCAAGGGGTGGTCACGACGACAAACCAGGCGAACCGTGAAGATTACTCGTACAACGACTCCACAGGTGCCTGCTGGAACGAAACCGTGAAGGCGGAAGCCGGAGCGCTGACAAAGGTGTCGGGTGGAAGCTGTCAAGGCAAGCATTAGAAACGGTTCGGACTTTGTATAAACCTGGTAGAGTCAGCCCTGAGCATGGGGTCAAGGCGACCCACCGGCCCCTGACGTCGCAGTGGTCATTTCCCGATGATCACTGTGGAGAACCACGTTGGAACGTCACCCTACAACGGACGTGAAGAGGGTGCCGAGAAGCGTCTCGCCACTGCGCGGCTTGGTCAAAATTGTTCTACGTTGACCCGGTGCTCACACTAGAAGCTCACTTCACGCCACAGCATTGCGGCTAGGTTGCCAGGTTACCCGATGCAACGCGAAATCGAATCTCAGACCCGCGCTCGCGAACCGTTCCACCGGCTTGTAATAACCCCGGGAACTCCGTCAACAGTAACTGGTTTTTACCAATGAATGAACAAAGTGGCTCAGAAAACGCCCTGCTTCACGATTCCCAGCAGACCCGCCCCCAGCACCAGCCAGGCCGAGTTGAGGCCGTTAAAGCGAAACAGAAGAACGGCGCTCACGAGCGCTAGCCCCAGGGTTAACCAGTCCAGGATCGCCGAACGTGCCAGTTGCCACGTTACCCATGCCATCAGGGCAAGCGACGCGACATTGATGCCGTCGAGAATTGCGCCCGCAATCGGCGACCTGCGGAGCCTGGGCATCATTGGTGCACTGATCGCCACAAAAAAGAACGCGGGCAGGAAGATGCCAACCGTGGCCGCTAGAGCCCCACTCGCGCCGTGCAGAATATACCCAATGAACGTCGCCGTGGTGAAGACTGGGCCCGGCGTGACCTGGCCGACGGCGACTGCGTCAAGCAGCTGTCGCTGTGTGAGCCAGTGATGGTGCTCGACAAGGTCGGCGCGCAGAAATGCCAGCAGCACGTAGCCGCTGCCGAACAGGACTGAGCCGATCTTGGCGAAGATGAGGAAGATCGGCCACAGGGACACTGAGGCAGTGGTAGCCAATGTGGCGGTTGCAGTCCACAGAGCCGGTTTGGCTCCGAGGACACAGAAGGTTACCGGTTTCCGACGAATGCGACTCCAGGCGACCGCCAAACTCAGCGAACCGCCTATGACCAGCACCAGCAACTCATTCACTCCCGCAGCATTCAAGAGCAAGGATGTGAACCCGATGACGCCAAGGGCTACGGTTTTTATGGCCGATCGGCCCAGTTTCCACAGCGCTTGCAGCACAACCGCGATTACAACCGGCTTCACGCCGTAGAACAGGGCCGTTGCCTGCGGCAGGGCTCCGAAGTGCACGTAGGCCCAGCCAAGAATGCCGACCAGAATCGCGGCGGGAAATATGAAGCAGCTTCCGGCGATCAGCAGCCCGGGCCAGCCTCCGCGGCGGTGGCCAATATGGATTGCCATCTCTGTAGAGTTCGGTCCGGGAATGAAGTTGGTGGCGCTGAGGTAATCGAGAAACTCCTGCTGGCTGAGCCATTGCCGGCGCTGCACCACTTCTTCGTCCATCATCGCGATGTGCGCCGCCGGGCCTCCAAAGGCTGTCATGCCAAGCTTGAGAAACAGCAGCGCAATCTCCGACAGCGGTGACTGTGCTGCTTCAACCGGAGAAATCTGAGGCGCTTCGCTCATGTGCATGGCTCAGCCATCATGGTATCGAGAAAAGCTTCCAGCCCTCGGATTCGGCGTTGAAGATGAAATCGATCAGCTTGGTGCCAGGGCACTGCCCATCGTTGACTCGCGCTAGCAGGATCGCCTGGCGCACGCGGTTGCGCACCGTTTCTGTGGCTGCGAGATGGGCGTTCTGCGAGTGGGTAAGAACCTCGCGGTAAGAGCACGGCCGCGCGCTCTCGTCGAGCTTGATGGGAGCGTCGATACATGAGGAATCGAAGAGCTTACAGTAGAGACCGCGGTGCTCTCGCATCTGCTGCTCTACCTCGTCACGCGACTGGTGCTGCGGCTCAGAGCCGACATTGACACCGTCCTTTGAGACATAGGCGAGAAATTTCTCTGCATTGCCTTCGCGGATCACAGCAAAGAAATCGTGCTTTAGCACCTCTGGGCCTTTAGAGTCCGGTTGCGCGGTAGCTTTCGCTGGCGCTTGAGACAACGATAGTTCACCCCAGGTGACCAGGAGAATCCCCATCAGACACCACAGTCCGCGATTCCACAGACCGGTGGTGCGAATCATCCACGCCCTCTTTTTCCGGCAGATTTCTCTCTTGGTCGAGTGTTACCGGAAGTCCTCTTGCGCCTTGCACTTGTCTTCGAGGCTTTTGTGGCAGTCGACGCTCTGGCTTTTCCACTTTCCAGTGCTGCGCGCCGGCTTTTGGAGAGGCGCTCCCAGACCAACCGGTAGGACTCGGCGAGCAGGTCCCGCAATTCGGAATCGGCGAGGGTATTCAGTTGCTCGAGGCTCACCCATTGGGCGCGCGCCATGTAGGCTGCAGCCTTGATGCCGGGACGCTCGCACAACTCTGTGAACTTGTCGGGGGTGCATTTGAAGGAGATGGCAACCGGGGCAACCTCCAGCGGCATCATGGCGAACAGTTTGGCATCGACCTTCAGGCAAAGGTCGCAGCCCCATTGCACGTTCTCCGTAGTGTGAGGGAAGCTGAGGCAGTATTTCCGAATTGCGTCGATGTCCATCGTCTCCCTCGGGCTGAAGCGATTACTGGGCCTTAGGGTGACGGCCACTCCCGAACCATTACCAGCTTGGTGTACGCCAGGTGAAAGCCGCGTCGCTCCATATTGCGCTGCGACCCACTGGCCGGCAGCGTGCTCACCACCGCGTATTCACAGCCCGCTTTTGCCGCCTCGTGCAACCGGCGAGCGATCAGTGCAGTCTGTACCCCACGACGCCGGAACTGAGGCAGTGTCGCGGTGCCGAACAAGGCGGCGACCCGAGCTTCGGGAATGATCCGCCCGCCGGATCCTCCGACTATCTTATGTTCGATGCGGGCCAGGAACCCCAGCGCACCGGGAAGATGAGCAAACCCAGTAAACACGTCAGGCGGAACGGGACCAAACTCGGAGAAGCCCGTCGCAATGGCACTGGCCCACGGCTCAAGGGTTTCTCCCGTAACTCGCTCGATGACAACACCTGGCGGAGCGACGAGCGGTTCGTTGGAATGAATCCGACGGATCAATACCGAGTTGAATTCACTAATGCGGTATCCGCGAGGGGCCAACAATGTGAGGAGGGTGGTGTCGGCCAGGGGGGAGACGACGACGGTCGCAGGCACCCCGCGGCTGCGGAAGAACTCCTCCACACGTTCGATGTCGTGGCACGTCACCTCCCCATAAAGACCCATTCCGACAATCTGGTTGGCGGGGTAGGTCGCGCCTCCAAAAAAAGCGACGCCTCCTCCGATAGGCTCCGCTGCGATACTCTGTTTCGCATCATTGCGGCGCAGCGCCTCAACACAATCCGGCAGAATGGTTTCTGCCATCTCCAGCCGCCGCGCAAAAGCGAGATCGACAAAATCGCTAAGTTCGGCCGCAGGCGCAACTTGGATCTGGGACATTCGAAACTCCTCTTGAAGGTGGAAACACACAACCAGCGCCGCCAGGATGAAGCGGCGGTCTCAGGAGCGAAGTGTCTTCAGCGGAAGACAATACCGCTCGGAGCTCAGATTCTCATCGGCATCACAACATAGCGGTAGCGGAAGCCGTCATCGGCACCGTCTTCGGGTCGCATCTGCCCGGCCGACTGAGCATCTTTGAACTCCAAGCGAACCTCACCGCCATTGGAAGCTCTGAGGAAGTCCAGCAGGTACTCGGAGTTGAAGCCGATTGTCATGGGATCGGCTGTGTACGTCGTTTCGATTGAGTCTTCCGACTCGCCCGCTTCAGTGGAAGAGGAAGAAATTCTGATCTCGTTCTTGTCCAGTTTGAGGCGGATCGCGCGCGAGCGCTCGTCAGCGAACTGCGCCACGCGCTGGATCGCGGTATTGAGGTCAGTGCCGCGGACGGTAACGCCTTTTCCGGGGTCACGGGGCAGAACCGCTTCGTAGTTGGGAAACTGTCCTGTCAACTGCCTTGAGGTGAGTAAGCGCTCGCCGATGCGGAAGAACAGCGTCGATTCGTCCTTGGCAAAATCGATGAAATCGACGTCGCTGTTTTGCAGCAGCAAATACAACTCACTCATCGCCTTCTTGGGAACCAGTGTCTTGTTCTCTCCACCTACATCGAACTGCTCGCCCTGCTTCTCGATATGAGCCAAGCGGTGCCCATCCGTGGCGACCATGGTAATGGATTCGGGCTTCAGCACCATAAGGCCGCCATTCAGCGTATAACGAGATTCTTCATTGGAAATCGCAAAAATGGTTTTGCCAATCATGCTACGCAAGGTCTGCGAAGGAATCTTGACTACCCCAGCCGAGGGAAACATGGGCAGTCCCGGGAAGTTAGCGCGCGCCATGCCAACCATCTTGGTATTGGACCGGCCACAGCGGATGTTTACCCAATGATTCTCCAGCAATTTGATCGAGATATCGCCGTCGGGCAGCAGTTTGACATAGTCGTATAGTCTGCGGGCAGGAATTGTGCAGGCACCTTCGCGCTTCACCTTAACCGGGCAAGAGGTGCGCAGGCTCAGGTCAAGATCAGTAGCCGTGATGGTCAGTCGGTCATTGGCGGCTTCGAACAGAAAATTGGAGAGTATTGGAATCGTGGTCTTACGTTCGACGACTCCCTGCGTGGCAGTGAGTTCCTTAATAAGTTCGAACTTGCTGACACTGATCTCCATTGCTGTTCCCTGAATCGCTCCGGTTGCCTCTGCAGCCATGAGTTCCCACCTCGGGCAGGTCCCTGCACCCGCGAACCCTTGATTACTGCTCTCCCTTATACCAAATTAAAAACCAATAAAACCAGTAGTAATAGCAGGCGCACTGGAAAAGTGGAAAAGAAGGGGAAAACCGCATGAATCTTGAACCGGGGACACGCTAGTAGCTGTACAAATTTTCCCGGGTGTGATGAAAGCTCTATTGCGAAACCAGTACGGTCACCAAGTGCAACCCGGTCTTCCACTCGATTCACAAAGCGTCCACAGGAGATAGCAAGGAAAACTGTTTCTAGAAGTGAAAAACCGGGCAAGGTGCGCGGTTCATCCACTCAAGGTTTCCGTGAGCTTATTCAGCATCCTGTTCAAATCCTTGTCACGCTTGCGCAACTCGTCGATCTTCTCCACCGAATGCAGCACAGTCGTGTGATGCTTACCGCCGAATTGACGCCCTATCTCGGGCAGGGAGGCATCGGTGAGATGCTTGGCCAGATACATGGCAACCTGCCGGGGGTAGACGATTTGACGCGAGTTGTTCTTGGCCTTGATCTCGCCGGTGCGCAGCCCAAACTGCTCTGACACCGCCCTCTGGATCGACTCAATCGTCACCTTGCGGAGCTGGTTATCAATTACGTTCTTCAGCACCTCCTGCGCTGTCGGCAGGGTTAGCTCACCTCCGGTGAGAGATACATACGCAGTGAGACGAATCAGCGCTCCTTCAAGTTCACGAACGTTGCTGCGGATATTCGAAGCAATGTATAGCGCGACATCGGTTGGCAGCATTACGTGTTCGCTCTCAGCCTTCTTTTGCAGGATCGCCACTTTCGTTTCGAGGTCGGGCGGCTGAATGTCAGCAATCAACCCCCACTCGAAGCG
>Ga0306920_100010186_pt1 | contig 12593 bp, 4 predicted proteins | sample flu12Cox44000170_FD_204666 | JGI IMG/M metagenome (GOLD analysis project Ga0306920, IMG submission 204666) | Lab enrichment of tropical soil microbial communities from Luquillo Experimental Forest, Puerto Rico - flux4day.12C.oxic.44.000.170 (v2)... | ecosystem: Environmental > Terrestrial >...
TCCGCTTCACCGGCAGTGGCAACACGGCGTCCCTCGACACGAAGAGCGGCAACAACATCAGCGTGCCGCCGGGCGGCCCCACCCCGCCGCCGCACAGCGGCTTCACGGTCTCGCTGGGCCAGCAGGGCGGCACGGTGTACCGCTCCGATGGCAGCGTGTTCTTGCGCTTGGCGGGCTTCGGCGCCGAATACGCGACCGTCGGTCCCAACGACATCGCCCAGCTTGTCGCCACGGCCGGGGTGCCAAACACGCTCGTGACCGCGGGTCACTCGAGCTACCTCCAATCTGCGAACGCGTACGCCCTGTTCAACGGAGCGTCCTATCTGCGCGCCTACGCCGCCGGGCCGGCCGACCGGGCGTACCAGTACGACGGCAGCGGCCCGAGCACGTTCGTCGCCGTCGGCGATACCTATAGCTCGATGGCGGGCACCGACGGCGGTACCTCATTCGATAACGAGGCGAGAGGTTTCGCTTTCAACGAAGGGATCGCCCGGCACGCGGGCCTCGACACCGCGTATCTCTACGATTCGCCGGGCAACGACATCTTCGTCGGCAACACCACCCTGAGTTATCTGTACCGCCAAAACGCCACGAACACGGCTCTCATGGAGTACGACATCGCCGAAGGCTTCGCGCAGGTCCACGCGGCGTCGGTCGCCGGCGGCGTCGACTATGCATACGTCTATGACGCCAGCGTCAATCGCGTCACCGGATTTCACCGCTGAGCGAGCCTCATTGACTCTTCCATTCCGGCAGCCGTCCCGGCGTCCATGGCACTCCCGCCGCATCGAGCGCTCGCTCCAGGTCACGCAGGTCGACGGTGATGAGTGTCCGCAGCCGGGCCAGCTCCTGTGAAAGCTCCTTGCTGGCGATCTCATAGGACTCTTGCTGCGTCGCGGTCGGTGGGGTGAGCGCGAAGCGTTGACTGCCCATGATGTAACCGACGCGTTCGCTGATCGATTCGGGAGTGTTCTCGTTGCGCGCTCGCAGGATCGTGTCGCCGCGCAGAGCCTGGAGGATCTCGCGATTCTGTTTCTCCATGGAGCGCACGGCGTCCTTCCACTTCGGCTGCACGCCCGGCGTGTGGTCGAGGGCGCGCTTGATCTTGTCGAGGCGGTCGTTCAGCTCGTTGGCGGCTTCGAGCGTGCCCGTGACCGCGCGCTGAAGACGACTCACCTTTTGCTGGAACACCAGGAGCACCTTGGCGTCCTCGGGGTTCAACCCTCCGGCACCGTCCACGACGACGGCGAATGACTGCTCCCCCGGCAGCGTCGTCACCACGCCGCCGACGCGCTTGGCCAGCGAGACCTTGTAAGCGCCCGGCAACACGAGATGCCCCTGCGGCTCCGGGACGAACAAGTCCTCGTCGGCCTCCTTCGGTCGCGGCTTGGGCACGACGGCCGACGGCACACGCAGGTCCCAGGCCACGCGGTGGATGCCCTGGGTGACCGGGCCGGTGAGCGTACGCACCACCTTGCCGCCCGCGTCGGAAATGGTTACGAGGATCGTCGGTGGCTCCTCCTCGGCCTCGGCGCGCACCGGCTCCTTCGTGGCGTAATCGACCTTGCCGCCCTTCTTCTCGGCCGCCTTCTCGGCGTCGCGCCGCTTCTGCTTGAGCGACTTGAGCGTGTCCTTGAGGTAATAGGTGATGGTCGCGCCGAACGGCGGGTTCTCTGCCGTGTAGAACGCTGAGCCTTGAAACCCCTTGCCGCGCAGGCCATATTGCCGGGTCTCGATGTAGAGCTGGGCGTCGCGAACCGGGAAGAGCACGCTCTCGCGCTCCAGCGTCTCCGCCTTGAGCCCGCGCAAGGGCGTGTAGTCATCCAGGATGTAGATGCCGCGGCCGAAAGTGCCGACGGCGAGGTCGTTCTGCTGCCGCTGGATGGCGAGGTCCTTGACGGCGATGGTCGGCAGGCCGCCCTTGAGCCGGATCCACTTCTTGCCGCCATCCACGGTGAAATAGAGACCAAATTCGGTGCCGGCGAAGAGAAGGTTCGGGTCCTTGTGGTCTTCCGCGATCGCGAGGACCGATCCGCGTGCGGGCAGATCGCCCTTGATGCTCGTCCACGTCTTGCCCGCGTCGGTGCTCTTGAGCAGGTACGGGGCGAAGTCGCCGGTCTTGTGGTTGTCGAAGGCGGCGTAGACGGTCTCGGCCTGATGGCGAGAGGCGACCAGCCGGCTGACGTACGTGCGCTCCGGGATGCCGGGGAATGTGTCGATTTTGCGCCACGCCTGGCCGCCGTTGTCGGTCACCTGGATGAGGCCGTCGTCGGTGCCGGCGTAGAGGAGGCCTTCCTTGCCGGGCGACTCGGCGAGCGCGGTGATGTTGCCGTAGAAGGAGGTCGAGACGTGCCGGGCGACGGCGTCGGGGCCCCAGAGCTTGCCCATGAGGGGCAGCTTGTCGCGGTCGAGCTGGCGAGTCAGGTCGCCGCTGACGGCCTTCCAGGTGTCGCCGCGGTCGTCGCTCTTGAAGAGCTTGTTGGCTGCGAAATAGAGCCGGGTGTGCAGGTGCGGACTCAGCATGAGCGGCGAGTCCCAGTTCCACCGCAGGGGCGGCTCGCCGGCGCCGGGTTGCGGCTGAATGCCGGTGTTCTGGCCAGTGCGGCGGTCGAAGCGCGTCAAGCCGCCGTACTGGTACTCACAGTACACGATGTTGGGATCCTTGGGATCGACTCGAGCGTGGAAGCCGTCGCCGCCCTGGGTGACGAACCAGTCGGCGTTGGTGATGCCGTGAACGCTGCGCGTCCGCGCCGGGCCGCCGAGGGTGAAGTTGTCCTGGGTGCCGCCGTAGACGTGGTAGAAGGGGCCGGCGTCGTCGACCGTGACGTCGTAGAACTGCGTGATCGGCAGGTTGCCGTGGAAACGCCAGTTGGCGCCCTTGTCGAACGATTCGTAGACGCCGCCGTCGCAGCCGACCAGGTAGTAGTCGGGATGCTTGGAATCGATCCAGATGGCGTGGTTATCGACGTGCTTCCATTTCTCGCCGAGCCGGCGCAGCGTCTTGGCCCCGTCATCGGAGACCTGCATATACACGCCCATGACGTAGACGCGCTCGGCATTCTTGGGGTCGACGACCAGGTGGGCGTAATACTGCGCCTGCTGGTCGAAGTCGTTGCGGCGCTCCCATGTTTCTCCGCGGTCGGTTGAGCGGAAAATGCCGCCTTTCTTGTCGATCGATTCGACGCTGGCGTAGACGATGTCCGGATTGGTCGGCGCCATCGCCAGCCCGATACGGCCCAGGTTCTCGGTGGGCAAGCCGCTCGTGAGCTTCCGCCAGTTTGCCCCGCCGTCGGTCGACTTGTAGAGGGCGCTTTCCGGCCCGCCGTTGATCAGGGTCCACACGGCCCGGCGGCGCTGGTAGGCGGCGGCGATCAACACGTCGGGATTGCGCGGATCAAGCACGACGTCGGTCACGCCGGTGTTCTCGCTGATGGCGAGCACGCATTTCCAGGTCGCGCCGCCGTCGGTCGTCTTGTAGAGCCCACGGTCGCCGCCGGGACTCCAGAGCGGTCCCTGCGCGGCGACATACACGGTCTGCGAGTTGCGCGGGTCAATGACGATCTTGCCGATGTGCTCGGAGTTCTTCAGGCCGACGTTCTTCCAACTCTTGCCGCCGTCGTCGGAGCGGTAGACGCCGTCGCCATAGGACACGCTGCGTTGGCTGTTGTTCTCGCCGGTGCCGACCCAGACGACGAACGGGTTCTTCGGGTCGAGCGTGATGGACCCGATCGAGTACGATCCCTCATTGTCGAACACCGGCGTCCAGGTGACGCCGGCGTTCACGGTCTTCCAGACGCCGCCCGAAGCCGCCGCCATGTAGTAATGGCCACGGTCGATCGGGTGCACAGCGAATGCGGCGACGCGCCCCGAGGTGACCGCCGGCCCGAGCGAGCGCAGCTTCAACCCGCCGAATGTCGTCGCCGACATCGGCTCCTTCTTCTTTTCGGGCTGCTTGCCGTCGCCGGCCTCCTGCGCTGGTGACACGGGGGATTCACCGAGAAGGCAAAACACGACCAGGATCAAGCCGAGACCGTGGCGGAACATGGTCTACCTCTCTTCAGGGACGGGGATGGGTCGGCGATTCTGGAGAGAGTGTATCTGCGATGCGATTGGCCGTCGCCGGAGTTGTGCCAAGTCTGTCGAAGGCGCAATGGCAAGCGGCGTGCGGCGGCTAGAGAGTTGGCGATGTGAAACCGCACGCCGAAATCCGACCCGGCGGTCACGCGCGGATCGCAACGACTTCCAGGTATTCCGCGGTGTACCAGGTTGATCCATTCGTGGCCTGGTTGTGCCCGGACCACAGCCGTTCCAGGTCGGCGCGAAGCCGGGCCTGCCCGCGGGCATCCAGCGCAGCGAATGCTCGATTGGTCGGCCCGTAGTAGGTGCGGTAGAAGTCGACGACTTCGCCTGGCGGAAATGGGTAATGGAAAGGATAGAGCCGTTTGCTGAAGGTCAGCGCCGACGTGCCGGCCCTGAACCGGTCCCGGGCAACCGTCTCATCGCCCCACAAGAGCGGCGAAGGGAAATTGGAAGGTGGTGGTACGTGCTTGACCATCGTTTGGAACAGGAGACCGACGAATCCATCCGCCGTCCAGTTGGCCATGACAACGCGACCACCGGGCCGACAGACGCGGAGCAGCTCGGCCGCCACCCGCTCAGGCCGAGGGGCGAACATGGCGCCGATCAAGCTGAACACGAGATCGAACGACGCGTCGGCGTATGGGAGCTCTTCGGCATCGCCTTCGTCGAATTGCACGCGAACACCCTCGGCCTGGGCACGGGCGCGGGCCGGGGCAATGAGGTTGCGGGCGATGTCCACGCCGATCACCTCGGCGCCGGCACGTGCCATGGGAATGGCGATCTGGCCCGCGCCGCAAGCAAGATCAAGCACGCGGGTGCCCGGCGCCACGGATTGCCGGGCCAGGAACTCGAGTGCGCCGGGTTCCATCAGCTTGGCAAAGTGTCCGTAGTCTCCCGATTCCCAGGTAGCCTTGAGCCGGGATTTGAGAGCTGCCATCGGGGAAATCATGTCGGTCATGTTCACGATACCTCCTCGTAGGGAGACAGACGGCATCGTACAATGGGGGATGCCGCGCGACGCGTGCGGCGGTTCGAAGCCGGTCTGCGTCGCCAAACAGCTGGACGGCCCCAATGTCGTTGCCTTTTTCCCGTCCACAAGAGTTGCATGCGTTGCGTGCGTTCCATGCGTTCCATCGACTTCATTCGTTTCAAACCGTGTGTGTGTTGTGAACCGCTAAGACGAATCTCGGTTCGGGAATACGACCTGCCGAAGGCACAACGGTCGTGGTTGCTGCCCGATTCCCCTGGCAGTGACAGGTCTCTACAGAATAAATCTGTGCCGCTCTTAGAATCGGCAAAAAAACTCCGGTGCGTCGCTAGCGGCCCTCCCTGTGCGCCGATCGAGAGGGAGGGCGCGGTCCCGACCGCGAGGTGACCGAAGATGGTTCCCGAGCCCGACAGCGTCCATCTGCCGCACGACGCGGATTGGTCGGCGCTGAAGCATGCCGTCCAGCGATTCGAGAACGCCTGGCGTCACGGGCCGCGACCGCGGATCGACGATTGCCTGCCGATCGCCGTTCCGCTCCGCCGGCGCGTGCTGATTGAGCTTGTGCATGTCGAGCTGGAGCTGCGCCTGAAGGACGGGGAGCCGGCGCGGGTCGAAGAATACCTGGGCCGTTACGCGGAACTGGCCGGCGACCGCGCCGCCGTCCTTGGGCTAATCGCCGCCGAGCACGAGCTGCGGCGGCGCTCGGAGCCGGGGCTGGCATACGATGAATACCTTGGGCGTTTTCCCCAGCTTCACGCGGAGCTGGCGGCGCAGATCACGCGGCCGAACGTCGCGGCGGACATGCAGCAGCGCTGGGCCGACACGCGCGTGGAGGCCCCGCCGGAGGTCGCCGGCTACCAGATCGGGAGCCTGCTCGGCCGCGGCGGCATGGGCGTGGTCTACAAGGCCCGGCAGGAAAGTCTCGACCGGCCCGTCGCCCTCAAGTTCCTGCCGGCAGAATGCGCTCGGGATCCCGCCTGGCTGGCGCGATTCCGGCGCGAGGCCCGCACCGCCAGTGCCCTCAATCACCCGCACATCTGCACGATCTACGACTCCGGCGAGTCCGCCGGCCGCCCCTTTCTCAGCATGGAGCTGGTCGAAGGCCGGACACTGGAGACGCTGATCGGCCGCGCTCTACCCGTCGAGGAGCTCGCCCGCCTGTTTCGGCAGGCGGCGCGGGCGCTGGCGGCCGCCCATGCCGCCGGCGTGGTGCATCGCGACATCAAGCCCGCGAACCTCATGGTGCGCGACGATGGCATCCTCAAGGTGCTCGACTTCGGGTTGGCCCGTCGCCTTCCCGAAAGCACGTCCGAGTGGTCGCGGTCGAGCGGCCTTGGCACCGATCTCGCCACAGACCCCGGCACCCGGGTCGGCACACCGCTGTACATGTCGCCGGAGCAGGCGCGGGCCGAAGCGGTGGATGCCGCAACGGACATTTTCTCCCTGGGCCTTGTGTTGTACGAGCTGGCCACGGGTCTACACCCGTTCCGCGCCGACTCCGACCTCGGCGTCCTGCACGCGATCGTTGCTCAGTCGCCGCCGCCGCCTTCGCGTCTGAATCCGGAGGTCCCCGCCGGCCTTGAGTCCCTGACTCAGCACATGCTGGCGAAAGATCCGCGCCTGCGGCCTACCGCGCTCGAGGTAGAAACGGCGCTAGCTCAGTTGACGGTGACTGCCACCGGCGGACCGGGAGGTCGGCCCGCCGAAGCCGGCAGTCGCCCGACCGTCGGCCGGCAGCATCAATCGGCGGCCCTCCGCGCCGGCTTCGAGGAGGCGGCTGCCAGTCGTGGGTTGCTGCTGTGCGTCACCGGTGAGCCGGGCCTCGGCAAGACCACCCTGGTCGACAGATTCCTCGATGAGCTGGCGGCGAGTGGCCGGACCTGTGGCCTCGCGCGCGGGCGCTGTTCCGAGCGCCTGGCCGGCGCCGAGGCTTACCTGCCGTTCCTGGAAGCGCTGGAGAGTCTGCTCCAGGGCGACGGCGGCGCCGCCGCAGCGCGCGCGATGAAGCTGCTGGCGCCCACCTGGTACGTGCAGCTCGCGCCGCTGGCTGCGGACGACCCGAGCCTTTCCCACGTCCTCGCTGACGCCAAGGAGGCCTCGCAAGAACGCCGCAAACGCGAGCTCGGCGTGTTCCTGCACGAGCTGTCGCGGCAGCGGCCGCTGGTCGTTTTCTTGGACGACATTCACTGGGCGGACCCGTCGAGCGTCGACTTGCTGGCATACCTGGGCAGCAAGTGCCGCGCGTGGCGCTTGCTGCTGGTGCTCACCTACCGGCCGTCCGATCTGCTGCGCATCCAGCACCCATTCGGACCCGTCAAGCTGGAGCTTCAGGGACGGGGCGTCTGCCGCGAGATCGCCTTGCCGCTCCTGAGTCGCGACGACCTCGTCCACTACTTGTCGCTGGCGTTTGCCGGGCATCAGTTTCCGGAAGAGCTGGCGGCCGTCCTCCACACTCGGACCGAGGGGAATCCTCTCTTCATGGTTGATCTGCTTCGATATCTGCGGGACCGCAGAGTGATCGTTCAGGACCAGGGCCGCTGGGCGCTGGTTGGGGCCGTGCCGGACCTGCAGCGCGAGCTGCCCGAGTCGGTCCGCGGCATGATCCAGCGGAAGGTGGATCGACTGAGCGAGGCCGACCGCTACCTGCTGATGGCGGCCAGCGTGCAAGGGCGGGAATTCGACTCGGCGGTGGTGGCCCGGGTGCTGGGTCGAGAGGCCGCGGACGTGGAGGAGCGGCTCGCGGTCATGGAGCGCGATCACGGCCTGGTGGGGCTGGTCGGGGAACGGACGTTCCCCGACGGAGCCTTGGCGGTGCGGTACGGCTTCGTGCACGTGCTCTATCAGAATGCCCTGTACGCGGCGCTGCAGCCGACGCGAAAAGCGGCGTGGAGCGCGGCCGCGGCGTGTGCGCTCATGGGTCACTACGGGGAGAAGAGCGCGGGCCTTGCAGCCGAGCTGGCGGTCCTTTTCGAGGCAGCGCGCGACCCCGAACGTGCTGCCGACCACTATCTCGTTGCCGCCCGGAATGCTGCGCGCGTCTTCGCCCACCACGAAGCAGTGGCGCTCGCACGGCGGGGGGTGGCGCTGCTCCAGACGCTGCCAGACACACCCGACCGCGCTCGCCGCGAGCTCCCGTTACAGGTGACCCTCGGTGTGCAGCTCCAAGTCGTTCACGGCTACGCGGCGCCGGAAGCGGAACGAACCTATGCCCGCGCGCGTACCCTTTGCGAACAGGTCCAGGATGCGCCGTCGCTGTTCCTGGTGCTCTGGGGGCTGTGGATGTACCACGAGGTAGGCTCCCACCTCACGGAATCGCAGGAGCTGGCCGAGCGGCTCTTCGACTTGGCCCAGAAGGCCCAAGATCCGGCCCAGATCATTCAGGCCCACATGGCACTGGCTGTCAGCTCGTTCAGCCTCGGCGATCCGGCCGCAACCCGTGAACACAGCGAGCAAGCTGTCGCCCTGTACGATCCCAACCGACATAGCGGCCACACGCACCTCTACGGGCAAGACCCCAGGGTGACGTCTCTGGCCTTCGGGGCCGTGGCCCTCTGGTTGCTCGGCTATCCCGACCAGGCGATCAAGCGCAGTCGCGAGGCGGTCGCGTTTGGAAGAGAGCTGGGCCATCCCACCTCCCGCGCGCTGGCGCTTTATTTCGCCTCGATGCTCCGCCAGTACTGCCGAGATGTGCCGGCCGTGCACGAGAGCGCCGAGGCCACCATGGCGATCGGCACCGAGCACGGCTTGTCGCTGTGGCAAGCGAATGGCCTGATCATGCGTGGGTGGGCGTTGGCCGAAGAGGGGGCGTGTGCCGAAGGCATCGCTCAGATGCGCCGGGGCCTGACCGCGTGGGTGACCACCGGGGCTGAGACGCACCGAACCTACTTCCTCGGGCTGCTGGCCGAAGCCCTGGGCAGGGGATGCCAGATCGAGGAGGCTATGGACGTGCTGACCGAAGCCCTGGCCCAGTTGAATGGCACGGGCACCGTCTTCTATGCGGCGGAATTGCATCGCCTTCAGGGCGAGTTCCTCCTGCGGCGGGACGCATCGGCGTGCCGCGAAAAAGCGGAAGCCTGTTTTCACCGGGCCCTCGACATCGCCCGGAGGCAGCAAGCCAAATCGCTGGAGCTGCGGGCCGCGATGAGTCTGGCTCGTCTCTACCGAGAACAGAATCGCCAAGCCGAAGCACGGCCAATGCTCGCCGAGTGTTACGGCTGGTTGACCGAAGGATTCGACACGCCGGATGTGCGCGAGGCAAAAGCGCTCTTGGACCAGCTTTCCTGACAAGGCTCTGACCGGCCGCCGCCGGCCAGAGCCTCGGCGTCCCGCGCGATCACGGGATCAGGGTGTTGTCGCCCGGGCCGCCGTCGAGGATGTTGATGCCTCCGCCGCCGACCAGGATGTCGTCGCCGGGGCCGCCGAGCAGTGTGTCGTTGCCGTCGCCGCCGATGAGGATGTCATTGCCGGCGCCACCGTCGGCGGTCAGTTGCATGCCGGTCGCCGTCAGGCCCGATGCGGCCACCACGTCGTCGCCGTCCAGCGTGCGGATAATCAACTGGTCCTTGTCGGCCTCGGCGCCGGTGACATGGACCGCGGCGGCCAGACTGCCGCTCACGTCCGTGCTGCTGGCGTCGCCGGTCACCACCACCATGTCGGCGGCGTTGGTGCCGTTGACGATGACGGTGTCGGCCGCGCCGTCGCCGGTGCCGCTGCCGGGCGTGCTGGACAGGTCGACGTTGACCTGGGTCACGTCGGTGCCGGACAGGTCGTTGACCGTGATGGTGTCGGCGCCGCCGAGGGCGACGATGTTGACCTGCTCGGTGCCGTTGACGTCCATGACGATGTTGCCGATGTCGCGCGTGAAGCGGAGTCGCGTGCCGTTGGCGGACAGTTCGAACTTCTCGTCGATGTTGGCGCCGTTGAACTGGAGCGTGTCGAAGCCGTCCTGGCCGTCTACGGTGTCGCTGCCGTCGCCGGGGTTCCAGATGAAGGTGTCGTCGCCGGCGCCCATCCGCGCCACGTCGTTGCCGCGCCCGCCGATCACGACATCGTTGCCCTGGCTGCCGATCAGCAGGTCGTTGCCGTCGCCGCCGTCGATGGTGAGGTTGATCGCCCCCGCCGCCAAGCCCGAGGCGTTGACTACGTCGTCGCCGCCGAGGGCGTTGATGACCAGCTGGTCGAGCACGCCTTCCGACGCCGTGATCTTCACCGTGGCGGGCAGCCCGGCGACCGTGACGCCGGCGGCGCCGCCGCTCACCACTATGTTGTCGGCGTTGGCGGTGCCGTTGACGATGACGGTGTCGGTCGCTCCGTCGCCGGCGGCGCCGCCCAGCGTGCCCGCCAGGTTGAGGTTGACCTGGGTGACGCCCGTGCCGGTCAGGTCGTTGACTGTGATGGTGTCGGCGCCGCCGAGGGCGTTGAAGTCGATGCGCTCGACGCCGTTGAGGTCCATCGTGATGTTGGCCACGTCGCGGGTGAAGCGCACCCGGCTGCCGTTGGCAGAGATGTCGATCGTCTCGTCGATGTTGGCGCCGTTGAAGATGAGCGCGTCCTGGCCGTCCTGCCCCTCGACGATGTCGCTGCCGTCGCCGGGGTTCCAGACAAAGGCATCGTCGCCCGCGCCGCCGAGGAGCACGTCGTTGCCGCGGCCGCCGATGATCGTGTCGTTGCCGTCGCCGCCGATGAGCGTATCGGCGCCCTGGCTGCCCAGGATCGTGTCATTGCCGGTGCCGCCGTCGATGGTCAACTGGATGACATTGCCCGGCAGGGTGGAAGCGTTGACGGTGTCGTTGCCGCCCAGGGCTTTGATGACGAGCAAATCGTTGGCCGCTTCGGCGCCTGTGATGTTGACCGTGGCCGGCAAGCCGATCACGGACACCGAGGATCCCTGACCGACCACGTTAATGGTGTCGGCGGCGTTGGTGCCGTTGACGGTGACGGTGTCGGCCGCGCCGTCGCCGGTGCCGGTGCCGGCCGGGCTCGCCAGGTCGACGTTGACCTGAGTCACGTCGGTGCCGGTCAGATTGCCAATGGTGACGTTATCGGCGCCGCCGAGGGTGACGAGGTTGACTTGCTCGGTGCCGTTCACGTCCATGGTGACGCTGCCGAAGTCACGAGTGAGTCGGAGCCGGGTGCCGTTGGCGGAGAGGTCGAACTTCTCGCCGATGTTGGCGCCGTTGAACTGCAAGGTGTCGAAGCCGGTCTGGCCTTCAACGGTGTCGCTGCCGTCGCCGGGGTTCCAGACGAAGGTGTCGTCGCCGGCGCCGCCGATCAGGGTGTCGTTGCCGCGGCCGCCGATGATGAGGTCGTTGCCGTCGCCGCCGAGGAGGCGGTCGTTGCCGTCGCCGCCGATGATGGTGTCGTTGCCCGCGCCGCCGTCGACGGTGAGCGAGATCAGGGTGGCCAGGCCGTTGCTGCCGGTGAAGGTGTCGTCGCCGCCGTTCATGTTGACGACGAGGTTTTCGGTGGTGCCGATGTCGAGGGAGAAGGGTGCGGGGGTGACGCGGTCAAACCGAACGCGGGTGCCGTTGGGCGTGGCGGTGAACGTCTCAGCGGCGTTGCCGCCGTTGACCTCGACGGTGTCGATGCCGGCGCCGCCTTCGTTGAGGTCGGTGCCGTCGCCGGGGTTCCAGATCATGCGGTCGTTGCCGGCCTCGCCGAAGACCTGGTCGTCGCCGGCGCCACCGATGAGGGTGTCGTCGCCGGCGCCGCCGAACAACATATCGTTGCCGCCCTTGCCGAGCAGGGTGTCATTGCCGGCCTGGCCGAAGAGGAGGTCGTTGCCCGAGCCGCCGGTAAGTGTGTCGTTGCCGTCGCCGCCGAAGAGAAACGCGGCGGGCAGGGCCCCGTTGGCCTCGTCGAGCGTGATCGTGTCGTTGCCGGCCTGGCCGAACACCTCGATGAGCGTGGTGTTGGCGACCGTCGGCGTGCCCCCGAGGACCGCGACGGCGCCGCCGTTGACGAGAATCTGGCCGGCGGCGTTGCGGCTGATGACTATCGTGTTGTCTTGAGTGTCGCCGAACACGGCCAGTGCATGGGCGCTGGGCACGAACGACGCGGTCACCGCCGGACAGATGCGCTCGCCGAGGATTTCCAGGTCCGGGACGAGGCGGCGGGGCTTATTGCACACCGGGCGGAGCTTGTTCTGGAACATTCGCTTGAGCCACGACTTTGCCATGACAGGAACCTCTTCTGTGGGTGAAATTCTGGGGCAGCGAAAACCCTGGGAACGGTTGCCGGACGCCGTAAAATGATCGGGCACACGACCGCCGACTCCCAGGAGCACGCCGAGGCCATCGGCAGTTGCGGTTTTCGCTTGAGCACAGAGCTCGCTACCGATTAAATCTGTGCCGCTCCTGAAATCGGCAAAGAATTTCGCGGCGCCTCGCGGCGGGCTCCACTAGCGAGCACCATGAGCGATGTGGACCATGTCGAATTCCTTCGCCCAGTTCCTTGCTCGATTGCAAAACCAGGACGACGCCGCGGCCCAGCAGCTCTTCGAGCGTTTCGCCCAGCAGCTCATCGC
>Ga0306920_100010189_pt1 | contig 12592 bp, 13 predicted proteins | sample flu12Cox44000170_FD_204666 | JGI IMG/M metagenome (GOLD analysis project Ga0306920, IMG submission 204666) | Lab enrichment of tropical soil microbial communities from Luquillo Experimental Forest, Puerto Rico - flux4day.12C.oxic.44.000.170 (v2)... | ecosystem: Environmental > Terrestrial >...
CCGTCGGCGACAGCCCAAAGTCCCTGCTCGGGCAGGTCCAGACAGGCATCCTCGTTGACCTCGCGCACGCGGCCCGGGTGAGAGCGGGATGCCGAGGTCCACCGGAACGGGCTGGTGGTTTGTAAGTCGTCGATGGCTTGTAAATCGTCGATCGCTTGTAGATCGTCGATCGCTTGTAGATCATCGATCGCTTGTAGATCGTCGGTGGCTTGCAAGTCGTCGATCTTCAGCATGCCGCTCGGCAAGTCCTTGATCTTCAGCTTGCTGTTGTCAGGGTCCTTGGACTCGGTGCTCACGCGATTGCCTTCGGCTGGTTAGGACGCGGCCCGACGGGAACGATGTTCCAGGTCAGCGCATACTGGACTGCGCGGACGTCCATTGTAGGGCACGCCAATGGACTTGTTTCGCGCATTCGTAATGGTGCTTTGTATTTGGCGCGTGGCTCGAGCCGTTGCGATGGAAGTGCACCACCACGCAGTGCTGCCACGTACCGAAACTGACGGTCCTGATGGCGACTCGGACGTGGGCGTCGCGGCTTCGGCACCTTCAGCGGCGCGTCGGCCTCGGCATCCAGCCGTGCGTTCAGCGTACCTGCATGCGCGAACGCTCCACGTCATCTACATGCCCTCTGAGCTGCTCCTCGTCCACCCGCAGCTCCCAGCCCCTCGAGTCGGCCACTACGACTTCGGGGCCTGGTTGGTGAGAGAAGTCAGCAGCACCGCGTTGATGCTCGAATTGGCGCCCGAATTGTTGATGTCCACCGTGGTGGTCTGATTGACCATCTGGCCGATGTACGTGTAGTTGTTGTTAGTGATCTGCTCAAAGTAGTTGAACACCTGGGTAGCGCTCGGGACGGCGACTGGGGCGATATAAGGCTGGAAAGCCCCGATGCACCAATCCCCGGCACCCGCGCCGGTGATAGCCAGCCTGGCCTGGTAATCCAGGGCACGGCTTTTGGGAAGATCGACGATGGTCGTGATAGCCATGGGTTCTCTCCGTAGGGTTGCAATGCCTGCAATTAATAAGATGGAAGTAACGGTTAACCATATAGAGAGCAAGCACCGTGCCAGCCCTGTCGCGGCTCTCGCTGATATATGTAAGTCACTGAAAATAAACGAGAAACTTCTGACGATTCGCGTTCTCCGAGGGCTGCTGGCGGCTCGTGATTGATGGGTCCCGGGCAACAGAGCGCGACGAATTTGTTGGCGTGATCGCGACTGGCACCGCCCACGCCGGCCTGAGCTGCCGCGCCAAAGGGAAATTGACTCACATTGAATGAGGATGGCGGCTCTTTGGCCGCCCCGTGCCGGCGCAGGAGCAGGCGAGCCGTTGGGATATAGCCTGGCGCAGCTTTCGGATCGGGAGACGGCCGGCAGACTAGCGCGCAGACACGAAGATGCGGGCCAGGCGCCGGCCGGTCGAGCTTGACCTGTTTAGTTATGGCGAACAGTTCCGCCCAGTGCTGTTTCCCGGCGTCAAACATCTCTTCTTCGGCGCAGATTGGAAAGGGCCAGACGATCGCAATTCATTGTGATTGTTTTTCAGGCACTTATCGTTGTCCTTGGCGCTCCCAGCGGGGGTTGGCACACCCTGTGCTTTAAACCCCTCGAGCGAGAAGAATCCTCGCCATCCCTAACCCAACTTAAATTTTTAGGAGCAACGACCATGATGATCAAGAATCTGTCTGTCAGCCAGGAACTCGACGCGAAGGCAATGGCCACGCTGTGCGGTGGTGTGCAGGACACGCTGCAGAGCAATTATTCCGGTGGCGCCGTCGCGTTCGGAAGCGCAGGCGGCATCGCCAACACCACGCTTTCGGTGGCTGCGCCGAGCCAGGAGAACGTGAATGCCCCGGGCCTCTACAGCACGTACGAGCCCGTCGCCGTCGCCCTCGGCGGTGTGGCGTTCGCCTAACCGCTCCTTCAACCCAACTCGACGATCTGGAGAATCCATCATGACCCTGATGATCAACGATCTGTCCGTCAGCAAGGAGTTCGACGGCAAGGCGATGTCTGCCGTGCACGGCGGCCTGCTATCCAGCTTCCAAGGCAACTCGGCCGGTGGGGCGCTGGCGGTCGGCAGCGGCGGCGGCATCGGCAATGTCACCTTGGCGCTGAACCTCCCGACCCAGCTCAACGTCAACGTCCCCAGCGTGGCCAACGTGGACGTGCCCGTGGCGATTGGCGTCGGGGGTACTGCGGTTGCCTAGTAAGGCAGCTGTCACCTGATCGGCAGCGGGGATCTTCACGATCCCCGCTGTCGATCCGGCGTTTTCGCATGAATGCCGGGCGGTCGCGGCAGGACTGTTCGGCGTCCCTTTCCGGGCGCGCTTTTGCCAGCTCTCAGCGCCGCGCTCACTCACCTGGCTCCAAACCCAACCGGTTCCTCTGCGTCGCGGATCGGAAGCGTCCGCATCCGTCCTGCCGCGCGCTCTCGATGAGCTCGTCACCGTCGTGGTGACTTCCGGTCACATCCCAACACGTAACGCATTCGACTTCGATCGGGTCTGGCCACTCGGCCGACAGAGCGATTGCAATCCCCGGGCACATGGCGCGAGCCGGCCAGCAGGCCGATCGGCGAGTTTTTTGTGAGCCAACATTTAGCGCGGCCACCTGTACGGTTGAGGCGAACACGGCTTCTCGCGCGTAGCGGGCGGCGCATGTCGAAACGCAGCGAATGCTCAAATCATTGCTGTTGTTTCAGGTAGTTGCGATTTCTCTTCGCCGCGCCTGACACGCTGGCACACCCTGTGCATTAAACCCCTCGAGCGAGAAAAATGCTCGCCATCCGTAACCCAACTTAAATTTTTAGGAGCAACGACCATGATGATCAAGAATCTGTCTGTCAGCAAGGAACTCGACGCGAAGGCAATGGCCACGCTGTGCGGTGGCGTGCAGGACACGCTGCAGAGCAATTCTTCCGGTGGCGCCCTCGCGATCGGAAGCGCCGGCGGCATCGCCAACACCACGCTTTCGGTGGCTGCGCCGAGCCAATTCAACGTGAATGACCCGACCCTCGTGAGCACGATCGAGCCCGTCGCGGTCGGCATCGGCGGCCTGGCATTCGCCTAATAAAGCAACTGCACCTGATCGGCAACGGGGATCGCTACGATCCCCGTTGCCGAATTTCATTCGAACGGCCCGGCGGGCGCAGTTCGATCGGACCACGATCCCTTGCCTCGCCACGCCCTTCCGCCTCAGGGTGCCCATCGCCTATAGTTCGCTGCAAGGAGGTTTGCCATGGCACGCATCACCATCAAGGACTTGACGCAAAGCGATGCTCTCGACCGTGAGGCAATGCGATCAATCGTGGGCGGCGGACTCACCGGCGCTCGGCCGGTTCAAATCGATCCGGCTAAAGCCGGCTGTGGGCGCATCGTCGACTATCCGCCGGGTTTCGGCCGTCAAGGGCCGACCCCAGCGAGGTCTCAGCGCCCGCCGCAGTAAGTCCCGCTGTCTCACGCCCCGCAGTGTTGCCCGGCCACCGCAGAAAGCCCCATAGCTTGAGGTGGAGCCGGCGGGCCGCGTAGCACCGGCATCTACAACGCACGGCCAGAGCGGGTCCCCTTCCAATCCTCCGCTCTACGGTTACTTCACCGTCGTGCGCAATGAAAAACGCCGGCACGAGTGAATTCACGCCGGCGTTCAACGACTCCAGCCTGCGCAAGCACGAGCATCTGGGCACGCAATCGCCGGTCAGGGAACTCTCACGCCGTAGGTGCGAGCGAGCATCCGCTTCGTCGTCAGTATTCACGAGCTGGAAGCCTGGTGCGCGAATCGCACCAGGCCGAGGCCATTTGCCCACCAGATTCCCCGCCGGCGCGTGGCTGCCTGGATGCGTTCTGTGGCGCATGTCGCTCCGCAGCTGCCTGCGCCGCATGACCTTCGGCACTATCGAGTCAGGACTCCGCCACCGACAATACGCCCACAATAGTTATGGCCTGTTGGAGACGCGGCAATGAAACCCAAGCACGCGATGTTTGCCGGGAGCGCCGAGCGCTACCAGCTGCAACTGCGGCTTGTCACTTTCGAGTCGCGCCGCCGGGCGCTCTGGGATCGTTCGGGCGCCGGACGCAAGTTCGCCCTCCGTGAAGTGCTGCTCGAGCAGCTTTCCGGAGATCGTCGCTGAAAGCGACACATGAAGCCTCATCGACCGTCTTTCGATCTGACGTATATCCGATGGCGTGCCAGGTTCGCGGCGTTCGAGTCGAGGTCCTTCGAGGCGCTCTGTGAGTTTGTTGAACTACGTTTAGACAGCTTGCTCGACCGCTTCCATCGGGAGGGCCACGAGTTGCTGGACGACTTCCTGCCGTGGGCGGTCGAGCGTTACCTGCGGGAGACCGAGCTGGCGGGGGCCAGGGAGGACATGCGGTGACCAACCCAAGCACGCGTGCTCACGTCGAACAAACGGAGAGATCGACCACTTCCTGGGGGCGTCCTGGCACGCGCTCGGCGGCTCATCTTGGCGGTGCGAGTAGTGCTGCCACACCTGTTGGATGGTGACGCAATGAGCTGGAAAATGGAACACCGACCCGCTGAGCTGGAAGGACAAGTGCTCGGTGTGCCAGCAACCGCTGCGGGTGCAGGGAGACGGCGGTATCGTGACATGGACCGATAGGAACCACTATCACGTTTGGTGCATATTGGATCAGCTGGCCTCAGGGAGGTCCCTCCCACAGGTGGCTCTGGCGGATAGCGCGTCGCACTGGGGACTGGCACCGTGAACTCGCACTCTCTCATAAGCCAAATTCGCGCCAGGTCGGACCTTATTCCGCACCTGCACGGCAGGACAGCGTTGGTGTGGGCGCCCCAAGTCAGGTGATGGCGCAGTTCGAAGAGCCAACTCTGCAGGAGGCGCGGGGATGATGGCAGTTCTGCGAGGCCGACTTCCAGACCGTGTGAAACGCGCCCACCGGGATCGCGGCATCTTAGGTATCTCAACCTCCGTTAACAGTGAGCACGGACAAGCCACTGGCGAGTATTGGATGCGATCACCATCCACCAGGCCCACACCAATTCAGCCACTGCGTGACATGCTGCGCCGGCGAGACCTCTGGTTTGCACGCAACGGTGTCAACGATGTCAAAGAACAGCGAGCTGTGCTGGCGAGCCGGCTTCTCGTGTTCGTCCAGCAGCCCGGCAACGTGAGTAGGAGGCTGTATCGTTTGCGCTAGCGCTGCGACAGGGCCTCGTGAGTTGCAGGTGAACCAGGACTCGCCGCCACGCTACGCGCGCGCCAAATCTCGACGCCGGGTCAGCGCTGGCGGAATGCTTCAGTGATGGTTCGACCCGGATGCGCGGCGTGGCTCGTCGACGCTCGCGAGCCGGCTGTCATCCGAGCCGTATACCACGTACGGCTTGGTCTGCCCCTCGATCACCGTCTCGTCGATGACGATCTTCGCCACGTCCCGCATCGAGGGCAGTTCGTACATGGTGTCGAGCAGCACCGTCTCGAGGATCGTGCGCAGCCCGCGGGCACCGGTCTTTCTCTGCGTGGCGCGATGCGCCACCGCACGCAGCGCCTCGTCGCGGAACTCGAGCTCCGCGCCTTCCATCTCGAACAGGCGCCGGTACTGCTTGGTGAGTGCGTTCTTCGGCTCGGTGAGGATCGAGATCAGCGCGCCCTCGTCGAGCTCATCGAGCGTCGCCACGACCGGCAAGCGGCCGACGAACTCCGGGATCAGCCCGTACTTGATGAGATCCTCGGGCTCGACGTCGTGGAACAGGTCGCTCCCGTGCGGGCGGGCATTGATGCCGCGCACTTCGGAGGTGAAGCCGATGCCGCTCTTCTGCGTGCGGTTAAGAATGATCTTCTCGAGACCCGCGAACGCCCCGCCGCAGATGAACAGGATGTTGCTGGTGTCGACCTGCAGGAACTCCTGCTGCGGGTGCTTGCGGCCACCCTGGGGCGGCACGGAGGCGATGGTCCCTTCGATGAGCTTCAACAGCGCCTGCTGCACGCCCTCGCCAGACACATCGCGCGTGATCGAGGGGTTATCGGACTTGCGCGAGATCTTATCGATCTCGTCGATGTAAACGATGCCGGTCTGAGCCTTCTCGACGTCGTAATCGCACTTCTGCAGCAGTTTCTGAATGATGTTCTCGACGTCCTCGCCGACATAGCCCGCTTCGGTGAGCGTGGTCGCGTCGGCGATCGTGAACGGCACATTCAGCAATCGCGCCAGCGTCTCCGCCAGCAGCGTCTTGCCGCACCCGGTTGGTCCGATGAGCAGGATATTGCTCTTGGCGATCTCGACCTCTTCCTTGGCGCGCCCGCCACCGCCGCTGCGCGTCTGCAGCCGCTTGTAGTGGTTGTAGACGGCCACCGAGAGCACCTTTTTGGCGCGCTCCTGGCCGATGACGTACTCGTCGAGGACCTTCTTGATCTCGTGGGGCTTGGGGAGCTTGTCGCGCGCACGTTCAGCGCGATCCTCGAGCTCCTCGCGGATGATGTCGTTGCACAGCCCGACGCATTCGTCGCACACGAACACCGTGGGGCCGGCGATCAGCTTGCGGACGTCGTGCTGGCTCTTCCCGCAGAACGAGCAGTAGAGCAGCTTGCCGTCGTCGTGGCGGCCGCGCGAATCCTCACTCATTGCTGTGCCTCCTTATAGACTCCGCGCCGCACGACACCAACCGTCGCTCCGGCTCTGCCTTCGTCATCGTGAGTCACCTCGGTGAATGGGCACTCAGACGTCGGTGCCGCGTTCTCAACTCCAATGATTGCTCGCAGCTGCGCGTCGAACTGTCGTCGGCGCCAAGGCGCAATGGTCGGTAGCTCATCAATGCTGCGTGCTGTCCACGCATCAGCTTCGCGGGCAGTGTCCGCGGGCTCGGGTCGTCTAAAGAAAATCACTCTGCCCATGTCATGCCGCCGCGCGTTCAGTCCTGTTCAGTATCCCGTTGCGCCAACCGTTCTCGGTACTTCATGGCTGCGAGCGTATCGGGCCGGCGGTACGCCATGAAGAGACGAAAGTCATGTCCCAGGGCACCAGCGCAAGGCACCGGCTGGCGCCCTCGACCTCGCGACCGCCGCGGCCGCGTGCCGCGCGACGGCGTACCTCAACAGTGCCGGAGGACGGTGTGCGTGAGATGCGTAGTCGTGGTGCTTCAGATGAAGGCGGCCGGACCTCACCAGAGGCCGCGTCGTATCAGCTCAGCCTTCAGCCACTCCGGCAGTTGCATGCGGTGAATGAGGCGCCACCTATCGCCACAACGGCCGCACATGACGGACTTGCCATCTGGCTCCGCACGACCGCTCGCAGTGCGTCGGAACTCCCTGACGACCGACAGGTGCTCCGTGTGCTGGCAAGCGCTCATGCGGCGGCTCTCAACGCCCAGCGGGCCAGTTAGCCTGAGACCGAGCAGGCAGCGCTGCGTTGAAGTCGGCGCCGCAGTGCGGACAGAAGTGCAAGTCCCTCGCGGCTCCGGCGTTGTAGTACTGGTGCAGGCCGCAGTTTGGACAGCGCAGTGCGTTACTGATCAACGCGCCGAAGGCGATGAACATGCCGAGGATCACGCAGAACACCGGCAACTCGAGCGGACTGTGATGCTGAACGTCGACATAGGCGAATCCCCCGAGGCCGAGAGCGCCTGAGAGTCCGAGCAAGATGAGGGAGCATCGGGCGCGCAAGAGTCTTTGGCGGGTCGTGGGCGTCTTCATGGCCGCGAACACTACGGGCACCAGGGTCGCTGCCCGAGCGCGACCCCAGTGCGCGGCCGCGGCGTCAGCCAGCGTTGGCGGGGATTCATGCAGGCTTCTTCACGCCAACGCTCGAGCGGGCATGCGGTGCGGTCGCCAGGCTCAGCGCGAGCGCCGACGGCGCGCCCTTGAGGGCTTTCGGGAATTGCGCGTCGGGATTGCAGCGCGCCCAAGCGAACGCGATGGGATCGATCTGCGAGGGCGGATGTAGCCCTGGCACCTCATGCTCTGTGTGACGGTGGAGCATGCGGTAGGCGAGTTCGCTGAGGGCGAGCGTGCCTATGTGCCCGAGCAAGGCGAGGTCGCGCTGGTCGTACAAGGTCTCTTGTAGCATCGTAATCCTCCTCTCCATGTGCGCGAACACTACCGGCCCTGGGCTTGGCGCACAGGTGCCAAAGGTCATGCGACGTGGGCCCGACACAGTGTCGACTTGGGGGAGGTGTTCTGCGCAAGCAAATCGCCGCGCTGATTGTGCAGCTGATCAGCTTCCTGCGCTCGCTGCGGCCTGCGCACCGATGCCAGGAACCTTGGAGAAGACAGCGACGTTGTTCTCGAGTGCTTCACGTGTGTAGCGATAGCCGAGCTCGATCGTGTGCTCGAAGGCGCGCCAATCGAGCAGGTCGATGCGCCCCAGTGGCGGTTTCAGCACCAGATCCGCGAGTGCGCGTTGACTCACGGTGGCCGCGACGCTGTTGATCATGCTGGCGCGTAGCAGTATCTGCAGGATATTGATCGAGGCGGGACGACGCCTCAGCCACGCCGCCAGATGCCACGCCGAAGGGACCTCGGTCATCTCGATACTCGTCTCCAGCATCCGGTCTGCTCCGGCGTCCACCGCGACAACGGTGCCGTGCAGTGTCTCGCGCATGACATCGACGGGAAGGTTGTTGATGGTCGCGCCGTCCACGTGCACCTGTGCCTGCGTGACCACCGGCGGGAGGATGCCGGGGATGGCCGACGAGGCGCGCAGCCACAGCCATACCAGCCCGTGGCGGTGGATCTCCGCCTGTCCGGTAGTCAGGTTGGCGGACACGCAGAAGTACGGCAATGGCAGATCCTCGATGCAGGTCTCTCCGAACTCTGCGCGCAGCAGCCGTCCGACACGTCGGCCGGCAACGAGCGAGACGAGCGGCAGTGTGTAGTCGCCGAGCGGGTTGGAGGCGACGAACGAGCGACGGAAGCGCTCGATCATCTCCTCGTAGCTCCAACCTGCAGCCCAGCCGGCTCCGACAATGGCGCCGATGCTGGTGGCCCCGATGGCATCGATCGGCAGCCGCGCCTCCTGCAGTGCACGCAGCGCGCCGATGTGAGCAAAGCCGCGTGCCCCGCCGCCCGACAGGACGATACCCAGCGAACGGCCGGTGATCAGCCGTCCGACGCGCGCGATATCTCCCGGGCTGCGCACGTGATGGTGGCGCTTGTGCGGCTGCAGCTCGAGCCAACGCCGCTGACGGAGTGCGCTTTTGGAGCCCTCGTGCAGGAGGACGATCTCGGTGGCCGAGGCCGTGGCTGGATCGTCATGCCTCGCCTGCAGTGCCGCCCAAGCCCGAGGCTCCCGGTCGCACCGCGCCAGCAGCAGCAGCGAATCGGCTTGCCGCAAGCACAGTTTGCTCCAGTTGCTCGCCTGCGGGTCGGAGACATAGAGAACGAAATCGTTGGCGCGCTCGAGGCGGTGAAACCAGTGACTCGTCCGCTCGCTCCCCTCACTGCTCAGCACAAGCTCAGCGCGACCGAATCTCCGAAGTTGCTCGACGAGACTCAAGCCAAATGCGACGGCATCGATCTCCAGCCCATTCGGTACTATCGCGAAGGTTTTTGGCCCTGCGTCCGGTCGAACCTCCGGCCGTTGCAGCGCTTCGATACGCTGGATCAGGTTGTTGGCGATGCGGCGCAGGCTCTGTGGATGGCTCGCCACCAGCTTCTCGAACGTTCTCACCGGGAGTCGGGCGACTTCGGTGTTGCGCAAGGAGATGAGGGTCGCGGTTCTCCGGCCGCCAGAAATGACCTCCATTTCGCCCGCGGTCTCGCCGGCGCCGATCTGCCCCGCCAGCCGGGCTCCGCCAGCGGGTGAGGCGACGTAGACACCGAATACGCCGTTGACCACGACGTACAGGCCGTCCACCGCATCACCCTCATGGAAGAGCGTCGTACCGCCGGGGAGTGAGAACCACTCGACTTCGCGAGCCATTTCCTCCAGCAGCGTGGGGCCCAGATCTCTGAGCAGCGGTAGCGCGGCCAGGAGCGCCAGCAGGTTACGACGCTCCAGGGCACTCTGGATTAAAGTGTCAGGACCCGGGCTCATGACGCATGGCGGCCCCAACCATGCAGCGCAGCAATTCCGGCGGCGGAGGCCTTTAGACTGCGGAGCTTCCGATCGGGGCGCAGCTGGACTGACTCATTTGTATTACGTGGGCTCGAACGGGATCATCATACAATCAAAATGTCGCTGAAGACTCCCGGCCTTCGCATCCGCAATCGCGACGGGATCCGCATGCTCGCCGACTCCCTCGCCCGGGGGCGTAAGAGCCTGGCACGGGCCATGAAAATGCGCGAAGGGTAGCCCTTCATGGTGCGACCTCTCACGGGGTTTCCGCGAGACCTCACCGGGTCGGCGCCGGAGCGGCTCGGGAAGTACCCGCTGCTGGGCGTGATCGGCAAGGGCTCCATGGGTGTCATCTACAAGTCGTTTGACCCGCACATCAAGCGCCCGGTAGCCATCAAGACCATTCGCCGCGACCTGGTCGATGGGGACTGCACCGAGGATTTCCCGGCACGCTTTCGCCAGGAGGCGCAGGCCGCCGGCAGCCTGGCGCATCCCGGCATCGTCGCGGTCTATGAGTACGGCGAGCAGGACGTGTACGCCTACATGGCCATGGAGTACGTGGACGGCCTCAGCCTGCTTGACTGCTTCGAGGACCGGGTGTCCTTCAGCATCGCGCAGGTGGTCGATATCGTGTCCCAACTCCTCGAGGCCCTGCAGTACGCGCATGAGCGCGGCGTGTGGCACCGTGACATCAAGCCGGCCAACATCCTGCTCATGAACAACGGCCGAGTGAAGGTCACGGACTTCGGGATCGCGCGGATCGAGTCTTCCGTGTTGACTCAGTTGGGCGCAATCATGGGAACCCCGGGTTTCATCGCGCCTGAGATGTACTTGAGCGACGCGTTCGACAGTCGCGTCGACCTGTTTGCCGCCGGAGTGGTGCTGTATCAGCTGCTCGCCGGCACGCCGCCATTTGTCGGGTCAGCGGACAAGGTGATGTTCAAGGTCTGTTACGAGACGCCGTTGCCTCCGTCGGTGGCAGGTCGGCTGCCATCGCTGCGACCCTTCGATGCCGTCGTCGTACGCGCGCTCGCCCGACGCCCAGAGGATCGCTTCGCCACCGCCGGGCAGTTTCTCGAAGCGTTGCGGCTGGCCCAAGCGCAGCTGAACAGCGGTCCGCAGGGACCGGATGAAACTATCATCCGCCCGCGCCCGTCCGCCGCTGGAAACTCGCACCCCTCGCTGACGGCTGAGGAGATCGCCCGCGCCGCGCAGGTGCTCGCCGTGCGGGTCGGGCCGATCGCCCATGTCCTGGCCAAGCGCGCCGCGCGACCCGGCTGCAGCCGCGAGCAGTTCGTCGCGGTCCTCGCCGCTCACCTGAGCGACGACGCCGAGCGCGCGGGCTTTCTTCGCGCGCTCGGTTGAGCGCGCGCGGCGGCCAGGTCGGCCGGGGCTATCCTACCAGCAGATCCTGCACGGCACGCACGCTCTGGGAGATCTCGAAGTTGCGAACTGCGACCTCGTAGCTGAGTTGCGCCCCGTTGCGTGTCCAGACGTGCAGCGATGTGGTACCGGCAGCCTCGCCGATCAGCACCACATGGTTCGACGCGACCGCGGTCGCCCGCAGCACGGCGCCGTTGCTGACGGCAATGCGGGTAACGTCGGGCAGATCGAGCACGTGGACCTCGCCGTGGTACAGCGTGAGCGGAGGTCCCTTCGCCAGGTTCCCTGACGGTCGGCTCTCCTCGCCGTCGGACGGCGTGGTGCGCATCCTCGGCGTCGGCGTGGATAGGACCGGCCGTTCCGGTGCAGCCGCAGGCTCTGAACCAGGGCAGATCTGCGTGGCGCCGTTGGCAGCGGCGAGCGCAACTCGCACCACGAGGCTGAGGGGCATCCAGTAACGCTGAAACTTCGCTTTCATTGTTCGGTTCCGCTCTGTTCCGTTCTCGGGACCTGCCGGCCTCCGTTGCGGCGATGCTGCGCGAGTCACCCGGGTGCGCATAGTGACCAACGACACGCCCGAAGCGCGCGCAACGTCGCTGTGTGACTAAAGTCAGGCACCCGTGCGTACCGCTCGCGGATGGGACGCGCACAAAAAGACGCCGGCTGCCCGTTCAGGGCGGCCGGCGTCAGGGGTGAACGCGCCGGTGCGTGAGCGAGCATCACGCGGGCGGTCTTTGCGACTCTCCTGCCACGAGGTGAGGTGTCTGCCAGTTCAAATCGTATTCAATTGAGCCGAGTGCTCCTGGCGATCCGCGCATCGCTTGATGCGTGCGGCATCGCTTCGCCGGGACGCAGGGCAACGGAGGCGCGCACGCCGGACTCGATGCGCCGACGCTCGCGCGCCGCACGTCCGTCCGGTACCACGGGGGCAAGCCGGGTTGAGAGATCGAGGATCATTGGATAGCACTCCGGCTTGACTTTCATGGCGGCGCCTCCTGTTGTGTCGTGGCGCAATCGTGCGCGGCGCTTGTCGCCATTCATAGTGACTAACGACACCCCGGCGCCGCCCTGCGCGCCCTGCAAGTGACCGAAGACACACCACACCGCTCCTGCACGGGCCACCTCTCCAGCGCTGGTGTCCATCTACCAGAAGGCGTTCACGACCGACGCGGCGCCCGAGTCCCA
>Ga0306920_100010190_pt1 | contig 12592 bp, 10 predicted proteins | sample flu12Cox44000170_FD_204666 | JGI IMG/M metagenome (GOLD analysis project Ga0306920, IMG submission 204666) | Lab enrichment of tropical soil microbial communities from Luquillo Experimental Forest, Puerto Rico - flux4day.12C.oxic.44.000.170 (v2)... | ecosystem: Environmental > Terrestrial >...
GCCCTCACGTCTTCAGCTCGCGTCTGAGCTCGTTGAAAAACCGCCAATCAGTATTGTCGGCGATGATCTTCTGGGGCCCCAATTTGATCAGGCCCGCCTCGTGTAAGCGCAAAGCATAGAATCGGATCGTGTCCTCGGCGTCGTACTCCCGCCATTTGTCGTATGAGACTTCGCTGACCGTCCGGAGGGCATAGTCGTAGCGCGGGGTAAAACCGCCGTCGACGAGCCGCCTTGCGACAGCTGGCGGGTCGGTAGCACAGAGGTCAGCGGTCTTGAGGATAGCGCGCAATATGCGCTTGGTCGCCACCGGATGCTTTTTGACATATTCCCGATTGCCGCCCAGCATACAGCAGTAATACTGCGACCATGGTTGGTCCACTGTGGTGCTCAGGATCACGTGACCCACATGACGGGTGCGCAGTTCTTGCGGTTCGGGAGGAAATCCAAGGAAAGCGTCGATCTTGCCCTCGGCAAAAAGCTCCAGCGGCTGGACCGACGGATCAGCGCTGGTGACCCAACGGATGTCTCGTGCGGGATCGAGCCCGACCGCGGCCGCCAGCAAGCTCAGCAACGCGGGCGGAGCCGCGTTGAGTCCCACACTCTTGCCCCTCAGCCCGGTGATGGTGCGGATGTTCTCGCTGGCGAACAACTCGTAACAGCCAATATGCACGCCGCCGAGCACGGTTATCGGTGCGCCCGCATCGATCGCCAGGATGTGATTAACCGCAAAGCTAAGCGTGAAATCGACACGATCAGCGATTGCCTTTGCCGAGCCTTCACGCGCCGGCGTATCGACGTAGACGATTTCGGTAAAACCTTCGGCGCGCAGCGGCTCCTCGGCCGCGTATTGCGGGGCAATGCATATGCCGGAGTTCTTGATAAAGCGCACGGACCTGGTCTCAAGAACCTCTTGCGCGGCCAGCACTCGCGGCGCTTGCACCAGACCCGCGGCACTGGCCGCTGCCAGCGTGGTTAGGAGGCGACGTCGGGTCTGAATCATTGGCATTGCAAGTCCCTTGCCTTTGGCATTCACGCCTTCAGCTCTCGTTTGAGCTCGTTCAGGAAGCGCCAGTCGGTACCCTCTGCGATGATCTTTTGCGGGGTGGACTTGATCAGACCCGCTTCCCGGAGCAGTAGGGCATAGAAGCGGACAGTATCCTCGGCGTCGTAGTCGCGCCACTTGTCGTAGACGACATCGTGCATCGCCTGGAGCGCGTATTCGTATTGGGGCGTGAAACCGCCGTCGACGAGCTGACGTGCGGCAGCCGCCGGCTCGGCGGCGCAGAAATCGGCCGCCTTCAAGATCGCGCGCAACACGCGCTTGGTCGCGACCGGGTGGTTGCGCACATACTCTCGATTGCTCGCGAGCATGCAGCAAAAATATTGCGCCCACGGACGGTCGAGACCGGTGTTGACGAGCACGTGGCCGATCTGCCGGGCCCGCAGCTCCTGCGGTTCGGGCGGCGTACCGACAAACGCGTCGACCCCGCCGTCGGTAAAAAGCTCCATCGGGCTGGGCGACTTGCTGACGACCCAGCGGATGTCCCGGGCGGGGTCGAGCCCGACGCGAGCGACCAGGGCCGAGACGAGCACCAACGGGGTCGAGGTCAGGACCGGAACCGCGACGCTTCTCCCTTTCAGGTCGGTAATGCTGCGAATGTCCTCGCGAGCGAACAGCTCTTGGCAGCCGACGTGCACCCCCGGAGAGGATCGTGATCGCGCCGCCGCCTTCGATCGCCGGCAGCAGCTCGGCGCTGTAATGGGTACCGAAATCGGCATGGTTCTGCGCGAGTGCTTCGTTGATCTCCGCGCTTGATGCCCGCTCGACATGGCGGATGTCGGTGAACCCTTCGGCTCGCAGCAGCGCCTCCGCGACGTATTGCGGAGCACGGCAAATGCCGGGGTCCTTTTCCAGCCGCACGGTCGTGGTTTCCAGGGTCTCCTCCGCGGCCGCCGGCCTACGGAGGAGGCCCGCGGTCCCGGCCAGCGCCATCGTCGTCAGAAAGCGGCGCCGCGTCTGCATTGTCGACATCGGAACCCTCCCTTTCGTTTATGAGTCACGCCTTCAGCTCCGCGTGACCTCGTTCAAAAAGTGCCAATCCGTGCCCTCGGCGATGATGCGCTTGCGAACTGTCGAAGTTTCGACGAACCTCAGCGGCCTGGACGCCCGTGGTGCCAGCCATCGATGTTGCGTTTGAGCTATCGGCATTCGCAGCCTCCCCTTCGCTCGGCACTCTCGCTTTCATTAAAAGCGTCAGTTCGTGCCGTTCGCGACGATTTTTGGCGCTGTGTTTTATTTTTCTCGCGTCGAGACGCCGCAATCTATCGCATTAGCCTTTCCGCCCCGCGCGACTGACGGGGCCGGATTGCCGCCCTTTCTTTTGCGGCAGAAATACACCACTCTGCCTCGGTGTGTGTGAACTATCTCACACTTGAAAAGCTTTTTCGGAGCTGCCTCCGGCGAGATCCCTTGGAGGCGTCATACCCGGATGATCGGCAGCCCGAGCCATAACCTTCTGCTTGTGGCGCCCCTCGCCCAACCAATGGAGAACGAATGACACCTTTCCACCCGCCTGAGCCCATTCGGCTGCAATCGGGCAATGGCCGTAAAGGGGCAATGAGGACGCGTTCCAGCCGCCAAGGCTGAGCGTCCGTTGTGAGTTCAGACGTTATGTCCGTGCCGTAGGCCGGCGGCCCGCCCTGGACGCGCAGTAGAGTACCAGGGTTGCTCGGGCGGACCGAGCCGAGCCTCATGCACGGAGGGCGGACCATGGAGCAGTATACCGAAGCGTTTGTCGGAATTGACACGGCGAAGAACAAGCACGCATTGGCGATAGCCGATCTGGGCCGTGAGGGTGAAGTTCGATATCTCGGCGAGATCGATAGCGCGCCGGTGGCGGTCGAACGAATGATCCGAAAGCTGGCCGGTCGCTACGGAACGCTTTATTTCTGCTATGAAGCGGGCCCGACGGGGGATGGGCTTTACCGCCAGGTTCGCGCTCTGGGTCACGACTGCATCGTGGTCGCGCCTTCGTTGGTGCCGAAGCGCCGGGCGAACGGGTCAAGACCAATCGGCGCGATGCCGTGACGCTGGCGCGGCTGCTGCGCGCCGGGGATCTGACGCCGGTTTGGGTGCCGGACACGGTGCACGAAGCGGTCCGCGATCTTGTCCGGGCGCACGCGGCCGCATCGCAAGATCTTCGCCGCAAGCACCAACAACTGCTGTTGATGTGGCCGTGCGGGACTGCCAAGTTTGGCTGTCAGAGCATTATGCAACGCGCAACCCCGTCGCCGGTATGGTTGAGCAATCAAGCCTTGCACCAACCACCTTTGCGCGCCGGTTCAGTCGTGCAACCGGTTACGCCCCAATGGACTACGTTCATACTGTTCGCATAGAGGAAGCCAAGCAAATCCTTGAGACGACGGATTTCAATGTCGAAACGATTGGTAAGGAGGTAGGCTACGAAGATCCGGCATCGTTCCGACGTTTGTTCAAGCGAAAGTCGGGACTGACGCCTGCTGAGTATCGGCGGTTATTTGGTCGTCGGCGGTTCAAGAGATACCAGTCAGTGCGTGAAACGGCCGATTGACCAACAGCGCGGCTGCACGACGGGCGGAACGACCGTTATTCACCCGCCCCGGCTGAAATCTCGGAGCGCGGATCAACGACGGCTTTGGGGGCATCTTCGCCCATACCCCTGCGTCGCCAGCCACCGGCTGAAGAGTGCCAATTCCAGACCTCCCGCCCTCACTCACGGCCCATCTGTAGGAGATCGGGCGTTCCTTCCGAGCTGTCGTGCTGGTCAATTGTCGACCGGGATTTGCCGGCTTATGGCACCCCGGCCAAATCGGAGATAGCACGCCGGCGCATTGCCTCCGACCCCTGCACCTCGGCGGTCGCGATGGCGCGAAGGAGTTCCTCTCTCGCCGTCGCCGAATCGCCCGCTTGGCGAGCCAGCAGGGCGCGCACCCGGTGCAGTTCGGGATCCCACCAGCGGACCCCGCTCCGTTCGGCTCGTGCTATAGCCTGGTCCAGCGCGGTGGTCGCCTGGTCTGCACGTCCAAGCCGGATCTGCGCTTCTGCGAGAAAGCACAAGAGCGTGGGGTACAAATAATGCGCGCGAAACGACTCGAGCCGCGGCCGATTTTGTTCGATCAATTCGGCGGCCTGGGCCGGCTCGGTCACGGCCAGACCGGCGCCTTTGATGACGCGAGACAGCATTGAATAATAAGCCATTCCGTATTCGTCGGCGAGCGCCGCCATGCGATCTGTCACACTCAAGGCCTGCTGCAGGTCGCGTTCAACGAGATAACGTAGCGCTACCCACGACAGCAGATTGCACAGGTTGCCGGTATGGCCCAGCTGTTCTGCGAGGTTCAACGCACGCTGCGTGAATTTATCGGCTCCCGGCCGGTCGCTCCGGAATGCGTGCAAGAGCATCAGCCTGAGCGCAATGTTGCCCCCGGAATCCAGACCGGTATGGGCTGCCGCTACTCGGTCTGCTTGGGCATTGTAGTGCTTCTCAGCGTCCAGCGTTTCTTGCTCGGCCTCGGCAAACCGCCCCATCATCAGGTGAACGAACGCGAGCATCAAGAAAACGAAACACATCGCGTCCGAATCGCCGGACGTTTGCGCCCGCTCCAACGCCGCGATGGCGACCGCCTCCGACCGAGCCATTTCCCCTTGCACCGCGTAACCGGCAGCCAAGCCGCGGCGTACCGGGAACTCTCGCGGGTCGTCGGGGCGCGCTCGCAACAGTTCGAGTGCGCGCAGAAACGCTGCTTCGGTGGCGGCTGCCGAGTAACTGTGCGCGGCGCCGTTTGCCGCGGCGACCGCGATCTGCAAGTCGAGTTCAAGGGCGTCGCGCTCCGGGTCCGCTGCCACTCCCTCCAGCGCCGCGATACCGCGGGCGAGCTGCGCCGCCGCCTCGACCGCGGCCGAGCGCGACATCGCTTGTTGGCCAGCGCGCAGCCATTGTCGGGCCGCCGGCTCGGCCAGCCCGGCCTCGGTAAGGTGCCGCGCCAGCACCTCGGGCTGCCTGGCGATCAGCCCTGGCCGGATGCGTTCGAGCACATTAGCGATCAGTGCGTGCAGTTGCTGGCGTCGGCTGCGCAGCAGGCTGCTATAGGCGGCGTCCTGCACCAGCGCATGCTTGAAGGTGTAGCTCGACTCGGGCGGAGTGCCGCGGCGGAAGATGAGCCCGGCCTCCTCGAGGCGGGAGAGCGCTTCGAGCAGCGCGGCCTCCGGGGTAGCGGCGACCTCAGCCAAAAGCGCGTAATCGAACTCGCGGCCGATCGCGGCACCGATTTGGGCGATGTCGCGCGCTGTCGACAGCCGGTCAAGCCGCGCCATCAGCGAGTCCTGCAACGTCGCCGGGACAGCGAGCGGCGGCAACGGCCCATAGCTGCGCCGCAGCCCCGATTCGAGCACCGACTTGGTCAGCTCCTCGACGAACAGCGGCACCCCATCAGCGTTGGCGACGATAGCGCGCGTGATCGCCTGGGGCAGCTCGCTGTCGCTGGTCATGCGAGCGATCATCTCGGTGCAGTCGCGCTGGCCGAGCCGGGTAAGGGCTAGTGTCGCGACATGCGCATGCGGACTCCACGGATGTTGGAATTCAGGGCGCGCGGTAACGACCAGCAATACCCGCGCACGGCCGATCGGTTCAATCACGGCGTCGAGCAGCTCGTGCGTCGTCGGGTCAATCCAGTGCGCATCCTCGACCAGGAACAGCACCGGCTGGGCCGCGGCGGCGAGGAATAGCTGCTCAGCGAGCGCCCGCAAGGTGCGCACCTTCTGCAATTCGGGGGAGAGATCGAGGGGCTCATAACGCCCGTCGGAGAGGATGCCAAGCAATGCTGCGAATAACGGGAGCGCCTCCGCTCCGCTTCCCGGCCGCAGCAACCGCTCCAGCCGCTCGAGGCTGAGTGAGGAGGGCTCTGTCGGGATGATGCCGGTGGCGGCGCGTAACTGTACGATGGTCGGATGCAGGGCACTGTCGGTGTGATATGGCGAGCATTGGTAGCGAATGCGGAGGCAGTCGCCGGCGCCGATCCGTTCGCGCAGCTGTTCCGCGATCCGCGACTTGCCGATCCCCGCTTCGCCGGACAGCACGACGACCTGGCCCTCGCCCTCTACTGATAGCCGCCAGCGATCGAGGAGCAGCGCGATTTCGTGGTCGCGCCCGACGAACGGGGTCAGATGAGCCGCCCGGATCGCCGCGAAGCGGCTTTCCGCGGGGAGCTCACCAGTGACCTCGATAATCGGGACCGGCTCGTCGATCCCCTTCAGAACGCGGCTGCCCAGGTCGTGATATGCAAACCAGTCGCCAGCGAGGCGTCGCGTCGCCTCCGACACCACGATGCCGCCCGGCGAAGCCTCGCCCTGCAAGCGTGCGGCGAGATTTGGTGTCTTACCGACGACGCCGTGCTCCTGAGCGTCGCCAGTGCCGACCAACTCCCCGACCACGACTAACCCGGTGGCGATGCCGATGCGCGCGTCGAGTCCGCTCGACGCCCTATCGAGCTGCCGCACTCGACCGACCAATTCCAGTCCGCAACGGATCGCGCGCTCGGCATCGTCCTCGTGCGCCTGCGGATACCCAAAATAAACCAAGACCCCGTCGCCCATGTACTTGGCGATAAACCCGCCGAACTTCTCGGCGACCTCCGACACGGTGCGATGATACAAGGCGAGCAGAGCCGTCAAGTCTTCGGGATCGAGCCGTGCCGCGAGCGTCGTGGAGCCGACCAAATCGCAGAACAGAATTGTTAATTGCCGTCGTTGAGCAGGACGATCGGGCCGGGCCGGGCCGGTTACCGTCGCAGACTGCAGAGTGTCGATTGCACGCAAGATGCGCTTGCGGTGTCCGAGCAGAATGCCAAGTTTTTCGAGATCCGCCTCCGTCAGCTCTGGCAGGGTCTCGACATCGACGGCATTTTCTCGAAACACCGGCTCATACTGCTGCAGACCCAGCCTGCGCAGCCAGGCGCCAATATCCAAAAGCGGCGCTCCCCGTAGCTCGACCCGAGTGAGATCCGGGCCTCACCCTAGATTATCGAAGAAACTGCTCCCGGCGCCATCATACTTTGATCCGGCCGCTGCCTCGCAACTTCTTGGTGGCCCCAAGCAGGAGGCGACTGATGTTAGCGGGGCCCCGAGGGGAATGTCCGCGTGCAGCTCAACTGAGTCGATCGGATCGCGGACGGCGAATGACGGCTGTGGGGCATGAAGAGCGGTTCCCGCCAACAGGCTGAGTGGCGGCTATGGATTCAGAAAGAAGACGATCGCTGGAGCGCTCGGCAACGACGAGGATGCGCCGAAAGCAGCCGTTAGCGTGGTCGCGATCGTAAGGGCGAGTCCGATCCGTAACGCACCTTCAGGACCGCTGGAGCATGGTGGCTCACTTCTCCGGTAGGCCGGCGAGGCGCATGCCGGTGACTAAGAGTTCCAGAACTTCCGGTACCACAAAGTGAAGGTACTCGCGGTAGCCGGCGATGGTCAGCTTGGGGTTGATGGCAAGCGCTCGACTGAGTTCGGCGCGCGCCGCGTCGAGATGGCCGAGATGGGCATTGGCCGCGACTTTGATCCGCATCGGTGTGACATTGCGCGGCCGGTCGTGCAAGGCGCGGTCGGCCCATTCGATCGTTTGTTCGAAGCGTCGCGCGGCGAGATGAGCGAGCGCAATATTACTGGCGTAGAAAGAGGTATACGGATCGAACGGGCTCAAGCGGCGCGCTCGCTCTATGGCTTCGATCGCCGCCTCGGGCTGGTTGCGCGACGCGTGGATATTCCCTCTGGCCGCCCAGGCGTGAGCCACGTTCGGATTGAGCGCGAGAACGCGATCGAGAGCCGCCGCCGCCATCGCCGCCTCGCCGGCCAGGATAAATAGCGCCCAGCCAGCCTGCCAAATCGTTTCGGCGTCATCACGCTCGGCTTCGAGCGCCTGTCGCGCCAGGCAGCAGCCCTCGGTGATGTCCTCATCCGACAGTGCTCCCCACCCCTGAATCCGCTGCTGGGCCCGGCACCGGCCGACCATGGCTGCGGCCGGCGCGTAGGACGGGTCGATCGCCAGCGCCTGTCGGGCAAGGACGATTGCCTCGGCAAAGCCCTCTTCGGTGAAGCGATATGACTGTGCCGATGCGCGCAGATAAAGGTCGTAAGCGGTGAGGTTCGCGGTCGGCTTGCGGCCGGCGCGCTCGATCTCGGATTGGCGCAGCTTTGGTTCGATCGCGCCGGCGACGCTGGATGCGACCTGGTCTTGCAATTCGAAAATGTCGTCGAGCGCGCCGTCGAAGCGGTCGGCCCAGATGTGCGCGCCGGTAGTCGTGTCGATCAATTGCCCGGCAATGCGCACCTGGTTGCCGGCTTTGCGCACGCTGCCTTCGAGCACGTAGCGCACGCCCAACTCCTGCGCCGCCTGCTTCACGTCGACCGGTTTGCCCTTGTAGGTGAAGGCGGAGTTGCGGGCGATAACGAAAAGCCACGGCAGCCGCGCGATTGCCGTCGTGATCTCCTCGACCATGCCGTCAACGAAGTACTCCTGCGCGGCATCGCCAGTCAGGTTCTGAAACGGCAAGACCGCGAGCGATGGCTTGTCGGGCAGCGGCAGCGGAGCTCGGGCCGGCAGCGCGGCGCGGGACGATGCGCCTAGAGCGACACCATAGATGCGCACGGGCCTCGCGATATTCTTGACCCGCTGCTCGCCGAGATCGGCGAAGGCGATGTCGAGGCGGTCGCGCACCTGCTCGTGCGCCGCGGCGCTGAGGCAAATCCCGCCCGGCTCGGCCAGAGCTTCGAGCCTGGCTGCAATGTTGACGCCGTCGCCGAAGATGTCGCCGTCCTCGATGATGATGTCACCGAGATTGATGCCCATGCGAAATTCGATGTGGCGCGCTGCCGGCGCCGCGGCGTTGCGGGCGATCATCTCCCGCTGCACCTCGACCGCGCAGCGCACCGCATCGACGACGCTAGCGAACTCGGCAAGGAGGCCATCGCCGGTGGTTTTGACGATGCGACCCCGATGCTCGGCGATTTTGGGATCGCCGAGTTCACGACGAACCCTACGCAGCGCCGCGAGCGTGCCCTCTTCGTCCTCGCCCATCAGACGCGAATAGCCGGCGACATCGACCGCCAGAATGGCTGCCAATCGTCGCTCGACGCGCTCTCCGCTCATCTCGCCAGCCGGTCCCACGGGGAGATCTGCCGCTGAGGATACGATGGAACTCAGCCTGACGCGAGCACCACTTCGGCGCGGATCTGATGCCCAACCCGGATGACGGATTTCCACCCTCGTGAGCCGTTCGGCTTGCCTCGGGCAACGACCGGAAGGGGGCATGAAGAATTGGGCGCGGACCTGCTCCAGCAGGATGCGACCCGAGCTGAATGTGCTGGTTGGCGGCTCCAACGATACGATCTCGCTGCAGCCGATCATGGAGCCAAGCGAGGATTAGGTGTGTCTTCTAGATGATTCCGATTATTTAAGACCAGTTCCCGACCTACCCGCTACATACTTCGATGGGCCCTTCACCGACTTCCAGTACAAGCTGCGCGCGTCCCACTACCCGTCGCGGCCGAAGGCGCCCGACGACGAATTCGGCATCGCGCCACATACGGATACGAGTTTCCTGACGCGCTTCCCGGGCAGAGCGGCCGTTGTCGGTTCAGCCAAGGGACGTTCGCGGGACGTGGGGCAACGGGCGAGACGCGCCGAAACCGGTCGTTAGACTGCCCCGGGGTTAGCGGGTCAGATCCACCCTGAGCCGACATTCGGAAGGCCCACAGTACTAGCCATCGCGAAACTGATCTCCCGTCTATCGGGTGTGCTTGATTTCGCGTATGAAGAGCACGATGACAGCTCGCAGGCACTCAAATGGCTGCGAAGTGGAAGGCACCTCGGGTCAACGGGCGACGGAACGTCGCCGAGCTTGAAGCGGAGCTAGATAGGCGCACCGCGGAGCGCGACGAGGCTCTGGCTCGTGAGGCTGCGACTGCCGAGGTGCTGCAGGTCATCAATTCTTCGCCCGGCGACCTCGCGCCGGTGTTCGACGCGATATTGGATAAGGCGCACGGCCTCTGCGGAATCGCGCTTGGGGCTCTGCAGCTGTTCGACGGCAGCAAATTTCGCGCCGTTGCGGTGCGCGGCGTCACAGGTACGTTGGCGGAACTGCTTCGCCAGCCATTTGATCCCCCTCCGGGATCCCCGCCGTCGCGGCTGCTCGACGGCGAACGGTTTGTTCAAATCTCTGATGTCGACGAACTGGCTCAGCAACGGCTCAACGATCCGAGGGCGAAGGCCACTGCCCAATACGGATTGCGCACCGTGCTTTTTGTGCCGCTGCGAAAAGACGCCGATCTCCTTGGCTATATCGCTGCCTTTCGAAAGGAGGTTCAGCTCTTCACCGATAGAGAGATTGCGCTGTTGCAGAATTTCGCGGCACAGGCGGTCATCGCGATGGAAAATGCGCGGCTCATCACCGAGACGAGCGAGGCATTGGAACAGCAGACCGCGACCGCCGAGATCCTACGCGTCATCGCCGGCTCACCGGCCGATCTGCAGCCAATCTTCGAAGGGATTGCCGCTGCTGCCGTGAACCTGACAAATGCAGCACTGGCTGGTGTCGTCACCTATGACGGCAGGCTGATGCATCTAGCGGCCATGTATGGCGCCACGCCTGAAGAGCTTCAGAATATCCGGCACGTGTTCCCGATCCCCGCCGACCGCGGCACCGCGACGGGACGCGCGATCCTGACACGACAGATAGCCCGGATTGAGGACATGTCGGCCGATCCCGAATACGCCTACCCAAAGCTTGCGAAGTCGAGTGGGCAGACAGTGCTTGCAGTCCCAATGTTGCGCGACGGCAATCCGGTCGGAGCGATCAACGTCCAGCGCCGCCATGTAGAACCGTTCACCGAAAAAGAGATCGACCTCTTCAAGACCTTTGCTGACCAGGCGGTGATCGCGATGGAAAACGCTCGCCTCCTGGGCGAGCTACGTCAGCGCACCGAGGAAGTGGTGGAGTTGAACCGTGGTCTGGAAGAGCGTGTTGCCGAGCAGGTCGAAGAATTAGGGCGGGTCGGGCGGTTAAAGCGCTTCCTCGCGCCTCAGCTCGCCGAGATGATTGTCTCTCACGGCGACGAGAAAATCCTCGAAAGCCATCGCCGCGAGATCGTCGTCGTGTTTTGCGATCTGCGCGGCTACACCGCCTTCACTGAGACCGCCGAACCCGAAGAGGTTCTCGATTTCCTGCGCGAGTACCACGGCGCGCTGGGGCCGCTGGTCAGTCAGTATGAGGGCACGCTCGATCAGTTCTCGGGTGATGGCATCATGGTGTTCTTCAATGATCCGGTGCCCTGCCCCGACCCGGCCGAGCGCGCGGTCAAGATGGCAATGGCGATGCGTGAACAGGCGGGCAGGCTGATCGCGATTTGGCGCCGCGACGGCTGCGAACTTGGTTTCGGCGCCGGCATCGCACAGGGTTACGCCACATTGGGCCAGATCGGGTTTTCCGAACGCTCCGGCTACACCGCCATCGGCACGGTGTGCAACCTTGCCGCACGATTGTGTTCCGAGGCGAAGGACGGGCAGATCCTAATCAGCAGCCGCGTCGCTCGCGCAGTGGAAGCGGTTGCGATTCTGGAGGATCTCGGAACCCTGGAGCTGAGAGGTTTTCGTCGTCCGGTCGCGGCATTCAACGTCGTGCAGAGCACTAGCGCGGCCGACGCTCGTCCCAATTTGACCGTCCTTGCAAGGCGACCGGAGGCCTGACGCGAGGTCTCAAAGCCACCTCCCGCGACCAGGGCCGAACGGCCGGTGTCGGTTCGGTCAATAGACCTTCGCCGGGGTTCGGGCCAATGGGCGAGACGCGCCGTAACCGGCCGTTCGCGGCTCCTCGATCAAACCCCAAGGTTTGATCCTAAACCGGCCGTTCGTTATTCGCACTCGACGCAGGAATTTTGCTCCGATCACTAGCGACCTGCGCCGCGAGACAACCCTGTGGGAGCATCACCGATCCGAGTATGATCGAGCCGGCAACACGACCCCACGAGGTCGCAAATGAGTCAGGCAACTGAGAGCGCATTAGCCGATCCCCAGCAGGTCATCGCCAATCTCCAGCAGCAGCTCGACGAGCGCACGGCCGAACGTGATGCGTTCCGACGCGAACTCGCTGATTCAAGAGAGCAGCAGAGTGCGACGAGCGAGATCCTGAGCGTGATCTCGCGCTCACCGAGCGACCTCCGGCCGGTATTCGAGGCCATTGTCGCGCGCGCGGCGCAATTGTGCGACGCCGAGCTCAGCTCGGTGTTCCGGTTCGAGGACGGGCGGCTGCACCTTGTGGCTGTCCACGGCCAGTCGCCTGAGGAGGCTGCGGCGGTTCACAGCGTCTTCCCGCGACCGCCCGCCCGGAACTTTATCACCGGCCGCGCCTTTCTCGACAGCCGGCCGGTGCAGATCGAGGACGTGCTGGCCGAGCCCGACTACGACGCGCGCATCCGCGAAGGGCCGCAATCGGTAATCGGCTTTCGCTCGGCTCTCGGAGTGCCGATTTGCCGCGACGGACGCCCGATCGGCGTCATCGGCTGCTTCCG
>Ga0306920_100010191_pt1 | contig 12592 bp, 12 predicted proteins | sample flu12Cox44000170_FD_204666 | JGI IMG/M metagenome (GOLD analysis project Ga0306920, IMG submission 204666) | Lab enrichment of tropical soil microbial communities from Luquillo Experimental Forest, Puerto Rico - flux4day.12C.oxic.44.000.170 (v2)... | ecosystem: Environmental > Terrestrial >...
TCACTAGCCCAGCCGTAGCCGTGCCGAAGCCAAGATGCTCATGCACCTCGATCGACAGCACCGGCAGGCCCATGGCGATCGCGGTGAAGCTGCAGAAGATGATGAAGACGAGCGGGGCGAGACCAGCAAACGCGTCATATTCGCGCGCCGCAAGGTCCCGACTATCGGTGATGGTCGTCACGTCATGCGCCTCTCTGGTCGCGCCGCGTCAGACGAGCGGCGCATCAGGCGCGTTGAGTGACGTTAACGCTTACGGGTGGCGGAAGGGCCTTTGGCGCCTTCGCCGACCGGGAGCCTTGCTCTAGGTGCGTGGCTGCGCCCTGTCAATCAGGGCGCCATGCATTTTAGGGTGGACGCTTCTGGGCGAAGCGCCGCTCAAGCCGCCGCGCTGTGCTCCGAGAGCCGGCGGTCGAGATACACGCTGACCGTGTCGATCAGCTCCTCGACCCGGTTCTCGAAGAAATGGTTCGCGCCTTTGACGGTCGCATGCTCGATCTTGATGCCCTTTTGCGTCTTCACCTTCTCGATGATCGGCATGACTTCGGCGACCGGCGCGACGCGATCCTCGTCGCCATGGACGAAGAGCCCGGAGGAAGGGCAGGGGGCGAGGAAGGAGAAATCGAAGCGATTGGCCATCGGCGCGATCGAGATGAAGCCGTCGATCTCGGGACGGCGCATCAGGAGCTGCATGCCGATCCAGCAGCCGAAGGAGACGCCCGCGATCCAGCATTTGCGGCTGTCGGAGTTGTTCGCCTGCAGCCAATCGAGCGCGGCCGCGGCGTCCGAGAGCTCGCCCTGGCCATAGTCGAAGGTGCCCTGGCTGCGCCCGACGCCCCGGAAATTGAAGCGGAGCACCGCAAAGCCGCGCTGGGCGAAGGCGTAGTAGAGCTTATAGACGATCTGATTGTTCATCGTGCCGCCGAGCTGCGGATGCGGATGCAGCAACAGCGCGACGGGCGCACCCTTCTCCTTGGCCGGATGATAGCGCCCTTCGATGCGCCCATCGGGGCCTGGAAAGATCACTTCGGGCATCGTCGTTACGTCCTTCTTCGCACTCGCTGCGCCTTCGCGCCCCAGGCGTCGCCGGTCTGCGGCTTGACGCGTGGGGGCTTCGACGCCTAGTTGCATGCGCGAGGCCGCCAGCGGCAGCGCGCTGCGCCGAATTCGAGCCGACCCGCTTCTCGGCACGCGATTCGACAGGGTTCCGTGGGGTCGATTTCGTCGATCCACGGCATTAGATATCGGTCGAACGGGGATGTCGCCGGAAAACCTGCGACAGCCCCTCAGATAGGGCGGGCGTCTTATCACTGCAACTGCCGGCGAGTGCAAGCATTTTGCACGCGCGCCGGTCGCGGACCAGCTAGGCCGGAGCAAAGCCGGCACCTCGAGGGGTGGGGGCGTAGAACGGATGATGGCCTCATGAGCCGTGTCTATCTCGATTGGAACGCCACAGCCCCGATTCGTGCCGAAGCCGCGGCCCGCGTGGTCGAGGCGATGTCCGCGACCGGCAATCCGTCCTCGATCCATGCCGAAGGGCGCGCCGCAAGGCTCGTGATCGAGACTGCGCGCCGCGAAGTGGCCAGGCTCGTCGGTGCGCCCGAGGCCGGCGTGATCTTCGCGAGCGGCGGCACCGAGGCGATCGCGACGGCGCTGACGCCGCACTGGCTGGTCGCCGGAACCCCTCTCACCTTCGCAAAGGCGCTGATCGGGGAGAGCGAGCACGCGGCGGTGCTCGCGGGCGGGCGATTCCCCAAGGAAGCAACGTTGCGGGTCACTGTCTCCCCCAACGGACTCATCGACCAGGCGGACCTCGAGGCCGCGATCGCGGCGGCCGAAGGCCCGGTCCTCGTCGCGGTGCAGCTCGCCAATAACGAGACCGGGGTGGTGCAGAAGATCGCCGAGATCGCGGCTCTGGTCCACGCCAAGGGCGGCATCCTCGTCTGCGACGCTGTGCAGGCGGCCGGCAAGCTCGCGCTCGATATCGCGGCGCTCGGCGCCGATGCTTTGATCCTCTCCGGCCATAAGATCGGTGGGCCGCAGGGCACCGGAGCCCTGGTGCTCGCCTCGGAGGCGACTGCGCCGGCCGAGGCGCTGTTGCGCGGCGGCGGCCAGGAATTGGGGCATCGTGCCGGCACCGAGGCCGTTGCGGCCATTGCGGGCTTCGGGATCGCGGTGGCGCTCGCCGCAGCCGAGCTCGACGAGGTCGTTCCGCGCATGGCCGCTCTGCGTGACAGGCTCGAGGCGGCTGTGCTCGCCAAGGTGCCTGAGGCCGTGATTTTCGGGCGGGAGGTGCAGCGCCTGCCGAACACCTCGCTCATCGGCATCGACGGCGCCTCGGCTGCGACCTTGCTGATGGCGCTTGATCTTTCGGGCTTTGCCGTGTCATCGGGATCGGCATGCTCGTCCGGCAAGGTGAAGCGGTCCCATGTGCTCGACGCGATGGGGGTGCCGCAGCGCCTCGCGGAGAGCGCGATCCGCGTCAGCCTCGGGCGCGGAACGAGCGATGACGATATCCTCCGTTTCGTCGAGGCCTTCGAAACGGCGGCAAAATGCCTATATAAGAGGGCGAACGCGGCATAAGCTGCGGCGAGACATCAATCCGGCGGCCCTTGAAACCGCGCAGGAGACCGAAATGCCGGCTGTTCAAGAGACGGTCGACCGCGTCAAAGCGATCGACGTTGACCAATATAAATGGGGTTTCGTCACCTCGGTCGAAAGCGATATGGCCCCGCAGGGCCTCTCCGAAGAGGTGATCCGCTTCATCTCGGCGAAGAAGGAGGAGCCGGACTGGCTGCTCGAATGGCGCCTTGAGGCCTATCGCCGCTGGCGCACCATGGAAGAGCCCAATTGGGCGCGGGTGCACCATCCGAAGATCGATTATGACGAGCTCTATTATTACGCCGCCCCCAAGAAGGGACAGGGCCCGGCCTCGCTCGAGGAGGTCGATCCCGAGGTGCTCAAGACCTTCGAGAAGCTCGGCATCCCGTTGAAGGAGCAGGCGGTTCTTGCCGGCGTCGAGGGCGCGCGGGTCGCAGTCGACGCCGTCTTCGATTCCGTCTCGGTCGCGACCACCTTCAAGGAGGAGCTCGCCAAGGCCGGCGTGATCTTCTGTCCGATCTCGGAGGCGGTGCGCGAGCATCCCGAGCTCGTGCGCAAATATCTCGGCTCGGTCGTGCCGGTGACCGATAATTTCTTCGCAACTCTCAACTCGGCGGTCTTCACCGACGGGTCCTTCGTCTATGTGCCAAAGGGCGTGCGCTGCCCAATGGAGCTCTCGACCTATTTCCGCATCAACGAGCAGAAGACCGGGCAATTCGAGCGCACCTTGATCATCGCCGATGCCGGCTCCTACGTGTCCTATCTCGAAGGCTGCACGGCGCCGAAGCGCGACGAGAACCAGCTGCACGCGGCCGTCGTCGAGCTCGTCGCGCTCGACGACGCCGAGATCAAATATTCAACCGTCCAGAACTGGTTCCCCGGCGACAAGGACGGCAATGGCGGCATCTACAACTTCGTCACCAAGCGCGGCGACTGTCGCGGCAACAACGCCAAGATCTCCTGGACCCAGGTCGAGACCGGATCGGCGATCACCTGGAAATACCCGTCCTGCATCCTGCGCGGCGACAATACGCAAGGCGAGTTCTACTCGATCGCGGTGTCAAACGGGCATCAGCAGGTTGATTCGGGCACCAAGATGCTGCATCTCGGCAAGAACACCACGAGCCGCATCATCTCGAAGGGCATCGCGGCCGGGCGCTCCGAGAACACCTATCGCGGGCTCGTTTCGGCCCATCGCAAGGCAACGGGCGCGCGCAACTTCACCAATTGCGATTCGCTCTTGATCGGCCAGGACTGCGGCGCACACACCGTGCCTTATATCGAGAGCAAGAACGCCTCGGCGGTGTTCGAGCATGAGGCGACGACCTCGAAGATCGGCGAGGACCAGCTCTTCTATTGCCGGCAGCGTGGGCTCAACCCCGAGGAGGCTGTGGCGCTCATCGTCAACGGCTTCGTCAAGGACGTGCTGCAGCAATTGCCGATGGAATTCGCGGTCGAGGCGCAAAAGCTGATCGCGGTGAGCCTCGAGGGAAGCGTCGGCTGATGACGAGGGGTAAGGGCGCGAGGCGGCCGAAGAACGGCGCGGACATGCCGCGCGCCTCGCGCAACCCCGACCGCTGAAACCCCAGCCGCACAGACAACACGATACCTACGGATCATATGATGCTCGACATTCGCAATCTCCACGCCGAGATCGACGGCAAGCCGATCCTCAAGGGCGTCTCGCTGACCGTGAAGCCAGGCGAGGTCGCGGCGATCATGGGGCCGAACGGCTCGGGCAAATCGACCCTGTCCTATGTGATCGCCGGCAAGGACGAGTACGAGGTGACGCAGGGCGAGGTGCTGCTCGACGGCGAGAACCTGCTCGAGATGGAGCCCGACGAGCGCGCCGCAAAGGGCCTCTTCCTCGCCTTCCAATACCCGATGGAGATCCCGGGCGTCGCCACCATGACCTTCCTCAAGGCGGCGATGAATGCGCAGCGCAAGCAGCGCGGCGAAGAGGAGATCTCGCCCTCGGAGTTCATCCGCAGCGTCAACCGGGCTGCCGATAGCCTCGGCATCTCGAAGGAGATGCTACGGCGTGCGCTGAATGTTGGCTTCTCGGGCGGCGAGAAGAAGCGCATGGAGATTCTGCAGATGGCGCTCCTCGAGCCCAGCATGTGCGTGCTGGACGAGACCGATTCCGGCCTCGACATCGATGCGCTGCGCATCGTCGCCGACGGCGTCAACGCGCTTCGCGCCGAGGACCGCGCCTTCCTGGTGATCACCCACTATCAGCGCCTCCTGTCGCATATCGTGCCGGACACCGTGCATGTGATGTCGGATGGGCGGATCGTGCGATCGGGCGGCCCCGAGCTCGCCCTCGAGCTCGAGGCGAAGGGCTATGCCGACTACGCCTCGTCGGCGGCTGCGTGACGCCATGACCGTCGTGACCCCCGTGCGGACCAAGGCCGAGACGGCGCTAACGGCGCAGTTCGAGGCCCTGCGGGCCGAGCTGCCGAAGGAGGGGCTTGCCGCCCGCGAGGAGGCGATCTCGACCTTCGCGGCGATGGGCCTGCCGCATCGGCGCGTCGAGGCCTATCACTATACCGATCTGCGCAATCTGTTGCGCGAGGCGGCACCACTTGCTCCCGCGGCGAAGGGTAAGAAGAAGGCTGCCAAGGGCGAGCAGGCCCTCGCCGCGCGCAACCTGCTCGGCGGGGTCGAGACGCATGAAATCATCATCATCAATGGCCGGCTTCCGGGCGCCCTTGCCTTGCCGGCCGGCGTGACCTTGAGCGTCGGCGCCGATACGGCGCCCACCATCCTCGATGGCGCCGACGCCGTCGTCTCGCTCAACACGGCGCTGGCGCGCGAGACGGTGACGCTCGAGGTTGCAGCCGGCGTCACGCTGGAGCGGCCGCTGCACGTCGCCTTCACCCAGGAGGCAGGCGCCCCACAGGCCGTGTTCGCGCGGTTGAAGCTCGGTCTCGGCGAGGGCGCGTCCGCCACGCTCATCGAGACGCTCACCGGGCCCTCCGGCATCGCGACGCAGACGAATATCGCCGTCGAGATCGCGGTCGCGGACAAGGCGCGCCTCACCCATGTGCGCGTCGCGGCCGAAGGGGACGACACCTTCTCGCTCACGAGCCTTGGCCTGTCGCTCGGTCGCGAGGCCGAGGCGCTGAGCCTCTCGCTGGCGCAGGGCAGCCGGATCGCGCGTCACCAGATCCTGGCGCGTCTCCTGGGCGAAGATGCGAAGCTCAAGCTCGCAGGCGCCGCGATGCTCGATCAAGCGCGCCATTCGGATGTCACGCTCGTCGTCGATCACGCCGTGCCAGGCGGGCAGAGCCGTGAATTGTTCAAGACGGTCATCGAAGATCGCGCAGCCGGTGTCTTCCAGGGCAAGATCATCGTGCGCCCGCATGCGCAGAAGACCGACGGCAAGATGATGTCGGCGGCGCTTCTCCTGTCGGAGGACGCCGCGATGAGCAACAAGCCCGAGCTCGAGATCTTCGCCGACGACGTCCAATGCGGCCATGGGGCGACCTGCGGCGCGCTCGACGACGATCTCCTCTTCTATCTCATGGCGCGCGGCATTCCGCGCCGCGATGCCCAGGCTTTGCTTATCCGCTCCTTCCTCGGCGAGGCCATCGACGAGGTGCAGGACGAGGCGCTGCACGAGGCGCTCGGGCGCATCGTCGACGGGTGGCTCTCCCGCAGGGGCGAAAAGGATGGCGTGTCATGACCGTGCATGTCCCCTCGGCTCCCTATGACCTCGCGCGGGTGCGCTCGGATTTCCCGATCCTGTCGCAGAAAGTCTATGGGCAGCCTCTCGTCTATCTCGACAATGGCGCCTCGGCCCAGAAGCCGCGCCTGGTGATGGATGCGATGCGCGAGCTGATGGAGACGGGCTACTCCAACGTGCATCGCGGCCTCCACTACATGGCCAATGCCTCGACCGAGGCCTTCGAGGCGGCACGCGAGAAGGCGCGCGCCTTCATCAATGCCGGCTCGACGGACGAGATCATCTTCACCCGCTCGGTGACGGGTTCGATCAACCTCGTCGCCTCGAGCTATGGCGGCACCGAGATCAAGCCGGACGACGAGATCGTGCTCTCGATCATGGAGCACCACTCCAACATCGTGCCCTGGCACTATCACCGCGAGCGCAACGGCGCGGTGATCAAATGGGCCGGCGTCGACGATGACGGCGTGTTCGATCTCGACGGGTTCGCGAAGCTTCTGACGCCGCGCACCCGCATGGTCGCGATCACCCATATGTCGAATGTGCTCGGCACGGTGACGCCGTTGAAGGAGATCGTGGCACTCGCCCATGCCCGGGGCATCCCGGTGCTCGCAGATGGCGCGCAGGCCGTCGTGCATATGCCGGTCGATGTGCGCGACCTCGACATCGATTTCTATGGCTTCACCGGCCATAAGCTCTACGGTCCGACCGGCATAGGCGTGCTCTACGCCAAGCGCCAATGGCTCGAGCGCATGCGCCCCTATGAGGGCGGTGGCGAGATGATCGCCGAGGTCACGACCGACACGATCACCTATAATGATCCGCCGCATAAATTCGAGGCGGGCACCCCGCCCATTGTGCAGGCGGTGGGCTTAGGCGCCGCGATCGACTATGTGACGGCGCTCGGCAAGGACAAGATCCAGGCCCATGAGGCCGCTTTGCGCGACCACGCCCACGAGGTGCTGTCGCGCATGAATTCCATCCGCATTATCGGCAACGCGCCGGGCAAGGGCGCCATCATCTCCTTCGAGATGAAGGGCGCGCATGCTCATGACGTCGCGACGGTGATCGACCGTTCGGGGGTCGCGGTGCGCGCCGGGACCCATTGTGCCATGCCGCTGCTCAAGCGCTTCGGCACGACCTCGACCTGCCGTGCGTCCTTCGGGCTCTACAACACGCATGAGGAAGTCGATATGCTGGCCAGGGCCTTGCGCAAGGCCGAGACATTGTTTGCCTGAGGAGGCGCGTTGTGGACGCACCGCTCACCACTGAAGAGCCGGTCGGGGGGCAGGATAAGGTTCCTGCCAAGGACGCGGCCGTCGCCGAAACGCCGAACCGCCCGCAGATCTCGGCCGAAGGTGCGCTGGAGCCCGGCGAGATCGAGCGGATGACCGACGAGATCGTCGCGGCGCTGAAAACCGTCTACGACCCCGAGATCCCGGCCGATATCTACGAACTCGGCCTGATCTACCGCGTCGACATCGCCGATGACCGGACGGTCGCTATCGACATGACCTTGACGGCGCCGGCCTGCCCGGTCGCAGGCGAGATGCCGAAATGGGTGCAGGACGCGGTCGAGGCGGTGCCCGGTGTGCAATCCGCCACCGTCAACATGGTGTTCGATCCCCCGTGGGACCAAAGCCGCATGTCGGACGAGGCCCGCATGGCCCTCGATATGTGGTAGGGCGCTTTCTTCCTTCTCCCGCCTTGCGGCGCCTTGCGACGGCGCCTTGCGGGAGGAGGAAGTTACGTCGCGAGGCCGTATCGCTGGGCGCAGTTTTCGGCGACGTGGTCGAGCTTGGCGCGTGTCTCGTGCGGGAAGGGGTCGCTGAAGGCGGCCGAGGCGGAGAGCCATTGCGTCACCATCTCGCGCTTGCTCATGAAGGCTGCGGTTCCCGCGAATTTGCACTCGCAATAATGGGCGACGAGGCCCGGCTTGCCGGCGAGATCCTGGCGTGCGCGGCGCGACATGCTCGCTTCGAGCGTCCTGTCCTGACCTGCCACAACCTCGTCGCGACAGGTGGCGACGTCGGCGAGCTCAAGCATGCGATGCTCCATGACGGGTGTATTGGCCACGATCTCGTCCGGGGCATCGGCGACGATCGAGCCGCGATGCGCGAGGGTCGCGGCGGTGAGGAGCGCGGCCAATCCTGCGACGCTCAAGATGACACGGTTCATGTCGATCTCCAATCGAGGGCCGTCGCCTCCCTTCCAGCGAGGTCATGAGATTCGCATGATTTTGGGGCGATATAGCGGCTTGTCGGCAAGCAGCTTTCGTTCTCACTACGGAACCGGCCGGGAATCAGGGAAAAATGTCGGTGGATCAACCGATGATAATGATGGCGGCGCTGCTGCTCTGCGGGGGCAGCACGGTCATCGGCTCGGGGGCGCAGGCCAAGGGCGTTTGCTCCGATGCCCTCGGGGGCGAGCCGGCTGTGCCCCTTGCCATGGCCCGCATCGTCGGGCCATCGCCGCGCAGCTATTTTGTGCTGTCGGAGTCGCCAAAGACGCCGGATTGTCCGTCGACGGCGGCTCAGTGCCGTGCCAGGGCCTTCGTGGTGCCGGGCGATGACCTCGTCGTCGTCGGTGGGCCGGTCGCGGGCTTTCGCTGCGCCGTCTATCGCTCTGCATCCGGGGCCGAGACCACGGGCTTCCTCCCGGAAGCCGCATTGGCGATCTCGCGTGACGTCGAGATCAAGCCTGAGGCTTTCGTGGGAGAATGGCGTCGCGACGATGAGGCCTCCATCACGCTCGCTTTGGCAAAAGGCGGGCGGGCGATCACGGTCGATGGAGCTGCGACTTATGGTGGTTCCGACCCCGAACGGGTGAAGCGCGGCGACGTCAATGCCGGGGAATTGTCCGGAACCGTCGAGCCGCAGGGCAACAGCCTCGCGCTTGGCGATGGCTATGACGGCGTCGGCGCCCCGATGCCGACCGATAATTTCGATTGCCGTGCGCGCCTGCGTCTTTTCGGCCGCTATCTCGCTGTTGAGGACAATTCGGCCTGCGGGGGGATGAATGTTACGTTCTCGGGGTTTTATACGCGGACCAAATGAGACGCGTGCGAACGGAGCCCGGCTCTCGCCTGCCTCTCGACGCCGAGCAACGGAGTGCTTATTTGTGGGCTGTAGGCTTTGTCGCCGGGCCTTGAACCCGGTGGATGAGGAGGATGGTGATGGGAGTGCAGCTTCGCCGCTTTCAGGTCATGAGCTTGACCGAGGCCGCTGCCGAGCGGGTGCGCGATATCGTTGCGCGATCGGAGACGCCGATCATCGGCGTGCGCGTCGGCGTGCGCAATGGCGGCTGCGCCGGCATGGCCTATACGGTCGAGCTCGCCGAGGCCGCGGAGCCCGGTGACGACGTCGTCGAGGATAAGGGGGCGAAGGTGCTCGTCGATCCGAAGGCGGTGCTCTTCCTGCTCGGCACGCGCATGGATTACCGCACCGACAAATTCGCCTCGCAATTCGTGTTCGAGAACCCGAACCAGACCTCGGCCTGCGGTTGCGGCGAATCGGTCGCGATCGAGCCGGTCAAGCCCGAGGCGCTGACGGCCTGAGCCGGCGGCTTCGGGGGATCTCCCCATGATGGATCCGCGCGCCATCGCGGATATCTTTGCGCCCTTCGGCCCAGTGCGGCTGAAGCGCATGTTCAGCGGCCATGGCGTGTTCGTCGACGAGCTCTGCATCGCGCTCGAGCTCTCGGGCGAGATCTTCCTCAAGGCGGATGGCGAGACCGACGCGAGCTTCGCTGCAGCTGGATCGCGGCCCTTCAGCTATCAGCGGGCCGGGAAGATCACGAAGGTCGGATTCTGGCGCCTTCCCGACGATGCCTTCGAGGATGAGGAGGAGCTGCGGCGCTGGTGCGATCTCGCTCTCGGCGCTGCTCGACGCGCCGCGCTGCGCAAGCCCAAATCCCCGCGCAAGCCCAAAGCTGGACGCGAGGCCCGGCCGGCCTCAGGCGTCAGGCGGCCTCGCGCTGCGCCAATGGCAGGCCGAGCGCGTCCCAAACCTCCCTGAGAGCCTCGACGAAGACCGCGATCAGCTCAGGCGTATGGAAGGGGCCCGGCGTCACGCGCAGCCGCTCGCTGCCGCGCGCCACCGTCGGGTAGTTGATCGGCTGCACGTAGAGGTCGTGGCGTTCGATCAGCCGGTCGCTCGCAGCCTTGCACAGCACCGGATCGCCGACCATTACCGGCACGATATGCGAGGGGCTCGCCAGCATCGGGATGCCGGCAGCCTGAAGCCCGGCCTTGAGGCGGGCGACGGCGAGCGCCTGCCCCTCGCGCTCGGCGGCCGACGCCTTGAGATGGCGGATCGAGGCGGTCGCGGCTGCGACGATGGGCGGCGGCAGGGTGGTGGTGAAGATGAAGCCCGGCGCCATCGAGCGCACGAGATCGACGACCGTCGCCTGCGCCGCGATGTAGCCGCCATGGCAGCCGAAGGCCTTGGCGAGCGTGCCCTCGATCACGTCGATGCGGTGGAGCGCAGCGTCGCGCTCGGCGATGCCCGCGCCGCGCGCCCCGTAGAGGCCGACCGCGTGCACCTCGTCGATATAGGTCATGGCGCCGTAGCGTTCGGCGAGGTCGCAAATGGCGTGGATCGGCGCGATGTCGCCGTCCATCGAATAAAGGCTCTCGAAGACGATGAGCTTCGGCCGGCGCTCGCCCGCCTCGATAAGGAGGGTGCGCAGATGGTCGAGATCGTTATGGCGGAAGATGACCTTCTCGCGCCCGGATTGGCGCACGCCCTCGATCATCGAGTTGTGGTTGCCGGCGTCCGACAGGATGAGACAATCTTCGAGCGCCCGCGCGATGGTCGCGATGCCCGTCTGGTTCGACACATAGCCCGAGGTGAAGACAAGCGCCGCAGGCTTGGCGTGGAGATCGGCGAGCTCGCGCTCAAGCGCCACGATCGGCGCATGGTTGCCGGCGATGTTGCGCGTGCCGCCGGCACCGACCCCCATGGCGCGCGCCGCCTCGCAGGCCGCCTCGACGACCTTCGGATGGCGGCTCATGCCTAGATAATCGTTGGAGCACCAGACAGTGATGCGGCGCGGACCGTCTTGTGTCTCGCGGATGGCGAAAGGAGGCTTTGCGGCCTCGCGCGCGAGCTCGGTGAAGACGCGATAGCGGCCTTCGGCCCTGATGCGTTCGATATGAGCGCCGAGCGCTCCATCATAGTCGAATGATGTGTGAGCCCTCATCCGACACAAAGCCTCCTCCATACGCATTCTGAGCCCGGCGCTCGCTGCGAGCAAGTCAAGCTTACCGGCTCGGCGGCGCTGGCACGCCTGGACGAATTGTCGCTTCGCCTGGCTTTCCGGCGGGACGAATTGTCTCACGGCGCGACAACTAGCATAGCCGATTGCGGCGCATCTTGTAGGAATAAGCGCTAAACCGGGTTCAGCGGGCGGCGGACCGTGGTCCGCACCACCCGAAAATACTCAGCTTCCCGACCGAACCGAGCGCAGGAGGAAGCTTGGCACGTGATCGCCGAGGCCGAGCACGGCAGGCTCTGATTCCTGGTGCTGGCGGCGCGGCTTCTGATGCCCCTCATGCGTCCGCGGGGCGGGGACGTGGTCATGCGCCGGGGCGGGGCGCTCCGACCTCGCCGGAGCCGCATGCCGCTCTTGGGCTGCGCCCGTCTTCTTGGCACCGCTCTTGCCGGTCTGCGCGGTGGGCGCGGCGCGACGCGCGGCACCGGCGCGCGAGCGCTCGGGATGCGCCTTGCGAGGCGCAGGGTCATGCCCCATCACGCCACGCCCTTCGCCTTCGGCGCTCTGCGGCCCGTCCCAGGCGATAGGCTGGCCGATCAGCTTCTCGATGGCGTCGAGCGACTTCTTGTCCTCGGGCGTGACGAGAGTGATGGCGGTACCTTGCAGCCCGGCGCGGCCTGTGCGCCCGATACGGTGCACATAATCCTCGGAGTGGTGCGGCACGTCGTAGTTGAAGATATGGCTCACCGCCGGGATGTCGAGGCCGCGTGCCGCGACGTCGCTTGCCACGAGGAATTTCGTGGTGCCCTGGCGGAAGCTGTCCAGCGCCCGCATGCGCGAAGTCTGGTCCATGTCGCCATGCAGCGCCGCGACCGAGAATTCATGCCGCTGCAGGGAGCGGAAGAGTTCCACCACCGAGCGCTTGCGGTTGCAGAAGATGATCGCGTTCTTCAGATCGGGCGCAGAGATCAACTGGCGCAAGGTCTCGCGCTTCTCATAATCGCGCCCGCCGGCGGCGACGAGGCTCTGCTTGATGGTCGTCGCGGTCGAAGCCGGCCGTGCCACCTCGATCTGGATCGGATTGTGCAGGAA
>Ga0306920_100010193_pt1 | contig 12591 bp, 6 predicted proteins | sample flu12Cox44000170_FD_204666 | JGI IMG/M metagenome (GOLD analysis project Ga0306920, IMG submission 204666) | Lab enrichment of tropical soil microbial communities from Luquillo Experimental Forest, Puerto Rico - flux4day.12C.oxic.44.000.170 (v2)... | ecosystem: Environmental > Terrestrial >...
GGCCATGAAGGTCTTCACCAAGCTGGCCAAGCCCGAGAAGATGGCCTGGATGTTCGACTACCGCATCGACTGGGACGCCCCCGTCGCCCCGGCCGCTCTGCAGAACGCCTGATCCTGGCGTGCCGGCCCGGCCGCCGCGGCGCCCGGCCGCCGCGGCGGCCGGGCGCCGGCGATTCACCCCCTCAACGGGTGAGGCGAGTGACGGAAGCCCGCGAGATCCTTGGCGTGACCCGCATCCGCTATGAGGCTCGGAGGCCAGGAACGTCTGATGACGATCCTATTCATCGTGGTCGTGCTGGCCGCCAGCGTGGTGCTGGTGGCCATTGTCGCATGGGCATCGCGCCGGCTGCTCGGATTGCCGGTCGGCACGGTGCGGGCGCTGATCGCGGGCCTGCTGGGCTTCGCGGCCGCCCTGTTCGTGGGGCGATTGCTGCGGGCGGCTCAGCCAGGGCACCCGGGCGCCTTCGCCACCGTGGCCATAGGCGTTCCCCTGGTCGTCGCGATGATCTTCATCGTGGGGGCCGAGGTGCTCGTGCCGAACGGGGCGCTGCCCGGACCGATGGAGATGATCCAGGGCACACGGCGAGCGGTCGCACGCTCGCGGCGCTACTCGCAGATCAGCCGGATCGCGGTACGGCACGGCTTGGGCCCCTACCTGCGCGGGCGGCCATTGCGCGGCGGGGACGGCGGGGGCCGGGCAGCGCTCGCGGCGTCGCTGCGCAGCGCCCTCGAGGAGGCGGGGGTTACCTTCGTCAAGCTAGGCCAGCTAATGTCCACCCGCAGTGATCTGCTTCCGGAGGAGTTCATTTCCGAGCTCTCCCGGCTCCAGGATCGGGCTGAGCCAGCCCCCTGGGAACAAGTGGCCGAGGTGATAGCCCAGTCGCTCGGCGCGCCCCCCGAGCAAGTGTTCACCGATTTCCAGCAGAAGCCGGCCGCGGCCGCGTCGATCGCCCAGGTGCATAAGGCACGGCTGCGCTGCGACAACGGCCCTGACGCCGAAGTGGCGGTGAAGGTCCAGCGACCGGGGATCAGGGCTCCTGTGGAACAGGACCTGGACATCTTGCTGCGCCTGGCGGCCAAGCTCGAGGACCGGGCCCGGTGGGCGCGTGCGGTCGGCACGGTCAGCGTAGCCCGCGGATTCGCCGCCGCCATGCGGGAGGAGCTCGACTTCCGGGTGGAGGCACGCAACATGGCGGCCGTGGCAGCCAACTGGGCCGACCAGCAACGGGCGATCGGCGGAAACGTCCAGGTGGTGATTCCGGCGGCGCACGAGCGGCTGTGCGCCGAGCGCGTGCTCACCATCGACTGGCTTGACGGTGTCAACCTGAGCGCGGCGGACCAGTTGCTCGACGACCGCGGGCTCGACCGGGCACAGCTGGCCAGTGCCCTGCTGCGCAGCATGATCTACCAGATCAGCGAGGGCGGCGTGTTCCATGCCGACCCGCACCCGGGCAACATCATGGTGCTTTCCGACGGCCGCCTCGCACTGCTTGACTTCGGCTCCGTCGGCCGCCTCGACGCGCAGCAGCGGTCCGCGCTGCGCGACCTGCTGGTCTCGCTGGGGCGCGGCGATCCCGCCGCGTTCCGGGACGCCCTGCTGGACCTCGTCTCCCGTCCCGATGACGTCGACGAAATGGGACTGGAGCGGTCCCTTGGCCAGTTCATGGCGCGCCACCTCGCCGGCGGCACGGCGGCGACAGGCGAGATGTTCACCGACCTGTTCCGTCTGGCCGCAGGCTTTGAACTGGCGATTCCGCCCGAGATCGCGACCGTGCTGCGCGCGCTCGGCACCCTGTCAGGCACCCTCACCCTGCTGACGCCCGGGGTGGACATAGCCGCCGAAGCGCGCTCGTACGCGGCCAGCCGCGTGACCGGGCAGGCGACGCTGCGAGCCGCGCCGAAGACCGCCGCAGACGAGCTGATGTCCCTGCTTCCGGTGCTGCGCCGGCTGCCGCGGCGGTTCGACCGCGTCAGCAGCGCGCTGGAGCGAGGCCGGCTCAGCGTCAACGTGCGGCTCTTCGCCGATGAACGGGACCGCCGGGTGGTCACCCGGCTCACCCACCAGTTCCTCCTGACGTTCCTCGGCGCGGCGACGGGCATCGCCGGAGCGCTCCTGCTCGGCGTTACCAGCGGCCCGGCGATCACCCCCAACGTGAGCCTCAGCCAGCTGATCGGCTACAACCTGCTGATCCTCGCCGCCGTAGCGGCGCTGCGCGTGCTCTACACGATCTTCAGGGACCGGTAATCGCCTCAGCCGCCCGTGCCGGTGCCGAGCTGGATGGCCTTGACGATCAGCAGGACCACCGACACCACCAGGTAGGCGCGCAGCATTCCCATGCCGAGCTTGGTGCCCTCCGACCACTGCACCGGCTTGAGCAGCGCCAGCGGCGGCATCCGCCAGTTCATCCGCTCCGTTGCCGACATGGTGGTCTTCGGGTGCGGCTCGCGTGGCGGCCTGCGGGATCTGGTGGCAGACAGCCAGCCCATATAGAGGATCGCGCCGACGATCAGGCCGACGCCGATCCAGATGGCGGCCTTGGCCGAGTCCAGGTGCGAGAACAAGGTTGTGACGACCAGCGTGCCGGACAGGTCGACCAGCACGCCGACGATGATCGCGGCAACGATGTTCAGCCATCGGGGGTTGACCCAGGGACCGAGCACCTCGCGGTCATTGCAGAGCAGCAGCAGGAAGCAGGACGCGCTCGGCAGCAGGATGCCGGCAAGCGCCTGGACCGACGTGGTGAGCAGGCCGAGTGGCGCGCCCGGGATCAGCACGATGCCGGCCGCGACCGCGATCATCGCCGTGTAGCTGGCGTAGAACGGCTTGGCGTCCTTGAACGAGCGGTGCAGCGAGTGCTTGATCCCGAACACGTCGCCGAACGCGTAGCTCGTGGAGAGCGTGACGGCCGCGGCGCCGATGATGCTGGCGTCGAGCAGCACGATCGAGAAAGCCGCGCCGTACCACCGGCCGTGTTCCCTCAGGGTCAGCGCGGTGTTGAGCGCGTCGGTGAAATGGCCGGCGGCACCGGGCACGGTCGCCGCGAACACGCCGACGATGAGGACCGCCGCGGCACCGCCGACCACGACGAACGCGCCGAGCGTGGTGTCCGCACGCTCGTAGGGGATGAACCGCGGGGTGATCCGCTTGTCGATGACGTTGGACTGCTGGAAGAACAGCTGCCAGGGGGCGACGGTCGTGCCCACGATCGCGATGATCAGCAGGACCGCGTCGGAGCTGACGCCGCCCTGCACGCCGGGCACGACGAAGTGGTAGGCGATCGAGCTCCAGTGCGGATGGGAAGTCAGGGCGAGCGGGATCAGGAGGATGCTCACCGCGATGAACCCGAACATCGCCTGCTCCCAGCGCCGGAAGCTGCCGCTCGCGGTGATGGCGACCAGTATGACGGCGGTGACCGGGACCGAGATGGTCGAACTCACGCCGAAGTACTGCAGCGCGAGCGACACACCGATGAACTCGGTGACGATCGTCAGGAAGTTCAGCAGGAACAGGTCGCCGACACTGAACCAGCCCCAGAAGCGGCCGAACCGCTCGTTGATCAGCCGCGCGTGCCCGACGCCGGTCACCGCGCCCAGCCGGACCACCATCTCCTGGTTGATGATCAGCACCGGGATCAGCAGCAGCAGGGTCCACAGCAGGCTGTACCCGTAGTTCTGGCCGGCCTCCGCGTAGGTGGACACGCCGCCCGCGTCGTTGTCGCCGACCATCACGATGATGCCGGGGCCGATGATGGCCAGGAACGTGATCAGGCGACGGCGGAGCCCCGAGCGCTGCTCGTCGTCCATCCGGATCCGGCCGAAGGCGCCTTCGATGTCGCCCAGATGAGCCTCGTCGAGCACCGCGACGGCGGGCTTAGCCAGCGTCGGCGGCGGGTCGGGCGGCTTCGCGTCCGTGGACGGCTTGACAGCGTTCTGAGGCGTCTGCGCGCCGTCCGGCCGCCGCGCGGCAGCGGATGCCGGCCCGTCGGGGGATGGCTGCGCGGCCGGCGGTCCCCTGTCGGGCGGCGCGGGCCGCTGCCCGGGCGCGGACGCGGGCCGGGATACCTCGGGAGGCCGCGGCGGCTGCGGCTGCGGCGGGTCGCCCCGCGTCGTCACCTGGCGTCACCGTGGCGAGCGTCCGGCGGTTCCGCCGCCTCGCGCCGCCGCCAGTCGTCCGGCAACGTGACCTCCAAGATGTCATCGACCGTGATGACGCCGAGCATGCGGCGCTCGTCATCCACCACGGGGATCGTGATGAGGTTGTAGTCGGTCATGAGCACGGCCACGTCCATCGCGTCGGCGTCCGCGCCCACCCGGACGGGGTCGGTGTCGCACACGTCGATCAGGGTCCTGTCCGGATCGGACTGCACCAGCGTGACCAGCCGGGCCACGCCGCTCAGGCTGCCGTCGGAATCGACGGCGTGCACGCTGGTCAGCGCCTCCGGCTGCAGCGTGCTCGACGCGCGGATTGCGCCCAGCGCGTCGGCCACCGTCGCCATGCTCGGCACGGCCACGTAGTCCACCCCCATCAGGCCGCCCGCGCTGGTCTGGTTGAAGCCCATCAGCGTGAGCACCTTGGTCCGCTGTCCCGGCGGCAGCAGGTCGAGCACCGGCTGGCGGCGCTGCTGCGGCAGTTCCGCGACGGCGTCCGCGGCGTCGTCGGCCCGCATCCGGCTGAGCACGTCGGCGATCTCCGTGTCCGTGCGGGCGCCGAGCAGCCGGGTCGCGAGGTCCTCGTCCAGTTCTTCGAAGACGTCCGCCTCGAGTTCTGGGTCGGCGTGCACTCGGCCGAGGATCTCTGTCTCCTCGTTCTTCGACGCCTGCTCGAGCAGGTCGGCGATCTGCGCCGGCTTCAGCCGGCGCACCCGGGCGAACGGACCGCGCTGCAGTTCGCTGCCCACGTGCCCGATCAGCCACTCGAAGTCGTGCCAGTCCCGGAAGGCGGACGTGTCGTTGTCGGAAGCGGCTCGTTCCGGGCCGAGCAAGCCGAACAGCCGTCGCGGCCGCCGCCTGGTGTCCACCCCGGACAGCACCCACTCGTCGCCGTCCCGGTACAGCAGCAGGTCCGCGGGGCGGACCAGCCGCGCGTTCTCGACGTCGATAATCCGGTGGCCGAGCACGTCGGCCCGGAGCAGCACCTCGCCCTCGCGCCTTTCGAACTGCCGCAGGTCCAGCTTGGCGGTGGTGAGCTTGAGCACCTCCCCGTCGAAGTCGCTGACCTGCTCCAGCGGGACGAAGACCTCCCGTCCGCCACCGATACTGACGACGCCGCCGACGACTAGCGGGTAATCGGAGCCCCGAAGCCGCACGATCACGTCGGAGAGCCGCCCAAGAGTTTCACCGCCGCTGTCCGCGACTGGCCTCTTGAGCAGGTCGGAAAGGCGCAGCGTCGGCCCGCGCTCCGCCGTCGGTGGCGGTGACGCGGGCGATGTACTGGTCATGTTGATCACCGTGCCAGGCGAGGGTGAACGCGAGGTTGACTGGGTATCCCTTCCCCCGGATCGATCTCTCGCATGCCGTGCTTAGCTGGTCCTTAACCAGTGGTAGGAAGTCATCGGTATGTTTTCTGGACGAAAGGCGCAGACAGTGGCCATGCTCAAGCCTGCTGGGCTGCTCGAGAGGCCGGGCAGCCAGCCGGAAGGCCTCTGGTATTCGGCGAAACGGCGGCTACTCGGACCACCGCTCGTCAACGAGCAGCTCGGTGAGCAGCGGCTGTCCAACCCGCTGGCGCTCGGCGTCCTGTCGCCCGACGGGATCTCGTCATCCGCGTACGGCCCCGAGCAGATCCTGATCGCGCTGCTGCCGGTAGCCGGCATAGCGGCGTTCACGCTCATCCTGCCGATGACCTTGGTCATCCTGCTGGTGCTGACCCTCGTTGTGCTCTCTTACCGCGAGATCGTAATGGTCTACATCAGGCCGGGCGGCTCCTACGTAGTGGCAAGGGAGAACTTCGGGCCGCGGGTCGCACAGATCTGCGCGGTGGCGCTGCTGATCGATTACGTGGTCACCGTCGCCGTGCAAATCGCGGCCGGCACGGCCGCGGTCGCGTCCGCCATTCCGGCCGTCGGCCGGTACAGCGTGGAAATCTGCGTCGGCGTCGTGCTGGTGATGTGCTACGGCAACCTGCGCGGCATCAAGGAGGCCGGCCGATCGTTCGCCGTACCGACGTACCTGTTCGCCGGCTCGGTGCTGCTGATGATCGTGGTCGGCCTGATCAGGGACGCGCTCGGCAAGCTGCCGGTGTATGACGTGCACACGATGCAGGGCATCTACACCCTCGGCCCGGGCACCGCCGGGCTCATCAGCGGCGTCATGATCTTCACGCTGCTTCGGGCGTTCGCCAACGGCGGCGCTTCGCTGACAGGCATCGAGGCGGTCAGCGACGCGGTCGGCGCGTTCCGCCCGCCGGAGGGCAGGAACGCCCGCAAGGTCCTGGTCGCCGAGGGCATAATCCTCGGCTTGCTGGTGGCCGGCATCGGCTGGCTCGCGTACCGCACGCACGCCGCGCCGTACACGGTCGGCTACCCGACGGTGCTTTCACAGGAAGCCAAGATCGTCTTCGGCCCCACGTTCGTCGGCCAGGCACTCTTCCTGCTCGTCCAGCTCGCCAGCATGCTCATCCTCTACACCGGCGGTAACACGAGCTTCAACGGCTTCCCGTTCCTGACCAGCTACGTCGCCGGCGACTCGTTCCTGCCCCGGTGGCTGCTCAAGCGCGGCCACCGGCTGGTGTTCTCCAACGCGATCATCCTGCTCACGATAACTTCGGTGGCGTTGCTGATCATCAAGAAGGCGAACGTCTCCAGCCTGGTGCCGCTGTACGCGATCGGCGTGTTCACCGCGTTTACGATGGCGGGCTTCGGCATGGCCAAGTACCACCATGTCCACCGGGAGCAGGGCTGGCGGCACAAGTTCGCGATCAACTTCTCGGCCGGCGCGCTGTCGCTCGTCGTGGTTCTCATCTTCGCCGTGGTGAAGTTCACCGAGGGCGCCTGGGTGGTCCTAGTGCTCTTCGTCGTCCTGGTCCCGGCGCTGATCCGGATGAACACCGAGTACCGCGCGGAGTCCGAGGTGCTCGAGACCGTCAGCGGTGAGCAGGAAAAGCCCGCGCCGCACTACTCCCGGCGGGTGGTCTTTGTCTTCGTGGACGGCTTCGACCTGGCCACGCTCGCCGCGCTCCGGTACGCCCGCAGCCAGCGGCCGACCTCGATCCGCGCCGTGCACTTCGTGATCGACAGCTTGCGGGCCGAGAAGCTCCGGGAGAAGTGGACCAGGGCGGACCGCGGCGTCGCCCTCGACTTCATCGACTGCCCGGACCGCCGGCTGACAAAGGCGGCGACCGATCTGGTGGAACGGGAGGTCGAGGACCCGGGCACGCTGGTCACGGTGATCCTGCCGCGGCGCAGCTACTCGCCGCTGCTCGGCCGCCTGCTGCACGACCGGACGGCGGACAAGATGGCCGCCGCGATCAGCCGGATCCCGCGGTCGGCGGCCACTATCGTGCCGTACGACGTGCCGAGCCGCGTGGCGGTGCTGCAGGCTCGCCAGGCGGCGAGGGCGGAGAAAGCGGCGGAGAAAAAAGCGGCGGAGAAAGCGAAGGTCGCCAAGGCCGCCATGGTCGCCGAGCCGACGGCGGAGACGGCTGTCGAGCAAGCGGCCACCGCTAAAGAACTCGCGCTTGAAGCCGACGTCGCCCTGCGGCGCGCGCCGGTCCCCGACGGGAGACGGCCGCGTGGCTCCGTCGCGAAGCCGGGCGTCACCGCGATCGGCGCCCTCACCGCGCCGGGAAAGGCGACGGTCGAGGGCAAGGTCCGCGTGGTCGAGATCCGGCCGGTCGAGCGGAACTCCGTACTGGCCGTGGAGATCAACGACAAGACGGGCAACCTCACCGCGATGTTCTACGGCAGATCCCACATCCCTGGCCTGATATGCGGGGCCCGCGTCCGGCTGTCCGGGTCGGTAGGGGACCGCGGCGGCCAGCCAGTCATGATCAACCCGGCTTATGAGCTGGTCGCACCCGGTGAGTGAGGGATACCCCTCACTCGGCGGATTCCTTCCCTAGCAGCTGGTACGCCGGGTTGATCATCGCCGGGCCGCCCCCGCGCATGGACACCTTGCCCACCAGGCGGATTCGCGCGCCGGGCTCGACGCCGGGGATGTGGGTGCGGCCGTAGAACATGGCGGTCAGCGTGCCGGTCGCGTCCGCCACCGTGCACTCGAACACGCAGTTCTGCTCCACCGGGCGGATCTCCACCTTCCGCACGCGGCCTTCGATCGTGACCTTCCCCGGCGCGCTCAGCGCGCCGATGGGCGTGACGCCGTTCGGCAGGGGGACCGGCGGCCGTACTTCGGCGCCATCCGGCTTGCCCGCGGCCACCGCAGCGGCCGCGCTCTTTTCCTCGCTCCGAACGGATGGTGGTGCCTGCCCGTCCGCACCGTTGCCCGCGGCGAGGTGGGCGGCGTGCCGGGCGTGCAGCACCTGCACCCGGCTCTCGACATCGAACGGGATGATGGTGGCGGCGGAGTTGGGCACCCGGCTGACCACCGCGGCGATCTTGTCCGCCGTCCGGTCATGGAGCAGCCGCCCGATCAGCGCCGAGTAGCTGCGCCTGGGCAGCACGACGGTGACATGGGTGCCCTTCTGCTCCGCTTCGTGATTGACGAGTTCCATGGAGGCGCGGCGCAGCCTGCGATCGGGGGTGTCGATCATCTCCAGCGGGATATCCTGGCCGAACCGCACCCAGTTGTCGCGCAGCTTCTCGGCCTGCGCGCTGTCGGTGACGAAATGGACGGCTCTAATCGAGGTCGGCCGCAGGCCGCGGGCATACCGGATGGCAGCGAACGTCGCGAGGTCCACGCTGTCCACGAAGATCAGCACCACGCGGCGGCTGTAGTTCGGCTGCCGTGGCGCGATCCCCGCCGCCCGCCGGTCCCCGATGTTCTCCAGGACCTCGGCCTCCATCCGGTACTCCCGGTTGAGCCGGATGAGCAGGAACACCAGGAGCGGGAAGACGATGACGATCACCCAGGCGCCCTCGGTGAACTTCACGATCGCGAAGATCGCCACCACGATCGCGGTGTAGATGCCCGCCGTGCGGTTGATCACCAGGCGCCGCTTCCAGCCGCTTTCCTTGACCCGCTTGTGGTACCTCGCCATGCCGAACCCGGCCATCGAGAACCCGGTGAACACGCCGATCGCGTAGAACGGGACCAGGCCGTTGACCTGGGCTCGCGTGCCGACCAGCAGGATCAGCGAAACGACGGTGAGCACGATGATGCCGTTGGACAGCGCCAGCCGGTGGCCACGCTTGGTCAGCCAGCGAGGCAGGAACGAGTCGCCCGCCACGAAGCTGGCCAGGAACGGGAACCCACTGAAGCTGGTGTTCCCGCCGGTGAACAGGATGAGCGCGGTCGCTGCCTGCACAACGAAGTACATGAAGTGGCCGGAGCTGCCGAAGACGACGTTCGCCTCTTGCGCGAGCACCGTCGGATAGCCCGCGATGTACGGGATCGCGTGGGTGACGTGCGACAGCCACGAGATGCCGGCGATCAGGAAGGCGACGATGGAGCCCTGGGTGACGAGGATCTGCCGGGCGTTGCGCCCTTCCGGCGGACGCAGCGCGCTGACCGCGTTGGAGACCGCCTCGATACCAGTCAGCGAGGATCCGCCGTTGGCGAAAGACCGCGCCAGCATGTAGATCATCCCGATGCTGAGTAGCGCCTGGGTGCTGTGCCCGATCGGGTACGTGCCGGCCTGCGTGGTGACGTGCGGCAGGCCGCTGCCGACCACCTCGCGGACCAGGCCGACGATGATCATCAGCCCCACTGAGCCGGAGAACAGGTAGGTGGGCAGCGCGAACGTGCGGCCAGCCTCGCGGATCCCGCGCAGGTTGCCGTAGCACATGATCATGACGGCGAGCACCGAGATGACTATGAGGATGTAGGGGCCGATCACCGGGATGTTCGCCATTTGCGGGAACGCGGACACGATCGCCGCGCTGCCGGCCGCGGTCTGCACCGCGACGGTCACCGTGTAGTCGATGAGCAGCGCCACCGCGGCGACCTGCGCCACCCGTGGCCCGAAGTTCTCCCGCGCCACGACATAGGAGCCGCCCGCCCGGGTGTAGACCGAAACCACCTCGCGGTAGGACAGCACTACAAGGACGATGCCGACCAGGATCACCAGCGTCATCGGCAGGATCAGCGTGAACGCCGCCAGGCCGACGATCGGGATCATCTCGATCAGCATTTCCTCGGTGCCGTACGCGGCCGAGGAGATGCCGTCGCAGGAGAGCACACCGATGGCCAACGGCCGGGACAGCTTTTCCTCGGCGATCTGCTCGTTGACCAATGGCGGCCCGAGCAGCTTTCGCTTGAGCGTGTACCCGAACGTCTCCGGCAGCCTGCCGTCGGGCGGTGCGATGCCCTGCAGGTCATCCGGCACGCCTCCGTCAGCGACCCGGGTTCCCTGCGACGCCGCCACTAGACTCCGCCTCCGTCGCTGTCGCCGCCATCTGGCCGCAAGTATCTTCTTGACGCTCGGTAACCGTCAGGGGCCAAGGTCAGCCGGGAAAAGGCCTTCTCGCAGTGGCGCGGCGCACAGCGCAGTGGTTGGTTTCTCATCGCGGCCTTCAGGCTAGGTGCTAGCCCATTAGATGACCGCTAGCGCCGCGTTAAGCGTTTTGACCTGGACGTTAAGGATCCGCAAAGATCGGCGGCGATCGGCTGGATAGGCGCTGAAATGGCAAGCACGATGACTGGTGGACAGCATGACACGGCCCTACGCTGGCGTCGTCACGCAGCACGACGGCGGCCACACCGGCCGGGATTCCCGGCCCCGTACGCGCTGCCGACCGGTTTCGCCGCGCTCTTCGCCGTGGGCACGGTCGCCGCGGCGCTGAACGGGCGGTTCCCCGCTGCCGGGGTCCTGGCCTGCAGCGCGGCCATCGTGGCGGCCGTATCCGCGCTCTCCACGGCGCCGGCCGCGGCGCCGCTCGCCGTTATCGGCTGGCTGACGGTCATCGGATTCTCCCAGCCGCCCTACGCTGACCTGCGACCGACGGGAGGTACGGCCGCGGCAGCCGCGATCACGATGGCGGCGTGCGCGGCCGGCGGAGCCGTCGCGGGCTTGCTGTTCCGGTACTGGCCGACGCGGGTCACACTAGAGAGCGTGGACCAGCAGAAAGAGAGCGGCATCAATTTGCGCCGGCAGCTGACCGGGGCGGCGCTCGCCGTCGCCGGGCTGCCGTTGCTCACGGTGCTGCTCGCGACCATGCGTCCGCACCTGAACCTGTCCGACGACCTGCTGATCTACCTGGTCGCCGTGGTGGCGGTCACGGTGGTCGGCGGCTTCTGGCCGGCCGTGTTCGCCGCCATCGCCGCCAGCTTGCTGCTGAACTGGTACTTCACCGAGCCGCTGCACACCTTCACGATCGCCGAGCCGAAGAACCTGCTCGCGCTCGTGCTGTTTGTCACGGTGGCCGTCGCGGTGAGCAGCGTGGTCCACCTGGCCGCCCGCCGGCAGGCGGACGCGGCGCGCAGCGCGAAGGAGACAGCCTCGCTGCTCGGCCTCGCCCAGACGGTGCTTGGCGGCGCAGACACCCCGGCGGACGTGCTCGACCACCTGACGACCACCCACGGCGGCCGCGCCGAACTGCTCGAGCGTGTCAGCGGCCGGTGGATCAGGGTGGCGGCGAGCGGCACCGCGGACCCGGCGGGGACCGTGATCAGGTTCGAGGTAAGACCCGACCTGGCGCTCGAGGTGCGCGGCCAGGCGGCGACGGCGACCGCGTCATTGCTCGCCGGGTACACCGCGCAGGCGGTCGCGGCGCTGGACCGGGCGCGGCTGCGCACCCAGGCGGCTCAGGCGGAGGCGCTCGCCGAGGGAAACCGCATGCGAACCGCGCTGCTCGCGGCGGTGAGCCACGACCTGCGGACGCCGCTCGCGTCCATCAAGGCCAGCGTGAGCAGCCTCCGGCAGACCGACGTGCGCTGGACGCCGGAGGACGAGGCCGACCTGCTCGCGAACATCGAGCAGAATGCCGACCGCCTCGACGCGCTAGTCGGCAACCTGCTGGACATGAGCCGCCTGCAAACCGGCTCGCTGGCGCCGTTCCTGCGGGCGATCGCGGTGGACGAGGTGGCGCCGGTGGCGCTGCGCGGGCTGGACGACGCCGACCAGCTGCGGATCGTGGTACCCGACGACCTGCCCCTGGTCCGCGCCGACCCCGGCCTGCTGGAGCGCGTCCTGGCCAACCTGTTCTCCAACGCGCTGCGGCATTCCCCGCCCGAAGTGCCGCCGGCCCTGCTGGCGCGCGAGGACGGGGACCGCGTGGTGCTGGAGGTGGTGGATCACGGCAACGGCGTCCAGGGCGAGCTCAAGGAACGGATCTTCGAGCCGTTCCTGCGGCTGGACGACCGGCCGTCCGGCGTCGGACTCGGGCTCGCCGTCGCCAAGGGTTTCGCTGAAGCGATGGGCGGGACAATTGTCGCGCTCGACACTCCCGGCGGCGGGCTTACCGTTCGCGTGACGCTGCCGGCGGTTACCAGCGAGGTGCGCGCCGTGCTGGGAGCCGGGCAATGAGCGGGGCGGCG
>Ga0306920_100010195_pt1 | contig 12591 bp, 14 predicted proteins | sample flu12Cox44000170_FD_204666 | JGI IMG/M metagenome (GOLD analysis project Ga0306920, IMG submission 204666) | Lab enrichment of tropical soil microbial communities from Luquillo Experimental Forest, Puerto Rico - flux4day.12C.oxic.44.000.170 (v2)... | ecosystem: Environmental > Terrestrial >...
TGGACATCACCTTCGATGTCGCCATCAACCTGCAGCGTCCCCCGGCCAATGATCTTGAGTCCTTGGCCAATGATCTTAAGATCGTTACCTATGACCGACTTCTCTCCGCTTGACGGCGGAGTGAGCGACCGTCTCGCAGGCGACTGGGTTTTCGGTTCGACCGAAGCGCTACGCGTGAACATGAAATCCCCCGATGACCTTTATACGTCCCCGCCAGACTGCTGCTAGCATCCCTTCCCATAATTGCACACCTGTAACGAGAACGATAGTTCTCATAGTATGCGCCATTACGCGACCAGGTCGCACGAGGCTGCTCAGCCACGGTACTTCTTCCGCATCGCCGATGGTAAGACCTTCAACCAGAACAAGGCCGCCCACAATTTTGTGCCCCACAGGTCCCATTTCGTGCGGGCCTGATGTGATCGATCAGTACGTTCGAGCAGGGTCTTCTCTCCTTAGGAAAACTGCCGTGCATACCGATCCTAAGATCGGCCCCGTTCTCACCTTTGAGAATGCGATCGACGTACCACGTGCGAAGTTATTGCGTTGTCAAGTTATTTCTGATCAAGATGGGCATCTTACGCTTAATTGCGGTCACTTTGTTCAGTGCCTCACTGTTGGCCGGTGGACTTCGTGGCGCCATTCCGCGCGCGGCTCAACCAAATCCTTCAGAGGCTTGGGGTATGCTTCCCGAGGGTTGCGAAGATGGCGTCCATTTCCTACAGATCGACGGCAGCCAGGCGGATGCGATTTCGGTGCCTAATGGCGGGGAGCTGCGGGTTACGTCGATCAATTGCTGAGAGCAGGTAATGTCGAGGAATTACCGATAGAGGTCCCGACGGTCTTCGCGCTTCACATCAACCTCGGGACATCAAGGGCCCTTGATCTGACGGTCCCACGAGAGTTGCTTGTGCGGGTACGTCGGATCATCGAGTAGCTTCATAGATTTACTGCACATGCTGTGGTCTCGAATTGGCAGGAGCAGCCGTGGTGAGCATGGCGTGCTCGCCTCCTGTGATGATAAGGACTTGCCGCGTGGATAAAACACGTGATCGGAGGGGACGACAATGACCGCCGAAACCCAGTTTGTGCCGGCTCCCGTAAAGAATACCGTGTCGCAAGCGGACGTCGACAAGCTCGATGTACGTGTGGGCATGATTGAACGCGTCGAGGACGTGCCGAAGTCTTACAATTTGCTCAAGCTGCTGGTCAATTTCGGCGACCATACGCGCCAGATCTTGGTTGGTATGAAAGGTGAGAGAGCTAATCCCGAAGAGGTCGTCGGCCGACAAGCTTTGTTCGTGGTCAATCTTGCGCCAAGAAAGATGGCCGGCGAACTCTCTGAGGGACTGATGTTCGATATCGGCTATGCTGATGGACTATTGCCCGTTCTTGCTGTCCCGGAAAGGTACATTCCCAATGGCGCAAGAGCGGGGTAGGGCGATGTAGTGCATCGGCTACCCGCTGGTGCGATCGTCAAGGCCTGACGAACGCGGCAGCTGCTGTTCTCATCATAGGGTGGTATGTTAAGCCTCCATGTCAGCACCAAAGATCACGGTCGCGCCTCTCTCCATAAACGAGCTGCCTTCCTTGCAGCCACTGGTGGACGAGTTCACCGCTACGAACAGTTCCCTGCCCTTCAAAGAGGACTACTGGAAATCATTCCACGAGTGGATGATTAAGGAGCAATCGGGTCAATACATCTTGGCGCTCGTCGCTCACGCCGATGGCAAGCTGTCCGGGTTCGGTCTCGGCACTATACAATAGACAGGCCCGCTGATGGTTCCTCAAAAAATTGGCTACGTGAGCCTTCTGGTCGTCGCTCCACAGTTTCGCAATGGCGGTGTGGGGAAAGCCCTCTGGAAGGGCATGCGCGAGCGGTTCTGGTCCAACGGCATCGACGAGGTTGAGCTCTACACCGAGATCGGGAACAAACTCTCCAACAGCTTCTGGGATCGTCGTGGGTTCCGCCCGCTTCTGGTGAGGCTGCACATCGGCCGAGCCTCGACGCTTCCATGACCTTGTGGTTGGTCGCGTATTGCATGGCGTGCGTGTTCGGCGCTGCCATCGTCAGGGGCTACAGCGGCTTCGGCTTTTCGCTGCTTGCCATTACGTCGATGTCCTTGGCCCTTCCTCCCACCGAGATCATCCCGTCAGTTTTCATGATGGAGGTCGCGGCGAGCCTCGGCCTGCTCCCTAGCGTTTGGAAAGATATTCACTGGCGGGCGCTTGCGCTGTTGTGGCTGGGTTGTCTTTTGGGCACTCCACTAGGGGTATGGTTCCTCGCCTCGGTACCGGTCGGTCCAATGAAGATAGCTCTGGCGGTTGCCGTGTTGGCGGCTGTTGCATTGATGTCGAGCGGATACGCGCGGAAATCGATGCCGAGTACCGCAGAGACGCTTACCACGGGTGGCGTTGCTGGGATGCTCAATGGGGCATTTGGGATCGTGGCGCCGCCAGCGATCATCTTCTTCTTCGGCTCGCCGGCTGGCGCCGCCATCAGCCGCGCGTCACTGATCGCGTTCTTCATCGGCACTGATACGATGGGCCTCGCCTTCCTCGCGCGAGAAGGGCTGGTCACCCTCGACTCGTCGTATCGGTTCCTCCTCTTCTTGCCCCCGCTTCTCGCCGGTCAATGGCTTGGCGCCTGCAGTTTCAAGTCGACGGATCCCGCAACCTTCCGACTATGGGTCTTACGCCTGCTGGCCCTCCTTGCCCTGCTGACAGGCATCCAAGGATTTTTGTCGCTCACGGCGTGAGCCTTGGAAAATTGCCTAGCTGGCAGGCATACCCGCTCCCCAGACCCATAAAGTGGTCCAAGTAGGCTTTTTGCTGCGTCTGCTCGCGTCTGAAACTGGCACACTCCACACTCTTTCCTTGCCTGCCTCTGAGGTTGACGTGTCCGTTGATGGAGGAGCACGAGACCAATGATTGGGACTTGTCAGGCCATCAACTTGGTCCGTAGACCCGTTGCGGAATTCGGTTAGGGTGTCCGCTGCAGCGGACCATCCGCTCTCGTTGTAACGACTCCTGTGACCTTACCGCGAGTTGATGCAACTGAGCTCAAACTACCAATTGACTGGACTCGTCCAAGACAGATTGACGCAGCACGGAACGGCTATCAGTTGAGGTCGTTCTCCGACCTTGAGCGAGTCGTGACCAGCGCAGTAGGGGGAGTTAGCTCATTGTCTACCATTGATTACGAAGAGATAATAGTGCTGCCAGCGTCAGCCCAGCTAATATCGATAGCACCTCGAGGCCGATGCAGGCCAAGGCGCGATGATCCACAGAGATTTCGCACCCCGCACTAATGCTCCCTGACATCAGAGCAATCTACGCCCCGCCGGGCCAGTCTTTCCCGCGACCAAGTCAGGCAACCGATAACCGGCTGATGCGATGATCCGATCTCTGCTCAATTACGTCCAGCTTCCGGCCAAGACACTGTGCAAATTTGGGCTAGCCCTGGCTCTAACTATCATCGTTGCCGTTCTTGCGCTTTGGACTTGGTCGGATTTCTCCGACGTTCGCAGTGATGCCGAGACTATAGTCGCGACCACGGCTCTGACCATGGGCGAGCTCACGCGCGACTCCCTGCAGGCAGTCGATGGGGTGCTGGAGTCACTGGTTGCCAGGATCGAGGAAAAGGGCGTCGACAATCTTGGCTCTGAAGCAGAAAGGGAGAACTTGAACCGAATTGCGAGACGCCTACCCGTAACGGGGGCGTTTTACGTTGCCAATAGTACGGGCGACATAGTTGCCGCGGTGCCGTCTTTTCCATCTCCGATCAACGTCAGCGACCGCGCCTGGTTTAAGAACCTGAAGGATGAGAAGGTAGGACCGCAGGTTGGTCCCGCGTTTAGAAGCTGGCGTGATCAGAAGGTAGAACCCCCTATGCGTCGAGGTGTGGAGGGGCAAACGGCCCACGGCCTCTTTTTCCCCGTTGTCCGCTCGATTCGCGGACCAGATGGGACCTTCATCGGTGCTGTGAAAGTTGGGGTCGGTGTGCCTTACTTTGCCGGCATCTTCGGCAGCCTCGATGTTGGATTTCGGAGTCTCGATGTCAGGCCTGACGCAAAACTTGGTGACTATCGAACCAAGGACGGAGCCATCGTAGCTAGGTTTCCGATAACAGAACAAATCCTCGATGATACGGTTACAGCATCACCGTACTTCTCGTTGCTTGCGAACTCGGAAGACGGGAGTTGGACGGGCTGGACTCGCATAGAAGGTGAAGAGCACCTCGTATCGGCGCGCCGCGTGCAGGGGTGGCCCCTGATTGTTAGCGTCAGCTTGCCCGAGCGCGAGGTTTATTCACTTGCATGGACCCGACTGCAATGGCGCTCAGCCGCCGTTGGCGTGACAATTCTTGCCCTTACGATGCTAACTGTACTTTCAGCCCGCCAGGCGAGGAGAGAGGCGGCGCTAAGGGGTGAACTCGAACACCGTGTCAAAAACACACTTGCCGTGGTCGCAACAGTGATCGAGCGCGCCCGCGAGGACACCAAGTCGATCGACGAATTCTTGGCATCACTGCGAGCCCGTATCCAGTCGATGGCTAGTACGCAGGCCCTCTTGAGCCAAAGACCTGGGCGGGGTGTCAGCGTTGCCGATTTGGTTCGCACTGAGTTGCGACCTCTTGCGGCAAGTGCCAACACGAGCGTCGATGGACCTCCCGTTCATCTTTTACCGGCCGCCTCGCACGCGCTGGCTATGGTGGTCCACGAACTTGCGACGAATGCAGCAAAGTACGGCGCGCTGTCGCGGCCCGGTGGCCGCGTATCTGTGCAGTGGGCGCATGCTTCCTCACGCATGCTCAGAATTGAATGGAAAGAGACCGGAGGGCCCCAAGTTGTGGCCCCAGCCCGAGAAGGCTATGGGAGCAGTGTAATCCGTGATCTCTTAGCCTACGAGGTAGGCGGCGGAGTCAATCTCGTCTTTGAACCTGATGGGGTTCGCTGCACAATCGAGATGTCGGCGAATGCCGAGAGCGCGGTTTGACCGCGATCTACTTCCCGACGAGGTGCTCGAATAAGAAAGCCGTTGCCGCGCATGAGCTCCGAAGTTGGCAACTTTTGACCGTAGCCACCTGCAGGCGGAGCGCGGCAGCTCTGCCCCGGTAATTCGGACGTCGATCCTCTCTGCAATATCGAGGGCATCGTCGACCCTCAGCCTGCGATGGCCGGCGCAATTTCGCGGCAGCCATAGCATGGTTACTCGTCAGGACGGCGAAGCGTCAGAGCGTGACCAAGCGGTCATAGCCTGCGGGCGACCATTGCGATGCGCAATAGCATCAGTACTGCAAGTTGGTGTCCGGGCGCCGACACAGCTCACCGACACAGCTCACCGACACAGCTCCATGAGATGAAAGCAGAATTTGGCGGGCGCCGCAGTGCGAAATTTGACGGCGGCGCACCCCCTTACGAGCGAGCCCTTGCGTAACGTAAACTGGACACCTTCGACGGTAATAGGAGGAAACGAATGCTTTTTAAAGCGATCGGCTCACTTGTGTGCGCAATCGCGCTTGCCGGCGCGGCGCTTGCCCAGGCACAGTACGGAACGTCGGCGGAGGCCAAAGCAATGCTAGAGAAAGCGGTTGCCGCGGTCAAAGCCGACAAGGCAAAAGCATTAGATATGTTCAACAAGGGAGAAGGCGGGTTTCTGGACCGTGACCTATATCCGTTTTGTGGCAATGTCAGCGACGGGAAAATTCTTGCCGTTGCCAACCCTAACGCGAAGCCAAACATAGGCAAGGACGTGAGAGAGCTAAAGGATGCAACCGGGAAAGCATATGGGCAGGAGCTCTTTGCTGCGGGTCAGAAGCCGGAAGGTCAATTCAGCGAGGTTAGCTATGAATTTCCAAGGCCGGGCGATCCAAAGCCAGTTGGTAAGGTGAGTTACGTCACGCGAGTGGGCGACATCTACTGCGGAGTCGGTTACTACAAGCAGTAGCTCACCCAACTCGAGCGGACCGGGCTTTTTCGGAGCCTGCCCGGTCCGACTACTATAACCGATCAAACTTGCCCTGCGCTCGCTTCCCGCGTTGAAGCAGCCGACATATACCCGTTTTCACCTCATTCGATAATCCCATTGGCGCGTTCGCAGACGCAGCGAATAGACTTGGGTATTACCAGCTCTTGCTTGATCTGGACCTGATCCGCATAGGTGCCCGTAGTCATGACCCTTGCACCTAGTTTGGCTTCGGAATTCATATGCCGCCTTCATCACCGAGTACCCTGTCCCTTCCTCCCGGCATCACACCGAATTGTTTCAGAAAGGGGACTGGCAGCATGTGCTCTCCATCGGAGACCGCAGTCACCACAACTTTGACAATGGTGTAGGTATTTCCCCGAAGCGTGACATCCCGCACTGATCCAACGAGGGTAGCCTCCACCGTCACTTTACTACATGCATTTGGACTCCCAGCTTGTAAGTTTGTTGCCTCGATTGCTTCCTCAAAAGTTGTGCCATTTGTGTACAGGGTGAACACTTGCTCAATTTGGTCAGGGGTATCACAAAGGATAACTCGAAACGCTGCGTTCGCTGGTGAGCCAACGACCAGTAACACACCTATCATTGCCGGGATCCGGTTCCACATAACCTAGCACTCTGAGTTTTGAATGGTGCAGCTATTTGCGCTTTGGGATTGGGATGTTGTTTGATCTTCCGGTTGTTCATCGCTAGCCGCGAAGATCTGCAGCGACCGAGAATACTCTCACATGCAGTCGACAAGGTGCATCGGGGCAAACCCTGACTGAGCAGGCGACAGTTAGTGCCGCTCAAGAGCCGCCAATGCGGAACACGCGGACAGAAGAGTTGAAACGTTAACAAGCGATGGCGCCGCGTTTTGTCCGTTTGACAATGACCGTTCCTGAACTGCATGGGCGCCACACACTGCGCGCGACAATCTCACGAGCGGCGAAATGTACTTTGAGGTGGGCTCCCGCCTGCCTCGATCTCGTGAGCGATGTTGGCCAGGTCCCTCAGTGACGACGAGCGCGTCGCCTTGGCCCAGGACCGAGAGGACCTTCTATAGTTCGGCGCGCCCATCACGCTTCGTGCTGCTCGCCCGCTCCTCGAGGATGACGGCACGCCAGCGAGCTTCGCGTGGCTCAGCACTCCGTGAAATTTGGACCTCCCCTAGTGAGGGTCTTGATCAGAACGTGAAGCGCTTGCCAACTGCTAGGGGCGCCAACCTAGAATCGCCGAAAGCATTGAGTATTATCGGGGTATACTGAGACTGGTCGCTTGCACGGACGTTGAAATGCGTCCGATCAGGATTGACTTGGGTCACAGACCAGGACCTCGCCTTGCAGCGCGAGTCGCCCAGCGAGGAAGCGCTCATCCATGATCAGCTCGTCCGGTTCCCAGTTCTTGCCGTCGAGCGCGAGAAGATGCTGGCCGGGCAATCGGGTCTCGAACGGCGTAACGCGCTCACGAATGCGCGGCCAACGTGCACGCGGCTTCGCTGTGTGCCTTCGCGGCCTGCATCTTTCGGGCACCAATGAGCATGAACATGGACCCCTAGCTTCTCAACGAACGGTGCCTCCGTGTGCGTCGCCACCGGCACGACCACTGAGCTCAACCGGCATTGGCCTGCGCGGGTCGCCCCTATTCGCGTGCGCGGGCGGAACTGACGAGGGAACGGCTACGCCGCAGCGAATACCCCCTCGAAACTTCATGGGAGCACCTCGTAAGCCATCCTACCGCGGCCGAGAGCCGATGTCGGCACCGGGTCAATGTCGTCGAGAAAGCAGTTACCAACAAGAATGAACCCGAGCCCACTTCACGAATTTCTTCAACGAGATTGCCAGCATCGCGGCAATTATTTCGATTCAGGTCCGATGCGCGACGAGCCTCAGCCGTTGCGCAGGTGCCTGTTGAAGAATTCGAGCGTCAGCGCAAGGGCGCGGTCGGCCTCCGGCTTGCTATAGGTCAGGCCGCCATACCGTGCGAACGCGTGGTCAGCATTAGGATACTTGTGAATGGCCACGAGCGGATTTGGCAAAAGGCGCCGCTCGAGCAGGTCGTTGACCTCGGCCTGCACCCAGCGATCTTTCATGGCCATGTGCAGCGCGAAAGGTCGGTGCAGGTTCTTCACCTCGCGGATGTGGTGTTCGATATAGGTGCCATAATAGGCCACGGCGCAATCGATCTCGGTGCGGCAGCACATCAGGTAGCAAAGCTTGCCGCCGAGACAATATCCCACGACTCCGACCTTGCCGTTGCACTCCTGCAGCCCGGCCAGATAGTGCCAAGTGTCCTCCATGTCACGCACCGAAAGGTCGTAATCGAAGTCGTAATATAGATCGAACGCTCTCCTCACGTGCTCGGGGTTCTTGTCGGACAGCTCGACGCCAGGTTCTTGTCGCCAGAACAGGTCGGGCACAAGACAGATGAATCCCGCCTCGGCGAATTCGTGCGCGTGATGGCGCATCGCGTTGTTTACACCCCAAATCTCCATGATGGCGATGATCGCACCGGCCGGGGCGCGGTCCGGTATCGCTAGATATGCGCCCATCGTGCCGTCGCGCAGCTTGACGTTGATGCTCTGCGTCTTCATCGATCCAACCTCGATTTCTCCACAGTGGCGCCCGGCAAGTTCAGCAGACGGCGGGCGTTGTCCCCGAAAATAAGCGCGCGCTCGACCGTGCCGATCTCGAGCGCCTCGATGGCCCGGATCGTGCGGCGGATGAGCGCGCGACCGCCTTCGGGATCGAACGGCGCGTCGGTTGCAAACAGGCACTTCGCGGTGCCGAAGAACGCATGTCCACACCGCGTCGCCGCTTCCACTCCGTTGAGTGCAGTGTCCGCATAAATCATCTTGAAATAATCTATCGGCGACTTCCGCAACCCACGTTCCTCGGCCACCGGATTGCGCAGAGATGTTCCAAAGAATATCTGCCGAAAGCCCAAGGTAATTTTCCCGACGAAATACGGGATCATCCCACCCATGTGGTGCGTGATGATTTTCAGTTCAGGCAATTCGTCGAGCAGCCCCGAATAGATCAGCCGCGTGATGCAGGCGGTGGTCTCGTAGGGCCAGCCGAAACTGAACCAGATTTCGTCCTCTGAGGTCTGCTCGCCGGCATAATCGGCGAACTGTGGCCCGCGCATCGGGTGAATCCAGACCGGCAGGTCGTGCTGGGCCATGCGCCGAAAGATCGGTCGGAATTGCGGCGCGCTGAGCGGTATTCCGGCGACATTGGTGAAAATCTGGATGCCCCGCGCGCCGAGCGCGGCGACCGCGCGATCGATCTCGGCGAGCGATGCGTCGATATTATTCATCGGCAGCGCGGCGATAAAGCCGGGAAAGTGGTCGGGATACCTTGCGCAGAGTTCGGCCAGTCCGTCATTGGCAATGCGCGCGAGGTTGGGGGTGGCATCGGGCGGACCGACCAGCTCGACGGGCGGATTGGCGAGCGAAAGCACCTGCTGTAGCCCGTCGAATTCGTCGATGAGACGCAAGCGTGCATCGACGTCAATGAGAGACTTCAGCCGCGGAAAAGCGGTGAGTGTCACATGATCGGGGATGAGATCTGCCAGGCGGTCGAAATAGACCTTCGGCATAAAGTGATTAAATATATCGATCATCATTTGCGGCGATCACCGTCAGTGGCTCTGCGTAGCGCGGCTGGGATGCCCGGCGCGAGATGCCTGACGGCAACCCGATGAGTGCTATGACGCGAGCCGCGTGCTTGGTCATCCGATCTGGACTGACACATCTTTATGCACCATCTTCCGTCATGGTGCCATCGTGGATAGCACGGGTAATCGGCTCGTCCGAAGGGGGAGCAAGCTCCCCCTTCTATTTGCAGCAACGGGCATCGATCTGCGCCGCTCGGGCGCGGGTCTGCCGACTATGCTGCCTCATCGGCTGGAAATCGACCATCTTCGCGGCGCTGCTCGAGAGCAGTTTCACTCTCGCGCTTCGATCTGCCGGACCACAGCGCAAATACCCGTTCCGCAGGGACCGTACGGCGTTTTGATCTCTCCGAGCAGCTTGTGGCGATCTTTTGCCGCAAGCGGATCGAGCGCGCGAAGATCGTGAGAATTTCGCTTAGCGGATTGATCGCGCAGTATTTCGGCGCGCGTCATCCCGGTCGCGTTGACCGTCTGATCCTGATCGACACTTCTTCGCGCTATATCAATGGGGTGCAAAATATGTGGAATGCGAACACGGCGACCGCGCGAACCAGCGGCCTGGCTCCGATGAAGATTTGATTTTCTGAAGCCTGCCTCGCCCGCAACCCGCGCGGCATTCGCTAATCGCGCACCACCCTCGAAAATGCCTAGGGCGAGGAATATGCGCTGGCGTGCGAAGCGCTCATGTTCGATCCAGCCCCGCACATACGGCGCTGGATCTGCTGTCGACTGCCGTCTTCCCATAGAGCGCGCCTCGCTTTGCTCACGCGGGTTGGGGTTGGGTGATCTCCTCGAGCACGCGGCCCTTGGTCTCGACACCGACAAGAATGAGCGCGACCGAGGCGATCAGATAGGCCGCTGCGAACGTGTAGAGCGTATAGGCGCCGATGCCGTATGCCAGCATGAACCCGACCACTGTGGGCACCAGGAACGAGCCAATGCGGCCAATGCCGAAGAACCACCCCACTGCCGTCGATCGGATATGGGTTGGGTGCAATTCGCTGACATAGACGCCGGTCGGCCCGAATGCCCCCGGATTGACCCACCCGACCAAGAAGGCGGCGATGAAGGTCGAAACGCCCGTCGACATCGCGAACCACAGATGGAAGAAGGCGCCGATGAAATAATACAGGAAAAGTACCGATCGCCGGCCGTAGCGGTCGATGAGGAAACTGCACGCCGAGTACCCGAAGAATCCGCCGATCGCCTGCACGAGCTGGAAGGCGAGCGCCTGCGTCAGTGGAATGCCGCGCTGCGTCAGAATCGTCGGTAGCATAAACAGAATGCCATTCGACGCCCAGAAGAAGCAAAACGAGAGAATCCACAGGAGAAACGTAGTTCTCTTACGGCCCGACTTGAAGAGCTCGAGCACAGTGACCCTGGTCGGAACCGCGACTTCCGGTTTGACCTGGGCCGCCGATTTCAGCTCCTCCGCGGTCAGGGAGCGGCCGAGCGCCACTTGCTCGATTTGCGCCACGCTCTGCTCGGCCTCGTTGACGCGACCTTTGCTGAGCAGATAACGCACCGATTCCGGCATGTAGCGGCGCACGAAGAAGAGCAGGACCGCGGGTACCACACCGACGGCGAAGAGCGCGCGCCAGCCAAGCGTAGGAATAATAGAGAGGCTGAGCCCTGCCGCCACGATGAGGCCGACCGGGAATGCCGCCAGAATGTTGCCGGCCATGCTACCGCGGATTCGTCCGGGGCTGAACTCCGCTGCAAGCGTCGCCGTTACCGGCACCTCGCCGCCGAGACCAAAATTCGACAGTACGCGAAAAACCACGAGGGAGGTGACGCTCCAGGAGGCCGCGACGAGGCCGGTGAACACCGCAAAGATGCCGACCGTGGCCTGAAACGAGGTGCGCCGCCCAATGTAGTCGGACAGCGTGCCCCAGAACAGGGCACCCAGGAACGCACCGATCAAGCCGGCAGTCGCCAGCAGGCCGGACTGCGCCGGACCAAGCCCAAATTCCTTGGCGATCGGCGGTAGGGCCGCGCCGAACAATGCAAAATCGGCCGCGTCGAACATGATGCCAAGGAACGCGAGAATGAAGAAATTCCGATGCCAGCGCGAAAACGGTAACTGTTCCAGTCGCGCGACAAGTTCTGCAGATTTCGCATCTTCGAGAGCCATAGTTCCCTCCCCCATTAGCCGATCTGCTTGTCCCGGTCGGCTTCCCTAGGAATACTGCATCTCGGCTTTCCGGTGAAAGCCATTGACGCGATCGCGGTTTCGTCAGTCTGATCCGGGAACGATTGGTAGCAGAGACGGGACAGCCTGTTCGGTGAGGTCTCGATTGACGGCGGCTAGGCTAGCGGCCAACTTACCATCAACTGCGATTTTGTGATGAGGTGCCAGACTGATGGCGTGAGAATCCCGCGATATCGCACTGCGGCAAAGCCCGTCAGGCCGTCCGACCGCTAGTTTATGTGGAAGAAGACCATGATCGACCGATACACAATCCTGGCGGTGCTGGTCACGACAGCGATGCTGATGGCACCGAAGATGCCGACAAGATGCGCGAATACTTGGAGAAGATGATCTTCCGCACGCAGCTCAATATGCAGACGGACGATTGCGTTAGAGCTAGTATTCTACCGTGCCAAGGGGCGACCGGGATTGCCCTTGTTGACCCAAACTGGCCCAATCACGCCCGCGAGATCAGTACTTGAGGCCCGTGTCGCAAAGGACAGTAGCGACGGTCGCGTTGGGTTTGAGCACGCCATTGGAGAGCATCTTGGCGGCGGCACAGACGTTCGCAGCCGCAGTGAAACCTACGTGTAGGCCTTCCTTGATCGCGAGCCGCTGCTTCCAAATCGCCGCCTCCTCATCGCCCACGGCAATGGAAATTGACATTAGCTCAGGCTCCCACATCGGCGGGACGCTGCCATAGCCCGCCCCCTGCAGCAAATGCTTCGCCTTTGTGACTGCTTGGCCAGCGAGTACCT
>Ga0306920_100010197_pt1 | contig 12590 bp, 20 predicted proteins | sample flu12Cox44000170_FD_204666 | JGI IMG/M metagenome (GOLD analysis project Ga0306920, IMG submission 204666) | Lab enrichment of tropical soil microbial communities from Luquillo Experimental Forest, Puerto Rico - flux4day.12C.oxic.44.000.170 (v2)... | ecosystem: Environmental > Terrestrial >...
CGGACGAGGTGGGGAACCAGCAAGCGCGCAACGTGGAGGCCCGGCCATCCTCACAACCTCGGGCGCCTCTGGGTAGCCAGATAACCGCCAGCGAAGTAGACTTGGTGCGACAGCAGATCGCGCGGTGTTGGAACGTGCCGGCAGGCGCCCGGGATGCCAAGGATCTCGTTGTCAAAATCCGAATTAACATTGACACGGACGGCACCGTCCGACAGGCGACGATCGTCGATCAGGTGCGTCTGGTAAGCGATCCGTTTTTTCGCGCGGCTGCTGAAAGCGCGAGGCGCGCGTTTTTCAATCCGCTGTGTCGGCCATTGCACTTGCCTCTCGAGAAATACACAATCTGGAAAGACCTGGTCGTCGACTTCACCCCAAGGATATCCTATGAGGATCTTCCTTCAGGTCCCAATCCTTTGGCAGCTGGTAAGGCGCAGAACCGACTATTCGTGACGATCTCAACGGCAGTGACCGCAGCGTGATGGTTGAAAAACCCGGCCAAATCGCCCGAGGCCAATGGCAGCGAACCAAACCCTGGGCAAACCGGTGCGCCAGCAAAAACGCACGGTGTCTCTAGGAGTTCATCCCGTAAAAAGACCGTGTCGGGCCGATCAGCGGACGCTGGTCCTGCAGTTCATCCGGCGCAATGCTGTAACCGGCCTTTCCGCCAAACTCCCCAGCCAAATGCCGCGCTACAGCCAGCGGCACATACTTCACCGAATGCAACCGACCCGCTTTGTCCCTGGCGAAAAACGGCGCATAGGCGGTCTCGCCCATGCTGGCCAGTTCTCTCTCGGCACCCCGTGGGCATTCCAGCACGATCCAGCCGTCCATCACCGCCTCGACACCCACGGCGGCTGCAGAGGCAACACCCGCGGCATGATCAGCTTCCCCCGTGGTGGCGGCGGTTGCTGACGCAGCTCCCGCGATGATATTTGCACCATCCGCACCGGCTTGAACTCCGGGCGCGGGCGATACACGGCGCCCATCTCAGCGCCTCGGCACCAGCGGCGCCAGCCTCGTTTTCGGCGTGATCGGCCCGGATGCCGCGGGCGCTTTCGGCCCCTCACCAGCCGGCGGCTGCGAATGCGGCGGATTGGGCTGAAAGGGCTCCGTCGGAACCGACGTCTTGCTCCCCTTGCTCGCCGGACCCCGCCACGCCCGATCGGTCCCGGTCTGCGGGTCGCCTACCTGCGGCGGCGGCTTCCAGTTTTTGTTCGCCATCACAGCTGATACCGCGGGCCACCGAGCTGGTTGCTCGGGTTCGCCCGCAGCGCCCTGATGAACTCGACACCAATTTGCTGCCGCGCCCGCTGATTTTGCGCAGTCGCCGCCATACGATCGCCGCACACGCCCGATTTCAACACCGCCTCGGTGCGGTCGATCTCGGCAAATACCGCCGCCGCACTCGCCGGCAACGGCACACCATCCGATTTCCTCATTCCAGGCTCGCTTTCGTAAACCTTGCAAATAATTATCGTCGACCCCTTCTGCATGAACGAGACGGGACTGTCGATCAGCGAAATATCGCTGATCTCGTCACCGTCAAATGAAACCACGGCGCCGGTATAGACGCGTGATGCGATCTTCTGCGCCGCCAGCGGATCCGTTATCGTCGCCCAGAGATCTATCTCGCCCGTCTTCGTGATCGTCGGCTCAAAGACAAAACCCGCCGCGCGTAATGCCGCGTTCTGCATTTGCCGCAGTTGGATCCGGCCAACCTTGGCAAAATCTGCCTTGAGCAGCTTGGGCGATACGCCGGCGCTATTCAGCGCCAGCCGGATCCGCGTGCCCCACTTCTCGCGGATGATCTCACTCACCCGACCATAGATTTGCATCGGCTGATTTGACCTCTTGGTGATCACCACGTCGGCGAGCGGCGTGTCCGCTCGCTGCCCAGCGTATGGGTGTAGTAGCTCCAGCGCTCGCGCCCAAAATTTGTACTTCGCCGCTTCAAGCTCCGCATGACCGCCGCGCACCCGCGCACACTCCGCCATGCACTCCGCTATCGCCCGGTTGCGCTCGATAAGATCCAATATCTCCACCGTGCGATTGGGATGCCATGCCCGCGGCGCCGAGCGACGGTCGGACCGGCTGCTCACCGAGAAAACACTCTAGGAAGCCCCAGGAACGCGATCAGGCGCCGGAGATACCGACGGGGGGTAGCCGAGAATGCCGAGATGGCACCCTGTAGGCCTCCGCAGAAGGCTTTTCCGACGACCATGCTCGACCACGGAAATGCCGCGCTCATCACCATCCACGCGCCGGCATAAACGGCGATGACCACGCCGGCACCGTATCGTCGACCATGCCCGCTTCCCGCCGCTGCCGCTCCTCATCCGCCGGATTGCGATGAAATTGCCGATATGCCTCGTCAGGAAACTCCACCGGGTTGAGCAGCCCAGGCTCCGGTTGCGGCAATTCCGTCCGAGGGGACGGAAGATTAAGCCGCGGCTCGCCACTCGCTACCGGCTCGCTCGCCGGCAGCCACAGCGTCGGATCGCCAAGTTGCGCAGTGCCCGCGAGTACCGACTGACGCAGCGCCGCACCCGTCTTCAAGTCGATATGCGGGCTCGCCCAAAACTGCACCTCCACCGCTTTGCACATCCCGCGTAGCGTCATCTCGACGCCGTATTCCGGCATCTGCTCCGGTAACGCCTGCGCAGACCTCGCCTGCTCCACCGCCTCCCGGTGTACTTCGTCAGCCACACTCAGAAGCGCGCCCTGTCAGCCTCGGCTCGCCGCAGCGAGGCTGCATACGCCTCGCACAGCAATATACAAGCCGCCGGCATGTCCCGGTTCGCCTGATCCCGTATCTGCCCCGCCTTAATGCCAGCCTCGGCATTCTTGGCTAGCAACGCGGCTTCAGTGCCCTCGCATGCCAACTCCGCGGCTCGTGCCACATCCTCAGCCTGCTCCCAAGCGTCTTTTGCAAGATCCAGTTCCTGCGGCCGAGGCGGCAGCGCCCTTCGATAAAGGATCGCATCACCCGCCGCCCGATCGTGTTGCTCGAACAACCGCTCGTGCAGCGCTTTCGCCCGATCCCGAGCCGCCAATACCTCGTCACGCCGTGCGAGCTTCTCGCGTAATGGCATCGCCTCGGCCTCGATCCGCTCCCGCTCGGCGAGAAGCTCCGCAATGCTTACCGCCCGTCCTCCCGTTCCAGGCTCGCCGCGATCAGCCGGCGGATCGCCTCGCTCCGCGTCGTGCATTCGCCGGCATCCACCCGCGCATCAATCTTTCGTAGCATCTGCGGCGGTAACCGCACCCAAACTGCCGGCGACATTCTTTGACGAGGCTGTGCGTACTCTTCCATGCTCAATTGTACCGAAGTCGTCCACAAGTCGTCAAGCGGGCACCTAATGTAACGCTTGTAAAATAGTCTACTTGCGTTACAGTGGCGCCATGATCGAACCGGAGAGATTTCTTCGCAGCGGCGGTATTCGAGAAAAGGAAATACAAGCGGCTCGCCGAGCCCTTCTGGCTGAGCGCGAATTGTGGCTCACCGTCATGCAGCACTGGGTCGAGGACCCAAATGTCGAGCCCGACGAGCGCCAACAGCTGATCCGCCAGATACAACGCACCCGGCGGCTGCTCAAGATGAGCCCCTGGTCAACCGAAGAGACCCCAGAAGCAATAGCACGGCGCCGGGAGCAAACGCGCCTACGCGTGCAGCGCTATCGCCAACGAATCCGCACGGCTCTGCTCCCCCAATAGTAAATGCTCATGGAGCCGCTCCAGCGAGCCGTGGTGAGCATCCTCAGATGCCGATGCCGGTGTGCCCAGGCGAGGCGTTGACACAGTGACCGTCCGGCCGACAAAGGAAATCCTTCTTAAAGTCAAAGTCTGGTGCGCAAGCCGAGAGTGCCAGCGTCAGGCCGATGACGACAATTCGGCAAAACAACATCGAGCGGCTCAAGCGCGAATGATCGAGCTCGTCTGCATGATCGAGCTTTGTGTTGTTGCCCGCCGAGTGCGCCGTGCCGCACGCGCCTTGCCGGCATTCCCGCCAACTTGGAACGGCGCGAAAACCCACCTCACCACACACAAAATGATGGGTTAGATGATGGGTAGAGCCGAGCGCCACACGCTACGCCATTGTTATCGCTGACAATATTAGCCGGTTAGGCGGATGGTATATCCGCCATACCGGGTTTTAGCGCCGCGCCCGGTAGCCGTGCGCCTGTAATTCCTCGATGCCCGCTTGCGGCGTATCCGGGTCGAGCTCGATTTCACCAAACTCGTTGGCGCTGTATTGCCGGCTGCCCAGCCAGAAATTTTTGTGCGGCTCGCCGTACATGATACGATCGAACCGCACACGCGCACCGCCATTTCCAGGAGAAAGCGTCTCAATAGCCGCACCATTGGGTTGCGGGTTATTGACATCCACAGTTTGGCTAGACGCTGCGCCGTTATACGCTGGTGTAACAACAGGTTGCTGGTGGCGCAGCGGTGCCGTGTCCGTACCGTGTCCGCTTTGCCCGCCCCAAAACACCTTCTGACGCGCCGGTACGACCTCGGTGATCGGCACCCCCAGCAAGGCCTGAGCCGCGGCAACTTCTACGCTGACCCGCGCCGGAACCCAAGCCGGGCAGCCGCTATCGCCCGCCGGCTGACCATTCAACTGGTACACCGTCTCTCTAATGGCGAAGGCGGCAAAATATTCGAGGAGCTTTTGCCACTCACGCTCGTTTTCCTCTTTGTCCGCCTCGGTAAGTGGAAGCTTGACTTCAGGCCGCGGCTCGATATCCACCGCCTTGCTGGCGGCGTACAACCGGATTTTAACCGGCAGGCTCTCGGCGCGATATATAGATTACAATAATTCCGTTGCAGTGCCGACATATTTCTTGTCTGCATTGGTGTAAAGATATTCGCCCGTCTCTAATTCCGAGACTATCTCAGTAAGACGCTGCTGCGCTTCTTTCGGCCTCGGAATTCTATTCTTCGAACCCATCGGCCGGCCGCCCTTCGGGCTGCGTAAACCACCCCGCGGCGTTGGTTTTCCTCTCGAAAACCAAACAATACCAGAAGAACCAGCCCATACCTATGCCTGGCCGCAGGAGCCCTGGGAGGCGGATGCGCGACAGACCGCGACGGCAGAGGTACGCCTTGATCAAAGCAAAGGCACGAGTTCCAGCGCCGCGAGCCCGACAATCCTCGGATTTCGCTCGCCAGCAGCCGTCCTGGGCGACATTTGTTGTGCCTGTGGCCCAAATGCGAGACCATGGCCCTGGTCGGTACCGGAATCTGGAGAATGTCGGCTCATGAGAATTCACGGAGAGGAGGGAATGCGAGGGATTCTTTTCGTTTCGACCCTGATGCTGTTGTCGAGCGCAGATGTCCTATTTGCAAATGATCTTAAGTTCCATGGAAACATTTATCCGGTCATTGGTAATTGTTCAGCACAGGAAAAGACAAACTGCAATGATCAGGAACGCAGGTGCCATGATAGTTGTAGCCCGTGGTATGTAAGCAGGTGTCACGTTATTTGTTGTTTTGAGAGGAATAGCTGTTGGCAGTCCATTGGTTGCGAGCCTTCTAATATCAGGTGCGATGTAATGTAAACAGAATTAGCCCTTCAGGCACCTTCAGCAATGCCCGCGAGATGGCGGCGTTTCTGTGGGCGATCGCGCAACACGTCGCGCTGCCCGCCGTATAATCGCGAGCCCGGCAAATGATCCGTAGGCTATTCGGTGACCTTCCGGTGCCTAGATCCAGGAACGCATTTGGCGGTTCCGGCCGAAGTCATCGAACATCAGTATAAGCCACGACTGTGGGCCCCAAAAACGCGGGTGCGCCACGCGTCTGACGCATCTGACACGTTTGGTGCTTATCGGCGTCCCGCGTGCGCGCGCGCACACATTAGACGGTCTATAACGGAACATGCGTCAGATGCGTCAGGACACGATGAGCGAGCGCAGGGCGAGCCCGGAAAACTGCCGTTTTCCGACATTGTCGCGGGCCGTTTTGAAGCCGCGATCGACGAGGGCTTGTCCGAAGCGTTTTTTGCTGCCGGGGCGTTCACCGGCTTTTTCGGCCCATGTGACCCAGCTCGAGTAGAGTTCGGCGCTGTAGTCGGTATAGGTTGGATCGACGCCGCAGCACTCCTCGAGCCATCTGCCGATGGTGTCTTCTTCGGCCAGGTAGGCGTCGGTTGCATCGCGGACGGCGCGAGGTGGGGCAAGGCCGAGTTCTTGCCAATTGAGGCAGCCTTGAACGCACCATGCGAGGATGCCCGGACGCTCGGCCTTGAGTTTTTCAGTCAACTCTGGATCGCGTTCGTTTTCAGGGATGGTAACGGTGAACGGATCAGGTGAAGGCGCCGGCGGATGGCTTCGTCGACTCCATGCAAGCTGGGTTTATGGTTACCGGCGATCATCAATTTGAACTGCGGGGCGAAGGTGAAGAAATCCTGTCGCATGTAGCGGGCGGTGATTGGATCGCCGCCGGTCAGGGTTTTGATTTTGCTTTCGGCCCAGCGCTGGTTGCGTTCGGTTTCCTGGGCGATGACGAGGCGGACGCCGCACAGGAAGGCCAATTCGGTCGGGTGGCGGTCGTTCCTACTCTCGCAGAACATCTCCATTGGTGCGACGGCGGCGTAGTCGCCCCAGATGGCGCTGAGGGTGTTGAGAAACACGCCCTTGCCGTTAGCGCCGGTGCCGTAGAGGAAGAACATGACGTGTTCGCGGGTGATGCCGGTGAGGCAATAACCAGCGGCGCGCTTCAGGTAGGTCTGTAACTCGTCATCGTCGGCTGTGATGCGGGCGAGAAACTTCATCCATAGAGGGATCGGGCAATCTCGGTCGATCGGGCAACCGCCTACTTTGCTGATGTAATCTTCGCGGCGATATTCGCGGCTCTCGCCGGTTCTGAGCTCGACGGTCACGACTGCTCCTTTGCTGGCGGATTGAAGATTCACGGATTGGCATCCCATTGATCGGCGGTCATGGCGTGGCGGCGATCGGTTTTGGCGAGGCGTTCGACAGCGGCGACGGTCTTGGCGCTGGCGATTGCAGTAGCGAGCCGGGCGGCCTTGGGATTAGTGAGGGAGGCGCTGATGTTACGGCATAGCGCTCGGGCGAGGTCGAAGGCTTTCAGGGTTTCTTCCCGGCGCCAACGGCTGCCGATCCAGATCAGCCAAGCGCCCCACAGCGCGACATAGCGCAGCTCGGAGGCATAGGCTTTGCTGAACTCTAGGGCGAGGGCGTCATCGCTCAACTGCGGCGGGACGCTTGCGTCTATTACGCCGTCCGGGAGTTTAAAGTGGTTGGTGAGTTCGACGAGCGTTTCGAGATCGGCTTGTGTGCCGCCCCGATCGATCCAGTCGCTGATGTCGCCTTTCTCGGGCAGCCCTTCGAGCTGAGGGATGCGCACGGAAGCTGCGACCGGAGCGAGGCTGACGGCAACCGTGCCGACATGGCTCCGACCCTGGTCATCATTGTCGCCGAGGATGACGACATCGCAGCCGGCGAAATATCGGGCGAATTCCTGGCGCCACTTGCCGCTGCCACCAGGGTTACAGCTACCGATGACACCCCAATCCGACCGGAGCCGATCAACGTCCTTCTCACCCTCGCAGACGAAGACGCGGAGTGCGGTGCCATTGCGTTTGCTGGTTGCGGCGACCAGCTCTGGCAGGCGATACGGAACGCGCCTGGTATCACCGAGCTTCCAGGTCCAGCCGCCTACACCATCCGGTCGCCGCTGCAGGAATTGCTTGTTGGCGAAGCGGCAAACCTGGAAGAGGAGCTTGCCGTCTTCGTCGCGGTAGTCGCAGACCGCGATCGGCTCGCCCTTCCGAGTGCGCGAATTCGCATCATCGGGCCATAAGCCGAGCTTACGAAGCGACTCCAGAACCGCGTTCTGATCGCAGCCGGCGGGGCACTGGAAGAGCAGCTTGCCGGAGCCGTTGTCCCGGATCGAGAGACTCGGGTCGTGATCCGGGTGAGACGGGCAGAGGCACTTCCATTCTCTGCCCGCCCGGATCGCGCCGCCGAGAGCTCTGGCGAGCTCTTCAGCGGTCATCAGACCCCCCCCCCTCTATCGCTTAGAAAGGAATCTCATCATCAATCAGCTCTTTGGCTGTGCTGACAACTTTCGGCCCGGGCTTGGTGTCGAGCCTTTCACCGTCAGGGGCGACCCAGCCGATGACGACAAATTCGGGTTTGTCGATTTCGCCAAAATGCCGCGAGCGGAACTTGGCGGCGGTTAGCCTGACGACAGGCATGACCGTCGGAAACATCATCCGCTGATTGGTGATCTGCCGGCTGAGCTGGCCGACGGATCGGCGTCCGCTCGCGCTCGGCGTAACGAATGTAAAGTCCGCGCCGGTGTCGAGATCCCGCAAATAAAGCAGGCTGCTGAGAGCCCACTCACCGGGCTCGCCGTCGTCCTCGATTTCGTCAACTTCCTCGGGAAAGAATTGGCCTCGCACATACGGTATTTGCTCGATGACGGTGCCTTCGTGCCATTTTTGCCACAGCCGTGTGACGCCATGGGCCACCAGGGTGGCACCCAGCAAGTCACCCTCATCCCTGCCAACCGGGAAATGCCCTTTACGGAAGCGGACGAGCTGCCCGATGAGGATGCTTTTTGATGCCGCGCTGGCAGCGACGGCCGCGAAGCCGTCATCGGCGATGGAGGTGACAACGGGTGTAATGTCTGTCATGATGTTTTAATCGTTCTACTCTGGGTTTTTGGGTACAAGGGGCGCCTTCCGACGCTGCGGGTGGTATCGCGGTGTTGGTTTCCGTCCGTAGGATGTTTCTCGTTTTTGCCGGGTGTCCCTTGGATGCCCGGCTTTTTCGTATGATCGGCTTGATATCGAAGACGACACGGTCGACGCCAAATTCGCCGCCCCTTAGGGTGTTGGCATGCTTGCGCGCAGGTTCGGTGCTGTAGAAGTCGAGACGGCGCAGATGCGGGCCGCTGACGCCGCTTATTTGCGTATCTTGGGAACATCCACCATGTCAGCCGCCATCGCACCGCGAAATCGACGCCGCTCATTCATGCGGCCTTCCCGCGGTCGCGGCTGACGAATTTTTCAAGGTCGGGCAGCTCGTAAAAGACCATCGAGCCGACCTTGCGCCAGCAGGGGCCGATCCTCCGGTAGCGCCAATTCGCCAGGGTCTTTTTCGAAACGCCCAGAAACGTTGAGGCATTATCAGTATCGAGGCGCCCGTCCGGCGTAACCTGTACCCGGGCCCGGTCGATGTACCCGTGCGCCCCGACTAACTCGGCTTGCCTCGCCAAATAGGCTCGCGCCGATTCCGTCATCTTCGATGGCCTCGCATATCATGAGACGAAACGCTACCACTAATAGAGACAACTCTAGAGCACGTCAAGCTTCCTTGGACTGCTCGAATGGCCTTGACTGCCCTGGCTGGCTCGCTTAGTTATGGGCAGGGAATGCTAGGGAACCCAAGACATGGATAGACGGCAGGGGCGCCCAAAGAAGCCCGACCCTGTAGCAAAACGGCCGCAGTTCAACGCGCGGGTCCGTCCGGCGGTGCGCGATCAGCTCGAGCGCGCCGCGCAAGAAAATCGCCGCTCGATCAGCGAGGAGGCCGAATCGCGCATCGAACGGTCATTCCTGCTGGACCAGGTGTTGGGCGGCCGGTACCCGCTGCTCGTCGCGGCGGCCCTTACGCTCGCGGGACAGCAGGCGGCGGCATTCAAGGGGCTGCCGATAGAGGCGTGGCAGACCGAGCCCGAATGCTTCGAAACCGCGCTTTTGGCAGCCGTTAAAACATTGTGGGCGCAGCACCCCGGGAAGGTCGAATGGAGCTGGAAAGAGTGGTGTGAGCGGCTCGTCGGTCATCTCGGCGGCTCGCGTGCGCCGATCGACGCCTCGCGGGACGACATGACCGTGAAACCGGATATGCACGAGGTCATGGCCGCCCGACGCGAGCGCACGGAGGCGGCCTGATAAAAAAATGATGGCGACTAGCCAGATGCGCCGGCAGGCTTCTCGGCATCGGCGTCGGCTGTTGAGACGGCCGGAGTAATGATGTCAATCTGATGTCACGCCAGATTTCTTTGGGCAGCGGCCTCCCTGCTAACATTCCAAAGCGCGGCCTATCGCTCGTCGAAGCTGCGGAATATTGCGGCGTCTCGGGCACCACGCTCACCCGGCACGGTCCGCCGCCAATCAAGATCGGAGACCGCAGCGTTTACGACCGACGAGCCTAGATCACTGGCTCGACCAACTCGCCGGCCTCGGCCCAAGTGTGACATCCGGCGATCCTGAGAACGAACTTCTTCAGGCCATCCATGCTCGTAAAGCTGCGTTACGTAACTAAGCGCACCGACCGCCGGGGCCGGGCTCGCTGGTATTGGCAGCGCCGCGGCCACAAGCTGACGCGCCTTCCCGACAACCCGATCGAGCGCATGGCGATGGCAGAGCAGTTGAACGCCGCAGCGGATAGGCTCACCACGGAAGATCTGCAGCGCGGCAGCATCGGATGGATTATCCAGAAATATCGTGAAAGCGATGACTACGTCGCGCTCGCATCCGGCACGGTCAAATATTACAAGCGCTTCCTGAGAGACATCGAGGCCCTCGGGCCCGCCTTGCCATTTTCATCCTTCACGCGGCGCGCCGTGGTCGATTTCATCGAGAGCTACAGCAAAACATTCCAGCGGCGCCAGGCGGCTGCGGTGCTCAAGGCTTGTTTCAGGGTCGCCCGATATCATGGGATCGTTGTCGTCGACGAGGCCGCCGGGCTCCGGCTTAAAACGACCCGACCGCGCGATCGGATCTGGGCGGACGACGAGATCTCGCGGTGGATCGAGGCGGCCAAGGCCGAGGACCCGCACATGAGGACGGCCTTTCTGCTGCTGCAATTTACCGCCCAACGGCCGACGGATGTCTTGCGAATGACTTGGCCGCAATATTCCGGCACTGCGATTCGGCTTCGGCAGCAAAAGACCGGCGCGCTCCTCGATGTCCCGGTCCATCCCGCGTTGCGCAACCATCTCGACGGCCTCAGACGTTCGCCGGCGAGCCTGACCATCGTCTCCTATCGCAGCCGGTCGGTGAAGTACCTCCGCTTCAATGAGCGCTTCCGCCGGATAGCCGAGCGGGCGGGTGTTGACGGGCAGGCGCGGGATCTCCGCCGCACCGCGATGCTCCGGATGGCGGAGGCCGGAGCCACCGTGCCCCAGATCGCCTCCGTCAGCGGCCACTCGATCGAGGCGACGCAGCGAATCCTCGAAACCTACCTGCCGCGGAATCGGGACCTCGCCGAGGTTGCGATCACGCGTCTCGCCGAGTACAAACGAGGGCCAAAGTCTAACGCGTTAGAAAAAAATTGTTCGTAACATATTGACTAATAGGGGCAATGTAGTACCAGATGTACTATTCGGTCTGAGCGGCCGGCCGGTAGAACCGCTCAGGATGGGTGGCCGAGCGGTTTAAGGCACCGGTCTTGAAAACCGGCGGCGAGCGTCCCGCCTTGTATCGCCTGGTGCCAAAACGTTACGTATGTCAATCGCTTAAGCGATGTCATCGTCCGCTCGCGTCCCGGCTGGTTCCTACGCGTATCGCCGTGTTTGGGTCCAAGATTGGGTCCAGGGGGCGATCTTCGCGTTTAGGCGCGATCGACAAGAATGCGAGCCGCGGTTTCAACGTAGTGGCGTTCCTGGCGCAGGGGGATGTCAGCGGAAAGTCGCGGAAATCGCTTATGGAAAATCAGTCCGGCAAAGGGGTCACTGCGCGCTCTCACAGCGGCGGTAAGCCTGTTCATCAACCAGATGATGGGCGCGAATGTAGTCTTCCAAAATTCCAGTGGCTGTCCGGGGTGTGAGTAGCAACGGAACACGCGCGGGCGCGCGCTAATAGTTGCACTCACTCATAACGCTGTAATGCTGATTACATCGGACCCAGCAATTGTTTCTATCCCTTTAGGCAGTTCACGTTCACCCTGATTGCCGGTTGGAGACAGTGTCGTTTGGCAGGTATCTAAGGTTGGGTGGTTTATGACCTTGATACTTATATGGTTTCCCGAATTTAGTACCATACACGCCTCGATAGTCTGAGCAACTATATCCTTTCCGCCGGATGCCATTGTTTTACGCAATATGGAGACAGGAATTCCGCCACCGATGTGAAGGGCTTGAAGAGCCTTTCTTCCGCTGTAGCTTGGATTGAACATGATCAGGAAAAAGGCTAAAAATATAGTGGCCCCAAGTGCGCGATAACGTTTCCCCTCCGTAAAAGTGGAGCTTACGAAATACATTGCATAAAGATAGATGAAGAATACGATGAGAGTGAAAAGTGTAATAACTTTGCTCATCAGCAAAAGTAAGACAACCGACCACGCTGCCCAGATCATCTTCCACAAAGAGGAGCGTACTACGCGAGTGCACAAGGAAACTCGACGCCTCAATGAACATCTTCTAAAGAGCTTCGAATGTCGAGATATCAAAAAAATGGCCAATATGATATTAGCAAATAACCATACTACGTGTACAGAGCGGGTAATCGGCTGACAGGAGCCGCCATGGTGGGCGTGGTTTAGGCGGCTTTGCGGATCGGGTCTGCTTCTCGGGTATCCTCCTTTCTAATGCCGTCGATGAATGCGGTGATCGGG
>Ga0306920_100010199_pt1 | contig 12589 bp, 11 predicted proteins | sample flu12Cox44000170_FD_204666 | JGI IMG/M metagenome (GOLD analysis project Ga0306920, IMG submission 204666) | Lab enrichment of tropical soil microbial communities from Luquillo Experimental Forest, Puerto Rico - flux4day.12C.oxic.44.000.170 (v2)... | ecosystem: Environmental > Terrestrial >...
CCAATGGCTGACTGTGGGGTCGTGGTCCGGGTGAGGGCCAAGTGAAGGACGTCCTCCCGGACGCCCACGCCGACTTTGTCTTCGCTGTCGCTGGCGAAGAGTTCGGCCTCATCGTCTGCCTTGTTGTCGTCGGGCTGTTTGCGTTCATCGTGCTGCGCGGATTTTCGAGGCTGTTGCAGGAAGGGAGCTTGTTCGTGCTCCTCGCGGCGACCGGCTTGCTGATCCAGTTCGGGCTGCAGGCAGCGATAAATATGGCATCGAGCCTGAACCTAATTCCGACCAAGGGGATGACGCTGCCTTTTCTCTCATACGGCGGCTCATCGTTCCTTGCGCTTGGCCTGGGCATGGGAATGATGCTCGCGCTGACCCGTCGGCGACTCGCCGGAAGCGCGCCGTGAGCGTGTCTTTTGTGCTCGCTGCGGGCGGGAGCGGTGGACATTTGTTTCCAGCGGAGGCTCTGGCGAGCGAGTTGCTGGGCCGTGGGGTTAAAGTCCATCTCGCGAGCGACGAGCGAGCCGATGCGATCGCCCCGGGTTTAGCTGGGGTTGAGATCCATCGCGTGCGCGCCGCGCAATTCCGCGGCGGACCGGGTCAGGCGGTCCGAGCGTTCGCGGAACTAGCACTCGGTACTATGCAGGCGCGCAAGCTGCTGCGCCGGCTGGCGCCGACTGTCGTCATCGGCTTTGGGGGCTACCCGTCGGTCCCGACGATGCTCGCTGCCGCCTATCTTCGGCTGCCGATGCTCATTCACGAACAGAACGCTGTGCTCGGGCGCGCCAATCGGCTGCTGGCGCCGCGCGCTCGGCGGATCGCCACGGGTTTTCCGGCGACGACAGGTCTGCGCTCTGCCGATCGCATCCGCGCCGTGCATACCGGAAATCCTGTGCGGCCGGCGATCTTGGCGGTTGACAATGCTGACTACAAGGCACCGAGTCCCAGTAGACCGATCGATCTGCTGATCATGGGCGGCAGTCAGGGCGCGCGCGTCCTGAGCGAGGTTGTACCGTTGGCTCTGGGGGCCTTGCCCGAGGGGCTGCGCAATGTGTTGCGGGTCAGCCAGCAGGCACGTCAGGAGGATATTGCCACCGTAGCGAAGATATACCGCAGAGCAGGGATAGCTGCAGATCTGAATACCTTTTTCGACGATGTCCCGGTGCGGCTGGCACGGGCCCATCTGACAATCTGTCGTGCCGGGGCATCGAGCATGGCTGAGCTCGCGACGATCGGCCGGCCAGCAATATTGATCCCGTATCCGCATGCGACTGACGATCATCAGACCGCGAACGCCCGAGCTTTCGCCGAGGCCGGCGGTGGTTGGGTTATCCCGCAGTCGGGCTTCGCCCCGATCACTTTTGCTCGTTACCTCGACCGGCTGCTCGCTGACGGAGCAGCGTTGTCAGCGGCTGCGCAGCATGCGCGCGCCTTTGGGCGGCGCGATGCTACCCAACGCCTGGCACGACTGGCCCTCGATCTCGTGCCCGGCGCGAAGCATGCTTCCGAGTTTCGAGAGCGCGCAGCATGAGAGCGCTTCCGCGGACGATTGGCCCACTGCATTTCGTTGGCATCGGCGGGATCGGCATGAGCGGCATCGCTGAGGTGCTGCACAATCTCGGTTACCGGATTCAAGGCAGCGATCTTACGAACGGCGCCAATGTGCGCCGACTGGTCGACCTCGGGATTCCGGTAGCAATAGGACATGATGCCGGATATCTGGGGGCGGCAGAGGTCGTAGTGACCTCCTCTGCGGTCAAATCCGACAATCCGGAGGTCGTAGCGGCACGAGGTCGCCGCATACCAGTGGTCCGTCGCGCGGAGATGCTCGCCGAGTTGATGCGGCTTAAATGGTCACTGGCGATCGCCGGGACCCACGGCAAGACGACGACGACCTCGATGATAGGTACGCTGCTCGAGATGGCGCAGCTCGACCCGACTGTGATCAACGGTGGGATCATTAACGCTTACGGGACAAACACACGTTTGGGAGCCGGCGACTGGATGGTGGTCGAGGCCGACGAGAGCGACGGCACGTTCACCCGGCTGCCGGCGACGATCGCAATCGTCACCAATATCGATCCCGAGCATCTCGACTTCTACGGCAGCTTCGATGCGCTGCGCCAAGCTTTCGAGACTTTCGTCAGCAATATTCCGTTCTACGGCTTTACTGTGTTGTGCGTTGATCATCCCGTCGTCGAGGGGATGATCCCTCGGCTCTCGGACCGCCGCGCGCTGACCTATGGCTTCAGTCCGCAGGCCGATATCCGCGCCGTCGACGTCCGCCTGGGACGCGACGGCGCGCGATTTGACGTCATCGTGGCTGACACGCTATCGGATCGAGGGCGGACGATCGCTAACCTGTTCCTACCCATGTTTGGGCAGCACAACGTGCAGAATTCGCTTGCTGCGGTCGCCATTGCCGAAGGGATGGGGCTCGGCGACGAGGCGTTGCGGATCGCACTGGGTAGTTTCCGAGGTGTGAAGCGGCGCTTTACAAAGACCGGCGAGTGGAACGGGGTGACCGTAATCGACGATTACGGTCATCACCCGGTCGAGATAGCAGCGGTGCTGAAGGCGGCCCGCGCGATTGTCGAGGGCCGGGTGATCGCCGTTGTTCAGCCGCATCGCTTTACCCGGGTGTCGCATCTTTTCGACGGGTTCTGCACCTGCTTCAACGATGCCGATATTGTCTTGGTTGCAGACGTCTATGCCGCGGGAGAAACCCCGATCGAAGGGGTCACCCAGGAGGCTGTCGTCGGCGGTCTAATCGAGCGCGGCCATCGCAACGTACGCCCCCTTAGTGGCCCCCATGATCTTGCCCCGCTCGTGAGCGAGCTGGCTAGGCCGGGTGACATGGTCGTGTGCCTGGGGGCGGGCTCGATCACCAATTGGGCGAATAGCCTGCCGGGCGAACTCGCTCGCATGCACTCCGCGAGCGAGCGCGCGTGACGCCGCGCCGCGAAGACACGATGTCGGGAAAGCTTCCGCCGGTGCGCGGTACGCTGACCGCAAATGCGCCGATCGGCAGACAGACCTGGTTCGGCGTCGGTGGTCCGGCGGAAGTTATGTTCCGGCCTGCAGACGTACAGGATCTCGCCGCCTTTCTCGCGGCGCTGCCGATGGAAATTCCGGTGACGGTAATCGGGGTCGGCTCTAACCTGCTGGTGCGCGATGGCGGCGTTCCCGGCGTCACGATCCGCCTTGGCCGGGGCCTCGCGAATATCGTCGTTGAACGCGAGAAGATTCGTGTCGGTGCGGGCGCGCTCGACCGTATTGTCGCCGTGACCGCGGCGGAAGCTGGGCTCGCTGGGTTGGAATTCCTGTCCGGCATCCCGGGAACCATCGGTGGAAGTTTGCGGATGAACGCCGGCGCCTATGGTGCCGAGATCAAAGAGGTGCTCGTTTCGGCATCGGCGCTCGATCGAAGTGGCCTCAGCCATGCGATCGACAGCGCTTCGATGAAGCTTGTCTATCGTTATTGCGGTGTCGATCCTGGGTGGATCTTTGTCGAAGTTCAATTGCGTGGCATTGCCTGCGATCGTTTAGAAATTGTTAAACGCATGACGGCGATTCGTGAACTGCGCGAAGCCACCCAGCCTGTGCGGGCGCGCACCTCAGGCTCGACCTTTACAAACCCGGCTGGCGAGGCGGCATGGCGGCTGATCGATGCCGCCGGGTGCCGTGGCCTGATCCGAGGCGGAGCGATGGTTTCGCAGAAGCATGCCAACTTCCTGATTAACACCGGAGACGCCACGGCGGCCGATATCGAGGGTCTTGGAGAAGAAGTCCGCCGCCGCGTCTACGAGATGACCGGTATCCTGCTCGAGTGGGAGATCCACCGCGTAGGCCGTTCGTTGCCGGAGGTGGCGCCGGTCGCTAAAGACGATTGCTATCCGTCCCTCACCGTTCTTCACTCGCAGGTTGCGAATGCTTCATGCCTGCCCTGTCGGCTCTCGTGAAAAGTGTTGCTGTAGAGGAGAGGGTGACCATCCCAAGCACTGGGGGATAGCCCGTGACTAAGAGCGTGGTCGTGTTGATGGGAGGCTGGTCGCCGGAGAGAGAGGTTTCGTTATCCAGCGGGCGTGAGTGCGCCAAGGCGCTGGCTGATCGTGGCTATAAAGTGCGGGTGATCGATGTCGGGCGCGACCTACCGGCCGTGTTACGCGCCCTCGATCCGCGCCCGGACGTGATCTTTAACGCCCTGCACGGGATCGGCGGCGAGGACGGTACGATCCAAGGCGTCTTCGAGATGCTCGGAATTCCCTACACCCATTCGGGTGTGCTAGCCTCGTCTTTAGCAATGCACAAGCCTACTGCGAAGGCGATTTTTCGCGCCGCAGGTCTGCCCGTGGTTGATGGCGTGGTCGCGCGCCCTGAGGAATTGGCTGAGCGCGATCCGCTTCCGGCCCCGTTTGTTGTGAAACCGACCAACCAGGGTTCGAGCGTCGGCGTCCGCATCGTGCGGGTCAACGACAACTCTTGGCGCGAGGAAGTGACCGGTTGGAGTTTCGGCAATGAGATGCTGGTCGAGCGCTTTATACCTGGCCGCGAGCTCACCGTAGCGATTATGGGGGATCGAGCACTCGGCGTCTGCGAAATTGTCCCACGCGGTAGCTTCTATGATTACACGGCGAAATATGCAGTCGGGGGATCCGACCATCTGACACCCGCCCCGATCCCTTCGGGGATCTACAAAAATGCCCTCGACATTGCGCTGTGCGCTCATCGGGCGCTCGGGTGCCGGGGCGTCAGCCGCGCCGATCTGCGCTATGATGATACGGTGGAGTATCCGGGCGAGCTCTACTTGCTGGAAACGAATACCCAGCCTGGAATGACACCTACCTCCCTCGTCCCTGATATCGCCCGTCATCTTGGCATTAGTTTCGACGATTTGGTGGTGTGGATCCTCGAGAACGCGGCATGCGACGCGTGACCGGAACACCGGAGCGCCGGCCGCGCCGCCTGGCGTCGGCCCGTTCGCTCCATCGTATCCTGCGCCGGACCGCTGTCGTGGTGCTGAGTTTGGGGAGCATCTGCAGTGCGGTTCAGCTGAGCCGCTCTCCGCTTGGGCAATCGCTGCTGCAGAGTGCCGCCGACAAAGTGGTGCAGGAGACCGGACTGCTCGGCCTTACAGTTTCCGACATCAGGGTCGAAGGACGCGAGACGACCGATCGAGAGACTCTATTGGCTGCCCTGGGCGCCGGGCTCGGCACCCCGATCCTCGCGGTTAGCCCGACACGCGCGAAGGACCGGCTCGAAGCTCTTCCCTGGGTGCGCACCGCGGTGATCGAACGCCGTCTGCCAGGTACGCTCTATGTACGTCTGGTCGAGCGTAAGCCGTTGGCTCTCTGGCAGCACGGCGGCAAGATTGAGCTGATCGATCGTGGGGGCGACGTTATCCCGGTCGCTCGACTCGATCAGTTCGCCAAGCTACCGATGGTTGTCGGGGAGGGTGCAGAGCGCCATGCAGCCGAGCTTCTCGAGATGCTAGCGAGCGAACCTGAACTGGATACGCGCGTGACCGCCGCAATCCGCGTCGGCGACCGTCGCTGGAACATACGCATCGACAACGCGATCGACGTGCTACTTCCGGCGGACGGGGCAGCGAATGCGTGGTCGCAGCTCGCTCGCCTCGAGCGATCGAGCGCCATCTTGAAACGAGACTTGCAGACCATCGACATACGTCTGCCGGATCGGCTCGTTCTGCGGGTGGGTCCTGAGCCCCCGAAAGAAGCGCCGATATCAAAGAAAGGACGTTCCGCGGCGAAAAACACATGATCGCGATGGACGAATTGCCGGCGAACGCCAAACATCGAGCGGCGGCCGCGACCTCAGGAAACGGCAAGAAACGGAAACCGCGCCGCCAGTCGATTCGGCCGCGCGGCAGCCTGGTCGCCGCTCTCGATATTGGCACGACGAAAATTTGCTGTTTCATCGCGCGGGTCGCATCCGAGCAGCCACGGGTGCTCGGCATTGGCCATCAGATCTCGCGTGGAGTGCGCAATGGGACGATAGTCGATCTGGAAGCGGCTGGCGCCTCCGTTGCCAATGCGGTGCACGCCGCCGAAGAAATGGCCGGCGAGACGATCCAACAAGTTGTGGCGAATCTATCGGGTGGATTCTTCGGATCGCGCATTGTCAAGGCCGAGATCGGCGTTGCTGGACGCGAGATCACCGATGCGGAGATGCAGCGGGTGCTGGAGCAAGGCTACTCGGTGCGCGAGCCGGGCGATCGTCATGTCATCCATTCAGTGCCGGTCGGTTTCTCGATCGACGATAGCCGAGGCATCCGCGATCCCCGTGGCATGTTTGGTCAGCGGCTTGGCGTCAACATGCACGTGGTGACCGGAAGTGGGGCAAGCGTCCGTAACCACGGCTCGGCAATCGGGCGCTCACACCTCAACCTCGACGCGCTCGTCGTCAGCCCATATGCGGCCGGACTCTCATGCCTCGTCGAGGATGAGATCGCTCTCGGTGTGACCGTGATCGACATGGGTGGCGGCACGACGACGATCGGGGTGTTTTTCGACGGCAATCTGATCCATGCCGACTATGTGCCTGTCGGTGGCGGCCACGTAACAAATGACATTGCCCGCGGGCTCTCGACCCCCGTGGCCCACGCCGAACGCATGAAGGCGCTGTTCGGCAGCGCCATCTCTTCTAGCACTGACGAGCGCGAAACGATCGCTGTCCCGCAAGTCGGCGAAGAGGACGAGGGTCATGTCAATCACCTACCAAAATCTTTGCTTGTGGGGATCATTGCGCCACGAATCGAGGAGACCTTTGAGTTGGTGCGCAATCGTCTCGAGGCCAGCGGGTTCGACAAAGTCGCAGGGCGACGCGTGGTGCTGACCGGTGGGGCTTGTCAGCTGCACGGGGTGCGCGAGTTTGCCGGACTGATCCTCGACAAACAGATTCGCATCGGCCGGCCTCAGCGGGTTGCGGGCTTGGCCGAGGCGACCGGCGGCCCCGCATTTTCGACGGCTGTCGGGCTCCTGCATTTCGCATTATCGGAGCGGGTCGAGGCGGCACCTAGCGGACACAGCCCTTTGCGGGCGCCGAACTGGCTATTAGGTCGCTTAGGTCACTGGCTGCGAGAGAACTTTTGAGTCACATTCCGTGTTGTGGCTCGCTCGGCCATCTCTGAGCCAGCGAGGGGGGAAGCCCGGACCGTACCGGGTATCATGGAGCTGCTTCGCAGCGGAGGGGACCGATGATCAATCTGAGCATTCCGAGAGACGAGCAGGAGATGAAGCCCCGCATCACCGTTGTCGGGGTTGGGGGAGCCGGGGGAAACGCCGTCAACAACATGATCCGATCGAACTTGGTCGGGTGCGAGTTTGTTGCCTGTAACACCGATGCTCAAGCGCTGCAGCAATCCACCGCGTCTCGCAAGATCCAACTTGGGATCGGCGTCACTCGAGGCCTCGGTGCCGGCTCGCGCCCTGATGTCGGCCGCGCTGCGGCAGAGGAGGCTCTGGACGAGATCCTCGAGGCAATGCAGGGCTCCAACATGGTGTTTATCACCGCCGGTATGGGCGGCGGCACCGGGACGGGTGGCGCGCCGGTGATCGCGCGTATCGGTCGTGAATCGGGCATTCTGACTGTCGGCGTGGTAACCAAGCCCTTTCACTTTGAGGGCGGTCATCGCATGCGCATCGCCGAACTCGGCATCGAAGAGCTGCAGAAATTTGTCGATACGCTGATTATTATTCCCAATCAGAACTTGTTCCGAATAGCCAACGAAAGGACAACCTTCGCCGATGCCTTCAAGATGGCGGATGACGTCCTTCATTCGGGCGTGCGCGGCGTTACCGACCTGATGGTCATGCCGGGATTGATCAACCTTGATTTCGCCGATATCCGTACTGTGATGGCGGAAATGGGTAAGGCGATGATGGGGACCGGCGAGGCTGAGGGCGAGCGCAGAGCGATCGACGCTGCCGAAGCGGCGATCTCAAACCCGCTGCTCGAAGACGTGTCGATGAAGGGCGCGAAGGGCGTCCTCATCAACATCACCGGGGGCTTGGACATGACATTGTTTGAGGTCGATGAGGCGGCGAACCGCATCCGCGAGGAAGTCGATCCCGATGCCAACATCATTTTCGGATCGACATTCGATGAGCGGCTGTCGGGTAAGATGCGCATCTCGGTTGTTGCCACCGGTATTGATGCGGAAGCAGTTTCTCAGACCCGGCCGATGATCAGCCTAGTGAGCAGTCGGGATACCGCGCCGGCCGTGGCCTTACGCGAGGCTACCGGAGGGGTCTACACGCAGCCCCCGCTCACCCAGAACGCAGCGCAGTCGCCGATCGATGGTGTACCGGGGTCGCCGCACAGTGAGCCGTTGCGGGTCGAGCACGACAGCGAACCAGTGCCACGAGCGGCAGAGGCCGCCGAGAACGCAGCGATGCGTGGCAGTTCGTTCATCGTTCCCAAGCCGGCCGATGTCGGCCTCAACCGTCCGGTTCCGTTGACCCACCCTGCGGTTCCGCCGGCTCCGGGGGCCAGAGAGCCAACGCCAAAACCAAAGGGGCGAGTGCCCAGCCTTATCGAACGGGTGACTGGAGTGGGCCGCGCCCGCATTGCAGCGCCGGAATCGGCACCGCGTCCGGCTTCCCAACCTGTAAAGCAGGTCGCGCAGCCCCGACTGACACCGCTCGAGCCGGACGACAGGCCGGGCTTGAGCAAGGAGGAAGATCTGCTCGACATCCCCGCCTTCCTGCGCCGCCAAGCAAATTAGACCGGCACCGGGGTGCCTCCACCAACCTCACTCCGTCTTCTACGAGATCGTGAACTGTCGATCGACGAAGAGGTGCCGCAACGTACCAATTCAACGGTGACGCGTTACTAATACGTAACAATCTGCAATAAAGAGTGATTTGAGACAGCGGGGAGGCGCCGGTTAACTTTTACGTCGTAGGGGCTCGGTTTTCGAGAAGTCTGTCGCATGTTGGGGATATGACGACAGCGTCGCAACGGACGCTGAAGACGCGAATCGGTTGCCGGGGGGTTGGTCTTCATTCGGGTCAAAAAGTAACGATGAGACTGCTTCCGGCCGCGCCGGACACCGGAATCGTGTTCCGCCGAACCGATGCCGGAGCAGAGATACTGGCAAGCTGGGTCAACACGATCGAATCGCCGCGTTGCACCATGCTGTCAAACGGCGAAGGGATCACCGTCGGCACGGTCGAGCACCTTATGGCCGCATTGGCGGGCGCCGAGATTGACAATGCTATCGTCGAGCTGGACGGTCCGGAAGTGCCGATCATGGACGGCAGCTCTGCGCCGTTCCTCTTCCTTGTTGAGTGTGCCGGTCTCGTCGAGCAGGACGCCGTGCGGCGCGCGATAAAAGTGCTCAAACCGGTGAGCGTTATCGAGGATGGTGCAACGGCCGCCTTGTTGCCCGATCACGGCTTCTCGATGAGCTTCGAGATTAGCTTCCCCAACCCGCTGATTAGGCGACAAGACATTTCCGTCGTGTTCGATGCGGCGACCTTCAAGGAGGAGCTCAGCCGGGCGCGTACCTTTGGCCTTCTCGATGAACTAGATCGTCTGCGGGCAGCGGGCTTCGGTCGCGGTGGGTCGCTCGACAACGTTATTGTGGTGAGCGGTGACCATATATTGAACTCTGGCGGTCTGCGCTATGCCGACGAGTTCGTTCGCCACAAGCTGCTCGACGCGTTCGGCGATCTCTACCTTGCTGGCGGCCCGATCATCGGACGATTCTGCGGCGTGCGCTCGGGTCATGCACATACGAGGCATTTGCTCGCGGCCCTATTTGCCGACGCCGAGGCATGGCGCTACACTAGCCAGTGGCGAGCCACAAATCTTGGAGCGCTTGATCGGCCGGGGGAAATGCGACTTTCCGGGGTATAGTTCGAGCTTTGGCTTGTCTTCTGTGCAAATGTTCTGTGCTGTAACCAGAGCCTGGCTTCCGCTGCCGCGGTTGCCGATGCGTCCATTGTCGTTACCTCGGTGGCTGGGCGTGGCCCTGTTGACGTCCATTATCGCCGCTTGCAGTGGCTCAAAGAAGGACGTCTATGTCGAAAAACCGGTCGACGATCTTTACAATAAGGCCATGGACGAGATGGTCGAAGAACGCTTTGCCGCGTCCGCGAAGACCTTTGACGAAGTCGAGAGCCAGCATCCCTACTCGGTCTGGGCCACGAAGGCCCAGCTTATGGCAGCCTATGCCGAATACGAGGCGGGAAATTATGGCGAGGCAGTGATTGCTGCGGATCGTTTCATCCAGCTGCATCCGGGTCATCGTGACGTTGCTTATGCCTATTATTTGAAGGCGATCTCCTATTATGTCCAAATCACCGATGTTGGTCGCGACCAGAAGATAACAGACCAGGCCTTGAAGGCGCTTAATGATGTGGTGCGGCGTTTCCCCGACAGTAAATATGCACGCGATGCCAAGCTCAAACTTGATTTTACCCGCGACCATCTGGCGGGTAAGGAAATGGAAATCGGTCGGTACTACCTTAAGCGCGGTCAATACCTGGCTGGGATGAACCGCTTCAAACGCGTCATCGACAATTATCAGACGACGACGCATGTGCCAGAGGCACTGGAGCGTCTTGTCGAATGCGACTTGGCGCTCGGTCTCACTGACGAGGCCAAAGCCAATGCCGCGGTTCTCGGCTACAACTACCCGGGCAGTGAGTGGTACCAAGACAGCTATGCCCTCGTTACCGGGACCGGCAACCCAGGCCTTCCCGAGGGAGGTTGGTTCGCTCGCAACCTTGGGAGTCTCTTCTGATCTGCTTGGCGCAGCCGCCTCTCGCAACATGAAAAATTGTTAATTTCAGACCGACAGTAAGCTGGCGTATTCAGCACGCCATTGACTGGCTTCGGTCCCTCTCTCGCGCACCCTCTCTGCTGCGCCTGGGATTAGGATCTGCAACGAGGTTGGAGCGTTTGAGGATGCGGCGGCGAATACTCGCAGTATTGTTTCTTGTCAGTACGTCCGTCGCGGCTGCTGCCGCCGACAAACCGTCCGGCGTCACCGGACTCTATCTGACGACCCGGTATCCTGCGCTGACTGTAAGAGCCGGGGAGACGACGACAATCGACCTTTCGCTGCACAACTTCAACCTGCCGCCGCAGCAGCTGGCGCTGTGGGTCCCGCAAGTCGCAAGCGGGTGGAAAGCGACCATTCTTGGCGGCGGTCAGCCGGTCGAATCGGCTTTTGTCGCGCCGGACAGCGAGGAGAAGCTGCAGCTGCGGCTCGAACCTCCGTCGGGTACGGGCCCCGGCAATTATCAATTCCTCGTCGAAGCGCAAGGTACCGGGACCACGTTGAAGCTCCCGATCACGGTTACGATCGGGCAAGAGCTCCCGGCAAAGCTCAAGCTTACCACGAACTTTCCGGCGCTACGTGGCACGGCTACGACCTCCTTCAAATTCAAAGTCAGCGTCGCCAACGACAGCGGGCGCGACGCAACGATCAATTTCAGCGCCGACGCGCCAAAGAACTTCCAAGTCACCTTTACCGAGGCTTATGGCACCCAGCAGCTGACCAGCATCCCGATCGAGGCCGGCAAGTCAAAGGACATCGAAGCCGCCGTGGCGCTGCCGCGCGATACCCCGGCCGGAGATTACAAGCTCGTGCTGCACGCCAAGAGCGAGGCCGCGTCCGCCGATCTCAACCTTGCCATTACCATTATCGGTCAAGCCCGCTTGGCACTCGCCGGCGAAGGCGGTCGCCTCAGCGGCGAGGCCTATGCCGGCCAGGACAGTCAGTTGACCGTTGTCGCAAAAAACGACGGCAGCGAAGCAGCGCGCGATGTCGAATTCAGCGCGACCGCACCCGAGGGCTGGAAGACGAGCTTCGATCCCAAGGAGCTGCCCGAACTCGGTGCCGGCAAATCGCAGTCGATCAAGGTCAGTTTGGCGCCGTCTTCCCGGGCCATTGCCGGGGATTACCAGACGACGATCCGCGCCAACTCTGCGGGAGGACTTTCCGAATCGGCGAACTTCCGCATCACCGTCCTGACGTCTACGGTGTGGGGTGCGGTCGGTATCGGCGTCATTGCTGCTGCCCTGCTCGTCGTTGTCTTTTCGGTCGCGCGGTTTGGCCGGCGCTAGCGAGGGCACAATGTCCGGTGAAGTCGTTATCCGCGCCCAAGAGCTCACCAAGCGCTATGCGACGACCCTCGCAGTTGACCACGTCGATCTCGAAGTTCGATCCGGCGAGATCGTCGGTATTCTCGGGCCGAATGGATCGGGCAAGACGACGACGATCCTGATGCTACTCGGTTTAACCGAACCGACGGAAGGGCGTGCCGAGGTCGCCGGGTACGACCCGTTACGCGAGCCGCTCGAGGTCAAAGCCCGGGTTGGCTATCTGCCTGATTCGGTCGGTTTCTATGATGGTTTGTCGGCGCGCGACAACCTTGCCTATACCGGGCGGCTGGCCGGTTTGTCGCGCCGCGAGATCGATGAGCGGTTCGCCGAGACGCTGGCAAGAGTCGGACTTCCCGATGTCGGCCGGGAGCGGGTCGGGACCTTTTCGCGCGGTATGCGCCAGCGGCTCGGCCTCGCCGAGATTCTGATGAAGCGTCCGAGCATCGCGATTCTCGACGAG
>Ga0306920_100010200_pt1 | contig 12588 bp, 13 predicted proteins | sample flu12Cox44000170_FD_204666 | JGI IMG/M metagenome (GOLD analysis project Ga0306920, IMG submission 204666) | Lab enrichment of tropical soil microbial communities from Luquillo Experimental Forest, Puerto Rico - flux4day.12C.oxic.44.000.170 (v2)... | ecosystem: Environmental > Terrestrial >...
CAATACCGCTGCCGGTCGCCGTTCAAAGGACCCCCTTAAAACTTGTGATTTTTTTCCAGTGCATCAAAGCCTCTATCGGGCCACTGCTGGACTAAGGGCGACTTCCGCAATGGGTCAAAAGGCGACATTGCAGGGGTGATCGGCGCATATCCGCTCTACGCCTAAAATCGGACATCACAGGGTTTTATGATTACACCTCCTAGACCACCACTGTCAGCCTTCGGGCGGCGCGGGTGATGCCGGTGTAAAGCCAGCGCGCGCGGCTGTCCTGAAAGGCAAAGCTCTCGTCGAACAACACGACGTCGTCCCATTGCGAGCCTTGTGACTTGTGCACCGTGAGCACATAGCCATAGTCGAACTCGTCATACGGTTTGCGCTGCTCCCAGGGGATGGTCTCGATGCCGCCCTCGAAGCAGTCGTTACGCACGGAGACCCTGGTCACCTTGTGGCTTAACTCCTCATCAGGCGAAAGCCGCATGCTGATGATCCGCGTTTTCGACCGCGACGCGTTGCGGGCTTTCACCCGCCACAGCCCGCCATTGAACAGGCCCTTCTTGCGGTTATTGCGCAGGCACACGAGCTTGTCGCCTGCAACCGGCAGGGGGTCCTCGATGCTCTGGCGCTGCCGCATCCGCAGGTTGTAGGCGCGGCGGGTGTTATTGCGCCCGACCAGGACCTGATCGGCCCGCATGACCCGGTCCGGGTCGAGTTCGCCGCGCGCGACCACGTCGCTTTCGCCGTGACGGCCGACCTCAAGCTTGCGGCCCGCGCGCACGTCCATCGACATCCGTACGATCGGGTCGTGCTGGGCCTGGCGATGCACCTCGGTCAGCATTGCGTCGGGTTCGGAATCGGTGAAGAAGCCGCCACCCTGGATCGGTGGCAGTTGCGCAGGGTCCCCGAGCACCAGCAGCGGACATTCGAACGACAGGAGATCGCGCCCCATCTCGGCATCGACCATCGAGCATTCGTCGATCACGATCAGCCTTGCCCTGGAAGCAGGCGCATCGTCCCAGAGCTCGAAGCTCGGCTGTTCGACGCCGCTTTCGCGCGCGCGATAAATCAGCGAATGGATCGTGGAGGCGTTCTCGCAACCCTTATTGCGCATGACCAGCGCCGCCTTGCCCGTGAAGGCGGCGAATTTGACCTCGCCGTCAACAGCTTCAGCGATGTGGCGCGCCAGCGTAGTCTTGCCGGTTCCGGCATAGCCGAACAGGCGGAAGACCTGCGGCGTGGCGTTTTTCCCGGGTTTTGCCTTCAACCACGAGGCCACGGCCTTCAACGCGGAATCCTGGTGTGGCGTGAAAGTGGTCATCTTCTTCGGAAAGTGGGCACTAGGTCTCGGCGGGAAAGGCGATCGCGCGACATATCCGGCGATTCGCAAACCCCAACCTAACCATTCATTGCGTTAGCGCAAGGCGCCCGCCTACTGCCAGCCAGGAACGCCACTCATGTCTGGAAGGCGGTGGGCAATACCCTTGTGGCAGTCGATGCAGGTTTTCTCGCCGCTAAACAGGAAACGTTGATGAGCAACCGCTGCACGCGGCGACTGCTTGGTGATGTCCATCGAGTCCGCGCTGTGGCAGTTGCGGCATTCCAGCGAATCGTTGGCCTTGAATCTTGCCCATTCGTGAATCGCCAGCTCAAGTCGCTTGTCAAGAAACTCCTCGCGGGTATCGATGAAGCCGAACAGATGCCCCCAGACTTCGTTGGAGGCCTGCATCTTGCGCGCAATCTTGTCGGTCCAGTTGTGCGGCACGTGGCAATCGGGGCAAGTGGCGCGAACTCCGGAGCGGTTCGAGAAATGTATCGTCGATTTCAGTTCCGCAAACACGTTGTCGCGCATTTCGTGACAACCGGTGCAGAACTTTTCCGTATTGGTCAGCTCCAGCGCGGCGTTGAAGCCGCCCCAGAAGATTATGCCCGCCACAAAGCCAGCGAGCACCAGCACGCCGAGCCCGAACACCGAGCTCGGGCTGATCAGCACGCCCCAAAGCTCGACGAGGAAGCTCCAGGCGCGCCGCCAGAAGGACAACTTCTGGGCCTCCGGATCGGACGCACTCATCGTGGTCCACCGGGCGTTTTGCGGCTCAGCATGGTGTCGATGTCGACGAAGTCGTTGCTGACGGGCGGATTGGTCGCATTCTGCGGGACGTGGCATTCCGTGCAGAAGAACCGGCGCGGGGAGACCGAGGCCAGAAACTGGCCATCGCGGTCCATGAAATGGGTGATCGAAACCATCGGCGCCTGCGATTCGCCGGTGCGGGCGCGCGCATGGCAGGTCAGGCATTTGTTGCTGTTCAAGTCGATCTGATAGCCGTCGATCGAATGCGGGATCACAGGTGGCTGCTCGGGATAGTTTCGCACTTCCCTTTCAGAGGTGTTGCGCATCGAAGTCATTGGCGGCGCGGGGCCCTCGTCGTTGAGCGGGGTCGCTCCGCGCAGGTTGTCGGTCAGTGTCTCGGCCGCAAGCGCTCCGGTGCCGGCCGCAATCGCCGCGACGAGAAGGACGATGGCTGATTTCCTGATCATGGCCGCTATGCCTTTTCGATGCGCACGGCGCATTTCTTGAAATCGGTTTGCAGGGAGATCGGATCGGTGGCATCCAACGTCACCTTGTTGATCAGCTTCGATTCATCGAACCAGGGCACGAACACGAGTCCCCGCGGCGGTCGATCGCGTCCGCGCGTCTCGAGGCGGGCGCGAATAAAGCCGCGTCGCGAGATCACCTTCACCTCGTCGCCGCGGCGCAATTTGGCCTCCTGCGCGTCGTCGGGGTGCATGAAGCAGACCGCCTCGGGGAAAGCCCGGTAAAGCTCAGGCACGCGGCGCGTCATGCTGCCGGAGTGCCAATGTTCCAGCACGCGTCCGGTGGAGAGCCACAGCGGATATTCGTTGTCGGGCGATTCTGCCGGCGGCTCGTAGGGCAGCGCGAAGATGCGCGCCTTGCCGTCCGGATTGCCGTAGAATTGCACGCCCGTGCCCTGCCTGACAAAGGGATCGGAGCCCTCGCGGAAACGCCAACGGGTTTCCTGGCCGTTGACGACTGGCCAACGCAGCCCGCGCTCGCGGTGATAGAGGTCAAAGGCCGCAAGGTCGTGACCATGACCGCGTCCGAAGGTCGCGTATTCCTCAAACAGGCCCTTCTGCACGTAGAAGCCGAACGCCTTGGACTCGTCGTTGGCGTAGCCTTGCTCGATGTCGGAAAGCGGAAACTTGTCGATCTCACCGTTCTTGTAGAGAACGTCGAACAGCGTTTTGCCCCGGTACTCCGGCTTCTTGGCCAGCAGCTCTTCCGGCCACACTTCCTCGATCTTGAAGCGTTTGGAAAATTCCATGACCTGCCAGAGGTCGGAGCGCGACTCTCCGGGCGCGTTGACCAGCTGGTGCCAGAACTGCGTGCGCCGCTCGGCGTTGCCGTAGGCACCTTCCTTTTCCACCCACATCGCGGTCGGCAGCACAAGGTCGGCGGCAAGCGCTGTCACCGTCGGGTAGGCCTCGGACACCACGATGAAATTCTCAGGATTGCGGAAGCCTGGATAGGTTTCCTCGTTGATGTTCGGACCGGCCTGCAGATTGTTATTGACCTGCACCCAATAGGCGTTGAGCAAGCCATCCCTGAGCATCCTGCTCTGTAACACGGCGTGATACCCCGGCTTGTCGGGAATTGTACCCTCAGGCAGTTTCCAGATCGCCTCGGCCTTGTCGCGGTGCTGCTTGTTGTTCACCACCATGTCGGCGGGCAGGCGATGCGAAAAGGTTCCGACCTCGCGCGCGGTGCCACAGGCCGAGGGTTGACCTGTCAACGAGAACGGGCTGTTACCAGGCTCGGAGATTTTCCCGGTCAAGAGGTGAAGGTTGTAGACGAGATTGTTGCACCAGACGCCGCGGGTGTGCTGGTTGAAACCCATGGTCCAGAAGCTGACGACCTTGGTCTTCGGATCAGCGTAGAGCTCGGCCAGTGCCTCGAGCCGGTTGAGCGGCACGTTCGACCTCTCCGCCGCTTTCTCCAGGGTGTAATCGGAGACGAACTTTGCGTACTCGTCGAAGGACATGTCGGTGGCGTCATTGGCCTTGGCCGCTCCCGTAGCCTTCTTCTGCAGGGGATGTTCGGGCCGCAGCCCATAGCCGATGTCGGTCTGGCCGCGCTTGAACACCGTGTGGGCCGCAACGAAATCCTTGTTTACCCGTCCCGTCCTGATGATGTGGTTGGCGATCGCATTGAGGAGGTACAGGTCGCTGTGAGGGGTGAAGACTATGCCAATATCGGCAAGGTCAAACGAGCGGTGCTCGAAGGTCGAGAGCACCGCAACGCGGACGTGGGGTGCGGACAGGCGGCGGTCGGTCACCCGGGTCCACAGGATCGGGTGCATCTCGGCCATGTTGGAGCCCCACAGCACGAAGGCGTCGGCCGCCTCGATGTCGTCGTAACAGCCGGACGGTTCGTCCATGCCGAAAGTGCGCATCATGCCGGCAACGGCAGACGCCATGCAGTGCCGCGCATTGGGATCGATGTTGTTGGAGCGGAAGCCGGCCTTGAACAGTTTTGCCGCGGCATAGCCCTCCCAGATCGTCCATTGCCCCGAGCCGAACATGCCGACGCCCGAAGGGCCGCGCTTCTTCAACGCGTCCTTGTACTTTGCCGCCATGATGTCGAAGGCTTCGTCCCAGGATACGGGCGTGAACTCGCCGTCCTTGTCGTACTTGCCGTTGGTCTTGCGCAGCATCGGCTGTGTCAGGCGATCGTGGCCGTACATGATCTTCGACAGGAAATACCCCTTCACGCAATTGAGCCCGCGATTGACCTCCGATTTGATGTCGCCGTGGGTTGCGACCACGCGGTTGTCCTTGGTGGCAACCAGGACGCTGCATCCGGTGCCGCAGAAGCGGCATGGCGCCTTGTTCCATTCCAGCTCGCTGGCCTCGCGCTCCGTGACGAGATTGGCGGCAAGCGACGGCGCGGCCATTCCCCCCGCGGCAGCGGCAATCGCCGCGGCCTTTAGCTTCAGCATTTGACGGCGGTCCAGCTTCGGTTCGCTCATTGATCGTTCTCCGGTCGGTCCTGGTCGATGTCGATGGCGTGAAAGACCAGGGAAGCGGAATAGACGTGGGGTTGCAGGGCGATCTCGTTCAACATTGTACCGAGTTCGCCGGCATCGGGTGCGTCGATGACCACCACGAGCTTGCCGCGCGCATCGCGCGCGTGGATCTCGCACCCTCTCCTGGCGAGGATAGCGGCCTCGACTTCGGCGAGTTTATCGGGGCGGGCCTGGACGAGAATGCTCGCGATCTCGCCGCCGGGCGGAGCGAGCACACGTTTGTCGTTCAGCACGCGACCGGTGATGAGAGCGCGGCGGTCGATGGCGGCGGGAGATCGGAGCATGCGACTCTTCCTGTTTTAGTGCGCGGACGGAGGGCCGGGCGGACCTGCGACCATCTGGTAAATCCAGACTGCAAGGCCGTAGCTGCCCACGGTTGCGACGGCGAGCGCCGGCATCACGAAGGCGGTCAGGAACAGAAACGCGATGATTTCCATGCGCCTGCGGCGTGGACGTTCGCGTGTGTCGTCGCTGGCGACCGACATGATCTCTCTTCCAACAAATTTCGCGATTAAAACGGCATCCGGGCCGTTGCCTCGCGGGACCCTAGAAATCTGCGCCCCCGTCGCGGTTGATCTAGATCAAGGAGCCGACCTTCCGATCCGGCAGCGCGCGCCATTGGCCTGCCTCCCGTCAGGCGGAATTGACCCGGCAATGGACAGCGCCTTACCGGTCGTTACAATGGAGACGACGACATATGGGAGAGGCGTCATGAAATTCGGCATCTTCTATGAGCTGCAATTGCCGCGTCCGTGGCGGGATGGCGACGAGCTGAAGCTCTACCAGGACGCCCTGACGCAGCTCGAGGCCGCCGATCGGTTTGGCTACGACTATGCCTGGGTGGTCGAGCACCATTTTCTGGAGGAATACTCGCACTCACCGGCGCCCGAATCGTTTCTCGCGGCGGCAAGCCAGCGCACCGGGAACATCCGGCTCGGTCACGGCATTTTCCAGCTCACCACGAACCACCCCGCGCGCGTCGCCGAACGTGTCGCGGTGCTCGATCTCTTAAGCCGCGGCCGCTGCGAATTCGGCATGGGTGAAAGCGCCTCGATCACCGAGCTGACGCCATTCGGTCGCGACATGGAAACCAAGCGCGAGGTGTTCGAGGAGGCGGTGCGGGCGATTTTCCCCATGTTCACGAAGGTCGGCACCGAGCATCACGGCAAATATTTTGACATTCCCCTGCGCAATGTGGTGCCGAAGCCGGTGCAGAAGCCGCACCCGCCGCTCTGGATGGCGTGCTCGCAATTGCCGACCATCGAGCGTGCCGGAGAGAACGGATTTGGCGCGCTCGGTTTTCAGTTCGTCAGCGCGGACGCGGCGCATGCCTGGGTGCACGCCTATTACAACGCCATCACCAAGCGATTGAGGAAGCTCGCCGACTACGAGATCAATCCGAACATTGCGCTGGTCTCCTTCTTCATGTGTGCGAAAACCGACGAGGAGGCGAGGGCGCGCGCCGATGGCGCGACGTTCTTCCAGTTCGCCCTGCGTTACTACGGCGCTTCGCAGAACCGGCAGCGTCCAGCACCTGGCACCGTCAACATGTGGGACGAATACAACAAGTGGAAGCGGGAGAATCCCGAAGCACAGGAACAGGCCTTGCGCGGCGGCCTGATCGGATCGCCCGAAACGATCAGGCGAAAGCTGCGGCGGTTTCGCACCTCGCACATCGACCAGGTCATACTGCTCAACCAGGCCGGCAAGAACACCCATGAGGACATTTGCGAATCGCTCGAACTGTTCGCCCGGGAAGTGATGCCGGAGTTTCAACAGGATCCCGAACACGACGCCTGGAAGGCAGGCGTGATGAGCGGCGCGATCCAGCTCGAGGAGATCGACACCGCGGCCTTTACGGACCGTTACGGCAAGCTTGCCGTCAGCGTCGAGGCTGTGGCAAGCGGATAAACCCGTTGCACGCTGGCACGGTGTCGGGATGAAGCGCGTTGGCATCTGGGCATTCTACGCGATCGGCGTGCTCGCGATCGTCTACCTGGCGTTCTATGCCTACGCCACCTTCACCGGGCGCACGCTGCGGCCCGGCGATCCCATCCACATCTTTCGCAATCCAGACGCGCCGGACTATTCGTGAAGGTCACCCGACACTTGCCGCCCGTTGATACTCGCCCGTGCCCGGAGGCGGAATAGGCACGCCAACATCGGCATATTCGTTCAGCTTGTTGCGCAGCGTGCGGATCGAGATGCCGAGAATGTTGGCGGCATGGGTTCGATTGCCCAGGCAATGTTTCAACGTTTCCAGGATCAGGTCGCGCTCGACGTCGGCGACGGTGCGCCCGACCAACGCGCGCGTGACCTGCTCGGCGGCAAACGTCGCGTGAGCAACCGCGGCCTGGGTCTTCGGGCCGTCGAGTCGGTCGCCGTCGGGGGTAAGGATCGCGTCCGGTCCGATCTCATCACCCTGTGCCATCAGCACCGCGCGATGCATGGTATTCTCGAGTTCGCGCACGTTGCCCGGCCAGCGGTTGGTGGTCAGCACGCCCCTCGCCTGCACCGATATCGGGCGCAGCGGCACGCCGTTGGCGTTGGCGTATTTCTTGGCAAAATGCTGGGCGAGTTCGAGGATGTCGGTCGGGCGCTCGCGCAACGGCGGAATCTTCAGATTCACGACGTTGAGGCGGAACAACAGATCCTCGCGGAAGGTGCCCTGGCGCACGGCCTCAGCAAGATTGCGATTGGAGGTCGCAATGATGCGGATATCGACCGGCACCGGACGGGTGCCGCCGACACGGTCGATCACGCGCTCCTGGATCGCACGCAGGAGCTTGGATTGCAGGCGCACATCCATCTCGGAAATTTCATCGAGCAGCAGCGTGCCGCCGGTCGCTTCCTCGAACTTGCCGATCCGCCGCGCCACCGCGCCCGTGAACGCGCCCTTTTCATGTCCGAACAGTTCCGATTCCAGGAGCTGCTCGGGGATCGCGGCACAGTTGATGGAGATGAGCGGCCGTTTGGCGCGCGAGGAGCGGGAGTGGACGTAACGCGCCATGACCTCCTTGCCGGTTCCGGACTCGCCGGTGATCATCACCGAGGCTTCCGAGCCCGCGATTTGCTGCGCGAGCTTGATAACCTTCGCCATCGCTTCATCGCGATAGACCAGGTCGCGCGAATCGTTGGCCACCGCCGCAAGTACGGCCGCGATCAGCTCCGGGTCGGGCGGCAGGGGGATGTATTCCTTGGCGCCGGCATGGATCGCGGCGACCGCGGCGCGGGCGTCGCTCATGATGCCGCAGGCGACGATCGGCACGTGGATGTGCTCGGCCTCAAGCCGCATCATGAGATCGCGAATGTCGAGGCCGACGTCGACCAGCAGGAGGTCGGCGCCCTTGCCGCCGCGCAGAACCGCCATCGCCTGTTCGATGCCTTCGGCGTGGATCACGGAAGCGCCGTTGTCCATGGCGATCTTGGTGGCGCTCGTAAGCTGGCCCTTCAGTGTGCCAACGATGAGTAGCCGCATGTTTGTCTCCTGTTGGTCTGTGCGCTCCTTAAGGCGCGCGCCGCAAAAATTAGGTCCGATCGGCCTTGATGATTTCGGTCATTGTTACGCCGAGCTTGTCTTCGACGAGCACCACTTCGCCGCGCGCCACCAGGCGATTGTTGACATAGATGTCGATGGCTTCGCCGACGCGGCGATCAAGCTCGAGCACCGTGCCGGGCCCGAGCCTGAGGAGTTCGCCAACGTCCATTTTTGAACGTCCCAGCACCGCTGAGACCTGAACGGGGACGTCGAACACGGCTTCCAGGTCGGCAGCGATCCGCGTAGCCTGTTCGTCCTCGCTATAGGCGACGTCGTCGGCGGTGGCCGGCGTGTCCGCCGCATTGAGGTCGGGAAGCGGAACCTGGCTGTCGGTGTCGCTCATGATTCATTTCCCCGATTCCTGGACGCCATGTAGCGCCCGACAAGTTCGTCGATCTTTGCCTCGATTGCCGCGCGCTCCAGCACCACGCCGCCATCGGCCCATTCGATTCTGCAGTCTCCGGTCGGGATTTCGGGTTCAGCCAGGATCACCAGCCGGCCCTGAAATCCGCTCGGTTGCACCAGCCGCTCGATCTGTTCGCGCGCGATCTCATAGAGCTGGTCGTTGACGCGCACCACGAGATGCGGCGTCGAGACGAGGTGCGAGAAGCAGTTGGTGACGATCGCCTTGACCTCGCCGAGCGGCTCGGCGGCGATGAGTTCGCTGCACAGCTTGCGTGCGACGGCGACCGCGATGTCCACCGCCTCGGTTTCCATTCGCAGCTCTATGCCGGCAAAGCGGGCCGCGATGCCCTGCATCCCGATCTTGATCTCCTCGAGCGCGAGCGCGGCCCGCCGGTCGCTTTCGGCCTTCGCCTCGCGCTGGCCGGCGTCGTAGCCGTCGCGATAAGCGCGAGCCTCGGCCGCCGCGATCTTTTGTGCGACCTCGGCTTGCGAGGGCCGCTCGCGCGACCTGTCCGGGGCGGCGAAGTCGGTGTCGAACATGAATTTCGCAGGCGCGGCCATCAGTACACCAGCTCGTCGTCGGCGCGGTTCTTGGTAAGGGTGATCTCGCCCTTCGCCGCGAGGTCCTTCGCGAGATTGACGAGCAGCGCCTGTGCCTCGTCGACGTCGCGCAGGCGGACCGGGCCCATCGCCTGCATGTCGTCCAACAGCATCTTGCCGGCGCGTGAGGACATGTTGGAGAGGAAGAAGCCCTTGACCTCCTCATTGGCGCTCTTGAGCGCAACCCCGAGCTTGTCTTTGTCGACGTTTCGCATCAGGGTCTGTGCGGAGGCCGAGTCCAGCTTGATCAAATCGTCGAAGGTGAACATGAGCGCCTTGATGCGCTCGGCGGATTCCCGATTGTCCTCCTCGAGCGCGGTGATGAAGCGCGTCTCGGTCTGACGGTCGAAGTTGTTGAAGATCTCGGCCATCACCTCATGGGCGTCGCGGCGGCGGGTCTGCGACAGGTTTGACATGAACTCGACGCGCAGCGTCTGCTCGACCCGCTCGATCACTTCCTTCTGTACGGCCTCCATCTTCAGCATGCGACCGATCACGTCGAGCGCCATCTCCTCCGGCAAAATCGCGAGTACGCGGGCGGCGTGCTCGGGCTTCAGCTTCGACAGCACCACCGCAATCGTCTGCGGGTATTCGTTCTTCAGGTAGTTGGCGAGCACCTCTTCCTGCACGTTGGAGAGCTTCTCCCACATGTTGCGACCGGCGGGTCCCCGGATCTCATCCATAATGCCGCTCACCCTTTCCGGCGGCAGATATTGCTGGAGCAGCCGTTCGGTGGCGTCGAAGTTGCCCATCAGTGCGCCGGAAGCCGACATCCGCGACACGAACTCGAGCAGCATGTTCTCCACGGTGTCGGCCTCGACGGTGCCGAGCGTCGACATCACGATCGACAATTCGCGGACCTCGTCGTCATCGAGCAGCGACCAGACCTTGCCGCCATATTGTTCGCCCAGCGCAAGCATCAGCATTGCGGCGCGCTTTGGCCCCGGAATCTTCTCCTTGGGCTTGGCGCCTTGGCGCTGTGCCAGGTTCGAGATGACGTTGGTGATGTCGTTTGCGTTGGCGGTTTGCGGCAGAGCCATGGTGTGTCACAAAGGTTCGGTGAGCCATTGACGAACAATGGCGACGGTTTCGTTGGGATTTCGATCCGCGAGTTCGCCGACGCGATGCACCGACTGGGCGTGGACCTGGCCCTGGACCTGGGCGACGTCGATCAGTTGGGCGGTCGAGCTCGCGCCCGGAATCAATGCCTGGCCGGGCACGCCCGCCGCCGCCGGCGTGGCCTCAGCCACCGGCGCCACCGCCGCTGCGACTCGGACGCAAGGATCTTCTTGACCAGCGGGCGGACCACCATGAACAGCACCACGAGGCCGAGCGGCATCATGACGCCAAGCTCGATGACGTACATGACGTCGTCCTTGTTGAATTGCAGCATGGCAAGGAAGCCTGTCGGCTCGCTGATCGGGGCCATTTGCGGAGCTTCGGCGAATTTGAGGTTGACGACCTCGACCTGGTCGCCGCGCTTCTGGTCGAAACCGATCGCCGAACGAACCAGCGCGGCGATGCGGTCGAGCTCTTCCTTGCTGCGTTCCTTGTAGACCAGTTCGCCGTTCTCGCTCTTGGAATAGCTGCCGTCGACCAGGACGGCGACCGAGATCCGGTTGACGCGGCCGGCTTCGGTCACTTCGGTCTTGGTGGTGCGGGAAATCTCGTAGTTGTTGGTTTCCTCGGTCTTCTTGCTCTGGTCGCGCACTGTGGTTGAATTGTTGTTCGGCGGAGTGCCGGGCAGCTCGTTGTTCACGGTCACCTGGCCGCCGTCGCTGCCGCTTGCGCTTGATTCCTCGCGGGTCTGGCTCGAACGCAGGACGCGCCCTTCGGGGTCGAACTTGTCCGAGGTCTGGGTGATCTTGTTGTAGTCGAAATCGGCCGAAAGCTGGACGCGGGCGCGTCCCTGCCCGACCACCGAGGAGACAATGTCCTCGACCTGCTTGCGCATCCGCTTCTCGAAGGCAGCGCGGCGCTCGTCACCTGCGGCCTGGTCGACGTCGCTGGCGGCGCCGTCGGCAAGCAACTGGCCGGACTCGTCGACGATCGAAACGCGTTGCGGCTTCAGTCCGTTGACGGAGGATGCCACCAGATGCCTGATGGCACGGATCTGCTGCGGCTCAAGCGCGCCGCGCACGCGGACCACGATCGAGGCCGACGGTTCCGGTGTCTCGCGCGAAAACAGCGGCCGTTCCGGCAGAACCAGATGAACCCGCGCAGCCTGGATGCGGTCGATGCCGCGGATGGTGCGGGCGAGCTCACCCTCCAGCGCGCGCAGATGATTGATGTTCTGGACGAAGCTCGTGGTACCGAGCGCGTCGGATTTGTCGAAGATTTCATAACCGACGCCGCCCCCCTTGGGCAGGCCGCCCTCGGCGAGTTTCATGCGCAGCCGCGTGACCTTGTCCTTCGGCACGAGGATGATGCTGCCTTCATTGCGCAGCTCAAAGGCGATGCCCTGGCGTTCGAGATCCTTGATGATGCTCGAAGAGTCCTCGAGGCTGAGGTCGGTAAACAGGGTCGTCATCTGCGGCGTGGTGACGCGCATGATGACGAAGGCGAAGAAGCCGATCAGCGCGGCCGTCACCGCGACCATCGCCGTCAACCTCGCAGCCCCCAAACTCTTCAAAAAGTCTACCAGACCCTGCAAAACCAACTGCCCCAGAGATTCGGCACCCAAATTCACTGGGCAATTATTGCCTAGGGTATGGTTTCGATCTGGTTAACGAAGGTTAAGAGGTGGCGCCGATCGCTCGACATGAAAAAAATCGGCCTCGCATGGCGAGACCGATTTGTTTCAAATCTGCGGATTTCGCGGGAAGCGCGTCTACTGGCGGTATTGCTGAATGCGGGTGGTGCGCAGCCCGGCAAGACCGTGCTGATCGATCGAGAACTGCCAGGAGAGGAACTCGTCGACGGTCAAGGTGTAACGGCTGCAAGCTT
>Ga0306920_100010201_pt1 | contig 12588 bp, 10 predicted proteins | sample flu12Cox44000170_FD_204666 | JGI IMG/M metagenome (GOLD analysis project Ga0306920, IMG submission 204666) | Lab enrichment of tropical soil microbial communities from Luquillo Experimental Forest, Puerto Rico - flux4day.12C.oxic.44.000.170 (v2)... | ecosystem: Environmental > Terrestrial >...
CTGGAGCGTCGTCCTGGGCGGCTTCGGCGCCGATGCCGGCGCCAAACCGAAGGCGGCGGCCGGCGGCGCGGCGCCCGCGGGCAAGGTCAACGAGGCGAACGTCGAGCAGGTGGCCGACCTGCTGCTGGCGGCGCGCAACGTGATCATCGTCCCGGGCTACGGCATGGCGGTTGCCCAGGCGCAGCACCCGGTGAAGGAGATCTCGTCGCTGCTGATCGAGAAGGGGATCAACTGTCGTTACGCCATCCACCCGGTGGCGGGCCGGCTGCCCGGCCACATGAACGTGCTGCTGGCCGAGGCCGACGTCTCCTACGACATCGTCAAGGAGATGGACGAGATCAACGAGGACTTCCCGTCGACCGACGTGGTGATGGTCATCGGCGCCAACGACATCGTCAACCCGAGCGCCGAGACCGACGCCTCGAGCCCCATCTACGGCATGCCCGTGCTGCAGGTCTGGAAGGCGGGCAAGGTGGTGATGCTCAAGCGCGGCATGTCGGCGGGCTACGCCGGCGTCGACAACCCGCTCGTCTACAACGACAACACGCTCATGCTGTTCGGCGACGCCAAGCAGAGCGTCACGAAGCTGCTCGGGGCGCTCCGGGCCAAGGCGGGCGGCTAGAACCCGCCCCCGCGCCGGCGGCGAACCTTCAACGCGGGGGCGGCGGCGTTCCCGACAGCCGAGCGCGGGCGATGGCCTCCGCCCGTCGGGCGTCGGCGTCGTCGGGCGCCGCCCGGAGCGCGACCTCGAGCTCGGCGAGGGCCTCCTCTCTCTTCCCGAGGGCCAGCAGCGCCAGGCCGCGGTTGCGATGCGCGCGTGGGTCGTCGAGGCCGGCGTAGGCGTCGGCGGCGGTGGCCGGGTCGGAGAGCCTCAGCGCCGCGTCGCCGAGCGCCAGCCCGGCGGCGGCGCGCGCCGTCGGGGCCAGGCAGCCGGGGGCCGCGCGCGCCGCGCGGTAGGCGTCGGCGGCGCGACGGTCGTCGCGAAGCTCCACCAGGACGTCGCCGGCGCGGCGCTGCCACTCGCAGCGCGGGAGGGTCGAGGCCGCGGGGGGGACCTCGAGCGCGCGCGGCTCGACGCCCGAGGCCGGCGCGTCCTCGAAGGTGAGCGGGATCTCCAGGCGGGCGATGCGCGCCGTGAAGACCGGCTCGCGCCGAACGAAGACCAGCGCCTCGCCGTCGCGGTAGACGAGCGCCCAGCGCTCCGGATCGAACAGCGCGGCGCGGGGGTTGACGTCCGGATAGGTCACGAGCGCGCTCGTGACGTCGAAGTGGTCCAGCAGGGCCTGCCACTCCGCGCGCGTGAGATCGGCGCGGCGGAGGATGGCGTGGAAACTGGCGGGGTAGCCGTTGATGCGTGGATCCTGGAAGACGCGCGCGCCTGGCCAGCCCTGCCAGGCCAGGTAGGACCCCACCTCGAGGTCGTTGTACATCCGCGTCCGCAGGCCGTTGTCGTCGACGAAGCGGATCGCGGCCTCGGGGACCAGGCCCGGCTCCATGCCGACGTCGATGAAGCGCTCGCCGTGGCGGACGGCGGCGAGGCGCGGCACGAGCGCGAGCCCTGCGCAGGCCGCGGTCACGGCCACCGTCGCCAGGCGCGGGCCCTGCGGCACGCGCCTGCCGAGGCGCGCGGCGATTGTGGTCAGCGCGACCGCGACGAGGGGGCCCGACACGAGCGCGAACTCGGCGACGAAGCGGATGCGCCGCGCGCCGAGCAGGCCCAGGGCGAGCGCGGGGAGGAGGTGGCGGCGCGGCCGGCCGGGGAGGGCCAGCGCGACCAGCACGCCGGCGGCGACGAAGAAGAACGGCCCGTCGAGGGGCCAGCGCGCGGTCCGGTACTCCTGGAGGGGTCGGAGCGACGGCATCCGCCAGTGGTTGACGACGTAGCGGAGCGCTGACTTGCCCGACGGCGTCGCGAACACGAACGGGACCAGCGCCGCGCCGACGAGCGCCGCCCGCCACGCGTCGGCGCGCCGTCCGTCGGCGAGCGCCCCCACGGCGTAGAGCGCGCACAGGGCGGGCGCGAGGAGGAAGCAGGAGTTGGCGTTCGCCCAGAACGGCCCCAGCGCGATGAGCGCGTAGAGGGCCCGGGGGCGTCCGTCCTCGGCGCGGGCGAGCGCGAGCAGCAGGTAGGCGAGGCCGAGAAAGGTGACGAGGTGCGGCCGCTCGACGAACCGCGGCTCCGCAGCCCACGCCGAGAGGGCCAGCGCGGCCGCCGCCGCGGCGGGGTGGGCGCCCCGGCGCAGGGCCGTTCGGTAGAGGAGCGCGAACGTCGCCACCACGAACGCCGTCTTGAGCAGCACCGTGCCGGCGATCCCTTGAGCGCGGTAGGCGAGGGCCAGCAGGATCTGGAACAGCCAGGCCAGGTTGATGTCCTGCGTGTCCGGAAAGGTGAAGGAGAGGACGTTCGCGTGCGGCACGCGGTGGGTCTGCAGCACGATCTCACCGAGGCGGAGGTTGAAAAAGAGATCGGTCTCGTCCATGGGGACGAGGCAGCGCCCGGCGACGAACAGCAGCAGGGCGACGAGGGCGATGGTCTCGGTGAGGCGAGGCTGAGGCTGAGTCTGAGGTGTCACGGCGGCGCGATCCGGTAGACGCGGGCGGCGGCGCTCGCGTGCAGGAGCTGGAACAGCGCCGGGTGGGCGTCGGCCCAGGCGCGCTCGATCGGGAAGCCGTCGTCGTCGGCGGCGACGTTGCGCCGGACAATCGGATAGAGCGCCGCGACGAACAGGACGTCCGCGCCCGCGGCCCGCAGGTTGCGGAGCCAGACGTCGAAGGCCGGGCCCTCACGGTAGGGCGCGGGCTCCGCGGTTGCGACGCCGGGTCCCGGGGGGAAGTCGTGCAGGCGCGCCTCGGGCGCGCCGGCGACGTTGACGTAGCTGACGCGGTTCGAGAGCCCCTCGCCCGCGAGCGGGAACGCCAGGTTCGTCCCGGTGTAGGCGACGCGAGCGTCGCGCACGTGGGCGCGAAACCAGCGCCAGTCGGCGTCGACGTCGTCGCCGACGGCGGGGAGCGGCTCGTCAGCGAGGCGCCGGTGCACGATCGCCCCGAGCGCCAGCGCCAGCGCCGCCCCCGCCGCGGCGAGCCCCCAGCGCCGGCCGCGCGCGGGGATCCGGCGCAAGGCCGCGAGGCCCAGGGCGCCGGCCGCGGCGGCCGGGAGGAGGGCGAGCCTCTCGGGCGCGGGCGCCTCGACGAGCGCGCCGACGATCGCGGCAGCGAGAAGGGCGCCGCCGAGCAGAGCCGGCGGCCGGTCGGCGGCGCGCCCGAGCACCACCGCGGCGACGCCGAACGCGGTGAAGAGGAAGCGACTCTCCTGATACGGAATCACCAGCCAGAAGATCGCGACCAGAGCCAGCGCCAGCCACGCCTCGTGCGTCCTCCAGCCACGGGCCAGAGCGACGGCGGCGGCGCTCGCGAACCCGACCCCCGACGCGAGCAGCATCGCTCCCAGCGCCGGTAGCTCGCGGACCGGGATGTGGTAGTCCCAGGCCCGCATCGCGTGCGCGCCGTAGAGCCCCGGGAAGCCAAGGGCGGCAACCGGGTAGAAGGGGCTCCCGGTGACCGCCCAGTTGCGCAGGAACCAGAACCCGCCGCTCGCGATCGCGAGCCCCGCGGCGAGGGCGATGGCGGCGGGCCGCGCGCGGACGAGCGCGCGCGCGCCGAGCGCGAAAAACGGCAACGCCAGCAGCGCGCCGACGGACTTGGTGCCGGCCCCGAGGCCGAGCGCCGTCGCGAAGGCGGCGAGGTCGGCCCCGGATCCGCCGCGGCGGAGGCGGGCGGCGAACGGCAGCGCGGCGAGCAGGCAGGCCGCCATGCCGAGATCGACCATCGCGGTCGAGGCTTGCTGCCAGACCTCGGGGACGAGCAGGTAGGCGAGCGCGGCGGCGAGCGCCGCGTCCCGGCGCCCGCCCGCCTCGCGGACCGCCGCCGCGATCGCGACCGCGGCGAGCGCGGCGAACGGCAGCTGGCCGACAGCGGCGAGGGTGTCCGACCGGAGCGGCGCCATCAGGAACAGCCAGACGAGCTCGAGGTTCGCCGGCGCGTTGGCGGGCGCCGGGTCACCGAACACCGCCGGGACGATCCCGACCCGGCGGGCGTGCATCCAGGTGGCGGGCTCGTGGAGATGGTACGAGAGCGTGTCGTAGAGCGACGTCGTGCGGGCGAGGCCGGACCGAAGCTGGAGGAGGAGCGCCGCGACCAGCCCGGCGGCGAGCGCCGCTTCGAGCGGCGTCCACGGCGCGCGGGCGGCGCGGGTCGGCCACGGTCGCGCGCGCGCCGCGAGGGTGGTCGCGAGGGCCGCCGCTGCCAGCACCGCGAGCACCGCCACCGGCGTCGAGAGGCCGAGGAAGCCGAGGAGCGCCTCGACGGCGACGAGGGCGGCGAGCCCGGCGAGCGCGCCGCGCGCCGTTCGCGTCGCGGACGACTCCTCCGCGGCGGCCGTGGCGCGCGCGGCGGCCGCGCCGAGCGCGACGAGAGCGCCCAGGCTCGCGACGAGGACGATCACGCCGCCGCCTCCGGCGCCAGACGGAGGGCCAGGGCCGCTGTTGCGATGGCGAGCGCCGCGCCCGCGATCGCGCCCCAGCCGCCGACGAACGGTGGCAGCGCGCACGCCAGCCAGGTGGCGGCGAGCGCCAGCGCGAGGACAGGGGGAACGCGCCCGCGCGCCTGCAGCCCGGCGGCGAGCGGCGCGAGCGGCAGCGCCCAGACCAGGCCCATCACCCACCCGGCGGGCGAGGTGACGACGCACGCAATCAAGGTGGCGACCGCGAGCAGGGCGCCGCGGGGGTCGTCCGACGGCGGCCCGTCGGACGACCGGCCCCGGCGGATCCGCCGCGCCGCCCCGACGAGCGACAGCGCCGCGAGTAAGTACGGACCGAGGGCGGTCGACAGCGACGGGGCGCGCGGCGCGAGCAGGCGCGGCAAGCTCGCCGACCGCGGCAGCTCCCAGAGCGACTCCGGGTAGGCGCGCCCGTCGAGGCGGATCGCGTCGCCATCGGCGTCCGCCGGAAATCGGGAGGCCGGCAACAGCATCGCCTCGGTCCCCCCCTCGCCGTAGACCAGCGCGCGGGGAAGGACGTCGATCCGGTACGCGCGCGCGAGGGTTGGCCCCGACACGAGGAGCGTCAGCACCCCGACCGCCAGCATCCCTGCGGCGGTCGCCGCCGCCCAGCGCCAGTGTCCGAGCGCCGCGAGCACCGGCAGGGCGCCGAGCAGGGCGGGCTTCAAGGTGGCGGCGGCAGCCAGCGCCGCGCCAGCGAGCGCGGGCCGATCACGGACGCGCCAGCCGCCGACGAGCAGCGGCAACGCGAACAGGTCGATCTGCCCGCGCTCGAGGTGGAGGTAGAGCGGGAAGAACAGCGCGCCGCCGACCAGGACGGCGGCCGCCGCCCGCCGCCCGCAGAGGAGCGCGGCCCCGATCCAGGCTGCGACCGCGGCGGCGGTGTAGAGCGCCTTCGCGGCGCGGTACGGGAGGGCGGCGAGCGGCCGAAACAACTCGGCGACGAGCGGCGGGTAGAGGAAGCGGCTGTGCCGGAACGGGGCGACGCCGTCCCACAACGCCGGCGCCACCGGCCCGCCGACATGGTTCACATAAGGATCGAGCCCCAGGCGGCGTGCCGCGCCCGCGACCCAATAAGCGGCGAAGTCTTCCTGCAGCGAGCTGCGCGCCGCGTACGCTGCGAACGCGCCGACCACCGCCACCGCCGCGAGCGTGGCCAGAGTCCGGCGCAAAGCCCCTCAGCGCGAGCGGCCGAACGCGGCCAGCGTGACCTCGTCGCCGGCCTCCATCGCCACCTCGGCGTCGAGGCTGGTCTTGTCCCGGCCGAGGGTCACCACGGCCAGCGTCCGGCCGCCGCGGCGGTAGGCGATGGTGGCATCGCGCGCGGCGAGGTCGCCGGCGATGTCAATCCGGTCCCAGCTCTCGGCGTGCCCCACGTAGTTGAGCGTTACGTCGTACTGCGTGGTCCAGAAGAAGGGCGGGGCGGTGAACGGCAGGTCGCCGCCCACGATGTTGAGCGCCGCGACCCGCCCCATCCGCTGGGCGACCGCCCAGTGCTCGATCCGGACGCGCTCGCCCGTGGGGGCGTACGGGTAGCGGGCGATGTCGCCGGCGGCGAACACGCCAGGCGCGCTCGTGCGCAGCCGATCGTCGACGACCACGCCGCGGTCGATCTCCAGGCCCGCGCCCTCGGCGAGCTCGAGCGCCGGCTTGACGCCGATCCCCACGACGACCAGGTCGACCGCGATCCGCTCGCCCCCCGACAGCGTGACGGCGTCCGCGGCGATCGACGCCACCGTCTGCCCGAGGTGAAACTGCACGCCGCGCTCCTCGTGGAGGCCACGCAAGAAGGCGCCGAGATCGGGGCCGAGCGTCTTGCCGAACGGTTGGGCGTCGGGGGCGACGACGTGGACCTCGAGGCCGCGCGCGCGCAGCGAGGCGGCTGCCTCCATGCCGATGAAGCTGGCCCCGACGACGACCGCGCGGCGGGCGCGCGTGGCGCGCTCGATGATCGCCCGGCAGTCGCCGAGTGTCCGCAGCGTGTGGACGTGCTGCAGCTCGGCGCCGGGAATGCTGAGCCGGACCGGGTCGGCGCCGGTCGCGAGCAGCAGCGCGTCCCACGCCACCTCCCGTCCGTCCGCGAGTCGCAGCTTCTTGGCCGGCGGGTCGATGGCCGCGACGCGGGCGCCGGTGGTGAGCGCGATCTTCTGCTCGCCGAAGAACGCCGGCGGCCGGAGCGGGATCCAGTCCTCGGGCGCGGTGCCGGCGAGGTAATCCTTCGACAGGTTGGGGCGATCGACCGGTGGCGCGTCGTCGGCGCCGAACAGCAGGATCTCGCCGTCGTACCCTTCGCGCCGCAGCGTCTCGGCCGCGGACTCGCCGGCGGCGCCCGCGCCCACGATGACGATCGTGCGCAGCGACGACGGCCGCCGGATCGAGACCGGCCCGCCGCGGCGGGCTCCCACGCGGATCTGACCGTCCGCGATCTCGACGTCGTAGCAGGGGACCGGGTTGAGCGCCGGGGCGCGCACCGGCGCCCCGGTGCGGAGGTCGAAACAGGCGTGGTGCCAGGGGCAGCGGACGGTGTCGCCGACGACCAGCCCCTCGCCGAGCGGCCCGCCATAGTGGGTGCAGGTGGCGCCCAGGGCGAAGAGCTCGTCCCCCCGGCAGACCAGCAGCACCGGCTCGCCGCGGGCGTGACCCAAGAGCGAGGTGCCCGAGGTCACGCTCCCCTCGGGGATCCCGGCCGCGAGGTCGGGGCCCGAGAGCTTCGCTTCGTCTCCACCCATGCTGGCTGCAGGGTAGAGTTGCAGGGACCGGCCGGCGTTACAAGTGCGGCGTGAGGGGGCGAGCGGTCGCTGTCAGGGTCGCAGGGAGCGTCGGTTGTTCGGTTGCGGCTGCTCCCGTCGATTCCGGCGGGTGCCGCCCGCGACGGCAGGGCGCTCCGAGGTCTCGTCCGTCGCCGGCGACTCCGCGGCGGCGAGCTCCGCCTCCGCTTGCAGCCAGTCCTCGAGCTCGTGGCCGGGTTCCGAGCCCCGTTGGAGGTACAGCTCGTGCGCCCGCTTGGCGATACTCTGTTGGTCGGCCATTTTGCATCCCTCCGGTCCAGCCAAGCTAACCAGCCGGCTCAAGCGCGCAAGGGCGGTCGGGAAGGGCGAACACGAGGCGCCGCCGCAGGCAGGTGTCGGGGAAGTCCCGTAATTCTCCGCATCTTCGGGCGTACCAACTGGGCCCGACTTGTGTAAGATGCGGCGCATGGCCCCCTCCAAGAAGATTCCCGGATCGGTGGTCGCGGTCGGCGTCGTGTTCGCCATGATGATGGCTCTCCCACGCTTCGCGCGCGCCGCCGACCTCGGCGACGAGCCGAGCAAGAGTGACTCCGCCGCCGCGCAAGGCGAGGACAACGAGAAGCCGAAAGACTCGATCCTCGACAAGAAGCCGGCCGACGCCGCGGTCGCCAGCAAGAAGGCCGAATCCGGCCCGCCGTTCTACGAGAACTGGAAGTTCTGGGCCGTCGCCGGCGGCGTCGTCGCGGCGGCGGTGATCGCCATCGTCGTCGTCCCGAGCATCGCCCACCAGGTCAACGGCGGCGACGTTCGCCCCTGCAACATGACGTTCGTCGGTTGCTTCGGGGAGAACCAGTGATGCGGCGTCTGGCTCTGGCCGCTGTCCTGTTCGCGGCGCTGGGCGCCGCGGGGTGCAAGGACCTCCGCTACTACGACATCGACGTCACGTACACCGGCTTCACCGGCATTACGACCACCTCGACGATCCAGACCTGCCACCTGTTCGTCACAGGTGCCGAGACCCACGATTTCTACGTTGGCGGCGGCGAGGGGAGCTGCGGCATGTACTTCAGCTCCACTGACCCTACGAAACTCGGGACTATCGAGTACTCGTCAGTGGCCGACTCGGGGAGCTTGACCTTCGACATGAAGGTCTACAACGGCATACCGGAAGGGCCGGGCTGCCAGGTCGGCGAGGGGATGAAGACGCTCACCATCGGCCAGATGGGCGCGGACATGACCACCAATATGGTCGCGCTGATGGTCGCCGCCGGCGGCACCGGCTGCCACCCCTAGTCCGCTACTCGAGCACCTCTTCGATCTGCACGGCGTCGCCGAGCTCCGCCTCGAGGTACTGGCGGAGCCGCTTCTTGAGCCGCTCCTCGATCTGGCGGACGCGCTCGCGCGTGACACCGAAGCGCTCCGCGATCTGGACCAGCGTGGCCGGGTCGTCGTTGAGCAGGCGGTCACGGAAGATCTCGAGGTCGCGGTCGCGCAAGGTCTCCCCGAACGTCTCGAGCTTGCTCTTCAGAATGGCGCCGAACTCGCCGCTCTCGACCTGAACGTCGGGGCGGAGGGCGCTGGTCGCGCGCACGAAGTCTCCCTGCGTGCGGTCCCCCTGCTCGTCGGAGCGCATGGGAGCGTCGAGCGACGTCTCCGAGGCGTTGAGCCGGCGCTCCATCTCGATGACCTCTTGCTCGGTCACGTCGAGCGCCGCGGCGAGGTGCTTGGCCTCCACCTCGTACCCTTGCTTCTCGAGCTTCTCGCGCTCCTTGCGCAGATTGAAGAACAGCTTGCGCTGCGCCTGCGTGGTCCCGACCTTGACCAGCCGCCAGTTGGCGAGGATGAACTTGAGGATGTAGGCGCGGATCCACCACGAGGCGTACGACGACAGCTTCACGCCGCGGTAGGGATCGTACTTCTGCACGGCGTGGATGAGGCCGATGTTCCCCTCTTGGATCAGGTCGAGGATGTTGCGGTGGGCGCGGCGGTACTCCTGCGCGATCTTGACGACCAGCCGCAGGTTCGCCGTGATGAGCCGCGCCGACAGGTGCGGATCGGCGTTCTTGCTGAAGCGCACCGCCACCTCGTGCTCCTCCTCGCGGGTCATGAGCGGGTAGCGCCGGAGCTCGTGGAGGTAGGCGCCGATCGTCGAGTAGTCGGTCAGGCTCGGCGCGCTCTCGAGGCTGCGCATCGGGACGCTGGCCTCGCCCTGCGCCGGCGCTTCATCGGCGCCAGCGTCCACGCCGGCGTCCTCGCCCGCGCCGTCGATTGGCAGCCCCGCGACCTCGGCGGCGGCGCCAGCCTCGCCGGCCTCGGCCGCCTCGCCCGCGACGAGCTCGGGCGCTTCGATGTCGTCGGCGGGAGCCTCCGCCTCGACCGGTTTGAGCCGGGAGGCCTCTCCCTCGTTCGCGGCTGGCCGTCCGCGGCGTGGGGCGCGGGCCGGACCGCGGCGGTTTTCGTGAACGACGAGGTTACGCTTCGACGACGTGGCCGTGCTGAGCATGACGCCCAGTACCGCAAGGGTCGTGCCACGCGTCAGACCAAATCACCCGCACAACGCCTGGGGTTAGGAGGGCGCTGAGACCTCCCCGTTACGGGTCGGTAGCAACCAAGCGGAACCCCTCACCCAATACGTAACCACTTCCTCCCACGCCGTCCAGAGCAATGGGCGGGCCTAAGGTCCTTCTTCGTAATGTTCGGTACGCCCGAACACGTCATCTCCGTAGCGGATGAAGTAGTAGAGCGACACCAGACCGAACACCGCGCTGGCCCCGAACGCGACGTTGGCCGCGAAGGCGAACTTTCGCTTCTGGTCGAGATCGGCCATCGCGGCGGCGCGCGAATCGCCGTTCGGTTGCAGCTGCGAGAGCACGCCGAGGAAGCCCCCCGCCGCGAGCGACGCCACGCACAGCGCCGCGCCGCCGTAGGCGCCGTAAGTCGGGAAGCGGCGGCGAGCGGGGAGGTTGTCCGGCGTCAGGCGGATCTGCAGCTCCTGGCCGGGGAGAACCTCGACCCGGGAGGTCCAGGGGAAGCGCCCATCAGCCTCGACGCGGACGTTGTGCTTGCCGGCGAGCAACGTCGGCGAGATGAGCGGGGTGATCCCGAGGTAGGCGTTGTCGATCGAGACGCGCGCCCCGTCGGGCTGGGAAGCGACCTGGATCTTGCCGGGCTCGACGTGGGGGCGGAACAGCTCCGTGGAGGCTTCCTGCACGGCGCGGATCAGGTCCTCGACCCCACCTTCCACGAGGCGGAAGACGCGGCTCTCGACGCGGCCGTCCTGGATGTTGTCGAGGTTCAGGTTGAAGAGGTAGCGCTTGCCGCGTGTGCCGACGCTGCCGGCGACGATGCGCCGCACGCCCAGCGACACGCCGGCGCGGCCGAGACAGGAGATGTCGTCGAGGCAGCTCTGGGCGCGCCTCTCGTTCTCGACGCCGAGCCGGGCGCGGAACTCCTCCTTGCCGGCGATCTCGAAGCCGCCGTGCTGGGCGGCGTGGGCGATGATCACCTCCGTGAGGTTGTCGGCGAGCTCGGCGTCTTTCTCCGCCGTGCCGACCACGAGCACGGCGATCTTCTCCGCGGCGCGCGCCGCGCGGGGGAGGGCGGCGAGCGCCGCGAGCGCCAGGGTCGCTGCGACGACGACGCGGCCCTTCACGGGGTCCCCCCGACCGGGCTGCAGGTCTTGGCGGTCCCCGCGTCCGGATCCGCGGGGGCGGTGCAGTGTTGCGAGGCGCAGTGCGCGTCGACGTCGCAGGGGTCCCCGTCGGCGATGAGCTGCACGCAGACGGGGGCCCCGGGGAGCCCGCAGTACGTCTGCCCCGCGGTCCAGCGGTTGGCGCCGCAGTCGGCGTCCCCGGCGCAGAGCGTGGTGCAGGCACCGGGCTTGGGGTTCTGCGGGTCGGAGAGGTCCACGCCGCGGCAGCTCAGGTCCGGAATGCAGTTGTCGTCGCTCCAGCACGGGACGCCGAAGTAGCCGGGGTAGCAGGCCGGGGCGGCGTTGCCGTCGCTGTCGAGGAACGGGACGCAGCCGTGGCCGAAGAAGCCGCGGGGCGTGCAGTTGAAGTCGGCGGAGCAGGGGCGGAGGCAGGTCCCCTGGTCGCGCGGGTCGGCTGGGTTGCGCAGGTGCGTGTAGACGCAGATGGTGCCGACGTCGCGCGAGCAGTCGGTGTCGACGAAGCAGGCCGAGCCGCGGTAGGCGTCGGGGGTCTCGCAGCGCCCCTGGATGCAATCGAACTTCCCCTGCACGCTGTCGTACTTGCTGCAGTCGTCGTCCGTCATGCAGGAGGTGGTGCAGAGGTTCAGGCGCAGCCCCATGACCGGCTCCTCGTCGCTGATGCATTGGCCGACCAGGCAGTCGACGTCGGTCTCGCAGACGAAGCCGAGCAGGTCGGGGATGCAGATGGCCGGGTTCGAGTCGTTGGTCAGCTTCTGGTAGCAGAAGTGGTTCGGCGGACAGCGCCCCTTCGAATCGCAGTTGGGGACGCAGATGTCCGGCGGGTTCGCCGAGGCGGGGACCAGGGTGGGGAGGCACGACTGCCCCGGCGCGCAGGCGGCGTGGCCGTTCACGCACCCTTTCTGAAGGCAGTAGAGGTGGTCGGCGTGCATCCCCGTCTGCGGATCCTGAGCGAGGGGATAGAGCTGCTTCAAGAACGTCGCCGCACAGGTCGATCGCACGGGGTTCGGGCAGTCGCTGTCGGCGGTGCACGGCTGCATGGTCATGCAGACCCCCTCGTCGCGCGTGACGTCGGTGCGCAGGCAGCCGAGGTCGCTCCGCCCGCACGGCCCGGCCGGGTTGCTCGTGTCGGCGGGGTTGCAGTAGGCGAGCTTCGCGTTCCCCTGGACGCAGACGGCGTCCTCCGCCGGGAGCGACATCGGCTCGCCGCAGGAGGGGGTGCAAAAGTCGGTGCCGTCCAGCTGGCTGGCCGGGAAGCAGGTCAGCGGCTGGCCGGCGGAGTCGGTGCCGCAGCCCGGGTCGCGTGCGGCCGTGTCGCAGGTGAACACGCGGGCCTCGAAGGCCTGCTCGTCGACGCGGCACCCGGTCGCCGCGATCACGCCGAGACCGATCGCCGCCGCGAGGCTCGCTGCTGCACCCACGCTCCCGCGGCGTGCCGTCACTTGATGATGCTCTTCACGAACGGAGCGTCGGGCGCGTTGGGCGCGAGATCGAGGTATTGGCGGTAATTGTCGGTCGCCTCGCGCGTCCGGCCGGCGCGCATGTAGCACTTACCCAGGAACTTGTAGGCGGCGGGGAGCTTGGGGCCGAGGCGCTTGGCCTCCTCGCCACGCGCGCAGGCGTCGCTGACCTCG
>Ga0306920_100010202_pt1 | contig 12587 bp, 10 predicted proteins | sample flu12Cox44000170_FD_204666 | JGI IMG/M metagenome (GOLD analysis project Ga0306920, IMG submission 204666) | Lab enrichment of tropical soil microbial communities from Luquillo Experimental Forest, Puerto Rico - flux4day.12C.oxic.44.000.170 (v2)... | ecosystem: Environmental > Terrestrial >...
TGCGGCTGCGATGCACAAAGTGAACTCGAAAGCTTACCATCCCGGCACGGATCGGCAATCATGCCTACCAGCTGATCAACTCGGCTTCATCGCCCAGTAACCAAGAAAGCAATAACGTAACTACCCGATTGCCGAGCGAGCTTTTCGGGAGCAAATTTCTGGCTAAGGATTGGGGAGATTTCCCGGGAGGATTCGATGAGCTCACCCGTAGAGGCAGAGAGCCGCTGTGATGCCCCGCTCGGCAACCGCCTTACCGGTATTCGGCCTGAGCGTTGCGGCAAAATTGCTTGGACCCTGTGCGCGGCCTGTGGTACGGCGCTATGCGAGGCTCATGAAATTGTGTGCCAGCATTGCGATCGCACCTTCTGCTCCAACTGCGAGCACGTCTGTCGCGTGGCCGGACAGGCGGCATGACCTGCCGCGGGCTTACTTCTGCTGCCCCCAGGCAGTCGATATTTCAGCGCTGGACGCGTCGTGAATGGATGCGGATACCGAGGAATGAAATCGGTATAGCCCCAAACATGCCGAGGCCAATACCAGCGAACGGATTCCATCCCAGGTCGACGGTGCGAAGGCACACCACCAGAGCCCAGAGCAGAGCCGTGGACTGAAACGCATACAGCATCATCTGGCGCCTCATCATTTTGAGTCCTGATCCGCCCAGCATCCCGGGGAAGATGTCGTTAAGTATCGAAATGTGCGTGTACTTCCGCAGAATGCAAATATCGGCTGCTCCGATACCACACCAAGCAGGGTTCCCCGACAAGATGACGAAAGAGATTCGGCAGAGTTACTTTCCAGAAAGTGCTTACGCTAGAATCCGGCAACGGTAACTGTGGGATGTAACTTGCGAGCCCTTTGGGTTGTACGGATCTGATAGGACCTGCCTGCATGATCCATCTCGTGTCTACAGCAACTTTCTTGAGAGAGCGGGTCGGCAGGAAAACCAGGTAGTTAGGGGCGGCCCGACAGGGGTAATTCACATCCGCAATATGTTTCGAATGGCAAGAGCAAAAGATTGCATCCCTCTTGACGCTTGCAAGCTTCACCTCTCCACCGAAGCAAATCGGCTTCCGGAAACTGCCTGGCTCCGGCGGCGCGCGAAGCATGGCGGAATCCGCTTAGTTAACCATTTGCGCAAACGGCGATGACAAGCAGACTCGCGAGCTAGGAAAAGGCAACCTAGCGGACCGCGGAGTTGAATGGGAGACATTGGCGAATGCTTTGCATAGGGTTCGAACATTGATGTGCCGCCTCAAGACCCTAAACCACGGATTGTCCGTTCGAAAAGCAGTCAGCTACTGAAGTCAGCATGGTGTAAGATGGTGTTCGCTTTCCTTTCCCGCCTGTAGTAAATGGCCGAGGACCGACCCGGATGAGCACAACGTCGCAACCAGCAAAACCGCGTACACTATTTTTGTTTGCCATCGCCCTGCTAGGCGTCTCTGTGCTTGCCACCTACCTTGCGTTCACTTATTTCAGAGCCAGTGAACGATGGGTAACCCATACCCAAGAAGTACGTGCCGTTCTCGGCGACCTCGAAGCCACGATCAGTGAGGCGGGGCGCATGAGAATGAGCTACCTGCTGTCGGGCAACGAATCCAACTTAACGGAGTACCAAGCCGCGGTCTCAAGAATTGCCGATCGCATGCGTGAACTACGGGCGCTCACCGGCGATAACCAGACGCAACGCGAACATTGTGACCGCTTTGCCTCCATCATCAACGCGCGTCTCAAAGCGTGGCAGGATTCAATCGTCCAGAGGCGGCAAGGCCAATCTGTGGACCTGTCGAGTCTGTTGCGGCAGAACGTCGATTTCGGTTCGAAAGGAGCGGCTGCGGCCGAAGCCATCAGAGTGGAAGAGACTCGGCTGCTTGGCCAAAGAACCAAGGCCGCTCAGCTGCGGTTCTTCTTGGCCACCGCTTTGGTCTTCGCCAGTTTCATTTTGGCACTGATTCTGCTGTACTACTACTACCGTTTGTTGAGCGAAGAGCTCGAAACACGAGAGCAGGCGGAGCAGACGGTGCGCGAGGCGTATTTGCGCGAAGCCGAAATACGGCAAAATGAGGAACGGTTTCGCCTGTTTGTCGAGGCGGTGGGGGATTACGCGATCTTTGTGCTGGATGCCGAGGGGAACATCTGCAGTTGGAACAAAGGGGCCGAGCGACTGAAGGGCTATGCGGCATCGGAGATTCTCGGCAAACACTTCTCCGCCTTTTACCCCCAGGAAGATGTGGAAAGCGGCAAGCCGCAGTGGGAGCTGGAGGTTGCAACCAAAGAGGGCCGAATCGAAGACGAGGGTTGGCGTATTCGCAAGGACGGCTCGCGGTTCTGGGCAAACGTCGTTATCACCGCGACGCGAGACGAGCAAGGTAAAGTGATCGGCTTCACAAAGGTGACACGGGATTTTACGGAGCGAATGCAGGCCCAAGAAGCCCTTCGCAGCGCCAATACGGAACTGGAGTCTGAGGTGGCCGAAAAGCGGTCCGCCGAAAAAAGACTGGCGATTTCCGAACGCTCGCTTCGTGGCCTTTCGCTGCGCTTGTTGCGTATGCAAGATGAAGAGAGGAAACGCATCGGCAGAGATCTTCACGACAGTCTGGGGCAATATCTGGCGGCGTTGAAGATGAACCTCGATTCTTTGGAATCGGTTCTCAACGTAGGCCCGAACGGAGCCAGTCGCGACGTTGCCCAATGCGCTCGTCTGGCGGGCGACGCAATCAAAGAACTACGAACCATATCCTATCTGCTGTACCCTCCCATGCTCGAGGAAATGGGGCTGAAATCGGCGATACCGTGGTACCTCGACGGGTTTTCCAAGCGCAGCAATATTGCGACCACTTTCGAAGTCGACCCTGATTTCGGCCGGCTGCCAACCGAGGTGGAGTTGGCGATGTTTCGCATCCTGCAAGAGAGCTTAACCAATGTTCATCGCCACTCGGGAAGTTCGACGGCCACCATTCGACTGACCATGGCGGACGGATTCGCTTTTCTCGAGGTCCGGGACACGGGAAGAGGAATTCCGCTTACCTTGTTGGAGCAATCGAGTGAGGACTGGATGGGTTCTTTAGGAGTCGGGCTGCGAGGTATGAACGAGCGTATGCGCCAACTCGGAGGCAAGCTCGAAGTGTCGTCCACGAAGAGCGGAACGGTGGTCATAGCCAGCGTTCCCGCGGGGCAGCCCTTTACCGCCATGACCAGGTCAGCCTAGGGTTGCTTGCGCAATCGCAAGCCGGGGTCGATTCGGCTCATCATTCACCTCAATTTTCGCAGTTCCCTGCCCCAGGGCTAGTCCACCCTTGCGAACTCTGTTCGGCAGGCTCGTGTTTAAAGCGACCTGCCTAGTCCTGCTTCATCTTCCGCAGATCCTGTCCCGTCATCTCCTTGGGTTTTGGAATGCCAAGCATGCCTAAGAGGGTCGGCGAGATGTCGCGCAGGGAGCCGTTCGGCTGCAAGCTGAATTGCTTGCTGTTTTCGGAGACGACGATGCATGGAACCGGATTGGTGGTGTGCGCCGTGTGCGGTCCTCCGCTGACGGGGTCGACCATCATCTCGGCGTTGCCATGGTCGGCGGTAATGAGCATGGCCCCGGCTCGGGCGCGCAGCGCCGCCTCGATTTGCTCGAGGCAGGCATCGACGGTCTCCACCGCCTTAACGGTCGGCTCGATTTTGCCCGAGTGGCCCACCATGTCCGCGTTGGCGAAGTTCACAATGATGACATCAAAGGCGTCGTCTCCCACGGCCTTGACCACGGCATCGGCGATTCCCGCGGCGCTCATCTCGGGTTTCAGATCGTAGGTGGCAACCTTCGGTGAAGGCACCAGGATCCGGTCTTCGCCGGGAAACGGCTGCTCGACTCCTCCATTAAAGAAATACGTCACGTGCGCATATTTCTCGGTTTCCGCCACGCGCAGGTTGCGCAGTTTCATCTGAGCCATAACATTGGCCAATATGTTGTTCAAGGATTCGGGAGGAATCACCACCGGGAGCGAGAAATTCTTGTCGTAGCGGGTCATGCATACGTAGTGGAGATTCCTGGGCACGTCACTCCGCGGGAGGATGGTGTCCAGATCTTCCGCACCCGGCAAATCGCGACCTTGGTTCGGGTTGAGACCGCTGTTTCGCGCCACAGCCCGGGTAATCTGCCGCACCCGGTCGGCGCGAAAATTGAAGCAGATGCAGGAATCTTCGTCGTGGATCGTCGCCCGCGGTTGTCCATGGCGGTCGCTGCAAACGAAGGGAACCACAAACTCATCGGTCACTCCCTGGTTGTAAGAATCCTTCACGCCCTGGACCGCCTCGGTGTACCTTCTGGCCTCTCCATCACCGTGAACCATGGCGGCAAATGCCTTGGCGATGCGCTCCCAGCGGCGATCGCGATCCATGGCATAGTAGCGCCCGTTCACCGTCGCAATCGCGCCGCAATTGTATTCCCGCATCTTCTGCTCGAGTTGTTCGAGAAACCCTGCTCCGCTCGTAGGCAGCGTGTCCCGGCCATCCATAAAGGCATGCACAAAGACGCGGTCCACTCCGTTCTGCTTCGCCATTTTTAGGAGCGCGTAAAGGTGGGTCTGATGGGAATGTACGCCGCCATCGGAGACCAGCCCAAACAGGTGCAAGCGGCGCCCTTCCCGTGCGTGTTTCATGGCGTCGACGAGCACCGGTTGGCGGAAGAACTCGCCGCTTTGAATCATCTGATCGATGCGAGTAATATCCATGTGCACGATGCGACCAGCACCGATATTAAGATGGCCGACTTCGCTATTGCCCATCTGCCCTTCGGGCAGGCCAACGTATTTGCCGCTGGTGTGAAGCAGGATGTTGGGATAGTCGCGCAGCAAGCGATCGTAGGTCGGCTTGCGGGCTAGCGCGATGGCGTTGGCTGCGGTTTCCGCACGAAAACCCCAGCCGTCAAGGATGACTAAGACGAGAGGCTTGGGACGACTCATTGGGCGGATCGCGCCTCCGTTCCCTACGGGTTCTGAGGATTCTGCGGGTTCTGAGGGCTCGGCCGCGGCGGCTTGCCCTGCTGGTCTTCTTTCATGGTGTCGTCGACCTTCTGCATTACCGCATCCACCTGCTTCTCCATGTGTCGGTAGGAAACCTGCATCGCCTCCTGCGTAATCTGCGGCATCTCGCTGATTAGTTTTTTTCCGGTCGGCGATTGGTAGAAGTCGATCATGGCATTCACATCGGTCTGGCTGAGGTACTTCTGGTAGACGGGGATCATGTCGTCCAGCATGGCGTCCAGCGGCATGTCTCGCAAGATCGACTCGGAGATCTTGTTCAGCTTCGCCAGTTCCGTTGCCGAGACTTGCGGATATCGTTGTTTAATTGTCGCCGCACTCATGGTCTGCATTTGCTCAACCATCGATTCCATCATGCGATGCGTCTGCTGACGAACATCCATGACGGAAAAGAGCTTTTGAATTTGTTCGCTCGTGGCCGGAGTATCGCCCGCAACGGACACGGTCGCTTGCGCGAAAGCCGTTGGAATCCACATCCCCAAAACGATTGCAGTTAGACAGCTTGCCCTCATGGTAGTCATCTCTCCTGACAGCCTATCAAAAAACGACGGCAAGCACGCGAGAGCTGGCCGGCGAGCGAATTCTGCCAGCGCGGTCTCGTCACGCCGGATGCTGGGGAAGATCCCGAGCTTTCGGGACGGGGCCCTTCGCTCTTCCAGCTCAAGCCCAGGACCCTTGCAACGGTATTTGGATGGTTCCCGGCGAATTTCCCGATCTTGCTCCCGCGCCTGTCCGTATTTTACATTCGGGGTGCCATGCAGAATCGCACCGATACCCTCGAGGTTGGGTCCCGGGCACCCGCGTTCGCGCTTTCCGCAGCCAACCGCGAAGGAATTTTCTCGCTGCCCTCGCTGGTTAGTGAGGGAAGAATCATTCTGGAGTTTCTGCGCGGGACCTGGTGACCGAACTGCCGCAAGCGCATGGCTCAGTTCGAGCCGTTCCAGAATGAAATCGAACAGGCTGGCTCCGGGTTAGTTTACATCGCAGCCGAAAAACTCACCGGCATGTTCAAACCAGCAAAGTTTTTGGCCAAGCATCCGGTTTCGTTTCCCTTCTTGCTGGATGAAGATCGCGCTGTAACCAAGGCTTACGGAGTCTATCACCGCTTGGGACACGACGCGATTCATATCGCGCGTCCGGCGACGCTCATCATCGACGATGGCGGCGTCGTGCGATTCATCTACCGCGGCGCGAACCAAACCGATCGAATCCCCGTCGCGGCGGTTCTCGAGGTGCTCAAGAAGTTGTCCGTCGGCGCCCCAGGCTGATCAAGACGGACATTTGTTCATCCCACTTGCAGCTCTCGGCCACCGCTGCTTCGCGTGCGTTGGCTACAGCTTGCTATGAACCAGCTTGGTGCGTCCATCTCAGCTGCCAATTGATCTGTGTCATGATGCCTGTGGCTCAGAAAAAACTCGTATGGCCGTGACACTCTTCATCAGTCACTCGGCTTGAGAATTCGGTTGCATGATTTTTATTTGCGCACAATGGAGAGGAGGGCGTGTGAAACAGCTTCTGGTACTCATTTCGGCAATCGTGCTGTCCGGGGCGGCGCTCGGGCAAGACAACGTTTCGTTGCCAGCGGGCACAATGCTAAATGTCAGGCTTGATAAGACTCTCGCCACGCTGACCAGCAGAGAAGGGGATCCGTTCTCGGCTCGGGTTACGCAGGCAGTGATGCTTGGCGGAAAGTCGGTCGTTCCCGTCGGCGCAACCATCGAGGGCCGCGTCAGCCGAATCAGCCAACCACGCAGGATCGAGGGTAAGCCAACCATTGGAATCCTCCCCGAAACGCTGATTATGCCGAATGGCGAGCGTTTCACGCTGAATGCCAGGCTGTTCGACACCAATCTTCACAACGGCACCGGCGTAAACGACGAAGGTCAGTTCAAAGGAAAGGGATATGATGGCAAGGATCTGATTGAAGTTGGCGCTGGCACAGGCGGCGGCATGCTGATTGGCGGGTTAGCCGGTGGCGGTAAAGGTGTCCTGATCGGAGGCGCAATCGGGGCGTCGGCAACCGTGGTCCATTGGATGAGCAAGAAGAAGTACGCTTCCTTGCCGGCGGGAACGGAATTAACGATGGAGCTAAGCCGCCCCCTGGAGATGAAACAGGCCTCGGCCGGACAGTAGTCTGGGCACGGCGGTAGCGGCCTTTTGGTGCGGGACTTCGGTCCGGGATGAAACTTGGCGGCTAGAAGGCTAAGGCCGCCAAACCCGGTTCGCTCAGCAGTTGCAGCTCGACCCAACCTTCGAGCGGCAGTGCATCGACCGGCAAGCGATTTTGCCAAAGGCTGAAACGTACGCGCAACTTGGTAGCAATCGGCAGTGAGGGGTTCCCTGCCGGGGTTTCGGCGGACGCCACCGGCGTTGCCAAGAGCCATGACAATGGAACCTTCCACTCGAAATTACGACCCAAGGCAATTCTGACTTCGGTGTTCGCTTGCCCGGAGGTTGCGAGCAGCATTTCCTCATCGGGCGAACTGACCTGCCACGAGTTCATTTTTCCCGCTTCAATTCGTGCTTCCACTCGCAGCGCACGACGCGGACGTCCCGCGTTCGCTGCCCATGATTCCAGATTTACCACCAACTCGAAGTCTATCTCTGGCAGCTTGTCAATGAAGTCCAAGCGCCCGTAGACGTTGTTTTCATCGATCCCGGCATAGACGGAATCCATCAGGAAGCGCTTGCCATGCATGGCGCCCGAGCGGTGATTCGCCCGATAAACCGCCGCCCCCATCCATTCAAAATACCTCACCAAATCCCCGGTGATGCGGGGGTGGATGTAAGCCGTTTGCGGACTGAACTCCGGCACGGACCGGCTGGCAGTGATGGGTTGAGCCAGAGAGTCAGGGGCCGTTGCCCCCAGGGCTTGGTAGACGTTGGATAAGTGCTTGCGGTAGAGTTCGTCGAATTCGCGATCATTGGCGGAATGATGCTCGGGACCGTACCACCAGTTCCAGTCGCTGCCTTCGGCTATCAGCAGTTCCTCGAATGCCAGCTGACGTTGAGCTTCGCTCACGTGCGTCGCCGCCTGGGAGTAGAAATTGCGCGCGTGATACAGATAGTCCCATGCCTTGTTATCTTCGACCGCACCGATCCATACGTTGAAGTTGGCGTTGATCCAAGAACCCGGCACTAAGGCCGTGAGCGGCGCGAAATCCTGGTGGCGCTGAATGGCTTCGGAGACCGTAACCGCCTCGACCCCGGCCTCCCGCGCGAGCGCGTCGTAAAAGCGGCGCAGGAACTCGCGCCCCGAACGGGGATAATATTCCCACGCGTTTTCGCCATCGAGGATGATAGACACGACCGCGTCTTTACCTTTGTCCAGAACGGGTTGGCTGGCTTGCCTAATATTGCGCATGAGGTGGTTTGCAGCTTCGTGTTCATTCATTCCCGAGTAAACAAAGCCGATCAGGTCGGAGATCGTGTGGTCGCGAAAGATCAAATGCATCCGGGTCCGGCCACCCTCGAAGCGATAGATGGTATACAGTTGTTCCGCCTGTTGATCGGACAGACGTCCTGAACCGTCTCGGGCAAAGTTCACTCCGAGCGACCGGCCTAACACGCCTTCGTCGGTCGCCATCCAATTCACGCCCAGCTCGTGCGCGATCGTCAAAACCTCGTCCGAAACGCTTCCCTCCGACGGCCAGACTCCCACAGGACGAAGACCGAAAACCTGCTGGTGAAAATCTAGGGCGCGGCGAAGTTGCTCGCGAGCATCTTCGGGGTGGCGAAACCGATTTTGCGGCAGGGATAACCCGGGACAAGATACAGCGCCTTGGCTGGTGTCAGAAACTAGCGGCAGGATCGGATGATAGAAGGGCGAAGTGGAGATTTCGATTCTTCCTTGCTGTGCCGCCGCGGCATGTGCGGGAAGGACCTCGCCGAGCAACTGTCGTTGGCGGGCGATTACGAACTTCTGATCGTCTAGACTGTATCCCCGCCCCTTCCGCACCAACCCAGCGATCTCTGGATCCTCGAGGAAGAACTCGTCGAACCAGGCTAGCTGCGACAGCACCTGTAGATCGGTAACATCTTGCGCATGAAAATAGCGGTCGGCGCGCTCCGAAGAGTGGCCGACACTGCCGAGTCGTTCCCAAAGCTCGCGATAGCGCGGATAACGTCCAATCATATGCACGGGATTCGCTTGAAACAGGTATTGCAGCGCGAACTGGCGTTCCTCGGCCGTGAGATCGCCGGCCGGCTTCGCGGCAACTCGCAGAAAAGGATCTTCGGCGGTTCCCGCTACGTAATCCTGGATTTGGCGAATTAGCGAGGGAACCAAGTTGAACGTCTGATGAACGGAGGGGAACTCATCGAGGAGCTTGACCATCCCGAAATAGTCTTTGAGTGCGTGAAGCCGGACCCAGGGTAAACGGTATTCGCCGGTAACCAAGTCTTTGTAGAAGGGCTGATGCTGATGCCACAAAATGATGACGCGCAGAACCGGCATGAAAAAGTTAGTCTAGCACGAGGGCCGATCCCCCCGGCCGAGGCTGCCTCTGACCGGTTCGCTGAAGCCTATTGATTGTCAATGACTTCCGGCCCCAGGATTTTGGTGTCGGCCCGGAACTTCTTGTAATCGGTATAGGTGATGTCGGCGGTCAGGTTGTAGTTCTTGAGCAGCGCGATTTTCGCGTCTAGCTTCAGCCATACGTGCTTGGGAAGCCAGACCTCATCATTGACCCGGGTTTGTTCCACGATGATGTGCGCGCCGGGATGCACGCGGGCTAGAAAAAGCCCAAAGGAGAGGGTGTCGAGCGCCTCGATATCGACTTTCATCCACTGACCGTCGGCTTTGTCGATCCAGATGCGACCTCGAACCTTGGAGAGATACTTGGCCTCTTTACGGTGCGGTTGGAAATCCGGGCGAGGATCGGCGTCGATCACGTACGTCTCGCGTCCGTCGACGCTCTCCATCCCGGCAACGTGGAAGGTGTAGGCGTCGCTTACCTCCCTGACAAACTCACGTTCTTCCTCACGGTCTTTTGCCTCCCGTTGCAGCCGCTTCTTTCGCTCCTCCTCTGTTTCGTTCTTGCGCTTTTCCATGATCTTTTGGATTCTTTGCTCTTCCTTGGAGGCCTCCTTCTCCGAGAGCGGTTGATCGTTTCGTCGCACCAGGCGCTCAACTGGTTCACCGTAGAGCATCATCACCTCGCGGGTGGTTGACTCCGTGGACCTTACCTGCCCCGTTCCGTCCAACCTGCGCTCTTCTGCGCGCTCGGTGTAGGTGTAGTTGCGCTGTTTCTGGTCGTTGAGGATATCGTTCTCGGCCGCTTTCTGAATGAGCAGACGGATTTCTTCGTTCGAAGGATCACCCGACAGCACAGAAGAAGGAGCGGCAGAATTCGACGCGGAGGGCGCGGGTACAGGAGGAACGGATGGGGATGGGGGTTGATCCGACTGGGCCATGGCCAGGCAAGGCGCCAGCATCAGGACCAACAGGCAACCTACGTGTGTTCTCCTCATGACCCGATGTACGCGCTCAGCACTCGACACGTTCCAGGATAAATTAGCCGCAACGACGGACATACACGGCTTGCTACGCTCGAGGGTCCTCGGCCGTTAGTGCGGACGCCGCCTGGCGAATTGTAATGCTATAAGCCCTCGAGGCCGATCCTTGACTCTCAAAGCTGTGAGGCGTTCCTCATGGAATGACCACGCACCTGCGACCGACATATGGCGGGTTAGGTAAGGTGCTGCCGGCGCTCCACCCACTGCTTACTGGAGAACACCTGGGGTGCTACCTCGATCAAGCGAGGCAGCATTTGGAACACGGAGACTGCGCTCCAGCGCGTGCCTCTGCGTGTCCGGTAGCCCTTCTCGTTCAATTCATCGGCAACTTTCGAGAAGGGGTTGTCCGTGATGAGGAGATCCATCATCAACACCAGAGCTTGCTTTTCTACGGGCTCTTCCTCAAGATCTAGACACTCGGGTGCCACACGCAGCCCGTAGGGAGTGTCCTCCCTGGTTTCTGGTTCTGGGGCTTCGCCGGCGACCTGACGCTTCCATTCCAAGGCAACCAACTGCCAACCCGCAGCGGCTGTTTGCTTCATTTTTTCGGGATCGAGCGGGCCGGTTAGCAATTCCCGCATGTACTCCACTCGTGCCATGACCCCCTCCTTAGGCTTTCCCTCCTAAGACCATCAACCACACCCTTCCCTGGCCCGAAGGTATTGGCTTCGCTGGTGAAAGCAAACGACCGGCCAAAGATAATCGCATTCGATCTGAGATTAGGAGAGCCAAGTGACTGAAATATAAGCGGATCCTGCGCTTTCCTTGGGGTTGTTGAGGCCGCCGGTGCCCATTTCTGGGATTGGCGGATGCGGAAGCGAACACGTTCCCGTATACACTTTAGGCACTCCCGGCGGTGCAGATTGCTCGATAGGGTCAGCGGACTTTGCGATCATTGGAAAGGCAAAGACCTGTATCCGGGGCGATTGCCGAAAGCATCCAAAGCAAGCCAGGGAAAATACACCTGGCTTCGGAACGGCGAGCCGAGTGGTCCCTTGCCGCAATCGGAACCCTGAAGGCCATGAACACGACCGAAACCGTCCGCCAAACCCGTTCTGATTTCAGCTTGTTGAGCGCGCAGGACCTCTATCTATTCAACGAGGGCCGTCATTATCGCATCTACAACAAGCTCGGCGCGCATCCAGCCAGCGCCGGTGACGAATCCGGCGTCGCCTTCAGCGTCTGGGCGCCGAACGCCCAGGAGGTGAGCGTCATTGGCAGCTTCAACGATTGGAGTCCCGGTACGAATCCCCTGCGACCCAGGGAAAGTTCGGGAATCTGGGAAGGATTCGTTCCGGGCGCGACTAAGGGATCGCTGTATAAGTTCCACATTCGCTCGCATAATCAGGGACATGTCGCAGAAAAAGCCGACCCGTTTGGCTTCCGACATGAGAGGCCGCCGCGCACGGCTTCGGTGGTTTGGGACCTGGAATATGAGTGGTCGGATCGGGAGTGGATGGAGAAACGAAAGGACAGGAATTCCCATCAGGCGCCCATTTCCATCTACGAAGCGCATCTCGGTTCCTGGCGGCGGGTACCCGAAGACCACAACCGTCCGCTCAGCTATCGTGAAATGGCTTGGCAACTGGCCGATTACGTCGAGCGCATGGGCTTCACCCATGTCGAATTGCTGCCCATCATGGAACATCCGTTTTACGGATCCTGGGGATATCAGACCACGGGATATTTTGCCCCGACGGCGCGGTATGGTTTGCCGCAGGACTTCATGTATCTGGTCGACTATCTGCACCAACGCGGGATCGGCGTAATTCTCGATTGGGTTCCCTCCCACTTCCCGTCCGATGCGCACGGGCTCGCCTACTTTGATGGCACCCATCTCTTCGAACACGCCGACGCCCGCAGAGGCCTTCATCCGGATTGGAAAACCTATATTTTCAACTACGGGCGCAACGAAGTGCGCGGTTTCCTGGTCTCCAGCGCAATGTTCTGGCTCGACCGATATCACGTGGACGGACTGAGGGTGGATGCCGTAGCTTCCATGCTGTATCTCGATTACTCGCGCAAGCCTGGAGAGTGGTTGCC
>Ga0306920_100010203_pt1 | contig 12587 bp, 15 predicted proteins | sample flu12Cox44000170_FD_204666 | JGI IMG/M metagenome (GOLD analysis project Ga0306920, IMG submission 204666) | Lab enrichment of tropical soil microbial communities from Luquillo Experimental Forest, Puerto Rico - flux4day.12C.oxic.44.000.170 (v2)... | ecosystem: Environmental > Terrestrial >...
GTACTACTACCGTGGCCACTACGTCGCGGGTTACTGGGAAGGCCGTCGCGACGAGCGTCGAGACGAGCGTCACCGGCGATAGTCGTCCGACGGTTCTACTCGGCCCAGACGAGTACCTGGGCGCCACGGCTGTCGACGCCATCCACGACGAGGCCCGGGCCGTGGCGCTCCACATCTTCCAGCGTCAGATTGCTGTTGTCGAAATCAAAATCGACGTCCCCCCCACCGAAGCTCACACGCTGACGCCCGGAGCCGCGGCGATTCTGCGGCATCATCCGCACGAGCCAGAGCGGCACGTCGATGTGGATCAAACGGCCCTCCCGGTTGTCGTAGACCAGCACCTTAATCGTCTTCAGGTCAGTGTGCCGTTCGGCGGATTCCGGCGGGTGATGGACGACCATCTTGTCGTCGTCGCTGGAGGTCTTTCTGAGCTCGATGAGCGCCTGCTGGCCGGCGAAGCGCGCGCGCTGGCGGGCGAATTCCTGCTCGGCCGTCTGCTTCTCGGCAAATTCAGTGTGGATGTGGCTGCGCACCATGAGGATGCCGCCGCCAATCAGTCCGACGCCCGCGAGGACGAAAAAGCCCACGATCCCGAGGAGCACCCACACCCAGGTCGGTGTCTTGGACGCCATCGCGAATCTCCGTGGTGAAGAGGACCAGCGGAGCCGTTATTTCAGAAGCTTTTTCGCTTCGTCGGCCGCCGCCCGGTCATTATCGCTCTCACACTGACGGACGGCCAGCTGTAAATGTTCGGTGGCGGATTTTCGATCGGAGGTCTTGAGCGCGAGCTTCCCGAGTTCGAGGTGTGCGCGGCCATGGGCCCAGTCCCGTCCTTCGACCGTCAGGGCCTTTTCGAGGTCTGCCTTTGCTTCCGCGTTGCGACCGAGCGCCGCGCGTGCGGTGCCGCGCTTGTACAGCCACAGCGTCTCTTCGCCGAACATCTTGGGACGTGGGTCGCCCGCATAGCGGGCAAGACCGTCGGTGAGGAACTTGTCCGCGTCAGCGGGTCTGCCCGCGCGGAGGCTCGTGGATCCGCTTTCGAGCCACATTATTCGATTGCGTGGAAATTCCTCACGCAGCTTCGCGAGCTGCGTCAGCGCGTCGTCATAGCGGTGTTCGCGGTTGTAGATCACGAGCAGCGCGAGCCGCGCGTCCGCCTGATTGTCGCCGGCATACGCAGCGGCCCCTTCGACCAGCTGAAGTCCCTGCTCGCGGCCGCCTCCGAACCCAGCGACGTACGCCATCCAGCGGAGCGGCATCGACAAGCTGGCGACGATGTAGCGGTAGGTTCCGACGATAAGGCCCGCGTCTTTGCGGGAGGCGTCGAGCCGCATCACCTGTTCGTGCTCGTCATAGGCACCGCGTGCGGCGCGGAAGGCACTCATCGCGCTCCCCTCGACGGTGGCCATGTACGACGCCCGCTGGCCGATCGCCGCGCCGAGCTCGTAATGCGCGGCAACGTCGCTGGGGTTGGCAGCGATTCGGGCCCGGGCCAACGTCATCGCATGCTCGATCGCGTCGTTGAAGGCGGCTGCAATCTCTGGCGGAGGCGGCGTCGCATTGCGACGCGATCGGCTCACACCGCCCAGATAATCGTCTACCGTCATGTTGCCGCGGCGGAATGTGATCGACAGCCAGAGCGCGCCGGCGAGGTCGCGGTACGCGCCGGCGTCCTGCGGATCGGCCGTGATGGCCTTGCGAAACGTCTCGACCGCCTGCTCGCGATCGAGGTTGTAGAGCTCTTGCGCGCCGCGCAAACGAAGGGCAGCCGACTCGCGATTGGCCGTGGCTGTCGCGGGCAGCGCGAGCGCGGCGAGCATGACGAGGACGGTCGAGTTTCGAATCGCGCGTGAGGCGAGGCGACCCCGCAGCGACGAAGATCTTACGCCGCTCGAACCGACTTTCCGGCGCTTGCGTGCGCTTGTACCTTCTGCATACAATTGCGCGTTTCGATCCTGGGTCAACATCGATCCGCTGCCACTGCAAGAAGGAGTCCGACGTTGGAGAAGACGGTAACCGGAACGGCCCACGGCCACGGGCATGCGCACGAGCACGAGCACGCTCACGAGTTGGGGTTCTGGCGCAAATACGTGTTCTCGGTCGATCACAAGGTGATCGGTATTCAGTACGCCATCACGGGTCTCCTGTTTCTGCTGTTCGGATTCACGCTGATGATGATCATGCGGTTTCAGCTGGCCTATCCCGGCCATCCGATTCCGCTAATCGGCAACTGGTTCGGCGCTGACAAGGCGCCGGGCGGCATCATGCTGCCGGAGTTCTACAACCAGCTTGGCGCGATGCACGGCACGATCATGGTGTTTCTCGGCGTCGTGCCGCTTGCCGTCGGCGGCTTCGGCAACTTCGTGATGCCGCTGCAGATCGGCGCGCCCGACATGGCGTTCCCCAAGCTCAACATGATGAGCTACTGGGTGTACTTCCTGGGCGGCGTCACCATGCTGGCCAGCTTTTTCGTGCCGAATGGCGCGGCGCAGTCCGGCTGGACGTCCTATCCGCCGCTCGCCATCATCGCGTCGCAGGGACAGACCTTCTGGCTGATTGGCATGGTCTTCCTGATCACCTCGTCGCTCCTCGGCTCGATCAACTTCATCGTGACGATCGTGCAGCTGCGCGCAAAGGGCCTGAGCTACATGCGGCTGCCGTTCTTCGTGTGGGCGCAGCTGGTGACCTCGTTCCTGCTGCTGCTCGCGTTTCCGCCGCTCGAGGCGGCAGGCGTGCTGCAGCTGATGGATCGGCTGGCCGGCACGAGCTTCTTTCTCCCGAGCGGTCTCATGGTCAGCCAGAAGCCGCTCGCCGTGGCGGGCGGCGGGAATCCGCTCCTCTGGCAGCATCTGTTCTGGTTCCTCGCGCATCCCGAGGTGTACGTCCTGATCCTGCCCGCCATGGGCATCGTCTCGGAGATCATCGCGAACAACACGCGCAAGCCGCTGTGGGGCTACCGCGCGCTGGTCTACGCAATCGTGTTCCTGGGCTTCATGTCGTTCATCGTGTGGGCGCACCACATGTTCATGACGGGCATGGGCACGACGATCAGCGCGTTCTTCCAGGTGACGACGATGATCATCTCGATCCCGTCGGTCGTCATCCTCACCGCGCTGCTATTGTCGCTCTGGGGCGCGTCGATCCGGTTCACCACGCCGATGCTCTTCGCTCTGGCGTTCCTGCCGATGTTCGGCATCGGCGGTTTGACCGGTCTGCCGCTCGGCCTCGCGCCGTCAGACATCCACCTGCACGACACGTACTACGTCATCGGCCACTTCCACTACGTCGTGGCGCCCGGCACCATCTTCGCGCTGTTTGCGGGCGTGTATTACTGGTTCCCGAAAGCCACGGGTCGCAAGATGAACGACCTGCTCGGCAAGATCCACTTCTGGGGATCGTTCATCTGCATCAACTCCGTCTTCATGCCGATGTTCATCCAGGGCCTGGGCGGCATGAACCGCCGGATGTACGACGGCGGCATGCAGTACGCGCACAACGCCGGGCTGTTGCATTGGAACGTCGTGATCGGGTTCGCGGCGTGGGGGCTGGGCCTGTTCCAGATTCCATTCATCATCAACTTCTTCTCGAGCATCAAGTGGGGCGCGCTCGTCGATCGGAATCCGTGGGAAGCGACGACGCTCGAGTGGTCGGCGCCCTCACCTCCGGGCCACGGCAATTTCCTGACCGAGCCCATCGTCTATCGCGGGGCGTACGAGTACAGCGTGCCGGGTGCCGCCAAAGACTTCACGCCGCAATTCGAACCGGAGCGCGCGTAGCATGGAGATTCCGTACACAGTTGAACCCCGGCCGGACACCGGCCTTGCCAATGGCAAGCTCGGTATCTGGTTGTTCCTCGCGTCGGAAGTCATGTTGTTCGGCGCGCTGTTCTCGACCTACATCCTGCTGCGCGTGGGCGCCGTCGAGTGGCCGCATGGCGAGCTGAGCGTCACGCTCGGCGCCATCAACACCGTCATCCTGATCTGTTCATCGGTCACCATGGTGGTGGCGTGGGCGAAGCTCAAGATGAACGACTTCGCGAAGGGCCGCCTCTACGTGCTCGTTACGGTGGCGCTGGCCGCCGTCTTCCTCGTCAACAAGTACTTCGAGTACGCGGAGCACTTCTCCAAAGGCGAAGTCCCGTCGCACAGCACCTTCTTCGCCATCTACTACACGCTGACCGGGCTGCACGGCCTCCACATCATCGGCGGGATCCTGGTGATGCTGTACCTCGCGGGCCCTGGCGCTGGCTTGTGGAAGCGCAACCCGGAACAGTTCGCCAACCGCGTCGAGTACACGGGCCTCTACTGGCACTTCGTCGATCTCGTCTGGATCTTTCTGTTTCCCGTGTTGTATCTGCTCTAGGAGAACTCTCGAATGCATTCAGATCCGGCAGCGATCAAGAAGAGCATCCGCACCTACGGCACGGTCGGCGGCCTGCTGCTCCTGTGCACCGCCATCACCGTCGCGGCGAATCAGGTCCACCTCGCCGTGCCGGTCGCGATCGCGGTGGCCTTGATCATCGCGGCGACGAAGGGGTCGATGGTTGCCGCAATTTTCATGCACCTGAACCACGAGCAGCGATGGATTTACGGCGCACTGCTGCTGACCGTGGTCTTCTTCGTCGTGCTGCTGTTCCTGCCGCTGGCGACGGTGTCGGACACGATCGGCACGGCCATTCACCACTGAACCATGTCACTCAAGGCTTTTCATCTGTTCTTCATCGCGATATCGGCCGTGCTGGCGGCGTTCTGTGCCGCCTGGGCCGTTGCACAATACCGTGTCGAACCGTCGGCCGCGTATGCCGCGGGCGCAATCGTGTCGATGCTCAGCGTCGGTGCGCTGGGTGTCTACGGCACGATCTTCCAGCGCAAGATAAAGAAACTACCGCTGTGAGAACCGTGCAGTACGTCATTCGTACGGCCGCAACGCTCGCGCTCATTGCCGCTCCCCGGGCCGCTCTCGCGTGCCCGGTCTGTTTCGGCCAGAGTGATTCGCCGCTGGCCAAGGGCGTCAACGTGGGCGTGCTGTTCCTGCTTGGAACGATCACGGCGGTGCTGATTGGGTTTGCCAGCTTCATGATTTACCTGGCTCGGCGGGCGAGAGTCGTTGCCGGGGACAATACGACAGCGTCTGAGGAGACGGCTTGATGCTTCAGTATCTCGGAATGCCGGTCGCTGCGTCGGCGCACGCAGGCGAAGTCGACAACATGATCGTGCTCGTGCACTGGCTGATGCTGGTGTTGTTTGTGGGCTGGGGCCTATTCTTCCTGTTTGTGCTGGTCCGGTTCCGTAAGGGTGCCAATCCCAAAGCGAGCTACACCGGCGCGAAAGGGAAGTTCGCGAAGGGTACTGAAGTCGCGGTCGCGCTGATCGAGGTCGCGCTGCTGGTCTTCTACGCGATTCCGGCATGGGCGAAGCGCGTGACGAATTTCCCCGCGGGGAACGACGCCGTGATTGTTCGGGTCACCGGACATCAGTTCGCCTGGGAAGTGCAGTATCCGGGTGCCGACGGAAAATTCGGGCGGACCGATCAGAAGCTGGTGTCGGCCGAGAACCTGATCGGCATCGATCGCAAAGATCCGGACGCGAAAGACGACATCGTCACCTCCAACCAACTGAACCTGCCGGTCGATCGGCCGGTGCTGGTTCATCTGTCGAGTCAGGACGTCATCCACAGCTTCGGGCTGTATGAGATGCGCGTGAAGCAGGACGCCATTCCAGGTCTCGATATCCCGGTATGGTTCATCCCTACCCGTGCGGGCGAGTACGAGATTACGTGCTCGCAGCTGTGCGGCCTCGGCCATTACCGCATGAAGGGCTTCGTGACCGTTCAGTCGGCCGCGGACTTCGACAAGTGGATGGCCGAGCAGGTGAAAGCGCTCACTACGCAATAAGAGGCAGGGAAGGCGGGGCGGCCAGGGAGGGCAGCCCATCCCGCCTTCCCCTGCCTGCCCTGCCCATGATTGTCCGCACAATCGACGCCCACGTAGCCGGGGCTCCCTTACGGCTCATCGTCGACGGCTTTCCATCCCCTCGCGGCAGCACCATGGCCGAGAAACGCGAGTGGGTGCAGGCGAACGCCGACGGCCTGCGGCGGTCGCTGATGCTCGAGCCGCGCGGCCATGCCGACATGTGTGGCGCCGTCCTCACTGAGCCTGCGTCGCCGGGCGCGCACGCAGGCGTCCTCTTCCTCCAGAACGACGGCTGCGCCGCAATGTCGGGGCACGGCATCATCGCGGTGACCACGATCGCTCTCGAGCGCGGGCTGCTGATGCCGGGAGGGGACGGAACGACGGTCGTATTCGATACGCCCGTGGGCGTCGTCCGGGCGAAGGCCGCCGTTCGCGCCGAGCCCTCTTCAGAGACGATCCGCGTCGAACGCGTGTCGTTCGCCAACGTACCTGCGTTCGTGCTGTTGGCTGGCCTGGCGATTCAAGCGGCCGGACGTCAGCTGCGCGCCGACATCGCGTATGGCGGCGCGCTCTATGCCATCGTCGATAGCGAAGCCGCTGGTGTCGCCATCGACGGCGCGCATGTTCCGGAGTTGCGCCGAACGGCTGCCGCCATCAGGCGCGCGATTGAATCGGCATCAAGGACGGTACCCCACCTGTTCGCATCCTCCCCAGCCGGACTCGACGGCACCATCTTCACAGGTCCGGCGCACGCCGAAGGCGCGGACCTGCGAAACGTCACCATCTTTGCCGACGGACAACTCGATCGATCCCCCGGCGGCACCGGAACGTCAGCGGTCATGGCGGTGCTGGACGCGATGGGATTGCTCGACGATGAGCGGCCGTTCGTGCAGGAGAGCATCATCGGCACGCGTATTTCCGGCCTGATCGTCGGGCGCGCGGACCTGGGCGACTATCCTGCCGTGATCACTGAAATCGAAGGCTCGGCCTGGATCACCGGCGAGCATACGTTCACGATTGACGATCGCGATCCGTTGAAGGATGGATTCCGGCTGTAGACGTCAGGCGTGCGCGAGGAATTCGCGCGTCAGGCGCTCGAGCATCTGCGGCAGCGTTTCGCCGTTGAGCGCGAACGCGCCCCGCTCGCCCGTCCACGACAGCTTGTAGCCTCTGGCCATCGCCGACACCCAGATTTGACGGACGGGGGCGTTGGGGCTCACGACGAATCGCGCCTCGGACGGCTCGTCGAACAGCAGGTTGAGCGTGCCGTCCGAGAACTCGATCTCGAAGCCTTCCCGGTCGGCGAGTGGCAACAGCGCACGCCGCGCTTCCTGCAGCGCCTCGTCGCTCTTGACGCGGAATTCCTGGTCGGAGAGCTGAGTCGTCACTGGGCGGATTTGTCGGATGCGGCGACGTAGCTGCGCCGGGCGCGTGCGGTCATCCCCGGTTGTTTCATACGAACGGCAAGCTTGTGGACTTTGCCGTCGAGCGACATCGGCGTGAAGCCGATGACATACTGACTGTGCAGCTCCTGTGCAACCCGGGTGAACGTGGGAGCGAGCTCGGCGGTCTTGGTCAGCTCGAAGTAACCACCGCCGGTTTCATCGGCAATCTTCCTGAGGCCGCTGTCCGGCCGGCTGCGGACCATTCGCTGACCGTCGAAGTAGCGGCTTTCAAGGCCGATCGCGTAAATCATCACCTCGCCGAGGCGCGCGCGCTCGATCACCTTGCCAAGGCTGGCGTTCTTGCTCTCCGTGTCGTCGCCGTCGGTGAAGACGAGGATCACTTTCCGGCCGTCGATCCCTTTCAGCTCCTCGAGGCTTGCGGCGAGTGCATCCCAGAGCCTCGTTCCGTTGCCGTAATCGATGTTCTTGATGTCGGTGACGAGCTGATCGCGGTCGTTCATGAACGAACGGCCCATGAACTGAATCTTGTCGTTGAACGCCCCGATGCGTGCCTTGTCAGCCGGCAGCAGCCGCAGCACGAACTGTTCGGCCGCCGCACGAAGCAGATCGAGCGTCATCGTCATGCTCCCACTCGTGTCGAGCATCACGACGACGGAGATCGGCTGAACCTCGTTCTGGAAGAAGACGAGGTTCTGAGGTTTGTCGTTGTCGAAGACCTCGAAGTCGCTCTGGACCAGATCCGGGACGAGCCTTTTTTGAGCGTCCGTGACGGTCGCAAACAGCGAGACCACTTGGGTACCCGCGCGGAAGGTAGGCTGCTGAGCCAAGGTCAACGCTGAGAGCGAGGCGATAAGAGAAGCTGACATCGCCGCAATGACGACCCGTCTGGTCGAGCTAAGTCCCATGATTCTTCCAGCTTAACGCAATCTCATATAGAGAAGGCGCGACCGAGGAATGGAGACTTGACCGGTCGGATTTAACGGAAGTAAACTCCATTAACTGATACTGAGATTAAGTCTCATTTCGTAGGCGCACATTCATGTTTCAAGGCTTCGGACAGGCATTCGTCATCACGTTACGGGAAGGGCTTGAGGCCTTCCTCATCGTCGCCATCAGCCTCGCCTACCTGCGCAAGCGAGGGCGTGACGAGCTGACGAAGGGCGTTCACTGGGGCATCGTGGCGGCAATTGCGGTCAGCGTCGTCGGCGGCTACCTCCTGTATCACGCCGCCAATCAGGACCGACTGGAGGGTCCGCTGGCTCTCGTGGCCGCTGTGTCCGTGGCGACCTTGACGGTCCATATGTGGAGGACCGGCCGCCGGATGAAGGGTGAAATCGAGGGGCATCTCCGCTCATCGGCTGAGCGTGCCGGGTTGGGCGCGCTCGTCGGCGTGTTTCTCTTCACGCTGCTGATGGTGGGTCGCGAGGGCATGGAAACGGCGCTTCTGCTTTTGCAGCTCCAAAGCACCCATTACCTCGTCTTTGGCGCGACAGCCGGTGTTCTCGCCGCCGCTGGAATAGCCTGGCTCTGGTCGCGATACGGGCACCGCGTGAACCTGGGCCTTTTCTTTCAGGTCACGGCAATCTTTCTGTTTGTGTTCGTTGTCCAGCTCTTCATTCAGGGCATTCACGAGTCGTCTGAGCAGAACTATCTTCCGTACAGCGCGGCGATTCACGAGGCGACGGAATCGTGGGGGCCTGACAGCGTGTTCGGTCACACGCTGACGTACCTGCTCGTGCTGTTGCCGGCCGGCTGGCTCGCTGTGCGCGGCATGACGACGTCTTTCAGCGGCGGCTCCGGCGGCGGCGCGTCCAAGACGGCAGGGCCCACCGGCGTCGCACAACACAGCCTCCGCTAGGACCGAGGCGGTCGCAGTGGCGAAGCCGCCGGTCGTCGCGGATCTCACGTGGCTCGGCGATCTCAGGTTCCGCGCTGTCTCCGCCAAGGCATCGATCACGATCGATGGCGACAGCACCGCCGGACCGTCCCCCGTGCAGGCACTTGTCTTCGCGCTTGCCGGATGCATGGCCGCCGACGTCGTATTCATTCTCACCAGGGGCCGCCACGCCGTCGACGCTGTTCGTGCGCGGCTCACCGCCCAGCGCGCTCAGAAAAATCCCCACCGGTTGCTGAAGGTTGATTTGCACTTCGAGATCGAAGGCGTTGTACCGGCGGAGGCGGTCCAGCGTGCGATCTCGCTGTCCCGCGAGAAATATTGCTCGGTGTGGCACTCGCTGAATCCCGACATCGACCTTCAGGTGACGTCTGACATCCGAGTCCCTGCCAAAGGTTAGCTTCTCACGCAGGTCGGCTTATATCGACTGGGCGCGCGGCATCGCCGTCCTGGTCATGATGGAGGCGCACACCCTGGATGCCTGGACGCGTCCATCCGACCGCGCGTCGTCGGTCTTTCGCGATGCGATGTTGCTGGCGGGCTTTGCCGCGCCATTGTTTCTGTGGCTCGCGGGGGTCGCCCTTGTGCTTGCCGCTGAAGCGGCCGTGGCTCGCGGCCGATCGCGGCGTGAGGCCGCGGAATCCGTGTGCCGCCGCGGCCTCGAGATTTTCATCCTGGCTTTTCTGTTCCGCCTGCAGGCGTTCATCGTCAGTCCGGGAGCGCACCCGATTACGCTCTTTCGCGTCGACATCCTGAACATCATGGGGCCCGCGATCGCGGCGGGTGGCCTCATCTGGCTTGTGTCGCGATCGCGTGCCGTGATGCTGGGCCTTTACGCGGCGGTCGCAACCGCTTTCGCCATGCTGACCCCGCTAGCGCGCGCCGCAACCCCGATCGGTCGCCTGCCGATCTGGGTGCAGTGGTACATCAGACCCTCCGGCGACAACACGACGTTCACCGGGTTCCCCTGGGCAGGCTTTGTCTTTGCCGGAGCGGCTGCTGGTGTGCTGCTCGTTGCGGGACGGGAATCGCGCGCCGGGAGCCGCACGCACGTTCAGCTGGCGTTTGCCGGCGTCCTGACGATCGCCGCGGGTTTCTCTGCGACGTGGTTGCCGTCGATCTACGCCGAGTCGTTTTTCTGGACAACCTCGCCGACGTTTTTTGCGGTGCGGGTCGGCGTGCTCATGATCGCGTTCGCGGCGCTGTACTTCGGCGAACGTTTTCTGGCCGATCGGCGCGATGTGCTGTCACCGCTCGCGCGGTTCGGACGCCACTCGCTGTTCGTCTACTGGATTCACGTCGAACTCGTGTACGGTTACGCCACGTGGGCGTTCCATCGTCGATTGCCGTTCTGGGGTGCGGTGGCGGCGTACGCGACGTTTGCCGCATTGATGTATGCGGCGGTGGTGCTGCGCGATCGGGTCGCCGAGGCGTGGCGGCCGCGCGATCGTCAAATTTCTTTGCATCATAAAGTTGAACCGGTGTGACGACGGGCGGGCGGTAGTCGTTGAGGTCACGCGACCGGGACCGTGACATACTCCTGAGGCTGGCGCAGCTCATCAGCGCCATCTCATCCCAAGCCGGCTTCCGGAGGCTCGTCTCGTCGATCGGGGCGTCCCGACGCTGCAGCAAACTGCACCAATTTGGCAATTGACCTACCTGTCGGATAGAGCATGTAAACAATTGTAAAGACGTCGGTTAGATCTAATCACCTCGCCTGGCTGCCACCTCACGTTTGACGAAAAAACCATTGAGATGGCCGCCTGACGGTCGGTACAATTCGCCTCTTACTATGATCAACGTCGCCGCGATCCGCATGCAGCAGTTCGGAGTGCAGTTCTACCAGGCATCGCTGACCGCGAGCGATATCGACAAGCTCGTCCGGTTCGAGGTTCTCAATTACGGCGAGAACTCGCAGGGCGTCCGTGGTGGCAAGCAGAAGCCCGGTCCAGGTGGAACGCCCTCAAAGGTCAACTGGGATTTGCTCGAGCGGCGGATCGCGTCGAATGAGAAGGCCTATCAGCGTCAGATCATCCGGCGCAAGATTGACGAGCTGGTTCAGTACTACGAGCAGTGCCGTCAGGCACGCGATCTCCCGTCAATTCCCGGTGCGGTCATCATCTCGTGCGACGAGAAGCTCTCGTTCCAGCCGGCCGACGATAGTTCCCGCGTCGGAATTCTGAAGGTGCCGGAGCGCGAAGGGATCCTGCGGGCGATTGACGGCCAGCATCGGCTGCTCGCGTTACACGCCGACATCGACCGGTTTGCCGGCGAAGACTTCAGCGTGCCCGCGATCATCTTCGATCGGCTGCCCGAAGATCACGTTGTCCAGATGTTTGTCACGATCAACGCGAAGCACACTCGCCTGAATGCCTCGCACCTGGTCAGCTTGTCGGGCCGACAGCTCTACCGCGACGACAACCTGGCGGCGGCTCACGACGTCGTCCGCGCGCTGAACGACCGCGAAGACTCGCCGCTCTACGATGAGATCAAGCTGCTCGGTGTTGGCCGCGGGCGCGTTGCTCAGGCACCGCTCGCGCAAGAGCTGAAGAAGCTATTTGCGGCAGGCACGTTCACCGGCCGCAGGGCCTCCGATATGCACGAGGAGGCCCGGAAGTTCTTCGTCAACTACTTCAAGCAGATCGCGCTCGTCTTCGGCGGCGCCTGGAACGGACGCAAGTACAGTATCCGGTCGGCCGCGGCCCTCCGAGCGTTCATCCGCGTCGCCCCGGACGTCGTCCGTCGACTCGATCAGGAACACGCAGACCGTGGAGACTTCCGGGCCATCGGCCGGGTCATCGCCCCGTGGGGCCGCCGCATCGGCGACTTGCGTTTCGAAACCGACGGCGCGTGGAAACGGAGCGGAACGACCGTCGACTCGCTGGCGAAGGAGCTGAGGCTGGCGCTGCAGTACCCCGAGGGAGCGTCCGTCTAGCGGATGCCTTACCCCAGCACGTCACACGCGACAAGTCTCACAGAACGCACACTCATCATTACCGGGGGAGCCGGGTTCATCGGCTCCAACCTGGTTCACTATGCGCTCGCTCACACCCCGCATCGCCTCGTCATCGTCGACAAATTGACATACGCCGGCAGTCTGCTGAACCTTGACGGCGCGCTGACCGATCCGCGGGTGACGTTCGTCGAGGCAGACATCGCCGATGCCGCGGCGATGACGCGGCTGTTTGCTGAGTCTCGGCCGCACGCCGTCATGAATCTGGCCGCCGAGACACACGTCGATCGCTCGATCGACAGCCCCCGGCCGTTCGTCGATACGAACATTCTGGGCACGTTCGTCCTGCTCGACACCGCGCGACAGTACCTCGCAGGGCTTGCTGCCGAGAGGCGCGACGCGTTTAGATTTCTGCATGTGTCC